>Ga0310696_10001297_pt1 | contig 36431 bp, 66 predicted proteins | sample AusTroGonzalo_MG_4_FD_203885 | JGI IMG/M metagenome (GOLD analysis project Ga0310696, IMG submission 203885) | Bovine rumen microbial communities from tropical cattle in Woodstock, Queensland, Australia - Gonzalo_02 (v2) (version 2) | ecosystem: Host-associated > Mammals > Digestive system >... | reverse complement strand
ATGCCGCATTGTGCGAATGAAGGACTTGCTATGCTTGCTACGGCAGGAAAGTTTATTACAAAGTCCATTAAGATCGCACAGATAGACATTAAAAACCTTGTGGCAGAAACGGATGCAGATGCTATCCATGAGTTTTCTGACGGCTATTCATATCAGACCAACGAAGGGCAGTCCTATTATTTTGAGTGCTTTGGAACAGGCACTTGCAAGATATATGTAGACGACACGTTAGCAGAGGAAATCGAGATCGAAGCGACAGGCTACGAGCCGTTTAAGGGTTTGATCGAAAATTCCGACAAGAAACCCGTCAGGTTTGAGTTTGAGACAACTTATCCTATGGGTGTTAAGAATTGTGCCGTCTATTCAGAGACATTTCCTGACGCAGATCATGTCATTCCATACACGGACAAAATCAAGTATGACATGGTTGCGTTAGCACCAGATTTTTACATGATAGATCCTCAAGGTATTTTCTTTGAAGGCGCATATCAGACATATTTGCAGACCACGGACTTCTATCAGGAAGGGACAAAAACCCTTGTGTTAGACCGTGACATGATAGGCAATTTCACGATTTATTACAGGGCATACCCGGAGCAGATAACAAAGGACACGGAAGACGATTACGAACTTCCGATAGATCCCGAAGTTTATGCAATTCTTCCGCTTTATATGGCTTCGCAGCTATATAAGGACGACGATAATGGTATAGCAACTTCTTACCGCAACGAAGCTGAAATTGCTTTTGAAAGACTTGTAAATTCCGCAAACCTTTCCGCATACGAAAAATTCACAAGTGATACGGGGTGGATTTAATGGCAGTACAATTCAAAGTTCCGAAAAGTCCCAAAAGGGATATAGCAATAAGTGATACCTTCATGGGCGTTGACCTGACAAACACAGGAGCGAACATTGACGGTTATAGAAGTCCTCACGCACCTAACATGGTTCGTAACGTGCCGGGGAAAGTGCGTAAAAGGATGGGTTATTACAAGGAAGTCCTTTTCGGAACGGATGAAAACGTCAACTTCGCATGGGGAACGAGCGCACAGGAAAAGGAAATCCATATCAGTTCTGATGACACAAGCACATGGGTTAAGGTTTATGACCTTATCCAGACGATCAGTTCTGACGCTGCTTATACTCTTTATTTAGAGTTTGACTACAAATCCGAAGCAGACTTCAATATTATGAACGCTACCACGATAGTCACGGCAAGTGAGGACTGGGAGCATATCAGCACATCCGTTGAATGTTTATCGACGGACACTTTTTCTGATGTCAAGATTTTCTCCGAAGACGCACAGAACATTTATATCAAGAACTTTGCTCTGCTGAAAACCAGAACGGAAAGTTATGAGTGGTCGCCTGCACCTAAATACTTTGTGGAAAGAGAAACAAACGATTCCGTTTATGGAGTTCACTTTCTTCGCAAGCCTGATAACTTTGAAGGCGACAGAATATCAAACGTAGATAGGGTTCTTGAGATAAACGAAGAACCGTTAAATAATGAAAATTACAGAAAAACAGTTGTGGCAAGGCTTGCAGAAGTTCCAGACACGAACCAGACTTATCGTATTTATCTATCAGGTCGTGCGGTTTGGGAAGGGCATAGTGGCGGTTACGATCATTTATGTCAGGCAAATGTATATATCGGTGACAAATTCTTGGGAATCTTGCAAATGGTTGGCGGCTATGACGACATGGCAGGAAGCCTGCTTGTAACAAATCATCCGTCATTTGATTCCGACGAAATAAAAGTAGAAGAAGGAAGTATAAGCGTTGATGGTTCTTACGCATACGGCGGTTTTTCGTTGTATATAACGTATGCAAGATTTGAATACTATAAAACTGGCACGACTAATCCGCGCACTCCTACACCAGAACTGTCTGGCGACGAGTTTCATTATGACGAAGCGTATGACATTTATCAAAAGAACTATTCGACCGCTGAAGTAATAGAGAGAGATTCGACATCGTTTAGCACGACTTATTCCTTTACGGAAACAATAGGATCTGCTAGCGACCATATTACAGATGGTGGATCTTATCTATATTTTGAAATAACGACGACAACTACTGCTGATAGGCTTACGGGAATAACGGTTGAAATACTTGACAATAGCAGCAACAGAGTCGCATGGTCTACTAGTGATAAACACTACAAAAAAAAGAAATACCACTTCTTCATCCCGGAACTTTCGGATGATGCCTATGTGAAATCAATAAAGGTTACGTTTACTGTCAGCGGAAGCACAAAGGCGCACTTGTATCTTGGGAAAGTTTCCTTAAAAAAATATGAACTGCGAGAGAGTTTTTACACTACATACAAGTATTTCCTTTACCATGTAGGAAAAGACTTTTATTTACACGCACACGGGACAAGCGACTTCAACATTGTTTATTCCGAAGCAAACGAGCATATAAGCCAGTCCTTCCAGATAAACGAGAATTCATACATTATCGACGGAAAAAACTTTTATGAGTTTTCTATCAAAGATGGTGAAAGGGTAGTTGTTGTCGATCAGGAAAACGCATATATTCCTACGGTAACAAAGGCAAGGGAGTATAATGGCGGCGGCGTTGGATATGAAGCGTTTAATCTTTTGCAACCGGGATTTATTGAGCAGTTTATAGGCGTTGCAAACGAAAGGACTTATCAGCTATCGCAAAACGATTTAGACGACACGCCTGTTAAAGCATGGCTTTTAGACAGTAACGGGAATTGGAATCCAAAGGAAGAAGATACAGATTTTTCCGTTGACAGAAATACTGGCAAGGTTACGTTCGTTACTGCTCCCGGTGTTACACCACTTGAGGGCGAAGACAGTATAAGAATACAAGCATATAAGACATTTGACGATTATAGAGACAGAATTGTTAAATGTCAGTTTGGCACATTGTACGGCGTTAGTGGAGCTGCTGACAGAATATTCTTATCTGGAAACCCGGAGCATCCTAATTGGGACTTTTATTCGCAGTATAAGAACGCTGCCTATTTTCCTGATACTGGGTATTCGGTTTTGGGATCTTCGCAGAGTGCTATCACGGGATATGCAGTTGTTTCTAACTACCTTGCTACTTTCAAAGATGGTTTCGATCAGTCGCAGTCGGTATTTGTTCGTGAAGGCGATATGCTTGTCGTTGACGAAGAAAACAAGACTTCCGAACCCGTCTTCAAGCTGATTAACTCGTTACAAGGCGTTGGCTCGATTAGTCCGTATTCCTTCGGATATTTGCAGACAGAACCCGTATTCCTGACAAAAGCAGGCATTTACGCTATTACAGAGCAGGACATCACGGGTGAAAAGTATTCGCAAAACAGATCGTTTTATCTGGACGGTCAGTTAAGGAAAGAAGATAATCTCGGTACGGCATTTGCGGTAGTCCATGACAACCAGTATATCCTTGCATTAAACGGCAAACTGTATGTATTAGACGGACTGCAAGCAACGAGAACGGATAAATCAGAGCCGTATGCGACAAGACAGTATGCAGGCTTCTTGTGTACCGATATTCCGGCATTAACCATGTGGGAAGACGAAGCGGTATGTTTCGGAACTAATGACGGCAAAGTATGTAGGTTCTATACGGATGTCGAAGCTCTTGAATCCTACAATGACGACGGGAAGCCGATTTATTCATGTTGGGAAACGCCTGATCTTGACGGCAAGTTATTCTACAAGAACAAGACGTTTAGATACATGGCGGTCAGGTTGATGCAGGCGGTCAAAACTTCCGTGAAACTTTATTCAAGAAGGTTTGGCTTATGGACGCTAAACGCTGAAACCGCATGGAACTTAATCAAAGAGCAGACCACTATTTCTAATATGCTTGACTTTGAAAACCTAGACTTCAACCTTTTCTCGTTTAGTGCAGACTTATCCGAAAGGTTAGTCCATACAAAGTTAAGGGTTAAAAAGGTTGATAAGGCAAGGTTTAGAGTAGAGAACGGAGAACTGAATGAGCCGTTTGGTTTGTTTGATTTAGCACTTGAATACATTGAGAGTGGCAACTATAAGGGGTAAGAGTATGGCTTTTACAAAGATCGAAAATTCAGACTTCAATAATGCAGGGGCGTTAAATCTTCCTAACAGACCGTCGGAAACCATATCGGCGCAGAACATCAAGAAAATGTTTGATGCTCCGGCAAAAGAGGTAATCACGCCTGCCTTTAACAACCTAATTGATGCGTTGGAAGATACGTCTGCTGCTGAATCCATAGGGGCGGTAGCTCCGGCAGGGGCAAGAGGAAACAACGTGCAGGCTATCCTTAATAGCGTTTTCGGAGCAATTTCCGTAGCGGTAGTGGACGTTGCGGAGATTAAAGCAGAGATTTCTGCCGTAATAATTCAAGTTGATGTTCTGGAAGACAAAGCACACACGCACTCAAACAAGGAACTGCTTGACACTTACGAGCAGACAGAGAGCGATTTAGCGGATGCGGTAGCAAAGAAACACGCTCATTCAAATAAGGCTTTACTTGATACCTATAACCAGACAAACGATAATCTGTCGGATGCGGTGTCGAAGAAACATACGCACGATAATAAATCCCTGTTAGACACCTATACGCAGACGGAAAGCAACTTGGCTGATGCGGTTTCCAAAAAGCATAGTCACTCTAACAAGTCTGTCTTGGATAAGTTCGGTGAGAGTGGCGGCAAACCAACTTATGACGGAAGCACAATAAGTGGAGCAGTTGATTCAGTAAACGGACAAACAGGAACGGTAGTGTTAAGTGCTTCGGATGTAAATGCGTTACCCGATTCGACGACGATCCCGGATAGCCTTTCTGATTTATCGGATGATTCCACGCACAGACTTGTCACCGATACGGAAAAGAATACATGGAACGGCAAGTCAGTTGTCACGGTTTCTCAAGTCCAGACAAGCGGTCAGAAGATAGCGGTTATTTCCATTAACGGAACGGGGACAGACATTTATGCCCCAGAAGGTGGAGCAGGATCGGGCGACATGAAGAAGTCTGACTACGATAGCGACACTACGGTTAAGAACGCAGGCGGTATCAAGACCTATGTAACAAGCCAAATTAACGGCAAAATGAACGCAGACGGAAGTAACGCAAGTTCAAATCCCGTGTTCTCCGGCTCATTCACAGTAGGCGAAAGGAAACCTGCTGCTACTGTTGGCTCTTATAGTGTTGTGGAAGGAAAAATGTGTGAAGCAAGCGGATATGCTTCTCACGCAGAAGGCTCAAGTACAACGGCAAGTGGATATACTTCTCACTCGGAAGGCAGAAGTACAACTGCAAGCGGAGATTATTCTCACGCAGAAGGCGACAGTACAACTGCAAGCGGAGACTGTTCTCACGCGGAAGGCGCAGAGACAACGGCAGACGGAAATTATTCTCACGCTCAAAATTATTATACACTTGCCAATTCTCGGGCACAAACTGCAATAGGTAAATATAATGTGTCAGATGCTAACGATACCTATGCGCTGATAATCGGCAACGGCACGGCAACCAATGCTCGTTCTGATGCACTCCGTGTGAAATGGAATGGTGATGTTATTGACGGAAGTGGCAATAAAATATCTCCCACGATCCTGACAAGCACCACGATCTCGGCTGCGACCACATCATATACATTTACTGATGATGCAATTACAACCGATTCTGTCATTGACATTTACGATACGATTTTCGGATTTGCACCAACAGGCATAACTGTCACAACAGGGAGTGCAGTAATAACATTCCCGGCGCAGGCATCAAGTCACACGATTAAATTATTCGTGTATTAAGGGGGACATCATGGCATATTTTAGGGCATCAATAGGCGGTGGCGGTGTTACACCAACAAGCATTACTCCGTCAGATAGTTCGCCTGTTCAAATGACAACAGATAATTCGTATAGTGTCACTCGTGCAGGCTATGCTATTGAGCATAATCCTGCATCATTAACTCCGTCAAACAGTAGTCCTGCCACGATTACAAGCGGAACTATTTACAATGCAAGCGCAGGTGGCAAGGCAGTTGAAAGCGTGAGGGATGTAACCCCCTCGCCAACACCGACTTCTGTATCTGCTGATGATATTGTGCATATAGGCGGTAGTGGAAAAATCGTGGACGCTATTTCTGATGTAACACCTAGCGACAGTTCGCCCGTTTCTTTGACAAGCGGTCTAACCTATAAGATGGGTGGCGGTGGCTACGCTATTGAGCATAGTCCCACATCCTTAACGCCAGCAGACAGTACAAATCCACCGAGCATAGCATCAGGAACGATTTATAAGGGTGGTGGCTCTGGTTATGCAGTTGCAAGTAAACCGTCTGCATTATCGCCTAGTGACAGTTCTCCCGTTGCAATATCTGATGGTGGTATGTATCTTGCAAGTGGTGGCGGTTATGCTATCGAAAGTCAGCCGTCAAATAAAACACCCGACGACACAACACCGCCTAGCGTAACAAGCGGTGAGATCGTGAAGATGGGTGGTGCAGGTTATCTGTATGCAACACAACACGGCAGTAATTTCGCAGTAGCAGAGAACAAATCCGTAAGCAGTAGTGATTACGCTAACTCGTTTACCTTTTCAAATTATAGTGGAAAGTCTTTGCTTGTGCTTATTCGTGCGGCAGGAAGTACGTCAACTGCATATAACAGATTTGATAATTGTACTGCATCTGGCGGTACGCTGACAAAACTTGCTAATGAGTTTGGAGCAAATAGTTTTGGCTATGGTACGTTCTTCCAGTTCGACATTACATCAAACAGTGCAACCATTACATTACCCAACAACTACAAGGGATATATGATAGCATTTGGCATTACTTAATAAGGGGGCAATATGTACGAATTACTTATCTTGTTATTCTTTTGTGAAACAGTAATGCTTACTGTAAATTGGCTCTACTATATTGAAGGATGGCGAAAGGAGAAAAAGGATGATCGACTGGAAAAGAAAACTGGTGAGTAGAAAGTTATGGTTAAGCGTGGCATCATTTATCTCTATGCTGATGGTGGCTCTTAACTACACCGAAAATCAGGCGGCGCAGATCGCAGCTCTTATCATGGCAGGAGCATCCATTATCGGCTATGTTCTTGGCGAAGGTTTAGCGGATAGCGGTCACACGGGAGAATAACATGAACGGAATAGACATAGCGAGATACCAGAAAGGAATAAATCTGGCGATAGTGCCTTGCGACTTTGTAATAGTGAAAGCCACGCAAGGCATTTCTTATGTCTCCCCTACGTTCAAGGCACAGATCGAGCAGGCATTATTGCTTGGCAAACTGATAGGCATTTACCATTATTCCGGCGGTGGCGGTGCAGTTCCAGAAGCAAAGCACTTCATAAACACAGTACGGGATTACATAGGCAAGGCGATATTAGTGCTTGACTGGGAAGGTGAACAAAACCCGAATTTCAAAGCACCCGGTTATGCTAAAGAGTTTTTGGCAACGGTGAAGAAGGAAACGGGAATAACGCCTTTTATCTATATGTCAAAGTCAGTTTGCAGACAATATGACTGGAATCCTGCTTATCCGTTATGGTGCGCTCAATACAAAAATCAAGAGCCGACGGGGTATCAGGAAGATCCGTGGACTGACAAAAAAGGCTTTGGAGCGTGGGAAGACTGCAAGATATTACAGTATTCGTCAAAGGGCAGGCTTCCAAACTATCAGGGCAACCTAGACTTGGATAAGGCATACATCACCAAAGAAGAATGGCTCATGTATGCAAGGGGCGATACCGAGCCTGCTTATACACTTCCTGTCTTGAAGATAGGAAGCAAGGGCGAATATGTATGGGCGTGGCAGAATTTTCTAACACTACACGGCTACAACTGCGGAAAGTGCGACGGGATCTACGGAAAACTGACCGCTAACGCAGTTATGCAATATCAAAAAGATCACCCGGAGTGCGGAAAACCAGACGGCATAGTTGGGAAGCGCACTTGGGCGTCAATAGGACTATAAGATAAGGGGGAAAGAAAAATGGCATGGAACAGAGAAACGGGTTTAAGAAAAGGAATGAAAACCTCGACTATTGCCGGAAACATGAAAGCCTATAACACAGGCGGCAAAAGTTTAGTGCAGCAGGCTTATCCTGCGACGACGACAACAGGGTATAACCTGAACTTATCAAACCCTTCTAGTGGTGGGAAAAGTGGTGGCGGTGCAAACGCTAACTACAATTCGTTACTTGGAGCAGCAGGGTTATACGGCTACAAAAACAATATGCTGCAAGACCTTTATAATCGTCAGAAAGGCGCATTAAGTGGCGCATACGACGAGTATTTAGGTGCGTTGGCAGACAACCTTGCGTCCACGAAATCGGCTTTATATGACGCTTATTCGAGATCGAAGCAGGCTATCATTTCCGACGCAAGGAACTCCATGAAGCAGGCATACATCAACAGAGTATTGCAGGAAAAAAATCTCGATCAGAGTTTAGCAGCGCAGGGATTAAGCGGCGGCGCAACGGAGACCACAAAAGCATCTATGTCGAATAACTACGGTAATGCCCGTAATGAGATCGACAGAACAAGGAATAATAACCTGTCTACTCTTGAAGGCGAGTACAACCAGAATTTGGCGGCTGCTATGCAGGCTTATAATTCGGCAGTTGCAAATGCTAACTTGCAGAGAGCGCAGCAGGAAATGGAACTTGAGAACGCATTAGTCAACGGTCAGATGGATGCTATGGAAAACATGGGCGGTGGTTTTGGTGATGATGGATCGTATATCGCTGCATTACAAATGGCTATTAACAACGGCTCTAACTATGAGTGGACACCTACGGAAGCAAACAATGCGGTGCAGGCTCTTGAGTTACAGATGGGCGGCGGTGCTGATACAAGGTTACAGAACAATATTCTGGCTGCTTTGCAGGCGATTATGTCCGGCGACACAAAGAATAACCCGTACTTGCAGGCATTAGCGGCAAGTCTGGCAGCGAACAGGGGGTAGAGATATGGCAGGAATAGATTTCAGAGACAGACGGTTAGGAAACTATAACTTGCATACGGCAGACAATGGCAGGGATGTTATTAACGCCCTCTATAACGGAGATAATAGGCTAGGCTTTCTGATGAAAGATCAAAGAGACAACGGCATGAGGTACGGCGTTGGAATTGATAATATCGGGAGTCCGTATCGTGGCGTTTTAGATAAGGATGTCAGTACCCCGTTTGGAACACTTGACTATGGCTATGACGGCGACACGGTAGCAGCAGGCTTTACTCCGAACGACAATACGCAGGCTTATATTAACGCATTGAAAAACGCATTAGCCGAAACACCTGCGGTAGTATCTAACGCTGCTAAAAGTGTATGGGAAGATACGAAAGCCAACCCTATGGGATTATTGCAGGAAGCACTTCCGTTAAGCGGAGCTGTATCAGGAAACCGGGCGGTACAAAACGGCGCAAAGGCAGCCGTAGAAGCTGCTTTAAGAAACGCTATCGGCGGCAACGCAGGATATGGAGCAGGTTTAGCAAACATTCTTAACAGGAGATAATCAATGAATTATCAAGACGGATATTCTCAAAGAGCATTAGAAGCATTAAGCAAGGGCAAGTATGCCACTATGCGCTCTAATGACTTGGCACATTCAAGATATGACAGTCCACTTCGGCAGGCAAAGCAGGAAGCGAAGAAGAATAGGAAACCGCCTACTGTCAACGGCATGAAGGGCGATCCGAGATATAAGAAGCAGAAGGTTAAAGAGCCTACGTTAGATCCCGGCATCAGCCTTATGCAGACAGACTTCGGTATTCTTCCAGTTCCAAACGAAGCAGTTATGCCGGAAACGGATTTATCTAGTGTTATTCAGCAGGCTAATTTTAGTTTGCCCGAATATACCAGTCCCAAAAAGAAAGTTCCGTCTATAATTCCCACTTATCAGGAACAGAAGCAAGAGCAGAAACAAAGCAAAAAGCAGGAAAAGGCACTTGAAGATTTTGTGAATACTTTGCCTGCTACTGTTAATAATCCTTTGCTTACGGATCAGGTTGGTAAAGAGCAGCCGTCTCTTATGTCTGACATGAAAGCATTAAGCCTTGAAGACTTGTCGAATAGCAAAGCAAAGCAGTCTTCTAAAAGAGCCGTTAAGCCTGCGACAAGGTATAAAAACGAGCCAGTTGCACAAACCGCAAAAGAAAGTGATTTGCCGGAAGTATCTGCATTTCCTAGAAACAAATACTATTACGACAAGGATCTTGAGGAATACTTCGATTCAAGGATAAACCATCCTGACGAACCAGACTGGGATGCAGAAACGCAGACAGAAACACCGCATTACCAGAACTTGAAAAAGCATATCATGGCTAAATATGGTTGGTCGGAAGACGAGTTTAATAAGAAGTGGGCTGACTATTACGCAACCGAAACAGACAGATTAAGAATAGCCGAAGTTGAATTAAATAAGAAAACGGCAGAAGATAATAAGGCTCTTGGAACATTCGGCTATTTGGGCGAGTGGATTCCGTCTATGCTTGAAGGTGCGGCAAGCATGGTTGGAGCAGCCGCAGATGTCACCGGGTTAGGAAAACTCATTGATAAGTCAGGCTTCGGTGCTGATGATTTAGCAAGAGGACATAGCGATTACGAAGGCGACATTCGTAAAGTATTGCCGTCAACGCAGTCCAGAGAAGCTATGAGGACTATTATCACGGATGATATGAACCCGGTTGCTGCAGGAGCGTGGAATATCGGCACAGGCTTAACTGAAAGAACTGCGGCGGCAGGAATACCTATTCTCGGAACGGCTGCACTTGGTACGGAAGCGGCGGCAAGAACTTCATTAAAGAACGAAGAAAGAGGTATTGATCCTTATAGGTCGGCATGGCAGACATTAGGAACTGGCATACTTAACGGCTACATGAACAAAGTCGGCTTTAACAAGATGGGCGAAGGAAGCGTCTTGAGTGGTGGACTAGCCGAAGGTCTTGAGGAAGTCGCAGAAGAAGTTGGAAATGTTGCTTTAGATACGTTTCTTAATCAGAATAAGTCAGAACTCTTTACTTTGCATGACTACTATGTAAATCAGGGAATGTCTGATGCTAAAGCATGGGCGAATGTCGCAAAAGATAAAGGCATTGATTTAGCACAGAACTTTGGCTCTGGTTTTGCGTTTGGTTTATTTATGAGAGGATTAGGGGAAATTCCGTCTCTTGGAAATAAGATCAGTAACGCACTTGCAAACAAAGCCAAAGATGCAAAACTTGAAGCGAACATGAGAGCAGCGCAGGCTAGGGCAGATATTGAAGCAGAAGCCAAAGCGCAGGCTACAAAAGTTCCCGACGTGGTTGCAAATGCACAGGCGCAGGCTGAAAGAGCGCAGGCAGAGATCGAGAGATTAAATCAGCAGATCCCCGAAACACCCGAAGCAATAGCACCCACGGCAGAGGAAGCAAGGGTTGAACAGATGCAGGCGAAACCCGAAGTAGTACAAACCCTGCAAGAGAACCTTGAAGACGTAAACCAGAGAATTGAGAACCTTGAGAACACAAAGACGGCAGTAGTTGAAAACGGTGGCGACGCTACCAATATTGACAAAGAGTTAAACCGTCTGAATGAACGCAAGGCAGAAATCCAACAGGGGTTAGAAAAGCAGGGTGTAGAAGAAGCGAAAGCACCTACGGTTGAAGAAACAACAGAACCGCAGGCAGCCGGAGAAACCACGCCCGTTGAAACTCCGAAAGAAAATAAATCCGGCATTAGACCATACGTCAACCCGGAAAACGACACTTATCCGAAAAACCTTATGCCCGTACAGTTTGAAGGTGAAGAACTGGAAAACGCAAAGGCAGAGTATAAGAAAAATCTTGGCACGATCAAAGCCTTAAAGGATAAGATCAAAGTCATTTCCAACGCACCCGGAGCAAAGAGAAAAGGCGTTGTCACAAAGAAAGTCCAGAAAGAAATTGATGAAATAAACAAGCAGATTAAGGACATTCAAAAGCAGAACACGCCTTTATATCGTGGAATACATGGTTTAGAAACGCCTATCAAGGAAATATTAAAAGAATACTATCCTGATGATTACAACAGGATCTATGACTGGAAGGACGGACTGTTTGGAAGAATAGGCATAGCCGCTAAATTAGCAGGCGAACAGGGTAAAGAACTTGCCGCTAAAGCAAGGGCAGCGATTAACAATGCGATAGAAGGAAGCGGTGATTATAGAGACGTAGACGCTGCTATTGATGCACTTACGGAACTTGACAGAGTTGCTAGAGAAGTAAACGAGAAATATAAAACGGATAAAAACCCTAATGGCTACACTTATGAAGATGCCTTTGGCGATATGCCACTTCAAGACGGAATAGTTGCAATAGGTCCGGGCGTTGGTCTTGCTGCTACAAGAGATACTAGATATAAGGCAGCCGAAATAGACACCACTCCGAAGATCACGGAAGCGGTTGAGGATGTCGAAGCACCGCAGGCAGAAGCACCCAAAGTTTCCGAAGTTGAGCAACCGAAAGTGGAAGAAGCAACTCTCGAAGAAACAGAAGGTGGAAATCCAAAAGAAAAGGTTTCTCAATATCGCAATAGTACACTTTGGAATACTGGTGTGAATCAAAACATGGATGAAGCCGAATTTGATAAACGCTTTGACAGAAAAAACTTCACCTATGAATCAATGGAAGAAGAAGAAAGCGTTGATAATGCGAAATCTCTGATTAAGGATAACGGAGAAGAAGGAACTTCTAACATCATTTTCAACAAGGAGAATGGTTCTCTTAAACAGTATGAAATTGATGCAGGGCAAATACTTGCGGATAAAGCAGAGAGAGCCGCACTTGATCTGGAAGAACTCGGAGAAGATGCAACTGCCGAATGGAATAAGGCTATAAAACTTCATAATAAGTTGCAAAGTAATGCTTCTGTTCAAGCACAGGGACTTCAAGCGTTAAAGAAGTGGAAGAATAATACTGTATGGGGTTTACTGGATTATGTAATTGCAGACACTAGAAAGGCTATTGATAAGAAGAAAACGCCCGGTTATAGCAACATGGTAAACGACCTTGCAGATCAGGTTGAAGATGCTATTAACAATGGCAAGTCGCCGGAAGAAACGGTCAATAGCATTAGAAGGGTGTTTGAAGAAAACAGAAAGAAAAGTCCTTACAAGACAACTAAACTTGAGCAGCAGGTATTAAGTTTTGTAAATGATCCTAAATCAAAACAGAAGTTTGCGTCTTCACTTGCAGAAGAAGCAGGCAGGCTTATTAAGAAAAACATGGGTGTATCTACTATTACTACCGCCCAACAGAAACAGATGCTTGATTTGTTTAGGGAAGCCTGCAAATATGAGGAAGGATCAAGAGCCTATAACGAGCTTATAGGACGTGCTATGCAACTATATGATAGTACGCTTCCTGCTTCCTTCCCTAGCATGGTTAAGTCATTGTTATATGACAATATGCTTTTCAGTCCTAAAACAATGATGTCCAGAAACTTCATGGGGAACGTAGGTGAGTATGGACTTGAAAAAGCGTCTAAACCTTTTCAAGTAGGTGTTGACGTTTTGGCAGGACTTGTCACGAAAGACAGGACACGCACGTTCTCTAAAAACGCAGTTAAGGAAGGTGCAAAAGGTTTTGTTAAAGGTGTTAAGGACTGGGGACTGGATATTGCACACGGCGTAAACACGCCAAGAAGCGGCAAGCAGACAGTAGAAGATATTTTTGACGCTAACCGCAGGACTTTCAAAACCCAAAGCGAAAATAAGATCATTAAAGGCTTAATGAACTTCTTTAATGGATACGACACGGGTGTTAAAAAGGGCATGGAGTTCGGTGATAGAATTATCTATGAGCCGAAGTATGCCGCTACAAAAGCAGAACTGTATGATGTTATTGATAAGTATGGAGATAGCGGTTTAAGGCGTGGACTTCCAAAGGGCAAAGACTATTCCACGGAAGACCTTGTTAATATGATCGCTACAAAGGAAGCACTTGAATCCGTATTGCAGAATGATACGTTGATGAAGGAAGGTGCTTCTGCATTGAAGAAAGCGTTGAGCAAAACAAGTCAAGAAGTATTAGGCTTTGATATTGCGTCAATAACTATATCACCGTTTGTAGAAGTTCCTGCTAATAAGGCATCCAGATTTTTACAGTTTACGCCGCTTGGGGTTTTAGGTAATGCAGGAAAATCCATAAGAGAAAAAGTACAGTATGGTAGCGTAAACCAAAGACGAGCCACGGGAGAAGCAGGAAGGACTGCGTTTGGTACACTTGCTACCGCAGGAATGACGGCATTAGGCTCAAATCTGGTTAGCGGAGCAAAGTCAAAAGATTCAGAAGAAAGAAAAGTACAAGAGAACAACGGCTATCAGGAATACGCTATTCAGTTGCCTAACGGGAAACAAGTAGATATAACCGATATGACCGCACTTCCGGGGTACGCTAAAAAACTTCGTGAGGGTTATGATGAAGGCGGTATGAAAGGTTTAATAGCTGCGTTTCCGGGGGCGGTTGGAAAGTCTACGCTTGATTCTCTTTATTCTGGCGTAAACAGACTGGCAGGATCGAGTTATAGCACTAATAACCAGATGGGCGATACCATCCCGGAAAAAGCACTTAATGCCATTTTAAGTAGTGGCAATATGTTAGTTCCGCAGGTGGTTCGTCAAACTGCACAATTAACTGATCCATATAAGCGTGATCTTGGCGATTATGGGACGGCAGAATATAACAAAAACCTTATTATCAATGGTATTCCTATTGCAAGGCAAATGTTACTTTCTCCAAAAATTGATACGTCTGGAAATATCGTTCCAGAACTAGGTGGAGAAAAGGGTGTAAAAAGAGTGCTTGACGCTTATCTTGCACCATATAAAGTGTCAGATCCAGAAGCCATGAAGTCTGAAAGAGTGCTTGCTGCTGATGCAATAAAGGAAGCAACTGGCGGTGAAGTAAAGGCTTACCCTGATATTATTGATAAGGGCGATATGAATGTTAAAGGCTATGACATGGATAATTATAGCCATGAAGACTTGGCTGCTTTGCGTGATGAAGTTTACAACAGAAGCGACGACCTTTCGACATGGGTAATAAATCAAGACTGGTTTAACGACCTTGATCCTGCATATCAGGGAAAGATTTTGACATCCATTGATAGTGCATCTAAAGCACTTGGGTTAGAAAACTTGGTACGCAAGGGAATGTCGGAAGAAGAAATTGCTAATAGTGGCGATAAACTTTATTCCGCAGGAAGTTCCGTGAAGGCTCTTACAAATATTCTTCGTAATGATGATGCTAACCATACGCAGTTAAAAGAGTTTTTGCAGAAAGATGCAGCACGTCAGGCTATTAACGACGAGTACGATATTAAAATGAGCCGGAGCGAATACGAAAAGCATGAAGACGATCCGAATTATGCGGAAGATAAGGTTGCGGCAAGCGACAGGAATATGAAGACAGAAACTTATAGAAATGTCTATTCCTACGCAGAGAATGTCGGTGTTTCGTCAAGCGATTTAGACAATGCCATTCCAGAATTGCAGGGCATGGGTATCAATAAGCAAAGCGGTTATTACACTTATGCAAATGCAAAGTCAGTAGATCCTAATATTTCCGTTAAAGAATTTGGAGATACTTTCAATGCTATTGATGCAGACCATAACAACGGCATAAAGAAAGACGAGTTTGCTAAATGGCTCACGCTTAAAAATCCTACCGAAGCAGAAGCACAGAAATATACCGATATGTATTATACAAACACTAACGACAAGGGCGAAAAGCGTAAAGTCAAAAAGACAAATAATGAGTGGACATTCTATTACTAAAGGGGGAAGACATGGACGATTTTGTAACAAAAGCGGTGCATGACGAATTTGCAAAAAGAATAGACGAAGAGAATGACCGCCAAAATCACAGAATATCTATCCTTGAAACCGGGCAGGCACAGATAAATGAGTTAGTATCTTCGGTGAAGGTGTTGGCGGTGAATATGGACACCATGTCTAAAGAACTTGCCAAACAGGGTGACAGACTAGCCGAGATCGAAGGCAAACCTGCCAAAAGGTGGGAGACAATTATCGCCTGCATCTTAACCGGGATCGTTGGCTTCCTGCTAAACATGGTGCTTGCAGGGGTGTTCAAGTAGGTGTTCGATATTTGATACCGACATTCCAGAAATAGAACTTTCAAATCTTTCCCCATCAATGATAATATCTTGGTGGGGAGAGAAGGGGGTTTTATGATTATATCGGATTTCACGAACATTGAACTTGACTATCTCCGGCACAACTGCAATTTTGTAAACAACGAAAAGGATCTGTTTGAGCTGCGAGGACAGGGGTTAAGTCTGGAAGAAATAGCGGAAGTGCTTAACCTATCTGTTGACGGGGTTAAAAAGGTCAGCCGAAAAGTGAATAAGAAAATCTCAAGGGTACACTTTTGAGACACAAATAGGACGCTTATCGTACATGGTAAGCGTCTTTTTTTATGCGTAGAATTAGAGTATGGATATGAAGAAACTTTGCAAGATGCTTCTGGAAAATGAAGACATCAGAGATATACCACTAGAACACGTTGTAAAGGTTTTGGTAGTGTTATTTGACATCATCAATTCCGGCGAGTGCTACTACGAAAGGGAGAATGATTATGTTTAACATTGGAAATCAGACAGGGCAGATGCCGCAAGTAAGTCAGGAACAAATTAACATGGTAAAGAACTTGATCTCTCAAAAAGGAATAAGCGCAGAGACGTGGGTTAGACAACTCTGCGCTCAACGTGGAATAGACGTAAACGAGTTTATGAAACAGTTTAAGGACGTGACAATACCATGATGCGCACATGGTCTTGAATAAATGAAAGGAGAAAAAAATATGGATAACGGAACTTTTGGAGAAGGCTCATGGATTTTTGGTCTGATCGTACTGTTAGGACTGTTTGGCGGTTTTGGCGGTGGATTTAATGGCAACAATGCAGCTATGGCAGGACTTGCGACAACGGCGGAAGTGCAGAATAGCATTAACTCTGCCATGAATCAGCAGAACGCACAAAACATTTTGCTTTCGTCTGCCAACAACAACTACGAAACGAGCCAGTTAATCAGCAACCAGAATATGTCTATGATGCAGCAGAACAATAGTAACCTTATCAACGCTATTCAGGGGTTCAACACGGTATCTGGCAATATCGCAAACGGCTTTGCTAGTGTGAGCGCACAGATCGCAGACCTCGGCTATCGCATGGATAAGTGTTGCTGCGACATCAAGACAACTCTGCTTGAAGACAGGCTTCTGGATGCACAGACAAAACTTAATCAGCAGTATACGGCTATCTCTAATGCGGAGCAGTCACAGTATATCTTGGGGCAGTTAGGCACTTATACGCCTAGAGCAGCCGTTCTGTGAGGTGGCAAGCATGAAGATAATCAGCAAGTTAAGCGACAAGATCATGGAAGAACTTTGCGACGCAAAGGCTTATGCGGAAATGGCTCTGGAATACAAGGAAGAATATCCCGATTTATCAAGAGACTTATACAATTTGTCTTTGCAAGAAATGGATCACAAGACGATACTTCACAACGAAGTGACAACGATCATCAAGAAGTACCGGGAGACGAAGGGCGAGCCGCCTGCTGATATGATGGCAGTCTATGACTACCTGCATAAGAAGCAGATCGACAAGGCTCTTGAAGTAAAAGCCTTGCAGACCATGTATAAGGAAACTTGATGTCCATTTCCTTGTCCACAAATCGCGGAAACGCAGTATTTAAGCGGTGGTTGGCGGTTGCCTAATGGGTTCAAGTCCCATTCTCCGCACACTAGGTAAACCCCTGAAAGTACCGTATTTACAGGCTTTCAGGGGTTTCTTTTTGCGATTATGGACAAAATTAAAAAATAGCGTATTTATGCGGTTTATAGATACTGTCTATAAAAACCTTGTCCACGATCTTGTCCATCAACTCATGTGGGTTTGAACCCACACGAGTTAAAAGAGACCGTCAAAAATTCTTTTCTGTTCTTTTTCGGCGTTCATTTCGTGACGGTAGACTTGTTTCATTGTGTAATCAGACTTCCATCCACCCGTAGCCATGATGTCAGCATCAGTCATTCCTTGAGAATGTGCGTAGGAAGCGAAGAAATGTCGCAAATCGTGAAACCTGAACAGTGGTATGCCAAGTTTCTTTTGAATATCATTAAGACCGTAAAGCAGAGAAGTAGGATTACCTTCAAAGATTTTGCCGTAGTCCCTGATCTCTTTAACCAGACTGTCCGAAATGTAAATCTTTCTAGTTCCGGCTGCGGTTTTAGTCGGTTTCAATACCCACTCATTATCGTTGTTAAGGACTAATGCTTTATTGATCGTCAGGATATTCCCGTCAATATCGTCAAGAGTTAAGGCGCAAATCTCGCTTCTTCTCAATGACATAATCCCTAACTGAAAAGGTATGTGATAATATGGTACGTCCTTAGTTGCTTCCAGTATGCGTTTTATATCGTCCTCAGAAGGCGTGTAATGCTCATATTCGCGTTTTTGTGGCAAGGTAGTATAAATGTTCATATCAGGTCTAAACTGTCTTAAAACAGCCGAAACGAAGCCGTGAAGGTTACGGACAGATTTAGGCGAGTGCTCCGCAGAATATTTGTTGATAAGAAGCTGAATATCCTGCTGCGTAATGCTTGCTATTTTTTTCGACTTGAAGTCGGTATCTATTGACCGAAGTACGGAATGATAGCCTTTTATCGTGCTTGGAGATAATACTTTGTCTTTTGAACTGATATAACTTTCTGCGCAGGATAAAAAACTGCCCTTTACCGGGGCAGCTTCCGCAATAACTGACATATCACGCAGGACTTCCGCTTGTGTAGGTTTATGATCGTAGTTAAGCGTTAGTGATTTCCCTTGTATTGTTTTTCTTACCCGGTACGATCCGGGCGAGCGTTTCTCAATTTTCATTCGTCAATTTTAATTTTGCTTTTCAAACAATTCTACGCCGTATGTATATACAAAATCTTCGTGGCAAGTATCATAGCCTTCTTCAAAGCCAATTTCATACCCGGCTTCTTTCCCTTCTTCATAACCAGATTCATAAGCATCCTCAATTCTGGTAGATGTCACAAAGAGTATGTATAGTATTATTAAAAGAAAAGCACCGATAGAAACAGTTATAATCATCCACATTTTTCTTTCTGTCATTTTTTGTTCCTTTCGACATTTGCTTTTTCACAAGCAGCGCACATCAATAATTTGTTTAGCATTTCCTTGTGGAGCAAATCTTTTTCCTGAACGGAATTAAGCAACAAGTCCATTCTCTTATCTTTGTATGCGACCTGCTCTTTTAAGAAGTCAATGGAACGGTTAAAGCGTTCACGTTCTTCTTCCAATTTCTCATGGTACTTTATCTTTTCCTTATCCAAGGCGGTCTGCAACTGTTCGATTTGTTTTTCGAGTTCCTCAATCCGTTCGATTTTGTATTTCAGAAGGGACTTCATGGCTCTGACATCCATGTTGTCAGTATCTTCTATGGTTTCAATGTCGAGCAAAGCCTTCGCTATGGGGCGTATTGTTTCCTCGTATCTAAAGGACATTTCTTCTGACCCGTCAGCGAACACCCTTGATAGGGTAGACTTCGCCAGATAGTCCCCGTTCTTTTCCATTAAATCCATGATGTCATTGTAGGACAGTCCCTTTTCTTCCCGGACTTCCTTTAGTTTCATAATTAAATCTTTTGTGTTTGTCATATAGAACTCCTGTTCGACGTATAGAACTGTTTAACGGACAACATAATTGCTACAATTTTCTCAAAGGAGAGAGAGCCATGAGTGACAAAGAATTTCTTAATCGTTATCATTCGTCGAGTGAGACTGATCGTCTTTTAGTTTTGAATATCCTAATATATAGTCAACCATCAGACGATCTTTTTCAGACGCATTATGATAAAGGTCAAGAAGTGTACGATCATCCGTGTTGTGAACAGAATTATCAAGAACCTGATCTCGGATAGCGTCCTCGTCACCTTCTTCTGTCAGTCCCATGAGTTCCAGTTCGGAAACATCAAACACTTCCGCAAACTTGGTTATCATGGAAGACGGAAGATTAACTCTGCCGTTTTCTATCTGGGCGATCATGCTCTTTCCCTTGTACCCGACGGCTTCTGCTAATTCCTGTTGGGACATATTATGAAGTTTACGCAGGCGTTTTATATTAGAATATATTTCTAACATATCGTTTTCCTCGCTTGATATATCACATTATACCATACTGTGTAACAAAAATAAACAATTTTGAAAAAACTATTGACAACGGTTCAATAAGGTTGTACGATATAGACGTTCAATGAGATTACACCACAACATATTGTAGAAAGGAGCAGGGATGTCTGATATTTCATTATTGAAAGAACGCATTTCTGGTAGCGGAATGACAATGGTTTCCGTCGCTAAAAAGGCGAATATAGGCAGAGTAACGCTATATAATCGCCTTAAAGGACACGGCGAATTTACTGCGCCGGAAATCGTGGGTTTATCAAATGCGTTAGGACTGTCAAAAGCAGATCGTGAGAAAATTTTTTTCTCCAAAGGTTCAAGGTAATTAAACTTATGCCAAAAGTATTTATCACAAGACAGGAAAAACTGAATAAGAAACTCACGGCATGGATCTACGGAGAAATGCAGGTCAACCGGGTAACGCAGCAGCAGATAGCAGATGCAATAGGGATAAAGCAGCCGTCTCTTAATCGGAAACTGAAAAAAGGGAAGTACACGTTTGAGGACTTAACTGCAATATTCCAGTTGTTACCGCCGGATGCTAACGAGCTGCTACGGCTTATGGGAGTGAAGGAATGAGAGAAGCAATTATTATCGGTGCGATTTTGATTTTGGCAATTATTGTCTGGTCGCCACCGAAGAAAGGGGGAAAACCATGAGACTAGGAGATCCAGAATATCAGCGACAAAAGGCTCTTATAGAATCCATCCCGTCAAACAAGATCGACGTTATAGATTTATCAGGTCTAACGGATGCTGAAATGGCAGAGTTTGGAGATCAGCACGAACGGGATTTAAGAGCGCAGATAAGGGCGTTTGATGATGCTGATAAGGAGATCGTGGTAGACGAAATCCTAAATGAAAACTGGACTATTGTTTGGAACGTGTTTGGGAAGTATTTTATGAAGCTCTACACACAGATCATGCAAATCAGAAAAACAACTGAATGAGAGGGGTAACGGAGTATGAAGACAGAAAAATTAAGGGGAGAACAGAAACTTGACTTGGAGCAAGCAAACATTCAATGGACGGTCAACAGATGGGACAAGTGGCGTTTAAGAAATCACGTCGGCTTGATTTTAGAAGACGGAAAGGTAACGGGTTGGGAAGACAAACCGACGAGGTATCACGCATGAAAACAAAGTCACCGTGTTTAGGTTGCGAGAGCAGGGAATTAGGATGCCACGCATATTGTGAAGACTATCAGGATTTTAGAACGGCAAACGAAACCACAAATAACCTGATCCGCAAAAAGAAGGAACAGGAAAGCAAGTATCTTATCGAGCCGACGGAGTTTCGGTTATCGAAGAAACGCAAGTTTAAGAGCCAAGTATTTAAGCAGACGAGGAAATAAGGAATGAAGGGAACTCTAAAAACATTTTCAGATCGTCACGGCTACGGCTTTATTTTGGGCGAGAATAACGAATACTTTTTCGCACACAAGATTTTCTTTAAGTACAAAAACCCGAAGCCGGGCGACAAAGTAACATTCACCCCGAAGACCACGGAAAAGGGATCTAGGGCAACAAATATAAGAAAGGAAGGATGAAATGGGAAACGAAGTAGCAGTAACAAAAAAGACCAGTATCGCCGCGTATCTGACGCAGGAAGCAGTTAAGGCGCAGGTTGAGACGGTTGTAGGTCAGAAGGATTCACAGAGATTTATTTCAAGTGTCGTATCAGCAGTACAGACAAATCCGCAGTTAGCGGAGTGTACCAATTCAAGTATCTTGTCGGCTGCATTGTTAGGTCATTCGCTTAACCTGCCGCAGTCACCGCAAATCGGGATGTTTTACCTTGTCCCTTTTAAGAACAAAGGTGTCAGTGAAGCCACGTTCCAGTTGTCGTACAGAGGAATGTTGCAGTTGGCTATGAGATCAGGGCAGTACAAGGCGATCAACGTAACGGACATCAGGGAAGGCGAACTTGCTTCCTATAACCCTATCGAAGATTCCTATGAGTTCACGCCGGAGACGGACATGGAAAAGCGGTTGTCGTTAAAGGTTGTCGGCTATTATGCCTACTTTGAAATGATTAACGGCTTTAAGAAAGGGATCTACTGGACTAAAGAGCAGGTGGATGCTCATGCAAAGAAGTATTCCGCATCATACCGCAACGACTTCAAAGGCTGCTTATGGAAATCAGACTTTGACGCTATGGCAAAGAAGACCATGTTAAGGCAGCTTATTTCCAAGTGGGGGATTATGTCGGTCGAAATGGAAAAAGCCTACGTCGGAGATCAGGCAGTAATCAGGGAAGACGGAACACCTGACTACATAGACAATATCCCTGACGAGCCGGAAAAAGCAGTTGACGTTCTGGACGTGGAAGGAAAGGAGATCGTGGATGAAACTGACGGACAGTAATTATTACACACCAGAAGCAAATCAGGAATACTGTTCTGCATCACAGTATAAGGACTTCATGGGATGCCCGTTAATTCATGGTTGCGAGGAAAGGGCATTGAAGACCATTAGCGGTGAGTATCAGCAGGAAACAACGAAGCCTATGCTCATGGGATCACTTCTGGATGCCTTATGGGAGAACGACGATCCCGAATACATCATTGAGCGTTTCCCGGACTGCGTATCGTCAAGGGGTGCTACAAAGGGGCAACTGAAATCGGAGTATCAGGCAGTTGTTGATATGTACCAGAAAACCTTGAGCGAGGAACTTTTCTGCAACTATATGTCAGGCGAGAAACAAAGGATTATGACAGGAACTATCGAAGGTTTACCGTTCAAGATCAAGATAGATTCCTATATCGAAGGTAAAGCATTGGTTGATTTGAAGACTACTCAAACGCTTGACCGCTTATTCAGATATTACATCCCTGATAGCGGCGAGAAACTTCCGTTTTACCTTGCTTATGGTTATGACATACAGTTGGCTATCTACCGGGAAATCGTCAGGCAGAATACGGGCGACACTTTAAGATGCTACCTTGCCTGCGTTGACAAGAAACCGCATCCGATATGTGACGTTATCGAGCTTATCCCGAAACTTTTGGACGAAGCACTTGACCGTATCAAGCAGAATTGCGAAACGATCATCATGCTGAAAAACGGAGAAGTGAAACCTACAAGGTGCGAACAGTCCGACTGCGACTACTGCCGGGAAACCCACGAATGTCAGCTTATCAGCAACGAAGAATTTGAATTAAACGAGGTAAGCGGAGCATGATTACACAATTTGACGAGTTATGCGTTATCTGTAATAAGCCTGCGACAGATCATCACCATATTTTCAAAGGTGTTAAGCAGCGAATATTAGCGGATGAAGACGGTTTAATACTTCCGTTGTGCAAAGAGCATCATCAGGGAAATCTGTCAGTCCACAACACAAAGGAAATGAATGTCCTGTGCCAGATAATAGGTCAATTAGCGTGGGAACGGGATTACCTGATAAAGAAGTATGAGCTGCCGTTTGACGACTTGTCTACGGAATGTAGGACTGCCTTCATGGAACGGTATTCCAAAGGCTACCTATAACGGTTGTGACACCGATCCCGAAAGGGATAAAAGAAACCCGTTCATGCTGAAAAAAAGTGTATCACAAACGCCATTTTTCTACCTACTGCCCCGATAAAAAGGGGCAGAGAAAGGGGGGACATGAAGAAAGACAGGCTACCCAAAATAACGATCCGTGGATGCTATTTTGGCGACAGGACACTTCCATCACTCAATGATTATCTGGCAGCTATTGGGAAAAACCCAAAGGCAGGTGGGAAGTTTAAGCAAGATTACACAAAGCCTATCTTGAGTGCAATAAGAAGGTGTCTCCGTGGGTGGAAAGTAACAAGACCGCCCGTGATACTGCACTACAAGTTTTACGAACACAAAAAAGGCAAACGCCGTGATGTCAGTAACATATTCAGTCTTTGTGCGAAGTTTGCGGAAGATGCTTTACAGATGGCATCCGTAATTGAGAACGATAACCCGGACTGGATAGAGAATTTCACAACAGAGTTTTACTGGATCGAAACAGAGCCATACATAGAAATCGAGATCGAAGAAAGAGGATAGAATGGACGTTTTTGTAAGGGAATTAACAGAGGAACAATGGGAAAAGTACCAAAAGAAGGAACTCAAAGCAACTGACTTGTTTTCCGAAGCTGCGGTAATGGGTTATGGAGTTTATCTAGGAAGTGCTTTTGAGCATAACGGAAAGTATTTTATCAGATGCTCAATGGGAACAAGTTGCGATTAAGAAGGGAGAATGATTATGTCACAGACAGAAAAAATCTTGCGTTACATGAAAACACACAAAAGAGGTATCACGCCGTTAATGGCACTTGAGAAGTTTGGCTGCTTGCGTTTATCCGGCAGAATCCACGATCTGCGTGAAGGCGGCTACAACATTGTGACAAACATTGTTGAAGTCCAGAACAGATACGGAGAGATCAGCAGGGTAGCAGAATACAGACTTATCGAGAGGTAGATATGGGTTTCATAAAGCTAGACAGGAAGATTCTTAATTGGGAATGGTACAAAAACAAAAATACAAGGTTAGTTTTCCTGCATCTGCTTTTGACTGCTAACTATGAGCCGGGCGAGTGGCGCGGAATTAAATACGGGACAGGGGAGTGCTTAACTTCCCTTCCCAAATTAGCAACAGAATGTTCACTCACAATTCAACAGGTTCGTACTTCACTTTCTAACATGAAATTAACAGGTGAGATAACAGAAAGAATAGTCGGGAAATGCCGTGTAATTACAATAAATAACTGGGCTCTGTATCAAACTGATAACAGGAAGAATAACAGGAAAGTAACAGGAAATCAACAGGATAACCAACAGGAAAGTAACAGGGAAAGTAACACCAGTTTAAGAAATAAAGAATATAAAGAAGAAAAGAATAAATACTATGAGGACGCGGATCTCGACAAAGCATTTTCTGATTATGTCTCTATGCGGAAGCAGATAAAAAAACCTATGACAGATCATGCCGTGGACTTGGCAAAAAAGAAGTTAAAGGATTTATCCGGCGACGATAAGGAAACGGCTATCAAGATCATTGAGCAGAGCATTATGGGAAGTTGGCAAGGGTTATTCCCGTTAAAGCAGGATCAGCAGAAGGGAAACAAGTTTAGTAAAGGCATGATGAAACACGGTTATAACTTTGATGAATTGGAAGGAGAAGCATGGTCACAGTAGGTAATTTTTTTAGCGGCTCTGGAACGTGGGAACTTGCCGCAAAATTATGCGGTGCTAAACCGATTTGGGAATCCGAGATAGAAAAATTCCCCGTGGAACTTGAAGCAAAAAGGTTTCCAGAGTGTAAGCAGCTTGGCGACATTACACAAGTCAGCGGTTATGACATTGAGCCTTGCGACATAATGACTAATTCAAGTCCTTGTCAGGATTTAAGCGTCGCAGGAAAAAGAAAAGGAATGGAGCAGGGATCGGAAACAAGATCGAGTTTGTTCCACGAAGTAATAAGAATAACAAAAGAAATGAGGAAAAAGGATGAACTGGAACAACTACGGACAATGCGAGGGGCAGATAAGCCTATCAGACCTTATGTCTGGTTTTGGGAAAACGTACCCGGCGCACTCTCAAGCAACGGCGGCGAGGACTTCCGCTGCGTCATTGAAGAAGTCGCGAGGATCGTCGAAGCTGATGTTTCAATACCTATGCCTAAAGGAAACAAATGGGCGAATGCCGGATGTGTGGACGGCAACGGATGGTCTATTGCATGGTGCATCAGAAACGCAGCTAATGAAGGAGTGCCACAGAGACGCAGAAGAATCTTTCTTGTCGCAGATTTTAGAGGAAGAAGTGCAGCAGAAATACTTTTTAAGCGAGAAGGCGTGTGTTGGGATTTTGCGGAGATCAGAAAAACGTGGGAAACCACTTCCAGAAGTCTTGAGGAACGCATTGTTGAAGCAGGGAAATATATCCGAAGTGGAGTTAGCAAACCTGCTGACAGAATAGAAAAAAACTGAAACGCCCCCTTCTGTTCGAAAGCCACGGGCAGGATGCGAGATACAACCAAAAGGATATATGTCCGACATTAGCAAGAACGTATGGATCAGGGGGGGCAATATTCCACTTATAGTTTCAGAAAAAAATCACACCCAAGAAATAAAACAGAAGGGCAGGCATGGGAAATAACAACAGTAGCAGACACGCTGAACATTTGCGACTATTCGGAAAACAGAACACCGATACTCATTGTTACGGGTTAGATCGTTACTCATGGCAACAAGGGGAAAATGCAAAGTTTGGATTTCAAATCATGGAAGATAAAGAGCCTGCATTAGTTGCAAAGGGGGGGGGCAGCGGTAGCACTTCCGAAACATGGAAACTATATCAAAAGGAAATAGGATCATTATGCGCGACAGATTACAAATGGGTACAACAGGAACAGGTGATGCAGAACAAACTGATAATTCAAAAGCGATAGGGTTTGATGCGTATAACCAATGTAGCACAGGGAATGTTACAAAAACTTTAAGCAACAGGGCTACTGATAGTGACCATATACCAATAGTGTTTCGGGTGAGGAAAAGAGCATTTAACCAGTTGTCACAATCATCAGTTTACAAGGAAACAGAGCAAAGTGTTGCATTAACGGTATGCGGTGGAACTTATGGGGGTGGCAGTGAATGTTTGATAGTAGAGAAAAAGTGATAGGATTTGACACATATCATCAAAATCCCACGGGGGGGGGTGCTTATGACACTTAAAGCAACAGGTGAACAACCTACTGTATTTACTCTAAAAGTGAGGGGGGTGCGAAGTGGACAGCAGAGGAAAGAAAGCCGGAAAAGGTGCGCTGATTCAAACTAACATTTCCGCAACACTAGGAACAAGTCAGGATCAAACATTGTTTGTTCCTAAAAACATAATCTGTGTAGCAACACAACAAGGTGGTGCAGAGATTATGTATGACAAATGCCCGACAATAACGGCAGCAGCCGGAATGAGTGGAAATAATCAGCCTATAATCTGCAAACGAAAAATGGGTAATACCTATGTTTGGGAAGATCAGGCGAATACACTAGCAAGCAGGGACTATAAACAACCGCAAGCAGTAGTGGTTAGAAAGGAAACGAATGTGGAAAGAATGGAAAAACAGAGAATCAATGAACGCATTGACTTGCAGAAACGCGGGGGGGGCGCAACGTATGCCGGATAAAGACAACTTTGAAGCAGTAGTAAATGATGAAGAATATGAGGTGCGCAGACTAACGCCAACAGAGTGTGCCAGGTTGCAAGGGTTTCCACCCGACTGGTGTGCAGACGTTCCGCATAGCGATAGTGCAGAATACAAACTCTGGGGAAATGGAATAGCACTTCCTAGCATCCTGCCTATGATGCAGAACGCAGTAAATCTTGTAGAGGAAATGAAAGGGGAAAAGTAAGTGAAAAAAATAATTATAGGGGTTTTGATCGTGTTGATGTTTGCGATCCCGGTCAATGCCGGAACGCTGACGAAGAAGGGCGGTGTCAACTACTACAACGGGCAAAAGGAAACATATTACAACCTGCCTATGGATAAGGTCTATGAGAAAGCAGACAAGAATCTGGGAAGTTGGCACAAGAAGTGGACACGTTCGGATGGCGTAAAAATGTATGCCTGCTATGTAGTCCTTGCCGTACCGTTTGATGTTTACCCATACGGAACAACGGACATCCCGACGTCGTTGGGACTTGGAATCGCACTCGACACGGGCGATTTCGCAAATGAAAACAAAAATCAGGTTGATATAGCGGTGAACTGGTGAAAGACGGATATGCAATAGTCAGCAGGTTTATCGGATCGCATAACTTTAGCACAGAAGATCGTCAGTCAGAAGATTATTATGCAACAAATCCGATAGCTGCGGAGTGGCTAGATAAGATCGAGGATCTTAACAACAGAATATGGGAATGTGCCTGCGGAGAAGGACACCTTGCAAAAGTCTTTATCAGGAACGGACACGAAGTGATGTCAACAGACCTTATAGACCGTGGTTTCGGTAGGGGGGGCGTAGATTTTCTGAAATGCAGGGAAATGTTTTACGGAGATATAGTTACAAATCCCCCGTACAAATATGCACAAGAGTTTGTCGAACACGCTTTAGAACTAATCCCGGAAGGACACAAGGTATGTATGTTTCTGAAAGTGCAATTTCTGGAAGGGAAAAGCAGAAAAGAGTTTTTCAAGAGACTACCGCCTAAAACTGTTTGGGTATCGTCTTCCCGAATAGGATGCTATACAAACGGCGTGATGAAGAAGACAAGCAGTATGTTAGCTCTTGCATGGTACGTTTGGGAAAAAGGCTATCATGGCGACACGATAATAAAATGGTTTAACTGAAAGGAGAAGAAGAATGAAGGAATTTATGCTGAAAGAGATCGTTGAGATCGTGAGAAACTGCGAGGAGATACAGAAGTCCGACGAGAGCAGATTAAGCAAGGAGCAGGCGAAACTTGCAGCTTATGCAGACATTGTGAAACTGCTTGATATGAAAGAGGGGGATGAAGATGGTAATTAAGTATGGACTAATGAAACCGCATAACTACAACGGGGGTTTACCAGATCCACCAGAGCCGCCGGAGTGCGACGGAGAGTTCCGTTATGACGTATGCGAAGGGTGTAGCGAGTACGACGAGTGCAAAAGAATAGCCGAGGATGAAATATTTGACGGAAAGGATATGGCCGGTGAGTAAACAAATGAGTTCGTGGCTACGGCAAACCGCATTTAACAAAAAAGACGAATACTACACGCCTAGTATTTTGGTAATGCCGATAATTAAATACTTAAAGCCAAACAGCACAATATGGTGTCCGTTTGATACCGAGAATAGCGAGTTCGTTATTTGCTTTAGGGAACACGGGTTTAAGGTTATACATAGTCACATTTGGAATGGTCAAGATTTTTTTGAGTATGAGCCACAGGAAACTTATGATTATATAATCAGCAACCCGCCGTTTTCAAAAAAATTAAAGGTGCTGGATAGGCTTTATAAGTTAGACAAACCTTTTGCTATGGTTATGGGATTGCCGATCTTGAATTATCAAGAAGTAGGCGAGTTTTTTCTAGATCATCCTTTACAATTACTGATAGTAGATAAAAAAGTGTCTTTTGACGGGAACACGGCCAGTTTTAACAACAGTTATTTTTGTAACGGAATATTGCCAAAATCTATTATCTTCTGCGATATAGATAACAATAATGCAAATACATATTATACCCCGTCAAGAATGTATAAAGACATACCGGCGGAGTACAAGGAAAATCCGAGAAAGGAGCCGAATGACAACACTTGAGAAGATAAGAGCAGAGATAGAGAAGTTCAAAGACAGAATAGCGGAATTGCCGAATATGGCAGACTCTTATTGTGCGGTGGATTTTTGCCAGCAGATAATCGACAAATACGCAGAGCAAGAACCAAAGTCAGGGCATTGGATAACAACAAGAACTTTTACGCACGATGGTGAATATTATTGCGATAAATGCAAGTGTGATGCACCCAACAATGAAAAATGGGATTTTTGCCCTAATTGCGGTGCATACATGAAAGGCGGTGAGTAAATGATACTTGACGAAGCAATTAAACACGCAGAGGAAATCGCAGAGAGCAGATGTGACGAGTGTGGTCGAGAGCATAGACAACTTGTCGAATGGCTGAAAGAGTTAAAAGAATACAAAGAGCAAGAGCCGTGTGAAGATGCCGTAAGCATAGACGTTATTATCGAATGGTTAAAGTCAAAAGACTTAATAGGACTGAGTAGTCAAGAGAAAAATGCAAGGAAAGAATTACAAGCATTAGTTAGCGTTCAGACAAAGCAAGAATGTGAAGATGCCGTAAGCCGAGAAGAATTATTAAAAGCAATAGATACATGGGATAAGTTCGGATATACCGAAACGGGTTGCTTTGTGAGAGAGCCTAAAGGTGATTATGTACCATACATCCATTATGACGATGTTATTAAGAGCATAAAAGGTATGCCGAGCGTTCAGCCAAAGCCAAAGACGGGGCATTGGATAAATACGGGAATAGATGAAGAATGGTACGCAAGAGCATATGGATGTTCATTATGTGGGCATACGATGGTTGGAAAGGATAAATACTGCCCGAATTGTGGTTGCCGTATGGTTGAGCCACAGGAAAGTGAGGATAATGGATGAAAGCCACAAACAGAGAGGTTGACGGATATACTCATTTAGCATTGTCGGTTATGTATGCACTTTATGACAAAGGTTGGGGCAAAAATTATCCGCATGAAATAGCAGAGATAATGCAAAAGATACTTGATTTAGACAGAAAAGCATACAAGGCGCGGTGCGAGAAAGTATGAGAATTGACTTCATAGACGCAGGGAAGGCGGCTCTAGTAGGCATAGCATGGATAGGCTCAATAATCGGCATGACGGAGCTGCTTTCCCGGTTGGAAGACAAATGGACTAAAAAGCATGGTAGCATACAGATTTTACGGGATAGACGGAAGATTATACGAAGCAAGGATAAACAAGATCGAAACGGCACTTCCGGCTATTGAAAAACGGATAGAGTGTCAGATAAGGAGAATGAATGGTAAAGAGTATGTTCGATCCCTACGAGGATCAAATCAAGGAATGGTGCGATCAGGGACTAACGATAACACAAATGGTCGAGGAATTAGGCGGTTATTACGTCCCGGCAAGCCTTTACAACTTCATCAGGTCAAGGAAGTTAAGGACAAAACCGACGGTTGAATACCGCAACAAGTGTGATGAATGTGAGTTTTGCAAAATAGTAAAAGACGTAAGAGGACAGTACGCTACCGCCTGCCGACTTTGCATGAAGTCTTGGCGAATGATTAACCCAAGTGTAGTGCATTGTCCCAGATGGTGCGAGAAGGGGGCAAAATGACGATTTCAGACGATTTTAATATCTATTTACAGTTTGACAAAGTAACGGCTGATTTGAAGCGAATAGCAAGCGAGAAGGGCATAGACCTTTCGAGGATCAGGATAAGCGACAATGCGGAGCTAATGCGTAAGGAAAAATTCAAGAGAATGAAGCAGGAAAGATGGAACTATAACTAGGGGGCAGCATGATAACACCGAGACACTTTGAGGAAAAAATGATTGAGATAACAACTGAATACAAGGAAGATCCAGAGACTATGAAAAAGCTGATTATGAAACTCATGGCAGATACGTTAGATACATGGGGTTATGAAGCAGGGACGGACGTTTACCGGGAGAGTGTTCGATAAGCGTTCCATCAATGAAACCTGCGTTTCATGTATAGAACTTCTTTTCGTGAGATCGGCATGGTACGATTAAGTCACGAAAGGGGGTAAGCCTATGGATTTCGAATTAACTCAAGCAGCTTTAGAAAACGTATTGGAGAACATCAAAAAAGAAGTAAAGGAAATAGCGTGGGTATATGATAGCCGGGATCTATTCGGCATAGCCTACGGAAGATTTGCGGAAAAGATAATAGACATAATAGACGAATACAAGTAACAAGTTGGGGCGTGGCTGAATAATCAGTACCACGCCCCTTAAAGGTTTCTACTATGACCGAATTATTATAGCATATCGGGATGATTAGTCAATATCAGGAATAACAAAGTTCATATAGTTCCCGTCTCCATATCTGACCTCAAAACCGGGAATGTTGTCACTTAAAACCTCGATAACCTTATCCCACTTCGGATCGTTTACGTCTTCCGCTTCAAAGATTAAAATGTTGTCTTCGTTCATGTTTTGCTCCTTCCTGCCTTAAATTTGCGATTAAGGTCTATAATTTCCTCTGCTCTGCATTGATCGGTCATTTTTACCATAGCCCCGTCCAGTAGCGGATCGTGACATTTGCACCATATATCGTTGTATATTTCTCCGTACTTGCAAGTTCTGCATTTTCCGAGATCGTATTTTATGGGACAGTTTTGCGTAGGCTCAAAACTCCAGTCCTTGCACTTTTCACCAGTAGCCTGACACTCAAGACGTTCATTATCGAATACCGGGCATTCAGTACAGGATTTCGGCATTTCAATATCAATTACTATCATTTGCTATCTCCCTATACATTCCTTTTGTATTATACCGCGTTTCCTTCTGTGCTTTCGATTTTACCGCCACACGGCAGTTCTTGTAAATATTCAAATGCTTCCGTGTATGTTTCAAAGTCCTGCGGTAAATAGTGCGGATCATCCGGGAAAACTGTGTAAATCATTTTTCTGCTCCTTTCTAGTAGTGAACCATTATAGGCTTAATTGATTTGTTGTTGTGTTCCAAGAAGTCTGCTACCTTCTCAAAGCATCCGATAAAATTCCGCTTCACGATTTTTCCGTTGTGAATTACGTCCCAATGGTATTCATCCTTACTTCTTGCCCAAAAGTATTCTGCGTCATCATACGGGCATAGTTTGCACACTTGAACTATATCTCCGTAATTTCTTAAATAGTATCCATTGTATTCTTTCATGTTCTGCTCCTTCCTAGTGATTCAGTTTTTCGATCCTGGCTTCAATGTCAGCGAGTTCGTCGAGCAGCTCTCTAACATCATCTTCGTTAAGTTCGGTCATTCCGTCCTCGTAATTGCTCAAGATTTCTCTGATGTGTTCGCATTTCCACTCAAGTTTATCAATTTCTATTCTCATGCCTGCTCCTTCCTAGTATGCTTCCTGACCTTCATAGAGAAGATCCTGCATAAACTCGTTGTAACTGTCTAAAATCTGCTGCATAGTCGTTTCGATAATTCTGGTTTTGAAGTCCGGCTCTTTCGCCCACTTGTCAACCTCTGCCTGATCGTGATACATTACTGCGTTTTCTCCCATTGTCTTTTTCCCCTTTCTTATTCGTTCGCTGCTTCAATAACTGCTCCTAAATCGTCGTCGCCTTCTCCTTCCGGCTGATTACAGATTTCAATTTCCTGCTTTTCTGTATCAATGTTTAGGTAAATGCCATAATCAATGCCGCCTGCGTTTATAAAAAGTCTCCAGTCGTATTCAAAGTCCGGGATTTCCTTTTGCAGCTTGTCAAGGCAATATGCCAATGCTACCGGGTTATACTTGTCTACTTCTACCGAAAATCTCATTGTTTACTTCCTTTCTCCCCGTATTGCCGATAGGTCAGCTTTATTGTTATCTTGTGTAAATTGCTTGCGCCCTTTTGGTGAATGCGTCCATCTGATCCCGTATCGCTTCATAGGTCGATACAAAAGCATCCAGTCCGTAAAGGCTTTCGATCATGTCCAGAATTGCCATGCAGCGTCCGGCTGCATATTCGGCGTTCAGGATATTTGTCTGCTTCATAGCTTGTGGGCGTTCCTGCCCGTCTTTTATAGCGTCTTTCAACATTTCCTGCATCCGTTCAAGTGTCATTTTTCTGCTCCCTTCTTTTGTTTAATAGAGTGCGTTTACCTTCTGCAATAATGCGTCATAAATATAGTTTTTTGTTTCAAGTTCTGCCTGCATCAGTCCGTCTATGTTTTCATACATCAGATCAAGCGTGATCGACCGGGTATTCCATGCCTTTCTTGCTTCTTCTGCCGCTTCCTGATCTTTTGCGAATATCTCACAAACATTCAATACAAGTCCTTCCATTATTTCCCTTCCTTCTGTTTGCCCGGTCAAGTAAATACCTGATCGCTGCTTTCCTTGCCTTTTCCTGCATTAGTCCATATCATCATTGAGCATCCTGATAAGCTCTTGAATGATGAAATAAGGATCTTTTTCCAGATCGTCTATTGCCTGCTCTATGCTATAATCTGCATCCCAGTATCCGTATGTGTCGTAACTTTTCATAAAATCATCAAGCATTTTTGCCGTTTCGATTAAATCAGTTGGCTCTTTTGTCGTGTATTCTTTCATTGTTCATCCTTTCTGCCGCCTATTATCTGCCGGGCGGCGCGGCGTGATCTGTTTATGCTGATAATCTCTTTAACATTTCCCTGCGCTGCATAACCTTGTAGGCAAGTACGGCAGCAGCGCATTCCCTATCACTTGTGAAAAGATCCTGTCTAACCTTTGCTGCATCCATGATCGTCTTATTAAAGTCCTTTTCTTCCTGCCGGGCATCTTCAAAAATGCTTGCATAGTCCGCTTCCATGATGTCTATAAACTCTAAACGCATTTCATAGAGCTTGTTATAAATGTCTGCATATACTGCTAAAAACTCTTTTATATCCATTGTTTGTCCTTTCCGGGCGGCAGATCGCCGCCCTATGTTTTTATGCCTGAATTAAAATAACGTCGTTTGCAAAGTCTGCTTCCGGGTAGTTGAAGGAAAAGTTTTTGCCGGATATTGTATAATATCGTGTCCCGTTTCCCGTCGTCTTTTCCTGCAGCGTCGCGGCGTCAATGCGTCTTCTAAAATCTGCTAGTGTCGCCTTGTCTGCTTTTGCCCTTTCGATCGTGTCACGGCAGATGTTTTTTGTTGTCCCGACTGCTTCAATGATCGCCCTGATTACATTGTCCGTTTTCTTTTGTGCAGCAGATACAAGGAAATATTCCTTATTGCCTGCCGTAAATATAAATCCTTGTTTCATGTTTTCCTTCCTTTCTGGCATGGGCGGCAGCCGCCGCCCTGCCTATGTTTTGTTTTTAGTAGTTCCCTGATCTGAATTTTTCGATCAGTTCTTTTCTGTTTTCTGCCGTGATATTTGCGTGCCACACGCCGTCAAATAATACCCTGCCAGATACATAGGGTGGCAGATCAAAACCCGGACTTTCCAAAAATTCATAATCAAGTATTAGTGCTGCAAAGGCTTTTGTGTCGATACATTCATTTATAGGTGACATTCTTTTCCCTTCCTTCCTGCTTTATTTGCTTGCGGTGATCGTGTATGTAGTTGCGCTGCTGCTGATCGTTTCGATATTTGTATATCCGTGGCACTTCAAAAAGAAGTAAATGCCGGGAATGTCTGCATATTCCACATTGTTATAGGTGATCGTGTTTACCTTATACATTCTTTGCCCCTTCCTGCCGGGGCATATCGCCCCGGCACTTCCTGCTTTTCTATGCGCAAATCTCAACGCATCCGCCGTCAACATATACATAATTTCCTGCCGTCTCTAAATAGTTCCCGTATGCTTCAAAGTCGAAAAAGTCAACAAGATCATCAGGGATGCGGTCAAGATCGCCGTATTCTCTTGCGCAATATTCGCCCAAATCGTATGCACTGTTGACATCCGGCAGGAAATAGCAGTTGTCAATATTATCAAGAGCTGCCGTGATGTCGTACCCGTCTGCAATAAGAGCTTCCAAAATAGGCATTTGATAATCCTGCAGATCTTCAAGCATAAATGCTATGTCGTTTAATTTCTCTATGCTTTCATATTCGCCGATATTCATAAAATCACATTCATAATCAGTTATAAAAAACTCTTCATATTCGCCGTATAAACCGTTTCCGGCGGCGTGTCCTTCGCCGTCTGAATAATAGTGTGTATCGTCGTGAGAAACTTCAATTTCATCAAACGCTGCTGCGAACTCTTTATCCGTGGCAGGCAGATCAAGCCAGACGCCGTCTAAAATCCCTTCATTGTATTTGCCTAGATTTGTTAAGTAGATTTTCATTGACATATCTTTTTTTCCTTCCTTTCCTTTTTGTGTTTTGTTTCGATCAAGCTTTCTTCCTTCGTTCCTGATAAACTGTTTTCAGTTCGTCGGGAATGCGTCGGGGGCGTTGCTTGATACAATGTGCTATTGTTCCTGACAACTGCATTATACAATGTGCTATTGTATAAAGTCAAGCATTTTTTTTATTTTTTTTTCAAGCCGTAAAAATGCAGCATTTTCGCGGCTTTCCAGGCGATCAGGAAAAAGAAAACAAAAAAGAATTGAAATATTTTTTTATCGTATCGCCAGCAGGAATTGAACAAAACAATATGATATTGTATAATCAGATCATGGAAGCCAAACAGAACAAAAATTCCGCTGCAAAGATTAAGGCGAATAATAAATATACAAAAGATCATTATAAAAGATACGCGGTTTATGTTCCTATTGATGAAGCGGAACGGATGGAAGCCGCAAAAGGCGGCGGCAGCGCAAACAGTTTTATTCTGGAAGCGATCAGGGAAAAGATAAATGATATAGAGAATAGAAAAGATAATTGATATATATATTATATAATATGTAATGCAGGCGGCGCGATCAGTCCGAAAGATCCCGCCGCTATTTTTTTACCATAAAGGAAGGGCAGCAGATGGAAAAGGAAAAGACGGAAGTCAAGAGCAGGTACAAACAAATCATAGACGGCGACGCTACGCCGGAAGGAAAAGAAAAGGGATATATAA
>Ga0310696_10001296_pt1 | contig 36434 bp, 28 predicted proteins | sample AusTroGonzalo_MG_4_FD_203885 | JGI IMG/M metagenome (GOLD analysis project Ga0310696, IMG submission 203885) | Bovine rumen microbial communities from tropical cattle in Woodstock, Queensland, Australia - Gonzalo_02 (v2) (version 2) | ecosystem: Host-associated > Mammals > Digestive system >... | reverse complement strand
GCGCACGGCCACCTGACGTGAAGTGGGGAGGGCGTCCAGCATGGCTTCCAGCACGCGCCGACGCGGCTGGTAGTCTTCAAAAGTTTGTGGGATCATCACAAAATGATCTGTGTAATACCACTCTCCCCAAACGCCCACGTAACCGGCCTGGAATACCATAACAACGTCTTCGTTCTGCTGGAGAATGGGTTTTACCTGCTCTATATGGCGCATCACCCATTTTTCTTCCGGATCCCAGGGCTTGTTGGATTCTTTCTCGTTCTGTTTGTAACAGAAACGCAGTACGCACTTGGCACCGCCGGAGCGTAAAGCGTCCATATCCTTCTGGATGTTGTTAAGGATGCCCTGGGAGATATCCTTGGACATATAGTTTTTAAGGACATACTGCAGATAGAGTACCGTATATCCCTGGGCGCGCTTAGCCTTAACGTCGCTTACCGACAGCAGTGCGTTTTCTCCACTTCCTTCGTAGGGATAATAGAAGCCACGTTCCGGATTGATCACATCGCCGCTTATTTCGGTGAACGATACTTCTACAAGGCCGTCTTCCGGCTCCGGATCTGGATCCGGTTCAGGATCTGGCTCGGGGTCGGGTTCCGGATCGGGATCGGGTTGCGGATCGTCTTTCTGCTCCTGCTCTTGTTCCTGAGCGGCCGGTTCCAAGTCGCAGCCAGCCCACAGTACGGGGCAAAGACAAATAAGAACTGCTATAAGGATGTGGCTAAGTTTTTTCATGGGGAGATTACATTGATTCACACAAAGTTAAGAATCTTTGGCCATTTTGCAAAACAAAAAAAACACCCCGCCGGAGGGCGAGGTGTTAATATATGCATTCAAACTAAATTATTTGAGCTTGATGGTAACGGGCTTGTCGCCGGAAGGAAGCTTACCGGAACCTCTGGATTCGGTCTGGTGAGCGGCGTTGCTGATGTTCTCAAAGAAAGCACCGATAACGGCCTGACCGGTAACCTTGGCACCGCTTTCGAGAATAGCTGTACGATCCATTGCGAATTCGATCTTAACGGCATCAACATCCTTCTTGCTGGCGGGCTCCTTGAGCTTCATTACAGGTGAGAACTTGAAGGTGCTGGCATCGGAAACGGTGTTATCCGATACAGGGGTGCCTTCTACGTCGTCACCCCACCAGCCCATACCGTGGTCGCCAAGGGGCTTGCCAACCATGTCGGCAGTCCAGTTGGCGTCGTGGAGTTCGGGCCAGTTGTTCTGGTTCCAGCCAAATGCCATCTTTCCGGAAGTGGCATCGTAGCAGATATAGTACTGAGGGAAGGCGTCGAAGCCCATGTAATCCCACATTGAAGGATCGTCGTCGGTGATTTCTTCCTCGTTGCTTTCGGCAATTCTGCGGGCGCCATATACGCTGTTGGCCTTGTCGTCGCAGCCGACATACATGATGAGAGCGCCGGGAGTATCGCCGCTATGTACAGGGATCCAGCCAGTCCAGCTGCCGCCACCGGTTACCTCGGAGTCGGTCTTAACATAGATATACTCGTATTTGAGTTCCAGATAAACATAGATGTTGTCGGGATCGGAGGCAAGTTTCATGCGGAGCAGACCGTCAAAATCGGGATCTGTGTTCTCTTCAAATGCATAGTACTCATCGGCGGTATCGGCGGTGAGGGCATCCCATTCGGCAAAATTACCATCGATTTCAACTTCCATGGAGAAGCCTGCCGGTTCCGGTTCGGGTTGCGGATCGGGTTTCGGGTCGGGAGTGGGAGTAGGGTCTTTCTGGCCGCAGGAAACTGCTACCATGGCTGCCATCAGGCATGTGCCCAGGAACATGAAAAATTTTTTCATAACTAAAACAGTTTTTAGATTGGTTGTTAATTATTTTGGTTTAGGAATAATTATCAATTTGTTATATCGGTAACAAATATAAGGTTTTTTTACAAAATGTAGTCTTCAAGACCCGAAAATTCGTAACGGTACAGGTAGGAAGGATAATCGGCATCGTCGCCAATCCACACGCAATGGTGAATCTGGTCCACGCACACCGACTCGGGATTTGTACCTACAATAGGATATGCTCCAAGGTAATCCATTTGAACTGAGTACTTGCCTTCCCCGTCAATGGTATGATCTACGGCATAGACATAAACCTTCTTGCTCTCGGAATCCACAATCCACAGCCATCCCGTAAGGGGATCATAACTGAGGCCCGCTATCTCGGAAACCCTGTTCTTGTCGTAAAGCTTGGCTTCCCACAGTACGGCCTTGGAGTCAAGGTCACACAGGAACAGGTGCGAATTTGACTGAGAGCCCACAAAGATCATCCCGTCCTTATAATATGTAAGGCCCTCGATTCCGGCATTGCCGTAATTCTTGCAGGCAGGTATACTGAACAGCGTGGAAACCCTGGTATTGTAGTCCGGGGCCTTTACAACGCCAACGCCATCCGGCTCCAGGCCGATGAGAAGGTCGTGGGTTACGGGGTTGATGGATATATCCTCGGCATCGCCGCCGATATGGACCTCGGACAGGACTTCTCCCTCAAACGATATCCTGGCCAGGTCGCCGTTGTCTCCCGCACCCCAGATGAAGGTACCATCCTCACTTAGGCAAATACCGGAGAGCTCATTGAATTCAACTTTGTACTTGGTGCCTTCTCCCTGACGGGGCATGGTGGGCGGAAGGCCTTCGTATGCTTCCGGTGTAATTTTGCCAAGGTTCAGGACTTCGCCCGCAGTAAGCTTACGTTCGGCTGTTTCCTTATAAGCGGCCGTCCATGAGCCTCCCTTTCCGAAGAACAGTGTAAAACCATTGGGAAAGGCAAAGTCTCCGGGGAGCCAGATTTCACCGGCTCCGGAAACTATGGAACCATAACGGTAAGGATAGCCGTCGTTCTGCTTGTAGTTAAAAGCCTTATTCAGAGAGCTGTACTCGCACTCGAAGCGGGTGATGCACACGGGATTGCGCTCATTGGAGCACATGGCCCAGCTGTCATAGTCCCCGTCCACGGTAAAGCGGATAGGAGAAGACACATCAATAAAAGTGAACGTGTCGTCCGTCAGATAGGACTGGGTCAGCAGGCCTTCGCAATTCTCGAAAGTGGTTTTGGTTTTGAGAACGCCCTTGTACATATACACTGCCTGCGCAGGCCAGGCGGCGTAAAGACCATCGGGCTCATAGTAACTCTCCGTCACTGCATCAAGGGTAGCAGTAGCTGTTTTTCCGTCCTGCGAAATGTCCGTTGCAGTAAGGACGACAGTCTGTATATTGGTTCCCAAATTGCCGTGCACATAAATCTGATCCCCTGCCTCCCAGGTACCTTTTAGCGGAGAAGCTACAAATTTGTAGATTCCCGGCTGGGGGCCGCTGGGTTCAGGCTCAGGCTCCGGTTCAGGCTCAGGCTGTGGCGCAGGCTCCGGCTCGGGAGCTGGAGTCTGTGTGCAGGAAGATGCTGTAAGGCCGAAGGTAATGGCCGTTAGCAATAAGAAACTGGCTATCCTTTTCATAGCTGCGTTTATTTGACTTCGAACAGCAGGTTATAACCGGTCTTGGCCTCAAAGATATTGTTGGCCAGGGCAATGCTGAAGTCCGGCTTGCCGGGCAGCAGAGGGTCGGAAAGTTCCAGATAGAGCTTACCCTTGTCGGTGGAAGGAGTGAAGTAAGTAACCACGGCGTTGTAACCGCTGTGCCAGTTGCGGGGGTCGTAACCAAGCGGGCTCTTTACCTTACTGCCGTCGGAACCGACCCATACCAGCCAGGCCTCACGGGGATTCATAGGAGCCGCATAGCCCTTGTTGTTAAGACGCAGAGTGAGTTTGCAGCGCTTGCCGGCCTCTATGGCATCGTAATGCGCATCCTTCAGAACCAGGCGGTAACCCAGGTTCTGCTCAATCTCGTTGAAGCAGCCTTCCTGTTTCCAGCGTGAGAGCACGCCCTGGTGATAACCGTCGTGGAGATAAGTCCAATGGTAATCCTTAAGGTCTTTCAAAGTCTGTTCGCACAGGCAGTAGTCGGAAACGGCGCAAGTTTCACCACCCATAATTGTGTAGCGGGTTTCGGCTTTCCAGTACTCACGTTCCTTGTCGTCTTTGAAGGTTCCCCTGTCGGTGGCATCGGCGCCGAAGCAGTCGTTATGCCCGGCCAGGCGGGATTTGACAAAGCCATCGTGTGCCGTAGCGGCCGTAATGGTATCCTTGAGTCCATACTGGTACAGCCTCATCTTGAAGGCAGGGGTGCGCAGTTCAATCTGACGGGAAATGGGCAGGGCCTCCAGCAATGCGTCGGATACCTTCTTACGGTTGGCGTCGGCAGTGAAGTTGGTGGTGTAGTACCATTCACCCCATACGCCGATGAAACCGGCCTGCAGGACAAAAATCACATCCTCGTACTTCTGCAGGGTGGGTTTGAGCTGGGTTATGTGCGCCATCACCTGATCCACCGATGCATCCCAGGGATCTTCGCTTTCGCTTTGCGTATAGGCAAAACGGACGATGGCCTTAACGCCACCCTCTCTAAGGGCATCCAGATTGGCCTGGATATTCTTGACATATTTGGCCGACAGGTTGCTGCCCATAAAGTCGGTAAGATAGAATTCCAGCAGCATGATGCTGTGGCCGGTAGTGCGGCGGGCCTTAACATCACCCACAGAAAGAGGAGTATCGGTATCGTGATGAATCTCGTGGGTAGTATAAAGGCCTCTTTCCGGATTCACCAGGGTTCCGGAGAATTCATAGAATTCCACCGGTGTACCCTCTACGGCATCATCGGGACCGGGAAGGGCGATATCGCCCAGGCCCTTGATCTGGATGTTGAAGTTCTTGGAGGCGGCAGTGTATGCCTTGGTTTTCTCCTGCTCAACGGAAAGAACCACCTTGGTATCCTTAGCAGAACATACCGACAATCTGTACTGGTTGTTCCCCAGGGATTCCAGACCGGCGAAAGCAGGCTTGTCAACCGTAACCGTAAGGGCTCCATCGGACTTGGTAGAGACCGTAAGCGTTACAGACGAGCCGGATTCCAGGGCCGATGAGGGAACGTCGCTCACTGACAGCTCGGGATCAACGGGATCGGTTGAAGGGGTAGGTGTGGGAGTGGGTTCGTCCTTCTGGGAACATGCGGCGGCAAACAACATGGCTGCGGCCAGCGGAATGATATACTTCAGTGTTTTCATATTCAATTATTCTACGTCGAAAGCAGAGCGGGGGGCATTCTGTTCGATGCCGCTGGTAAGAATCTCATCGCTGGGGATAAGAAGGGCTACGCGCACATCGTCATATTTGATAGTTGTGAAGGGATGATAACCGACATAGCGACGGTCCAGGGTTCCCTTGTTGCGGAAGATGGAGAAAGCGCGGTCGCCCTCGAAGCACAGTTCCATACGGCGCTCGTCCAGTACAATGTCCAGTAACGCGTTGTCGGTGCCGTACAGGGAACCGTCGTAGCCGTGCATCTCTCCGGACGAGAACATGGCCTCACTGGGCAGGCCGGCACGTCTGCGGATGAAGTTAACATCTTCCAGGGCCTTGGTGTCCTTCTTGCGGGCGTATGCCTCGGCACGGTTCAGCCAAACCTCGGCCCAACGGAGCATGACGGGAGACGACATTGTGGCCTGACCGTCCTGCCATGCGAACTTGGAGTTCATGTACGGCATGTACATATCGGTACGGAAGCCCCAGCCGTCCAGTTCGTCAATGTCGGGACGGATGTATGCGGGAGTCTTGCCATTCCAGAAAGTGGGGTCGCCGGTGAAGTTGTGGTCTATGAACCAGCGGTCGTAACCGTTGACCTTGGTCTTCTTGGCAGTGTACTGCACGTCATTATAGGTGAACACATAGTCGCCGTTGGCATTGGGGGTTAATCCGGGCACATGGGCGGTGTAGCAGGCGTCGTTCTCGAAAGGAACGGGGAAACATACAGTCTGCTTGCCGTTCTTGAGTTCCACCGTGTTTTCCGGCATGCCTGTAGCGGGCCATTCGGGCGTTGTAGGATACCACTTGAAAGTGAAATATGCTTTGAAGCGGTTATCGGCGCTGGAGCCGTCGGCAGCCTTGTAGCGGTTGAACAGCTCTATGAGCTCGTCGCTGTAGTACCACTCTCCCCAACCGTTTGTTGAGTACTCCTGGCAAAGATACATGGAGCCGATGGTTGCCTCCGGTGAAGGATGGTCGGTGGGATACACAAAGTGCACGCACCAGATTGTCTCATTCTGGTCCCAGGTATGCTTGGGATAATCCTGAAGCTGGGTTAGAGTGTACACGCCCTTAACGGATGCGGGAGCGCTGTTGATAAGCTCGTCGCACAGTGCGATGCACTCTTCCAGATGATCGTCGCCCATGAACAGGTACACACGGGAAAGCAGGGCCCTGGCAGCAGTTGCCGATACATAGGAAGCGTCTCCGCGGGGAGTACCCATATCCATATACTTGATAGCGCTCTTGAGGTCTTCCACAATGGCGTCGAACACCTCACCTACCGAAGCACGCGTGGTGGTGCTGTAGTCCATTCCGCGGCGAAGCGGAACACCCAGCTGGTCGCGGCCGCAAACATAAGGCATGGCAAAGAGAGTTACCATATGGAAGTGCGCAATTGCACGGAAGAAGTAGTTTTCTCCCAGCAGATGCGGAGTTTGCTTGTCGGAAGGATCCAGACCGGCGTCAACCGCTTGCTGCAGACCGTCGATGTTGGAGTTGGCCGCATTGATAATCTTGTAGGCCATCCACCAGGTGTAGGTTTTGTTTTTACCGTAATCTACATCCTCGTAACGGTAAGGAGGCGTGAAAGGATCTTCAGAGTAACCGGACACTGTAACATTGTCGCCACGGCTCTCGGAGAGCTGGAAAATGTGACGGAGGTAAGTGTTACCGGCCTCGGTGGTTCCCTTGTACTCAAGGTTGTCCTTGAAAAGGGCATAAATACCGTCGGTGGTATATACGGCCGATGAAGGATTCTCCTTAAGGGCCGACGAGGTCATGGCATCCGAAGGGTAGAAGTCCATTTTGCAGGACACCAGAGCCAGAAGAGCGATTCCAATTGCAAATATCTTTTTCATAACTTTAGTCTCCCTTTAGAATTTGATGTCAATACCCACTACCACGGACATGGGAACAGGATAAATGTCGGAATACATGCCGGGGAGGCTATAGGAGCCCACTTCCAGGTTCACTTCCGGGTCCATACCGGAGAAACGGGTGAAGGTGAGAAGGTTATCGGCCGATACATAAACGCGTGCCCCGCTCATCTTAGCCTTGCTGATGAGCTTTTTGGGGAAATCGTAAGCGAGGGTGACATTGCGCAGGCGGAAGAAGCTGCCGTCTTCCAGATAACGGGACGACAGGTTGTGGGCGTTGCTGTTACCGCCCTTCATGGCCTGCGGGTGTGTGGCGATGGCGTTGGTGCCGTCGGGGTCGCCTTCTTTCCAGCGCACCCAGCCCAGTCCGTTGTTAAGGGACTGCTGGTTGAACTGCTGCTGGGCACCGTCGGTGTCCATAATGGTCCAGCGGGTGCGGTTGAAGATCTTGTTGCCAACCATGAAGCTGCCGTTGGCTTCCAGGCTTATGCCCTTCCAGCTAACACCAAGGTTGATACCACCGGTGAGCCAGGGAGATGCACTGCCCACAATCTGAGGGGTAGCATCGCCGTAAGTGCCGGTAATCACCTTGTCTCCGGCCTTGTTTCCTTCGTACAGGCCGAAGTCAATCTCGTCCTGAGTAACGATGTGCTCCCACTGGGGTTTACCGGTTTCCACGTTCACACCCATCCATTTGGGCATGTACCAGGAATAGATCTGCTGCCCTTCCCTTACCAGCTGAGTAACATCGGCACGGGTAAGAGGCATATCGGCATGGTCCGGAAGTTCTACCACCTTGTTCTGGTTGAAGCCCAGGTTTACGCCCATGTGGATGTTGAAATCGCCCTTCTGGTAGATTGTACCGTCCGAAGCCAGTTCAACGCCCATGTTGCGAACCTTACCCACGTTGTCCATCACCGAGAAGAAACCGGTGGAAGGAGGCAGTGGCTTGTCAAGCAGCAGGCGGGTATTCAGAGTATGGTAAGCGTCAATGGTGACGTTCCAGTTCTTGAAGAAAGTGGCATCCACACCCACGCTGGTCATATAGGCCTCTTCCCAACCCAGGTTGAAGTTGGCCTGACGCTGGAGGTATGCCGATACAACGTTGTTGTACTGAGCGGTAAGGGCGAAGGTGTCCTGATACTGGAACGGACGGATGTTGTCGTTACCGGTTTTACCGAAACCGGCGCGGAGCTTGAGGAAGGAAACATCCTTGGCGCCGCTCATGAAATCCTCCTGGGAGATAACCCAGGCTGCAGAAACGCCGGGGAAGAAACCGCCGCGGTTAAGCGGGCCGAACTTATAGCTTTCGTCGTAGCGGATGGAGGCCGTGACGATGTATTTTCCGGCATAGGAATACTGTGCCTGTGCCAGCAGGGCCCATGAACGCGAATGGTAATCGCTGCCTTCGGCCTGGATGCCGTCCGGGGCGCAGTTGCTGATGGAACGCTGACCGGCGGGGAAACGGTCTCCGGAAGCGGCCAGGTTGCGGGAATAACCTTGTCCGTATTCCCAACCCAGGACTGCGTTCACGTCGTGGCTGGTACCGAACACTTTGTGGAACTTGGCCAGATTGGTGGTTCCCCAGCCGTTCCATTCCCCGTCGCTGTTCACCAGGCCGCCCTTGCCGTCTTCCACTTCCATTGCACGGGGATCGTAGTATTCCTCCGAGTAGGAGTTGGAGCTGTCGAAGCGGTTGGTGCTGGTGAGGGTGAGCCAGTCGGTCACGTTCCAGATAAGCTGGAGGTCTCCGGTGAGGTTCTCTCCGTGGCTGCGGGCATAGTCGTACTTTTCGTTGTGAAGGATGTTGTACGTATTCTTGGAATACCACTTGCCGCCGTCGGAACGCACGTTGGAGTTAATCTTGATGGGCTCGTCGGTATAGTTGCCATCGGCATCCTTCAGATAAGGAACGTCGAAAGGCATCATGGTGTAGGCGGCTTCACGCGTGCGCCACTTTTCGGAATTGCTGTAGTCCTTCGAGTAGTTCACACGCACGTTTATCATCAAGTTCTTGGTAATGGGGGCCGACAGGTTAACACGGGCAGCGTTGCGCTTGTAACCGGTGTTAATCATGGTACCACGCTCGTTGTAGTGGTCCAGGCTCACGTAATAGCCAACCTTGCCGGCCTTGCCGGAAACGGATGCGTAATAGTTCTGCACCATACCGGTATTGAAGACTGCATCTATCCAGTTGAAGTTCTGGACACCGAGCATTTCCTCGGCCGGGGCGTTGCTCTTAAGGCCGCTCTTGCTGTACAAGTCCTTGCAGAAGTCGTACATCTCGTACGAATCCATGGGGCGGAAGTGGCCGGTGAGGGCTTTCTTGATACCCACCACGGCCTTGAAATTCACCTGTACCTTGTCCTGTTTGGCATTCTTGGTAGTGATAACTATAACACCGCCAGAAGCCGCGGCACCGTAAAGGGCCGTGGCCGATGCGTCCTTCAGGACGGTGAGAGTCTCGATATCGTTGGGGTTGAATGCACCGCCGGCTACACCGTCCACCACATACAGGGGACCTGCGCCTGCGGTGATAGAACCGGTACCGCGGATGCGGATATCGGCACTGGCACCGGGCTGGCCGGTGTTGTTCATTACCATAACGCCGGCAACCTTACCCTGGAGCATGTTGCCAACGTCGGGAGTGGTTACATCCAATAATTTTTCGGCATCCATGGTTACCACGGCACTGGTGAGTTCGGCCTTCTTCTGGGCGGTGAAACCCAGCACAACCACTTCTTCCAGGGATTCGGAGTCAACCAAAAGGCTCACATTTATGACAGTGCGACCGCCAATAGCCTGAGTTTCGGGAAGATATCCCAGAGAACTGAAGGTAAGGGAAGCATCGGCAGGAGCCTGGATAACGTACTTACCATCGTAATCGGTAACAGTGCCACCGCCTGTGGACACCACAACGCCAGCCCCAATGAGAGGCTGGCCGTCGGAAGCGTCTAATACCTGGCCGGTGACAGTAATAGTTTGGGCAAAGCCAATCTGGGTCATCAGCAGGAAGGCAGCTGCAACTATGCCTTTAAAAAACGCTGTTTTCATCTGATATGGTCTGCGGTTGGTTATTAGTTAATATCCTATATTAAGATGCAAATGAAGTGAATTTCGTTTCATTTGCTAAAGCAAATCGTTCACACCTACAAGGTTAAATGCGCGGAAGTACTTGTCCATGTCGCGCTCTATGCGTCCAAGGACAATCTCTTCGGCATCTACTCCAAGGCGCTCAAGATTGCTGTACAGGAAGCCGCGGGCGGCAAGGGTACGGGGCTGCTGCCAGATGTAGCGGCAGCAGGTGGCTACAATCCAGTCCTGACGCTCCGGGGTGAGCTGTGCAAGGTCTTTGCCTTTTTCGTCCTCGTGCAGCCATTTTTCCCAGCGGTGGCTGTCGTGAACTTCCTGAAGCAGGACTTCCCTCATGTTGGAAAGCACGGCTACACGGCCTTGGGCATGGTGTTTCTTCTCCAGGGCTTCAAGTTCGCACAGTGCGCGGTATTCGCTCATGGTAAACTCGGGGCCCACATTTGCGGCACCCATGCCGCATACGGGATACGCCTCCGGATTAGCTACATCATCGGTGTAGTGACCTTTGATGTAGCTTCCCAGAGGACGAACTTTGGACGTGAGGGAACGGGCTACCTGCTCGTCGAAGATGGTGGTGTCAAGGTCTGTTCCCACCTTTCCGACTATGAAGCAGGGCCATACATCCGGCAGTCCAGCAACCATTAACCCTTGTTTTAAATCTGCTATAAATGTGTCGAAAGTGGTTTCATCGGCAAGACCGCCGTGAACTTCTTCCGTACCCACTTCGTATGAAATTGGAGCTATGCCGTGGGCCTTGCGGAACTTCTCCACATGCGAGATAAGTTCCACGGTGCGTGCGGCAACCACGTGGATGTCAATGATTTCGCCTTTGGGAACATTGATGTCCACGGTGGGATCTACGTGAATAAGGTCGTAGCCTGCGAGGACAGCTGCCTCGAAGCTCTTCTTGACGCCGTCCATGGCATCTTTAACGCTCCATTTTTCCGTACGCTGCTTGTCCTTGAGCCAGGGGCCGCCATGGTCGATGGCAATGATTACGTCGCCGGTGAAATTGTAACGCTCTACCTCGAAACGTACTGTGCGTACGAAGTCTTCCTGGGTCATTCCGGTGTAGCCGCCGTCGCAGTCTATCTGGTTCAGGGTGGCTGCGAAGTAGATGGGCGCATTGTTGCGCTTGGCGGCCTTGATGGAGGCGCGGATTACTGTGGGGGAATTGGGGCAGGCCGCAAAAATGGTGCGCGGAATGCCGGTTTTCTCTTTAAGGGCGTCCAGCTTGTGGAGCAGTTCTTCTGTCTTAGGCATACTTTAATCTATATATAAGGTTACGCCCTCCACTACCCTGGAGATATTTCCGGATACGGAAGGAGTGTCGGGGCAAAGCCCGCAGTCTATCGATTTGAAAAATCCCAGCAGCTGGCAGGCCACTATGTAAGTTACGCAGCCATAGCAGGGAGGCATAGCCGGGTCCAGGCCCGTTTCTATGCAAACGTCGTATTCCTCCGGGGCCAGGCCGGGGTTTGAGGGGCAAATTACCATAATTCCCTTGAGCTGGTTGCCGGCCTTTACCTGGCGGATAAGGTCCATCTCGTATCGGCATACCTTGGGATTGGGAGACACCAGATAAACCATGAGGGAATCCTTGTTCACAACGGCCTTGGGACCGTGACGGAAGCCCAGGAACGAGTCGAAGGCGCACATAACGGCACCGTCCGTGAGCTCCTGAAGTTTCAGGCGGCCTTCTTCGGCCACGCCCTGCAGGGGACCTGAGCCAAGGAAGATTGCACGGGTGAACTTGCGGGAAGCCAGCTTTTCAATATCGGCCTCGTACATGTCCATCACCTTTTGTGCACAGGCGGCGACTTCGTCAATAAGCGGTGCCTGCTCTTCCAGATTGTCGATATTTGCTATTAAAGAGCAGCTTATGAGCATGGTGGAATAGCTGCTGGTCATGGCCAGAGACTTGTCGTTGGTTTCCGGAGGCAGAAGGAGACACAGTATGTTCTCCCCTTTCCTGAGGGCAAGTTCACCGTCCTTGTTGCAGGTGATGAAAATGTGTGCAACCTTGCCTGCAGTTGCCTCCACGGCCTTTATGGCGCCAACGCTTTCCGGGCTGTTGCCGCTGCGGGCGAACGAAACCAGCAGCACCTTGCTGTCCTGGTCGAAGTAAAGGCCCGGATTGGTGATGATGTCCGTTGTAGAGATGGCACGCGCGCCCTTAAAGCGGGTTTTGATGAAAGAAGGTTCCAGGGCATCGCCAATATAGGCCGATGTTCCGGCGCCGGTAAGGATTATTTCATAGCCCGCAGAAAGGTACTTGTCCACGAAGGACTTGATCTCTCCTTTACGCGCGCATATCAGTTTATAGGCCTGGCGCCACATCTGCGGCTGCTGCCTTATTTCCCTGTAAGTGTGTAAGTCTTGTTTCATTAGTTTTAAGTGCAGTCTATATCGCAAAAGTAATAAATAAGACTTCAAAACCGTTCCGATTTTTAAAGAAATTTCGAAATCGAAAGGGTTTGATTTTCACCTTATACACCTAATTTATTTATAATCAATGATTTATTGGGCCGACAGAAAACATTTCGTCATGTTTCGATTATCAAAAACCTATACCATAACGGTTTCTACGTTAACTTTCATGGCCTTAAGCTGGTTTTTCACACTGGCAGGGAGGTGCGAATCCGTGATTATGGTATCCACCTTGTCCGGCATTGCAATGAAAGCCAGGGCGCGCTTATTAACCTTTGATGAATCGAATACTGCAATTACCTCCCGGGCGCGGGAAATCATTACCTGATTTGCACTGGCTTCCTCTACGCTGGGGGTGGAAAGCCCGTCTTCCACAGAGAAGCTGTCCACGCCAAGGAACAGCTTGTCGCAGTAGAAAAGCTTAAGGTTGCTCTCCGTTAACGGACCCACTATTGAATTGCTGGATTCGCGCACGGTTCCGCCAAGCAGAATTACCTTGAAACGCTTGTATTTTATGGCCTCCATCATTGCGTAAACAGAGTTTGTAATGATGGTAAGATCATTGAATTTGTGCAGGTTACGCGCAACTTCAAGGGCGGTGGTACCCGAGTCTATGAGTATGGTGTCACCGTTTTTGATATGGGCGGCGGCAGCCTTGCCGATGGCCTCTTTTTCACGGGCGTTAACAAGGCGTTTGAAGTTGAAATTGCGCTCTTCCGTTTCCGTTTCGGTTTCTTTTACACGCTTTATTGCGCCGCCATGGACGCGCACAAGGAGCTTGCGGTCTTCAAGTATACGAAGGTCTTTTCTGATTGTTACCTCCGACACTCCAAATTCCTTGCTGAGTGTTGTCACGTTAACGCTTGAATCTTCTTTCAGACGCTGGAGTATGGCCGAGCGGCGGCCTTGGGCCGAGTCGTAGATATCCATAGGGCTATGTTTTAGTGTTCACCGCAAATATAACGTTTTTTTCATACGAAACAAAACGAAATACTTTTTTTGGCCATAATCCGAAACCATGTGAAATATTTTCGTGCTTTTTTCGCATATTCGCATTATTAAACCACATATATATGAAGAAATACGACATAGCCGCAATCGGCGAACTTAATGTTGACATTATCCTCAACGGAATAGAATCGGAACCGGAGATTGGCAAGGAAAAGTTCTGCAAGGACATGATAGTTACCCTTGGCAGTTCCACCGCCATCTTCGCCGCCAATGCCGCGGCCCTGGGAAGCAAGGTTTGCTTCGTGGGTCTTGTGGGTAAGGACGCATTCGGAGACCTTGTACGCAATTCCCTGGAGGCCAAGGGCGTGGCTACGCACTTTATCGGCACGGGCGACACCCCCACCGGCGCAACCATCTGCATGAGTTACGGAGAAGACCGCGCCAACCTCACCTATCAGGGCGCCATGGACGTGATGGGTTTCGACCAAATTGACAAAAGCGTCTTCGACCTTTCCCAGCACATCCACCTCTCTTCGCTCTTTATGCAATCGGCCCTCTTAAAGGACATCCATAAAGTTCTGGACCTGGCGGCCCAAAAAGGCTGCACCGTGTCGCTTGACACCCAGTGGGACCCCATGGAAAAATGGGCTCTGGACTACAAGACCGTACTTCCCAAGATCACCGTCTTCATGCCAAACGAAAAAGAGCTTTGCGCCCTTACGGGCAAGGCCGATCTTGAAGCCGCAATAGAAGAAGTACGTCCTTACCTTGGCGGAATAATGCTGGTCAAATGCGGCTCCAAGGGCTCCCTGCTGGTGAAAAAGGACGGCTGGCAAAAGATGCTTCCCGCCTTCCTCAACAAGAAAGTGGTGGATGCAATTGGCGCAGGCGACAGCTTCAATTCAGGATTCGTAAGCGCCTTCGTCAAGGGCCTTCCCCCGGAGGTTTGCCAGGTTGTGGGCAACCTTACCGGCGCGGTTAACACTACCGCTGCCGGCGGCACCGGCGCCTTCACCTCCCTGGAGGCCGTGCGCCGTATATGCAAAGAACGCTTTGGACAAGAAATAGCCCTGTAAAATGAGAAAATTCCTTATCCCCTTTATCCTGCTGGCAGTTTCCTGCGCAAAACCGGCGCCCACAGACTGCGCCTATCTTAACGGAAAACCCGTCAAGGGCCTTACAGCCGTGGTAGAAACCGCCCCCGGCCCCGATGTCATAACGCTGCGTAATGTCTGTTTTGTGAACAACAGCAACAAAACCGTACGCATAGACGCCATAGAAACATCGGCCGTATGCGTGGAAGGCGCCGAAGTCTGGACCTTCCAGCCCAGTTCCACCGCCGAACGCAAAGACTGGGTATTTCCGGTCGATAATGGTTTTTACCAGCGCAACTTCATGGGAATGAACAACAGCGACTATGGCGGCGGCATTCCCATGGTAAGCCTGTGGACAGCGGACGGCTGTGTAAGCGTAGGTATCGCCGAAGAAACCCTTAAGCTGGTTTCCCTTCCTGTAACGCGCAAGGGAAATACAACCCGCGCCTGCATCCGGCAGGAATTCTCAACGCCAGTGGAACTTGCGCCAGGGCAAAAGCTTCAGGCCTTTAAACAGTTCGTGGCCCAAAGCTCCGGAGACTTCTTCCAGCCCCTGCGCGCTTTTGCCACTTATCAGCACGAAGAATACGGCTGGGACGCCCCTGTGTCCCCGGAAGAGGCCTACGAACCCGTCTGGTGCGCCTGGGGATATGAACGTACATTCACCGTGGACGAAGTCATCGGCACCCTTCCCAAGGTTGTTGAGCTTGGTTTCAAATGGGTTGACATAGACGACGGCTACCAGATTTGCGAAGGCGACTGGACTGCCAACGACAGAATAGGAGCCGAAGGTATGCGCCGTATGACGGATGCAGTGCACAGCGCCGGCCTCAAGGCCAAAATCTGGTGGGCTCCCCTGGCAGCCGATCCGGAAAGCGCCCTGGCACATGAGCATCCGGAACTGCTGCTGGTAAAAGCCGACGGCAGCCACGAGGACATCTCCTGGTGGGACAGCTGGTACCTGTCGCCCCTTAATCCCAAAACCTGGGAATACACAGAAGATCTGGTGGATATGTTCCTGAATGAGTGGGGCTTCGACGGTTTCAAGCTGGACGGCCAGCACCTGAACCTGAGCGACTCCGACTACAATCCCGGAACTGTTATAGGAAAACCGGAACAGACCTGCGAATTCTTCCCGGAATTCTTTGCGCATATCTATTACCGTGCCCAGTGGGACAAGCCGGACGCCATAGTCCAGATTTGCCCCTGCGGCTGCGCTATCAACTTCTTCAACCTGCCATTCCTGAACCAGGCGGTAGCATCGGACCCTACCTCCAGCGCCCAAATACGTATGAAACGTATGGCCTACGCCGCCATGGCGCCACAGCTGGCCTATTATGCCGACCATGTGGAACTCTCGGATGGCGGTCTTGACTTTGCCTCCCAGGTTGGCGTTGGCGGCGTCATCGGCACAAAATTCACCTGGCCAAAAGCCAATCCGGATGCGACGGAATGTGGCGGCAGCCTGCTCACCCCGGAAAAAGAAGCCCTTCTGCGCAAGTGGGTGCCCATTTACAAGGATAAAATGCTCTCCAAAGGAGAGTACCTTAACCTTTACACCTACGGTATCGACAAGCCGGAGGCTCACGTAATTGCCAGGGACGGTGCAACATATTATGCATTCTATGCATCTTCTTGGAAGGGAGAACCTATAGAGCTTCGCGGATTATCGGCCGATAAAACCTATACTGTAACGGAATATACGGCCGATGAGCCACGTTCCTATACTTTGGATGGTGCAAATCCGATAATTTTCCCTAACTTTGAAGGAAACTACCTGATTGAAGTTAAATAACAAGCAAAAAACTATAACCATGCTAAAGAAGTTTTTGACAATTCTGCTCATTCTTCCTCTGCTCACCTACTGCGACAACAAGAAGGAAGAACCCAAAGAACCGGAAAAAGAAGAGCAAAAGGAGGATCCTAAAGACGATGAAGGCGGAGAAGAACAGCAGCCGGAGGAAGACCCCTATGCCAAAGCAGCCCTGGAACTGATAGACGGATCCGAGGTTCAGGCCACCAACCCCATTGCCGAAAAATTTATAAACGAGGTCACATATCCGGACCACACATACGACCAGTATACCAAAATCCTGGATTACTACGGCGGCTTTAACGGCAAAGCATACAACGAAAAAGGCGAAGAAGACCCCAGCGGCGTGGTAATAGACTGGACAAACTACAGCAAGAAAGGCGTATGGCCCGACGGCGACAAACCCTGCCAGTACAGCATCCGCTGGCCCAAGGCCGATTTGGTTGAAGGCAGCACCATGACCCTTAAGTTGCAGGATAACAGAGGCTGGAAGGGAGAGCTCCCTATCAAGGAAAACATGTGCTATGTCAACTTCTCCAACCTTGTTCCTGGTACGCAGTATACTTATTCTGTGTCGGCCGACGACGGTGGCAAGGTTATCAAACAGGGTAACTTCTCTACCAAAGCCAGCAGCACCCTGCATCAGGTGTTCTTCTCGTCCAACTGCCGCAACGGCCGGGATCTTGGCGGTTGGAGAACCGTTGACGGTAAAACGGTCAAGTATCACAAACTGTATCGCGGCGGCCGCATGCAGGGAGAAACCTTAAGCAAACCCACCGGCTCTTCAGAAGTCCTGTTCGAAGGCATTGGGGCCCAGCTGGACCTGCGCAACAGTGATCGTCTCTCCAGACCAGCAGTAGCCGAACTTGAATTCTTTGCCCCCGGCATTGAAGAGGGCGGCAAATGGATGCTCACCAACGGAAACGAAAACGGAAACTTCGGCAAGCAGTGCTTCGAGTTCATCGTAAACTGCCTGCGTAACAACAAGCCCGTGTATTTCCACTGCTCTCTGGGCCGCGACCGTACCGGAACTCTGGACATACTGCTCCTTGGCCTGCTTGGCGTGCCGGAAGGCCAGATCGGCGTAGCTTATGAAGTTACTTACTTTGCACCCATGGGATACAGCGTATCCACGTCCGAGAAGTCAGGCAATCCGGAACCCATTTTCAAGAACACCCGCATGGCATGGGCCTATTCCGACGTAGTCCCCTACTTCTGGAGTCTGGCCGATACCCAGGATCCGGAAGGCTTTGCCCACGGCGTAGAAAAATATCTTGTTGATGTGGCCGGTGTAAGCCAACAGGACATCAACGACTTCCGCAACATGATGCTTGAATAAAACAAAAACTGAATAGCCATGATTAAAAGACTGCTTACCTTACTGCTTATCCTCCCCTTGCTGGCATATTGCGGCAACAAGGAGAATCCCAATCCGGAACCCGATCCTAAAGAGCAGGACGACCCTGTAGATCCTCCTGCACCGGATCCGGATCCCGAAGATCCCGACCTTTATGCCGACGCCGCACCGGAACTGAAGAGCGGCGACATTGTACAGGCCACTAATCCCATTGTAGAGAAATACTTGAACGAGGTTAATTACCAGGACCACGAAACCGGCCGTAAGGCAAAGGTCATGGACTACTACGGCGGCTTCAACGGAAAAGCCTACAATGAGAATGGCGAGGAAGATCCTGCCGGAGTTGTCCTTAACTGGGAAACTGCTGCTTACTATAAGCACCCCGGAATCTGGCCCGACGGCGACAAGCCCATGAAGTACAGCATCCGCTGGAAACAGTCGGATCTGGATGACGAAGTGTCGGCCCTCAACCTGCACATGGAAGACAAGCTTGGCTGGAAAGGCGATCTGGAAATAGCCCGCGGCTCTGTCTATGTAGAAATTACCAACCTGGTGCCAAACGACGACTATACTTATAAGGTAACCACCGCCAGCGGTAAAGTAGTGGCCGAAGGTACCTTCAAGACCAAAGCCACCAGCACCCTGCACCAGTGCTTCTTCACCGGCGCCACCAAGAAAGCCGAAGCCAGAGGCTATCAGGCCGCAGGTGCCCGCAACTGCCGCGACCTTGGCGGCTGGCCTACCATGGACGGAAAAACCGTAAAATACCGCAAGATTTACCGCGGCGGCCGTCTGAACGAGAAGTGGGAGCCCTACCCTCTTAACGCGCAAGGCAAAAAAGAAGTTCTGTTTGAAGGAATCGCCGCCGAGATTGACCTCCGCGGCAGCGACGATATCATCAAGACCCCGGCCGTGGAAGGCCTGGAGCACTGCCATCCCGTTATTGAAGAAGGCGGCAAGGTTATGCTGGGCGTAACCAAACCTTCTAACTACAACTGCGCAAAGTGGCTTAAATACGATGTAGGAAGGGAGGATATGAAGAACATGTCCAAGGACGATCTTAAGAAATACGAACCTACTGCTCAGGAACTGGAAGACTTCCAGATTGCCTACAGGGGCAAAATGAAAGAGCTCTGGGACTTTATCCTTACCAATGTCCGCAACAATAAGCCCATTCACTTCCACTGCTCCCTGGGCCGTGACCGTACCGGTACCCTTGACATCATCCTGCTTGGTGTGCTGGGCGTACGCGAGGGTATCATAGCCAAGGAGTACGACGTTACCTACTTCGCTCCCGTTGGCTACTGCGTATCTTCCTCGGACAAAGAGTCCAATCCTGGTCCCATCTTCCAGAATACCTGCCTGCAATGGGTTTACAGCGACGTAGTGCCCTACTTCTGGGATATGGCCGCAAAGGCCGACGGCACCTTCGCAGGTGGCGTAGAGAAATACCTCAAAGATGTTGTGGGTGTTTCCCAGGCCGATATCAATGAATTCCGTAGCCTGATGCTTCAATAAGACATGAAAAAGTTATTAGTACTGGCGGCCATTGCCGCACTGGCCTTCTCCTGCTGCAAGTCAGACGAGTACGGCTACACCATCAAGGACAACAAGATTGTTTACAACACTCCGGCAAGGCCGGCCGACCAGCAGAGCATGCTGGGCTTCGCAGCCGAACCCATCGAGCATGTGCGTGTCGGTATTATCGGCCTTGGAGACCGTGGAACCGGTGCCGTGGGCCGCTTCCCCTACCTTGAGGATGCAACCATCGTAGCACTTTGCGACCTTTTCCCGGAGCGCGTGGAAAGGGCCCAGAGAGTTCTGGAAAGCCTTGGCGCACCGCGTGCCATCCATGAGTTCAGCGGAGAAGAAGGCTACAAAGAGCTGTGCGCACTGGAAGATGTCGATCTTGTGTATCTGGCAGTTCCCTGGCAGAAGCACACTCCGTTTGCCGTTTACGCCATGGAGCACGGAAAGCATGTTGCAATTGAGGTTCCCGCCGCAACTTCCATCAAGGAATGCTGGGATCTGGTGAATACCTCGGAGCGCACCCGCAGGCACTGCATGATGCTGGAAAACTGCTGCTACGACTTCTTTGAACTCACTTGCCTCAACATGGCCCAGCACGGCCTGTTCGGCGAGGTTGTGCATGGAGAAGGTTCCTACAGCCACAACCTGGAGCCCTTCTGGGACGGATACCAGGGCGACTGGCGCATGACCTACAACAAAGACCACCACGGCGATGTATATCCCACCCACGGCTTGGGCCCTGTGTGCCAGGTACTTAACATCCACCGCGGCGACAAAATGGACATGCTGGTCTCTGTAGATACCGACGCCTTCGCCGGTCAGGCCAAGGCCGACGAACGCTACGGCAAGGGCGCAGTTCCCCACTATGCCAACGGCGACAACACCTCTACCATTATCCGCACCCACAATGGCAAGACCATCCTCATCGAGCATGCCGTTGTCACTCCCCAGCCCTACAGCCGTATGTATCAGCTTCAGGGCACCATGGGCTTTGCCAACAAGTATCCCGAGGAAGGCCTGGCAATCGGCGCTCCCCAGCTAAAGGATATCGCATACGACAATCTGGATGCCGAGGAATACATGTCTCCGGCCGAGCGTGACGCCCTTATGGAGCAGTACAAGCACCCTATTGCAGTTGGCGTGGAAGAAAAAGCCCTGGAAGTGGGCGGCCACGGCGGCATGGACTTCATCATGGACTACCGTCTTATCTACTGCCTGCACCACGGCCTTCCGCTGGACCAGGACGTATATGACGCAGCCGAGTGGAGCTCACTTGTAGAACTGACAGAGGTTTCCATCAACCACGGCAGCATGCCGGTAATCATGCCGGACTTCACCCGTGGCGAATGGAACAAACTGGACGGCCTTAAGCTGGCCCTTTAATTTGACGATTACTCGTGTTGGGAGAGACGGTCCCAGGCCAGTCTCTCCCATTTTGTATCCTTACGGCCGTAGTTGGCAAAAGGATAAATGGAGATACCGCCGCGGGGCGTAAAGTATCCCGTTACTTCTAAGTACTTGGGATCCAGGAGTTTCACAAGGTCTTTCATGATTGTATTAATGCAGTCCTCGTGGAAGTCTCCGTTATTGCGGAAGCTGAACAGATACAGCTTGAGGCTCTTGGATTCCACCATTTTAATGTCCGGGACGTAGGAAATACGAATCTCGGCAAAATCCGGCTGACCGGTGATGGGGCAAAGAGTGGTGAATTCCGGGCAGTTGAACCTTACCCAGTAGTCGTTATCCTGGTGCTGGTTCTCAAAAGCTTCCAGCACGCCGGGATTGTAGGTCTTGCTATAGACGCTTTTGCGGCCCAGGGCCTTTACTTCTTCTCTTTTGCGTGGCATTATGCTTCCTCCCCTGCTTCTTTAAGACGTTCTGCGTTTTCTGCTATCTGAAGCTGGTCTATGCACTCCTGGATATCGCCGTCCATGAAGACGGGCAGGTTGTACATGCTCCAGCCAATGCGGTGGTCCGTAACACGGCCCTGCGGATAGTTGTAGGTGCGGATTTTGGCGCTGCGGTCGCCGGTACTAACCATGGTTTTGCGCTTTGCGGCAATGCCGTCCAGGTACTTCTGGTGCTCCATGTTGTAAAGACGCGTACGGAGTTCTTCCATGGCGCGGTCCAGGTTCTTTAGCTGCGAGCGTTCCTCCTGGCACTGAACCACAATTCCCGAAGGGATGTGGGTAAGGCGCACGGCGCTGTAGGTGGTGTTAACACCCTGGCCGCCGGGGCCCGATGCGCAGAACAGGTCTTTGCGGATATCGGCTGGATTAAGCTCTATATCGAATTCGCCGGCTTCCGGGAAAACGGCAACAGAGGCGGCCGATGTCTGGATGCGACCCTGGGTTTCCGTCTGGGGAACTCGCTGTACGCGATGAACGCCGGATTCGTATTTCATTACGCCGTACACGCCGTCGGTGGCGCTGGAGAGCTTGAACACAATTTGCTTATAGCCGCCGGCAGTTCCGGGGGCCTGGTCCGAAATTTCCAGTTTCCAGCCCCTGCGCTCGGCAAAATGCTGGTACATGCGGAACAGGTCGCCGGCAAAGATAGCGGCTTCGTCGCCGCCGGTGCCGCCGCGGATTTCCACCATGGCATTCTTGCTGTCGTCGGGATCGGCCGGAATAAGGAGCAGTTTTATGTTCTGTTCCATATCCGGAAGTTTGGGCTCTATATCGGCAATTTCCTCGCGGGCCATGTCCTTGAGGTCATCATCCTTCTCGTTCATCAGGATGTCCTTGGCCTGCGCAAGTTCGTCCACCAGTCTCTTATATTCAAGGCCGGCGGCAATGATGGGCTGAAGCTCCTTGTAATCCTTGTTCAGCTGCACGAACTTTTTCATGTCCGCAATCACTGCGGGATCGGCCAGCTGCTCTTCCAGCTTCTTGTACTTGTCCTGAAGGCTCAATACCTTCTCCAGTAGCGTGTTCTCTGCCATGTTGCAATTGTGTTTAAGCCTGCAAAGATACGCAAATTTTTTGAGATTGCTTAATCCAGGACAAAGGTGCCAAAGAACTCAGGCCTATGGAAATCCGGATTGGGCGTATCGATGTGTGCCCAGGACAGGAAGTGCGGATGCGCCGTCTTGTCCCCGCACTTGTAAAAGTTGCCTTTTAGTTCTCCCGGAAGGTTTTGGGGATCAAGGCCGATAAGGTCGAAGGGAATGACCACCGTAATGCTCCAGTTATGGAGGTCATCGGCATTGTCCACCGGGGCCTTGCAGCCGCCGATGCGTTTGATGCGTGAGATGGCCTCCAAAGGAAGACGCACGCGGTTGTTACGGTCCGGTCCCCTGCCCACCAGCAGGAAGCCGGCGGCATTCACCTCTATGTTGTAATAATCGGCCTTTGCGGGGTCCTTGATGAATACCTCGCAGCAGCTGTCTTCCCAGATGCTGCCGTCATCGGCCGTGTTTGCCACCGTGAGCCCAAGGCCGCTCACGCGCCAGCTAACCACAAGCGCATCCTTGGTGCGGGCAATACGCCCCGCACACAGAGGAGCGTATGGAAAAGCTTCCGGCCAGTTCACCTGGTAAACGTCAAACCGTGCGCCCTGCATCTCCAGGGCTTTCTCAATATTCTCTCCGCCCTCAATAAGCGGAACATGTACTGTGTTTTTCATATTACAAAGATAATATTATTAGGCCGATGAACAATATTAACTCCACCCAAGTGCAAATAAGCCTTCTTTTGCACCTGGCCCACCCGTTTTGGACCTGCCCGAGTGCGCTGGAGCCCGTTTTTGCACCTGGATATTTGGGCAGAAGGAAAGAAAGGCACTACCGGGCAAGGTCGGCGCGACTTTTGGTCAAGGTCGGCTTGGCGGGCGGTTTTCGCTTTCCTTATTTTCAAAAGAAATAATTATATGCTACCTTTGTGAGAGCCTGATATGTTATTAAATCTTAAGATATGAAAAGGATTATGACAATTGCTGCTATTGTTTTAGCGGTTTCCTGCGGCCAGAACAAGCCTCAGAAAGCACTTGTGCTGTATTATTCCCAGAATGGAGCCACCAAGGCTGTTGCCGAGGCCCTTGCATCGGCCCTGGATGCCGATATCGAGGCTGTAGTGCCTGTGAAACCGTACGACGGCGACTTTGCCGCAACTATCGCCCGCTGCCAGGAAGAAATGGCGGCCGGCGAGCTACCGGAGTTAGAGCCAATTAAGGCCGATCTTTCGGCTTACGATGTGGTTTTCATCGGCTATCCTGTATGGTTCGGAACTATGGCGCCGCCTGTGACTGCACTGGTTTCTTCTCTTGACCTGGCCGGCAAGAAGGTGGTCCCTTTTTGCACTTTTGGCAGCGGCGGACTGGATTCTTCCGTGAAGGATCTGGCTGCTAAGCAACCCGATGCCAATATTCTTTCTGGTTATGGTGTACGCGCTGCACGCATTGACGCAATGCCGGCCGAGGTTGACCGTTTCCTGAAGGAAAGCGGCTTTGTTGCCGGTGAGTATCCGGTTCTGGAGCCGTTTGGTGAGGAGCATTCCGTTAGCGATGAGGAATCGGCCATCTTCGATACTGCCGTTGCCGGTTATCCCATGATTAACGCAAAGGCTACTTTGGTTGCATCCCGCCCCGTTCCGGATGGTGTTGAGTATCTCTTCACCGCCCAGCCCCTCCCCCGCGAGGATGCCAATCCCAACGCCCCCGCTCCCGGCCCCATCAAGGTTTACGTTCTGGTTCTGGAAGGCCAGGCCCCCGTTTTCACCCAGGTGCTGCGGTAATTTTGCTTAGCGCGCCGCTTTTAGGGCTGGTCGCTAAAGTGCTGAGTATCAGCGAGTTGTTATATAGTAATCGTTCGTTTTGCGAACGATTACTTTGTTATAACTACCTATGTATCAACGAATTAAGCGCCAGCTCAGAACTATAGCCCGGCTTCTTTGGCTTGGTCCCAGAGCAGATCCATCTGGGCAAGGGTCATGTCCTGAAGGCGGCGGCCGCTTTCAAGGGTTTTGGTCTCTACGTAGGTGAAGCGGCGGCGGAATTTCTCGGCCGAGCGGTTCAGGGCCGCCTCCGGATCCACTCCGTACAAGCGCGCGGCGTTGATAACGGCAAACAACAGGTCTCCGAACTCCATTTCAACATCGGCTGCAGAGTCCTTGCCAACTGCCTCGCTCACCTCGGCCACCTCTTCCTGCACCTTGGCCCACACGTCCTCTTTCTTTTCCCAGTCGAAGCCGCAGCCGCGGGCTTTTTCCTGCATGGCCAGGGCTTTCAATAAAGCCGGCATGGCTTTGGGGATGCCGCCCATTATGGTTTTGTTGCCGTCCTTTTCTTTGGCTTTCACCAGCTCCCAGGTATCGGCTATCTCTTTGGCGCTGGTGGGCTTACCTGCCTCGGGGCCAAATACATGCGGATGGCGGAACACCATTTTGTCGCATATTTTCTGGATGGAATCGGCAATATCAAAGGCGCCTTCTTCCTGGCCGATACGCGCATAGAACACCATGTGGTACAGCAGGTCGCCTATTTCTTTGGCGGTGGCCTGGCGGTCGCCGGACAGTATGGCATCGCTTAGCTCATAAACCTCTTCCTCCGTGAGCCTGCGGATAGAATCGAAGGTTTGCTCCGCGTTCCACGGGCATTTTTCCCTTAGGGCGTCCATTATGTCAAGCAATCGGCCAAAAGCGGCCACTTTTTCCTCTCTGGTGTGCATAGAAATAAGCTTTGGAAGCACAAAGATACAACATTTTATGTTATATTTGCTTTCCGTATGACCAAGCTCAATTTCATATCGGCCGATGAAGCAGTCCGCGCGGTTCGAAGCGGGGACCATGTGCACCTGTCCAGCATTGCCAGCGTGCCGCATATCCTTATTGAGGCGCTGTGCAGGCGTGCTCCGGAGCTGCGCGACGTGCATTTCCACCACTTCCATACAGAGGGGCCGGCGCCTTACGGAGAGGCCTCATTCCGGGAATCGTTCTTTGACCAGGGCTTCTTCGTAGGGCCGAATCTTCGCGCTTCCGTGCAGGCCGGCGTGGCCGATTATCTGCCGGTGAACCTGTACGAAACCCAGGCCATGTACCGCAACGGCGCCCTGCCGTGCGACGTTGCCATGGTGCAGGTGTCAGAGCCCGTGGACGGCATGGTGTCGCTGGGAACTTCGATAGACTGCTCGGTGGCGGCCCTGGACGTTGCCCGGGAACGCATTGCCGTGGTAAATCCCAAGGTTCCATTCTCTTACGGTGAGTTAATCCCCCTTGAGCGATTCACCGCGTTTGTGGCCGATGACAGGCCGCTCATTACCGCGCAGTACGCTCAGCCGTCGGCTACGGACCTTGCTATCGGCCGGCATTGCGCCGAACTTATTCCGGACGGAGCTTGCCTGCAGATGGGAATCGGCTCTATGCCAAACGCCATTTGCTCGTGTTTGAGCGGACACAAGCACCTTGGCCTGCACACGGAAATGTTCTCGGACGGGGCTCTGGCGCTTATTCGTTCAGGCGTCATTGATGGTTCCTGCAAAGCCCTGGACCGCGGCCATGTTGTTGCGTCCTTCCTGCTTGGTTCTCAGGAGGTTTACAGTTTTATCGACAAGAATCCCGCCGTGCGCATGAGGGACATTGCTTATACCAATGATCCTCGTATCATTGCGCAGAATCCCGGCATGGTATCCATAAATTCGGCCATTGAAATTGACCTTACCGGCCAGGTGTGTGCCGATTCTATCGGCCAACGTATCTATTCCGGCACCGGCGGGCAGCTGGACTTTGTTCGTGGTGCCAGGTTGTCCCCCGGCGGCAAGGCAATCATTGCAATGGCTTCACGCACTTCCCGCCAGATGCCCAAAATTGTGCCCTGCCTGCACCCCGGCGCGGGCGTGGTCACTCCACGTGCCGATGTCCAGTGGGTAGTTACCGAATTCGGCGCCGTGAACCTCTATGGCCGCTCCCTCCAGGAACGCGCAAAGCTCCTCATCTCCATATCCCACCCTGAAGACCGCCCGGCCCTGGAGCGCGCCGCGTACGAGCGCTTCGGCCGCCTGCTGGGCTAAGCCACATAGCGCTGGCACTTAATTCACTGATTCACAGATAGTTATCATATAGTAATCGTTCGTTTTTTGAACGATTACTATTCAGCAATTGTCTCAGTATCAAAAACTTAAGTGCCAGCACGCTCCACAACACAGCACTGGCAGCTAAAACACTGTGTATCAATGTGTTACCATACATCCCTCGTTCAAAAATCGAACGAGGGTTATACAACAACTCGCTGCTACTCAGCACTTTAGCGACCAGCCGCTCTCAGGCCACACCGGGTTCAAGTGTCCCTGAGGGTCCAGCCGATGGACCTTTAGGGCACGGACGAGCAGATGACATGAGGCACCGGGCTTGTAATTATCGGCCCAAATTATTATTTTTGTGGAAAGGGAATGCCGTATGGGAAAACGTAAGGGCATTTTACAGTTTTTTGCGTCCCTTTATGGGGATGGTTTCCGCAACATGACTTGGGGAAAACCCTTGGTCTGGCTCATTCTGCTTAAGCTTTTTATCCTTTTTGCCATACTTCGCGTGTTCTTTTTCAAGCCGGCCATGAGCGGGCTCACGGATAAAGAAAAAAGCGAAGCCGTGGGCCAGGCGCTCACAAAACCACAAGACAACACACTAAAACTAGAATAAACCATGGACGTAGTAGTTTGGTCGCGAATTCAGTTTGCGATGACAGCCGCTTATCACTGGCTGTTTGTGCCGCTCACCCTGGGCCTGGCCCTGGTGATGGCCATCATGGAAACACTCTACGTGGTAAAGAAGGACCAGTTCTGGAAAAAGACCGCCCAGTTCTGGATTAAGCTCTTTGCCATAAACTTTGCCGTGGGCATTGCCACGGGCATCATTCTGGAATTTGAGTTTGGCACCAACTGGAGCAATTACTCCTGGATGGTGGGCGACATGTTCGGCGCACCTCTTGCCATCGAAGGCATCCTGGCCTTCTTCATGGAGGCCACGTTCTTTGCCGTGATGTTCTTCGGCTGGAACAAGGTGAGTCCCAAATTCCACCTGGCATCTACCTGGCTCACCGGCATTGGCGCCACAATATCGGCCTACTGGATACTGGTAGCCAACGGCTGGATGCAGAATCCCGTGGGCACAACCTTCAATCCGGACACCGTGCGCAGCGAAATGGCCAGCGCCGCAGCTTTCTGGGAGGTAATTACCAACCCTGTAGCAGTGAGCAAATTCTGCCACGCCGTAACCAGCGGCTGGGTAACCGGCGGCATCTTCGTGGTGGGCGTAAGTGCCTGGTACTTACTCAAGAACCGGCATAACAACTTTGCAAAAAAGAGCATGCTCATTGGCGCAATAGTGGGCCTTGTGGGCTCCGGCGCAGTAATGCTCACCGGCGATTCCTCCGGCATTCACGCTGCCGAGTTCCAACCTATGAAACTGGCAGCAGCCGAAGGCCTGCAAGACGGTGGCCGAGGAGCAGCATTCACAATAGTCCCCGGCATCAAAGTGCCCAAAATGCTGTCTATCCTTGCAACGCACGATATCAACGGCTTCGTCCCCGGCATCAACGACATCCTCAACGGCTACACAGACAATAACGGCAACGTAGTGCCCTCGGTGGCCGAAAAGATGCAAAAAGGCCGATTAGCGCTGGATGCCCTGGCAGTTTACAGGGAGACCGATGATCCCATGGTAAAAGCCATGGCCAAAGCCGTGCTGGACGAAAACGTGCAGTACATGGGCTACGGCCATCTGGAAAAGCCGGAAGACGTGGTTCCACCGGTGGGGGTAGTGTTCTGGGCCTTCCGTTTCATGATCGGCCTGGGAATGCTTACAGCTTTAGTGCTTCTGCTTGCGCTCATTGCCGTATGGAAAGACAAGTTGGGCGCATGGAAATGGCTGCTTTACGCCGCAATCATCTGTATTCCACTTACTTACCTTTGCGGACAATGCGGCTGGATTGTGGCCGAAGTTGGCCGACAGCCCTGGACCATCCAGGGCCTTCTGCCGGTGAATGTGGCTATCTCCAGCCTGAGCGCCGGCGCAGTGAAGACCACCTTCTTCATCTTCCTGGCAGTGTTCGCACTGTTCCTGGCTATCGAAATCCGTATCCTTGTCCGGGCTATCGGCAAAGGCCCCGATGTTGTTGAACCTTTAGACGCCTAAAGTATGAGCTACGAATTCTTACAGAACTATTGGTGGTGCCTCATTGCCCTTCTGGGCGGCCTGCTTGTGGCCCTGATGTTCGTCCAGGGCGCAAATCTTCACCTTGGCAACAGAGCTTTGTCCGATGTCCAAAAGCGCATGCTCCTTAACTCCACAGGCCGAAAATGGGAGTTAACTTTCACTACATTGGTCACCTTTGGCGGCGCTTTCTTTGCCTCCTTCCCCCTGTTCTACAGCACCAGTTTTGGCGGTGCATACTGGGTATGGGTGCTGCTGCTCATCACATTCGTGTTCCAGGCCGTGGCATACGAATTTCAGAACAAGAAGGGCAACCTGCTGGGAGTCAAGGGCTTCCGTATTGCTTTAATGTGTAACGGATTTCTAGCACCATTCCTGGTGGGAACGGCAGTGGGTACATTTTTTACCGGCTCTGATTTTACAGTAAATAAAGTTGCCATCACAGATCCATCGGCCCCTGTTATAAGCACATGGGGCAATGGCTGGCACGGCCTGGAGGCACTGGGACAACCTCATGCCGTACTCCTTGGCGCCACGCTGGTACTTCTGACCGCCATCCTTGGCGCATTGTATGTGCTGAACAACGTTTCAGATGATTCTATTGCCGCCCAGATGCGCCGCACCATCAAGCTAAGCATAGTTCCCTTCCTGGTGTTCTTCTTGGGCTGGGCAGTATTGCTTATGATTCGCGACGGCTACGCAGTATCGGCCGATGGCACCGTGTTCATGGAGCCTTATAAGTACCTGCACAACCTGCTGGCCATGCCCGCAGTGCTGGTGATGCTGCTAGTGGGTGTGGTGCTGGTGCTGCTTGCAATATGGAAAGGCGCTTTCACACAGTCCCGCAAAGGCATCTGGTTTGCCATACCCGGCACAGTGCTGGTTGTAATGAGCGTGTTCTTCCTTGCCGGCTTCAACAACACAGCCTACTACCCCTCATATACAGATCTGCAAAGCTCGCTCACCATCAGGAACAGCTCCTCCAGCTACTTCACACTGCAGGTAATGAGCTGGGTATCGCTGCTAATCCCCTTTGTAGTAGCCTACATAGCCTACGCCTGGCACGCCATGGACCGCAAAAAGATCACCGCAGAAGAGATTTCAAGCGAAGAGCACAAATACTAGCTGGCGGCTAAAACGCTGAGTATCAGCGAGTTTATATAAAGTAATCGTTCGAAAATCGAACGATTACTTTATTATAATACGCTGGGTATCAAGCACTTAACCGCCAGGGCTATTTGATCAGATTACCCAGAATACTGCGGGTGAGCTCTTTGGTGAGGGTGGTGGTGGCGCTTTTGGTGGCGCGCTTTACCATTTTCTCGCCGGTGGTGGTTTTGGATTTGGTTTTTTTGCCGGTTACTTTGGAACTTACTGCATCGGCGGCTGCCGCGGCGGCTACACCGGTAACGGCAGTTAGTACGCTCTTGAGCACTTTGCCGGCAATGCCGCCGGACTTCTTCTTGGCGGCTTCCTTGGCAGCTTTTTCGGCCTCCTTGGCGGCGCGGGCATCCTCTTTGGCCTGGATGGCGGCCTGGCGCTCGGCCTCGGCAGCGGCTTCAAGTTCGGCTTTCTGCCTCTCGGCCTCTTCCGTAGCCTTAGTAATTAACTCGTATGCACTCTCGCGGTCCACGGGATGGTCGTAGCGGCCATACAGGCGGCTGCGCTTGATCAATTCGGAACGCTGCTCCGGAGTTATGGCGCCAATCTGGCTCAAAGGGAACAGGACTTTGGCGCGTTCCACAACGGAAGGCGTGCCTTTCTCGTCCAGGAACGAGACCAGAGCCTCGCCGGTGCCAAGTTCAAGCAGAGTATCGTAAGTCTTGAAAGCCGGATTGGGACGGAAAGTATCGGCCGCAACTTTCACAGCCTTCTGGTCCTGCGGACTATATGCGCGCAAAGCATGCTGCACGCGGTTGCCAAGCTGGCCCAGGATATCGGACGGGATGTCGGTAGGACTCTGGGTGATAAAATATATTCCGACACCCTTGGAACGGATAAGCCGAATCACCTGCTCAATCTTGTCGGTAAGAGCCTTGGAGGTGCCTTCGAACAGCATGTGAGCCTCGTCAAAGAAGAACACCAGCTTAGGAAGGTCCATCTCACCTACCTCGGGCAGGGTGGCGTACAGTTCAGACAGCAGCCACAGCAGGAAAGTGGAATAGAGCTTGGGCTGAAGCATAAGCTTATCGGCCGCCAGCACGTTCATGATGCCTTTTCCGCCTTCGCACTGCAGTAAATCGTAGATGTCGAAGTCCGGCTCGCCGAAGAATTTTTCGGCCCCCTGGTTCTCCAGGGCCAGCAGCGCACGCTGAATGGCACCAACCGAGGCCGATGTAACGTTGCCATACTTGGTGGTAAACTCTGCGGCATTCTGCCCAACAAAGTTGAGCATGGCCCTAAGGTCCTTCAAGTCGATGAGCAGCAGGCCGTTGTCATCGGCAATCCTAAAGACTATATTAAGCACTCCGGTCTGAGTCTCGTTCAGGTCCATCAGGCGGCCCAGCATTTCCGGGCCCATGCGGGAGATGGTGGTGCGCATGGGATGGCCTTGCTCCCCGTACACATCGAAAAAGCGCACCGGGCAGCTTTGGAACTGAGGATCGGCGATGCCGAACTCCGGCAGGCGCTTCTCTATGAAGCCGCTCAGGCGCCCGGCCTGGGAAATACCGCTAAGGTCTCCCTTCATATCGGCCATAAAGCAGGGCACGCCTGCCTGGCAGAAGGTTTCGGCCAGCACTTGCAGCGTTACGGTTTTACCTGTACCGGTGGCGCCGGCTATAAGTCCGTGACGGCAGGCCATTTTGCCCACCAGAGAGATGGGACCGTTCTGGGAATGGGCCACATACAGCCCTCTTTGGGTATCTAGCATAATGTTTTAGTTTTTTCGACGAGATTTCCACCAATAAAACAGCACTGTGGCCACTACAAATGTGCCAATTCCTATCCAGGGGGCTAGGGTCTGCGGCAGGCGGAAGCCGGTTTTGTCAATCAAAATGAAGGTAACGCAGACGGAGGTCATGAACAGCGCCGGAAGCAGGGTTACAAGGTACCAGGAGCCACCTTTGGCACGCAGCAGGTACACGGTTGCTGTCCAGAGCATAAAGGCCGCCAGGGTCTGGTTGCTCCATCCAAAGTAACGCCAGATTGTGTTAAAGCCATTGGCATCGGCAATATTATACCAAAGCAGAAGGGCCGATCCAACAAACAGCGGAACAGCTATAGCCAGCCTCTTGTGAATGTCCTTCTGTTCCATTTTCAAAAAATCGGCAATGATAAGACGCGCGCTGCGGAAGGCAGTGTCGCCGGAAGTAATGGGCGCAGCCACAACGCCGATGATGGCAAGGATACCGCCCAAAAGACCAAGCCAACCCTTGGAAACCTTTGTAACCACGGCAGGAGCGGCGGCCGATATATCGGAACCGACAGAAGCTGCACCACCGTCAAAGAAGAACCAGGAAGCCACAGCAGCCCAAATCAGAGCCACCAGACCCTCGGTAATCATGGAGCCATAGAACACCGGCCTGCCAAGTTTCTCATTGGAAATGCAACGGGCCATAAGCGGGCTTTGAGTAGCGTGGAAGCCGGAAATTGCACCGCAGGCAATAGTGATGAACAGGCAAGGGAAAATGGGCTGCCCGGTAAGACCGGCCTTGGCCGACCATCCGCCCAGACCATCCCAGAACTCCGGCAGCGAAGGCCACTTAATAAACAGGCACACCATAAGTGCCGCCGCCATGAACAGCAGCGCAACGGCAAACAGCGGATAAATCTTGCCGATTAACTTATCGATGGGCAGCAAAGTTGCCACCACATAATACGCAAATATAATCCCCACCCAAAGCATGATGGAGCCGCGGCTGCCGTCGCCGGCAATGTCGCCAAGAATCAGAGCCGGGCTGTAAACGAACACAGTTCCAACCAACAGCAGAAGAATAATACTGAACACCAGCATAACTTTCTTGGTACGCTGCCCAAGGTACTCTCCTACCAGTTCCGGGAATCCGGCGCCACCATGACGCACGGACAGCATGCCTGTCATATAGTCGTGCACCGCACCCGCAAAAATGCAGCCCAAAACTATCCACAGATAGCTTGCAGGGCCGAATTTAGCGCCCATGATAGCGCCAAAGATGGGACCGGTTCCGGCAATGTTAAGGAACTGGATCATAAACACCTTCCAGTTGGGCATGGCAATAAAGTCCACGCCGTCGGCCTTGGAAATGGCCGGAGTGGGCCGCTTAGGATCCGGGCCGAAAACCCTGTCCACAAACGCACCATAAACAATATAGCCCAACACCAGGGCCAATATGCTAATAAGAAATGAAATCATAGATTCTTCGCTTCGCTCAGAATGACAAAAGACTATTCAAAAAAAGAGAAATGAACCCTGCCGTAGCGGCGCTCTTTTACAAAACGGGGATGGCCCACAAAGGAATGTTCATCTCCGTGCTCTAAAATAAAATAGCGCTCCGGATAAAGGAGGTCGAAGGAAAAAACAAGGTCCGGAAGGTTTTCAATGCCTTCCAGGGCGTATGGAGGATCGGCAAAAACTATGTCGAACTTCTGGTGGCAGATGGGCAGAAAATCGAAAACATTGTCCCGAACCATGGTTACATTTGACAACCCCAGGCGGGCGGCTTCTGTTTTAATAAAGGAGGCGTTTTCCCTGGCCATCTCTACGCAATACACGCGCGCAGCGCCGCGTGAAGCGAATTCAAAGGCAATTGAGCCGGTTCCGCCAAAAAGATCCAGAACCTTAAGATCCTCAAACTCGTATTCGTTGTCCAGAATATTGAACAGGCCTTCCTTGGCATAGTCCGTTGTGGGACGCGCCTTGTAGCCTGCCGGCGGCATAATGACTTTTCCCTTTAATTTTCCGCCTATTATTCTCACAGCTGAACCACTGCTTTAAAGTACCTGTACAAGGACATCTCGGCTTCCGGATCCAGCGGAGTGCGGAATGCAACGGTGGACACCTCCGGATTAAGCTGCAAGCGCTTAAGGGCCAGGAACAGGAAGTACTGCGCGGTGGTGAAGTCCGGCGCCCTGAACACATTTGCAAGGCAAAGGCTGCGGCCCTGGGCAATTACCAGATGCAGCCAGCCATCGCGCCATGAACCCACTATCTTATTGTACTCTGTGAGCCCTTCCAATTCCCTAAGAAGATAGTACATCTCCGGAAGCACGCGGGCAGGCCTGCCGGAAGCCGGAAGCACCGTCTGGGAAATAACCCTTGACAAGGCCTCACCCATTGAGTTTGAAAACACAAGCACCGACGCCAGGGACGGAATCTGGATGGATTCTACAAAATCTCCCTCCTCCAAAGCGGCAACCTCCCCCAGCGCGGTGCGCGCAGTACCCGGATTGTAAAAACTCTCCGGCACAAGCGCTACCTTAGGAGTTAACAGCGAGATTTCTACATTGTCGTACCGTCTTTGGAACTCCGGCGTTGTGAAAAGACGCTCTGCCCCCATCCAGCCGGACGAGTGCACTTCCCCTCCGATAAGGGTCTTAAAAGAATATCCACTCAAGGAGACTTGAATGGATATCCCTGTATATGAGGTATGAGTCTGGTCCATAAAGTGGACTATTCCCAGTTACCGGCGTTGTTGTTAGGAGCGGTAATGCTGCCAACCTGCAGACCTTCGTACTTGTTCTGGTCGCGGCATTCGGCATCTTTGTTTATGCGAAGCTGCTCGTCCATACCCTTGCACAGGGCCTTGTAAGGCATGCGGGCTTCGAACAGAGGAACCTGAACACCGGAAACGGTTTTGATTGTGGATTCCATTTCTGTGAGCTGCTTGCCAGAGAAGGGGATGTAGAACAGGGAGTCGATCTCGAAGTCCGGACGGTGGTTGAAGAGGGTATCCTTAACGGGAATTTCCGTAACGGTAGAGAACACAACCTTTTGACCGGCGGCGTATGCCTCTTTGAGTTTTTCTGTGATCTGTTCCGGCTTGAGTTTCTTGTTGGCTTTCTTGATGGCCTCTGTGTTGACTACGGCCAGGGAGTCGTCCAGCGAGCCGATTTGCATCACGATATCCATCTTACCGGTCTCGTAGAACAGTTTGAGGGAGTCCACGGAGGGGCTGAAACGGCCATAGACGCTCTTGAAAGCCACCTGAAGGGTACGGATATCCTTGAGACGCTGCACGCCAACCTCTGTGCGGGCTTTGAGCTCATGATTGAATTTCACGGGCTTCTGGACGCTCTTGACGGTGAGCCATACAAGGAGGACGATTACCAGTGCCAGGACAACTTCTAAAAGGATTTTGACGCTTTTATTCATTATTTTAGTGTTTTATAATTTTCCAAACTTCCGACAAAGTTAAAAAAATGATTTCTCAAAAGCAATATCTTTTGTAAATTTGCCAACGCAAATTATTCTTGCCGATGAAGGCCATAACAAAAGAAGGCATAATGGAACTTAGCTCGCTGATAAAAAATTCGGCGAAAGTGGCCGTTGTGGGGCACATGCATCCGGACGGCGACGCCCTTGGCAGCACAAGCGCCATGTGCCTGTACCTTAGATACTTATGCGGCAAGGATGCAGCAATAGTTTTACCGGAAACTCCGGCCGATAATGTAAGTTTCATAGTTCCGGAAAACCTTCCCTGCCTGTGCTGGGACAAAGAGCCACAGGAAGCCGAAAACCGCATACTGGAGGCCGATCTTGTTATCCAGCTGGACTGCAACGCCTTCCACCGCACAGAAGGACTCCAGGGCGCCATGGAAGCATCCAAAGCCAAAAAGGTGCTTATAGACCACCACCTGAACCCCGCCGTGGAATGCTTCAACCTGGTTTTCTCCACCCCGGAAATCTCATCGGCCAGCGAGCTGCTGTATTGGATACTGAAAGATTTGTCGGCGGAAGGGTGTGCCCCTTCCGTAGCATCGGCCTTATTATTCGCGAAGGAAGGGGCATGCCCCTCCGACATTGCCATCGGCACTGCCCTAATGGCCGGCATGACCACGGACACCAACAATTTTGCAAATTCAGTGTTTCCTTCTACCCTGCAAATGGCTTCGGAGCTAATTGCAGCGGGGGTGGACAGGGATGCGCTGCTTCAAAAGATTTACAACAGCTACCGGGAAAACCGTGTGCGCATAATGGGCTACATGCAGTTTGAGGGCATGCAGGTAATGGAAAACGGGGCGGCATACATGATAATCACAAAAGAAATCCAGAAACGCTTCGATTTGCAGGAAGGAGAAACGGAAGGTCTTGTGAACGTGCCGCTTACAATTGGCAAAGTGCGCCTTAGCGTGCTCCTGAAAGAGGACGGAGACTATTTCAGGGTGTCGGTGCGCTCCAAGAAGGGCACATCGGCCCAGCAGCTGGCGCTAAATTACTTCCACGGCGGCGGACACGAGAACGCAGCCGGCGGAAGGCTCTTTATCGGCCAGGATATAAACGCTGCCGATGAGGCCGAAAACTACGTAAAAAACGCCCTCAACAGCTTCATGTCATGAAAAGAAGCACCGTCATACTTATTGTAATCCTTGCTGCAGCGCTATTTGGAGCTTGCGGCAAAGAGGCGCTTCAAGCCACCTACGACAAGCAGGCCAGCTATATCGAGAATTTCGTGTCAACCCGCATGAAAGCCGATACAAACGCCACCCTGGTAGAGAACGGAGGCGTTTTCAGACTGACTCTGGCCGATACCCTGGAGCTGGTGCTTGGCAAAAGGGATTCGCTGCTGGACGGCGGCACTGTGGTGTTGCAGTACGCATGCTTTTCGCTAACAGGCAACTCCTTAAACAACGCCAACCTGGTGGCAACCAATGTTAAAGAATTGGCCGAAAAGTCGGGATGGCATCTTTCCGACACCACCATCTACAAACCGGACACACTGGTTCTGGACAAAACACTTGTAGAAGGCCTGAGGCTTGGCCTTCACGGCGTACAGCAATACGACAACGGTTTTATACTGTTTACCGGACAATATGGTTTCGGAAACACAGAAAGAGGCACGATTCCTGCAAG
>Ga0310696_10001295_pt1 | contig 36435 bp, 60 predicted proteins | sample AusTroGonzalo_MG_4_FD_203885 | JGI IMG/M metagenome (GOLD analysis project Ga0310696, IMG submission 203885) | Bovine rumen microbial communities from tropical cattle in Woodstock, Queensland, Australia - Gonzalo_02 (v2) (version 2) | ecosystem: Host-associated > Mammals > Digestive system >... | reverse complement strand
CCCTGTATGTGGCAAGACTATGAAAAAATGATATGAAATATTTTGAATTTACCAAGCAGGACTATGACTATATTGTTAAAGAGTGTATGCTTGATGAAGAATATCAAAAACTACTAGAATATAAGATAAAAGGTTATAGTAGAGTAAAAATAGCAATGAAGCTCAATGTAACAGAATATACAGTAGATAAAATGTTACAAAAATTAAAGAAAAAATTACGAAAATTTTATAAAAAGATTAAAAGAACTTTACAAAATGGAGTTCTTTTTTTATGTGATAATTTAATCAGAAAGGAGAAATAGAACAATGAAAAATGCACAAAGGGGCAATGAGCCTATTGGTAGTCTAAAAAGACAAAATATGTTACTATTTCTTCTTTTATTTATTTAAGGAGGAAATATGTATAACAATCCATATATGCCAAATGCTTATAATCCACAACCAACAATAGATAGGATTAACAGCCAAATGGCAGAGTTGGAAAAAATGAAATCACAATTACAACAACCACAGATGCCTATGCAACAACCTATTACACAAAACTTTCAAATAGCACCAAACAATAATAATGTAATTAAATATGCAAGTTCTATTGATGAAGTACAAAAAGATATGGTAATAGGAGACACCCCATATTTTAGTAAAGATATGTCGGTGGTTTGGATAAAAAATGCAAAAGGAGACATAAAATCTTATTCTTTAGAAGAAATTATCCAAAAAGATGAAAAAGATATACAGATAGAATATTTACAAGCCAAAATAGATGAATTAGAAAGGAAGGCAAAAAATGAACCAAGTGCTGAATATGTTAGCGAACCAGTTGAAAGTCAAAAACCCACAGGCTTTTCATCAATACGAGGAAATAAAAAAAAGTAATGGAAATCCTCAAGAATTACTAAAACAAGCAACTAATAATTATACCCCAGAACAAATGGAACAATTTAAGAAGTTTGTTAATAGATTTGGTATAACTGATGAACAATTAAATCAATATGGTATTAATGTTACTCAACATTGATATAAATTATAGAAAGGAGAGAAAAAATGAACGGAAACTCAGGAATAGTACCTACTCTTCCAATTGGTAATAATGGTGGCTTCTTTGGTGGAGACAACGCTATTTGGGCTATTGTATTATTAGCATTATTATTCAATGGAAATAATGGGTTTGGATTTGGTGGCAATGGTTGGAACAATGTAGCAACAACTGATTATGTATCTAGTGAGTTTACACAAAGAGATGTAACTTCTGGCACTCAATCAGTATTAACTGCATTATCAAACGGATTTAGTGATGCTTCTACTAACCTATGTAATGTAAGAAGTGACATTTTAACAGGCAATATGGGTATTCAAAATGCAATATTAAGTTCTTCTAACAATACTCAAAGAGATATTTTAACTCAAACAAATGAACTTAATACAAATCTTTTAACAACTGCTTTACAAGCACAAGCAAAGATGGACGATTGTTGTTGTTCACTTAAAGCACAAGGCATTGAAAATACACAAAAAATACTTGATGTATTAAGTCAAAATACTATTGATGATTTAAGAAGCCAAGTAAATGACCTTAAAAACACAATTACTGCAACTGGTATTGGTACAAGCATTGTAAATCAAATTAGACCATATCCAGTACCTAGTTATCTAGTATCTAGCCCTTATCAATCATTATATAATGGTTTTTATGGTTCTAATTGGTACGGAAACACAATAATTTAAGCAAATAGTCAATAAGACAAACTCAATTATGAGAACTTGCTAATTTATAAGAATAGGGCAAGTCCCTGTTCTTTTTTAATAAGAAAGGAGAATATAAATGATACAAAGTGTACAAGAACAAGAATTAGTATTAACGACAAATACTGCACCAATAACATTTGCAGACACAGATTTGAGAACACAAAGTGCAAATTGTTTTAATGGTTGGTTAAATCACAATGAAGGAACTGCACAATTTAATATAGTTGCTGGAGGTATATACGAAATTAATTTTGATGCAAATATTACAAGTGCAACTGCTGGTATAGTAGGATTAGGAATATATGCTGACGGTGTTAAATTAAATGGAGCAGAAGCAGATGCAGTAGTAACGGCAGTAGGAGATTATTCTAATGTATCAATACATAAATATGTTAGAGTATGTGGTAGAGGTAGCGTAACTATAACTATTAATAGTGTACCTTCTATTGTATTTGATGGAACTGCAACTGATACTGAAATACCTATTGTTAAAAATGCAAATATAAGTATTTTTAGATATGCGTAATAATTTAGATGTAACTTCATTAATATTGCAATTAATTAATCTAATAATATTGTTTCAAGATTATAACAATAGCGATTTGATGAATGAATTACAAAAACAAGATAGTGAATATTTAGAAAAGATAATAAAACAAAATCAAGAAATAATTAATCTATTAAAGAAAGGAAGTGATTAATTTGGAAGAAAGAATAATTGAAAAAACAGAAGAAAAAATAAGAGAAATATTAGATAATGGTATAAACGAAGGCAATCTTGATTGGTTATATAAATTATCTAAAATAAAACATATAGCAAAGGAGGATAAAGATATGTACGATAATTATGGACGCAGAGCTGGGTACAATAGTTATGGTAATTATTATGGTTACGATAGCTATGGTAGAGATAGTTATGGTCGTAGAGGATATGATGCAAAATATCGTGGAGATGAAAATATAAATAGAATGCACGATGAATATGGAAGATACCACGAAGCTAGAAATAGATATGGTGCAGGAGAAGAAACTGACAAATCATTTCATTATATGGTAAAAGCCCTAGAAGATTTTATACAAGTGTTGCACGAAGAAGCCGAAACAGAACCTCAAAGACAAATGTTAAGAGAAGCATTACAAAAAAGTATGATGTAATATGTATAGATATTATAATAACAACCCTCATAACAGACATATTGATGATTGTACATTGAGGGCAATTAGTTTACTAACAGATAGAAGTTGGAATGAAGTTTATGAAGAATTAAGTTATTTGGCAAATCAAGATAGTTTAATGATGGATAGTGTGGTATTTATTGAAGATTATTTGGATGATAGATACCCAAGAGAATGCCATTTTTCTAAAACAATTGGAGAGTTTGCAAAGGAATACCCCTATGGTAAATATGCAGTAACAACCAACGGACACATAACTGCTATTATTGATGGAATAATATATGATACTTTTAATCCAAGCGATAGAATAATGAGATGTGCTTGGTTAATTGAGAGGTAATTTTACATACCTCTTTTTTTATGCTATAATACCTTTAGGAGATTATATGAAAATGATGGTATTTAGTTGTGATAAGTGTCAAGACACATTTGAGGCTTTTCACAAACTGGTAGAAAAGTATTACCCAAACCACCCAGAGATTATATACATAACAGAAACAATTAAAAACCCGTATTATAAGACAATATGTAAGAACTATCCTTATGAGTTATGGACTAAAAAGATAAGGGAAGCATTAAAAGAAGTTGATGATGACATAATTCTACTAATGAATGATGACAATTTTATTAGAAGACCAGTTGACGTTGAAAGAATTAAATATTGCGAAAAAAACTTAAAAGGAAATATAGCAATGTTTAACTTTGAAAAATCTTTTGATGATAAAGACGAGCCGAGCCAATATAAAGGATTTAAAAAGAAAAATTTAAATGGAATTGCAGTAAATAGTTTAATGTGTGGATTATGGCAAAAAGATAAACTTATTCAAGTATTAAACATAACGAGTTTGCCTTGGGAAGTAGAAAGATTAAACATAGCATTTGATTTTGAATATTATATTAATAGTGAAGATTTTATTATAGACCTAGGATATAAATTCCAACAGCCTTTTTCTTTAACTAAAGGCAAATGGGCTAGAGAAGTTGTACCATTTTTTGAAAAAGAAGGCATAAAAATAGATTATTCTATTAGAGGATTTTATGATTAAGGTAGCATACTACTATCAGGGAAACAAAGAATATATTAAAGATTTGTTAGAATTTGATTTATATTTTATAATTGATGACGAAAAATATATAAACGAATTACTACAATATAACAAAACAATAAGAAAAATACAATATGACGCCAATTGTTACGATGTAGCAATATCTAACGAGAATAATCTTGATAGTGTATTGGCAATAAGAAAAGTTGTTATTGGCAATTATAAAGAACATAAAAACAAAACAATATATATAGACAAATTTGATATTAAGAAAATAACAGAAAAATCTAAAAAGAACGATATAAAGTTCAGCATAATAGTGCCAAACTTTAATAATGGAGATTGGATTAATAAAACTATTGAAAGTGTAATAAATCAATCATATCAAAACTGGGAAATGTATATTATAGATGATATGAGTACAGATAATTCAATAGAAGTAATAAACAAGTACAAAGATAAAAGAATAGAACTTATACAAAATGAAATTAAGTTATACAATGGTGGCTCAAGAAACGTTGGAATATTGAAAGCAAAAAAGAGCAATCCAAATGGGTATTTGTTATTTATAGATAGTGATGATTGGTTAGCAAATAATAAAGTAATGGAAAATTTAAACTCATTTATTGAGGGAGAAGATTTGATTACAATGAATTATGAATATTATAAAGACAATCAAATAACACCAGCACAAAGATTTACATATCACGATAAAGATGAACTATTTATGACAATTGGTTGTATGTGTGCTGTATGGTGTAAGTGTTTTAAAGTAAGTGTTGCACCATTGTTTGAGTTTAATACATTAATGGAAGATAGAAATTATCATTATAGATTGATAAATAGAATACAATCATTTGCACATTTTAACCAAATAACACATACTTGGAATAAAATGAATACAAAAAGCGTTACAAGTAGTAAAGACCAAAAATACAATAGTGAATTACAAGCAAAAATAGAATGGAATAATTGTGCATATAGACATATAGCAGGTATGCTTGACTTACTTAACGAAATAAATAACCCCAAATGGAGAAACTTTATTATGACAAAAGTAGAAAGTTGTAAAAATATGATTAGTTTTGGACAATATGTTCAATTATAAGGAGAATAATATGATAATAGCAATGTGTTTAACAAGAAATTGGTATAAATATGCAGGAACGGTATTATATGCGTTATTTAAACACAATAAAGTCAAGAAAGTATATTTATTTATTGAAGATGATAATATTCCATATATCGTTGATAATAGGGTAGAATTCATTAATATAAATAACGAAAAAGAATATATATTGCCTACAAGCCCTAACTATAACACACATTATACAAAGTTAAGTTATGTAAGGTGTTATTTTAGTAAAATATTAAAAGAAGATAAAGTGTTATATTTAGATACTGACACATTAGTAGTTGATAACATAGAAGAATTATGGAATATTGATTTAAAAGATAATGTATTAATTGGAATACACGAGCCAGGCGAATGGAACAAACATTTATATACATATGGATTAGATGATACATACATAAATAGCGGAGTTTTAGTAATGAATTTGAAAGCATTACGAGAAGAACATTTAGATGATAGTATGTTGTATTTGTTAAATCATAGACGATTTGCTTTTCCAGACCAAGATGTTATTAATTTAATTTGTAGAAATAGAATACATTATGTTTCTAACATATATAATTCAAGCGAAACAACTGGAATAGTAGATAATGCAAAAGTCTTACATTATATACGAGGCAATAAAGGTTGGATTGAAGGAAGCCCACGAAGTGATATATGGCAAAAATATAATAAAGAATATTTAGAAAGTGAGGGGAAAATGAATTCTTACAAAGTAAAAGCATTAAAACTTTTTAATGATTATCAAGGCAAAGATATAAATAATCCAGAAAATACATTTATTGTAAGACAAGTAAATGATACATTTGAATGTACAGCTGAAAGATATGAATTTTTAAAAAGCGTAAATGCAGTTGAACTTATTGAAATTATACCTGCACCAATAGAAAAAAAACCAACTAAAAAAAGTAAAAAGTAATGCGATTTGCATTATTTTTTTTTTATGTTATAATGTATGTAGAGTTCAAAAGAACTATAAGATACCGAACTTGTAGGTAAGATAATCAAGGTTATACTCCAACTTAAAAGAGTATAAAGAAAGGGAAATATGGAAGAAAACCAAAATGTAGAAACTGAAACTACAACTACTCAAGAAGTAGAAAATAACAGTGAAGAAGTTGTAAAAACATTTACTCAAGAAGAAGTAGATAATATTGTTAAGCAAAGACTTGCTAAAGCTCAAAAAGGAATTCCAAGCAAGGAAGAATTAACAAAGTACAACGAATGGAAAGAAAGCCAAAAAACTCAACAAGACAAATATGATGAGTTGATTAAACAAGATAATGAAAAAAATGCCACAATTAATACTTTAACTAGAGAAAACGAAGTCTTAAAAGCAGGAATAATTGATGAAGATGAAGTGGAATTTATTGTTTATAAAGTAAGCAAAATGGAGGGCGACTTTTCAGAAAATCTTAAAAACTATTTGGCTGAAAATCCAAAATATACAAAAAAAGAAACAAAAGCAACTGGAGTACAAAACAATGTTAACTCTGTTGCAAAAGATGATGGTGTAATGGCTATATTAAAAGCAAAACACCCAGAAATTGAATTTTAAGAAAGAAGGAGAGTTTAAATTATGGCTAACGCAATAGCAGAAAATGGTACTCACAAACGTCAAGAACGTTATGCTGATACTATTGTTAAATTAATGAGAAAAGAATTCAATATTAGAAATGAATTCTCTAGGGATTATGAAGGAGACCCTACTGCTGGTGCAGTAAATGTTCCTACAAGAAATGGCGATATTACTTTATCAGATTATGATGTTTTAAATGGTATTACAATGACACAAAGTGCTACTGACTTTTTACAAGTATTAGTAGATGGACACAAAGCATTTAGTGAATTAGTTGACGGATATGAAGCAGAAGCAGTACCTGATAACTTAAAAGCACAAAGATTAGAAAGTGCTGGATATGTTATGGGTAAAGCACTTGAAATGGACGCTATCAAAGCATTAATTGATGGTGGAACTATTGACGCAAGTACAAGCGAAACTTCTACTGACAATGTATATACTGCAATCGCTACTGATGTTAAAAATCTTAAAGCAAGAGGAATTAACACAGAAGGTTTAAGAATTGCTGTATCAGCAGATATTGAATTAAAACTATTAACTGATAGTAAATTTGCTAACACTTCTGGTACTTTAGGTGCTGAACTTGTTAGAGAAGGTGTTATTGGTAAAATCAATGGCGTATTAGTTAAACCTAACTACTTATTACCAGACGCAGTTGAATGGATTGTATATGCACCTGCTTGGTGTCAAGCAATCGATGAATGGAAGGTTGAACCTCAATTCAAAGATATTAACGACGGTAAACACGTTGGTGCTTCTGCATTACAAGGACGTATGGTTTACAAAGACGTTGTTACAAACTCATTAGCAGTTCAAGTAAAAACTACTGGAACAGTAAGTTATTAATATAAAGGAGGCATTTTATGGATTTTGAAGGGCAATACTTAACATACGATGAATATGTAGAATTAGGAGGTCTTCAGATTGACGAAATGCCTTTTAATCTATTAGAATTTGAAGCAAGAAAGAAAATTGACGCAAAAACCTTTAAAAGATTACAAAATGTAGATGACATTCCACAAGAAGTTAAAATTTGTGAATATAAATTAATTAATAGCATATTAAGTTATGCACAAAGCGAAAATACTAGCAAAAATATATCAAGCGAAAGTACAGATGGATATAGCATAAGTTATGTTGACGGAACACAAATAGATAAAGTTATAAAATCAAAAAATGATGAATTAGATGATATTATTACTACATATTTATTTGGTGTTATTGTAAATAACGAGCATATCATTTATGCAGGTATATAATGATTTGCAATACTACTTTAACGATATATCATAAAGAATTTGACGCTTTAACAAGACTTGAAAAATGGACAAGACACAACTATGAAAATGTGTGGCTATTTGGTGGAAAAGGTGCTGGAATAAATAAAGGATATGACAATGCAAATGACGTACAGGTGCGAATACCTTACGACCAAAATAATGGTTTAGATATAAATGATTTTGCTATTGGAGATATCATAGTTCAAGGAACTTTAGAAACCGACATAGAAACACAACAAGATTTAAAAGACAGATTAATATATAATATAACAAGCATTAATAACAATAATTTTGGTAATAATCCACATATACATTTAGGTGGTAGATAATATGCCAGTTAAAATACAACCTACAAGTATAATCAAGACAAGATTAGGAATTGAGCCTAATGGTAGAGTACAAAGATATTTTACAAATTCTTGTTATAGGCATATGGATAAATATGTTCCTATGGATAAAGGCGATTTAAGAACTAATGTTCAAATATTACCTGATAGCATAATTTATCAAAGCCCATATGCTAGATATCAGTATTATGGAGTTAGAAAAGACGGAACACATAAAGTTCAAAGTTATACTACTCCAGGCTCTGGACCTTATTGGGATAAACGTATGGTTAGTGCAGAAATGCAAAATATAATAAATGAAGTACAAAATTATATTGGAGGTAAGTAATGAATTATAGAATATCAAAATTGAGAGATTATCTATTTGAAATAATAAATGTTCTTACCACAAATAGAAGATATCAAATTAATGCTGATTTTTTAGGAGAAGACGGAGATTTTTCTTTAGATAAAATTCCTACTGAAAGTGTAGTTACAAAATATATTACTGGCAAAGAAATACATAGAGATGTTTATTCATTCAGAAGTCGTAAGTTATATTCACAAGATACAATTAATAATCTTAAAAATATAGGATTTTTTGAAGAATTTGAAAGTATAATTGGTTCTAATAATAAAGAGGGCATTTTGCCTAACATAGAAGGAATACAAAGTATCGAATGTTTAAATTGCGGAACATTAAATAGTGTAGATGGAACACAAGCAACATTTGATATACAAATACAAATAACTTATCAAGAAACAAAAAGGGAGGAGGTAAGTCTATGAAAAAAATTATTGTAAAAAAAGATTTTATTGCTAATGGCAAAGAATACATTGAAGGCGATGAAGTTATAACAGATAATTATGAAGCAATAGTTAAATTAAATGAAAAAGGATTTATTGAACCTCTTACATATAAAGATTTAGTTCTTATTAAAAGGGAACTTGATGAAAAAAATAAAGGAGGAGAATAATGGCACAAAGATATAGAGATGAATATCAACATTATATAAATGTTGCTACATATACAGGTTCTACTATTAGCCCATCTTGGAAACAAGAGGGAGAAGGCGTTGAAGCATTATCAGTTGCTTTTAATGCACAAATTGATACATATAAAACAATTAAGTCAAGACAAGCAACTAGCACATTTCAAAACTATCAATTGAGCTCATCAATTAGTGGCAAGAGATGTTATAGCGATGACCCTATATATGATTATTTAGACCGCGCCAGAAGAAATGCAATTGCTTGTGAAACTCAATTAATCGAAATAGACACAGCAAAAACTGATGGAACAGCAGGACATTATCTAGCAGTTAAATATGACGCACTTATTACAATTAATGAGTGGCTAGGAGAAAATGCTACTATTTCATACGATATTAATTACAGCAATCCAAAAACTGGATATGCAACAATTAATGGAGAAACTATTACATTTGTTGAAGAAGCAGACACAAGTTTATAAAAAACCTTTAAGGGTTGAAGGGACATAAGCCCTTTAGCCCTTTTTTATTTATACAAAGAGAGGAGAGTATTGAAATGACAGACAATTTCATACAATTAGGAAAAAGCGATGTCTTACGCTTGGAAATTAAGACAAATGATGGAAAAACAACTGGGAATTATCTTGAATTTAATTTGGAGGATATTGAACTACCTTTAAAATATCAAGAATTGTTAGATAAAAACAAAAAAAATCAAGAAAATTTACGAAATCAATTGCTAATTATTGAAAAAAGACAAGATGTTAAAGGCAAAAAATTAATGTCTAAAAACGAAGAAGATAAAATCAAGGCAATAAGAGATTATGTTAATAAAGAAATAGAAGTTTATAATATGTTTTTAGGAGAAAATGGAGTACAAAAATTACTAAACGGAGAAAAACCAACTTGGTTTATATTTGAAAAAATAGACAAAATTATAAAAGAACAAATTATGCCTCATTTAGAAAGCAAAATGATTGACATAGATGAAAAAATTAAAAACAAATATAAACAAGTTGATAAAGATGAAATTGAAGTGGTTGAGTAATGGCTTGTATCAAAAAAATTCAAATAGAAAATCAAATTTATGAAGCAAATGTAGAATTTAGAAATATAATTAAATGCAATAGTATTTTAGAAGATGAAACGATAGGAGATTATGAACGTGCTTTAGGCTTTATTTACACGCTTTTTGGTTGCAAAGGTCTAGAACATAAAGAACACCACGAAAAGTTGCTCAAATGGGCTAAAAACTATATTACAATGGATAATGAAGTAGAACATAACGAAGAACCTGATATGGATTATATAGAAGATATGAACTACATAGAAGCAAGTTTTATGAGCGATTATCAAATAGACCTCACTAAAACGGAAATGGATTGGCAAAAGTTTTTTAATTTAATAAATGGATTATCAAATAGCGAAATGGGTAATTGTTGTGTATTAAATAGAGTAAGAAACTTACGCAATTATGATACAAAAGAAATTAAAGACCCAAAAGAAAGAGAAAAAATTGAAAAAGCAAAACAATCTGTTGCGTTAAAAAAACAACATATAATAAAAAATTTTACAGATGAGCAAATAAAAAATATGAACGATTTTCAAAAATTAATAAATGGAAAGGAGTGATTTTATGGACGGAGAAGTTATAATTAACACAAGTTTAAAAACATCAATGGTTGATAAGCAAATCGCATTACTTGAAAATAAATTAGAAGGACTTGTTGAAGAATATGAAATATTAGAAAAAGCAGAGCCATTTGAAGGACAAACAGAAGCATTAATAAAACTTGGCAATGAGATAGATAGAACAAAAAGCAAATTAAATAAATTAAAAAATAGTCAAAAACAAGATTTTGGAGATATAGGCAAAGAATTAGATAAGACAGTAAAAAAAGTAGGCAAATGGGGATTAGCAGTATTTGGAATAAGAAGTGCATATAATTTTGTTAAAAGTTCAATTAGTACATTGGCAGGGCAAAACGATGAAATGACCAAAAAATTAGAAATAATTAGAAACGCATTAGCACAAACAATTGCACCAATAGTTGAAAAAATTATTAACTTGGCTTATTCACTTGTTCAAGTTATAGGAAAAATTATAAAATCAATTAGTGGTAGAGATATATTTGCTTCAACAAACAAATCAATAAATAAAAGTGTTAAATCAGCAAAACAATTGAAACAACAATTAAGTGGAGTTGATGAATTAAATGTTGTAAGTAGCAACAAAGGAAACACAGGTGGAACAAAAGATAATAGTGAAGTACCTACCGGCTTTAAATGGATATTAGATAATGGTGGCACAGTATTAGGAATAATAGGTGGCATAATTGCAGGAATGGCTGCATTTAAAATAGAAAGTGCATTGGCTGGAGCAGGTATAATAGAAAAAGCAAGCATTATACAGTCACTTGGTATTGGTGTGCTTATAGCAGGAATTGTACTTTTAATTCAAGATATAGTAGATATGATACAAGACTCTTCTTGGGAAAATTTTGTTGCTATATTAGGAGACATTGCAATAGTTATTGGTGGAATTATGTTATTGCTAGGCAGTTGGTGGGGAATATTAATTGCTGGAATAGGATTGTTGGTTAAACTTGTTGCTGAAAATTGGGACGCAATTAAAGAAATATTGGGAAAAGTTGGTACTTGGATTTACGAACACATAATAAAGCCAATTGGAGAATTTTTTTCAGGATTATGGGAAGGAATAAAAGAAAGTTTTGGCAAAGCATTTAATTGGATTAAAGATAAGTTTAAATCATTAGTAGACTTTTTTAAATCATTAATTAAAAAAATTGTAGATGTATTTAAAACAATTGGAACAAAAGTTGGCGACGCAATTAGTGGTGCATTTAAAGCAGTTATTAATGGCGTATTGTCAGCAATAGAAAATATTTTAAACTTTCCAATAAAATCAATAAACAAATTAATAGATGTAATAAATGCAATACCAGGTATAGATATTAAAAAATTAGACACATTTAAATTACCAAGACTTGCAAAAGGTGGTATTTTGAATATGCCAGGTAGAGGAGTGCCAGTTGGTGGAGCAATAGTTGGAGAACGTGGTATGGAAGGTGTTTTGCCTTTAACTGATACAGCACAAATGGAATTGTTAGGACAAACAATAGGCAAATACATAAGTTTAAATGCTACTATACCTGTATATGTAGGCAATAGACAAATAGCAAGAGAAATAAGACAAATAAATGCAAATGAACAATTTGCAAGTAATTTATAGGAGGCAATATGTATATAGACGGAAATTCACTTATAATAGATAGTGTTAATATGGGAGACTATGTTACACAAGTAGAATATCAAAGGTCTAAAATATGGGCAGAAGATACTGGAAGAAATATGAAGGGTGTTATGTCAGGCACATTATTAGGAATAATTGTTAAGTTAAAGCTTACATTTAAGCCTACTACTCAAGCAGAACTAGAAATACTAGCACCAGTTTTGGATAAAGCGTTTCAATCTACAACATATTACGACCCAATAGCAAAAACAAATAAAACAATAACAACATATACTGGCGATTGGTCTACCTTAAATAAAAATATATTTACAAACGTTGCAAGAGCAAATGAAAGTTTTACAATTAGTGTAATAGCAACTACACCACAGAGGGTATAATGAAAATAGTAACAAATGATTATAAAACAAATATTAAAACTTTAGGTAGACAACTAGATAGCAAAGTAACATATACAATAGACGGAGTACAAACAGAGTTAGGAACAGAACAACTTAACTCTGTAACTCCACATTATACTGGCGACATATTGAAGTCTGTAATGAAATGCCTAGACGTTGATAGCAATGTAGAAATACCAGAAGGAACAGAAATTAACTATCAATTTGGCGTTAAAACAAGAAGCGGTAAAAACTTATACGACAAAACAAAAGCTTATGTAACTGGAGTAAATAATCAAAACATATCAAACAATATAGATTTACAACCAAACACTAACTATTATTTTTCAACTGGGCATACTTATACCGAGATAATTTTTTATGATAGTAACAACCAACAAACTAGAACTTTAGGAAATTATAGCACCACAACATACATAAAGTTTACAACTGCTTCAAATGAAGTTAAAGGAAGGTTTAGTTTCTATTCTGGACAAACAAATGTTAATAAAGACATTTATGATTACACAGGAGTTCAATTGGAATTAGGAACTGAAGCAACTTCTTATGAAGCGTTTGGCGAATACGAGTACATAGATTATGGAAATTACATAGTAAATAAAGTTGAAAAACAACAAAATGCAAATAGTTATATACTAACTTGCTATGATAAAATGTTATATTCTATGGTTGATTACGAAACACTAGGAGTAACATATCCAATAACAATAAGAGATTACATACAAGCAGTTTGTAATAAATTAGGACTAACTTTTGCAAATTCTACTGATTTATTTGCTAATTATGACAAACAAATAACAAAAGAGTTGTTTTTAGATAGCGAAGGCAATTCATTAGATTATACATTTAGAGACATATTAGACCAACTTGCGGAAGCAACAGCAAGTACAATATGTATTAATAATAATGATGAATTAGAATTAAGATATGTAAAAGATATAGGAGAAATAACAAATGTATCTGGTACAGAAATTACTATAAATAACAATAAACGCACTAAAATAAGTGATTATCAATTACAAGGTAATAGTTATCAATATACAACAACAGGAAAGAATTTATTACAAAATAATGGCACAACAACTACTTTAAATGGACTTACATTTACTAAAAATGAAGATGGGACAATAAAAGTAAATGGAACTGCAACTGCACAAACAATTTATAATATTAATGAAAGCGTTGTTTTAAACGGTTCATATATTATTACAGGTTGTCCTAGTGGAGGTGCAGATGCTACATATTTTTTACAAATATATGGAACGGGTGGAACAAATGAATATGGTAATGGTGCTACTACTTCGAATATAAATGCAGTAGTAAGAATTGTAATTAGAAATGGTGCTACACTAAATAACTTAATATTTAGACCAATGATAAGATTATCAAGTGTAAGTGATAGTTCATACGAACCATATACAGGTGGTAAAGCAAGTCCTAACCCAGACTATCCACAAAATATAGAAGTAGTAACAGGTAGACAAGAAATAGATATAATTGGTAAAAACTTGTATGGCGGATTTACATTTACAAAGACAAACAATGACATTACTTATAATTATAATATTGATGGAACAATTAAAGCAAATGGAACTTCAACAGGTACTGCTTTGTCTATGACATCAGCAGAAGCAAGAAACAATAATTTTTTAATCAATTTAACAGCAGGAACTTATACATTAAGTGGGGGTAATAATTTTTCTATTATTGAACTAATAGATGATACTGGAAATTATATTGCTGGAATACCTAAAAATGGGACATCTGTTACATTTACATTACAACAAACAAAAAACGCTTTTATAAGACTAAATATTGGAAGTGGAACATCTGTATCTAACGTAATTGCCTATCCAATGTTAGAAAAAAACACTCAAGCCACAACATACGAACCATATAAAGGGCAAAGTTATGAAGTTAATTTAGGTAAAAACTTATTTAATAAAGCAAATGTAGGAGATGCCGATAAAAATGTAAGACTTAATGCTAGCGGAGGGTATTATAGTGAAACTGGTTATTTTATTAGTAATCTCATAAAAATAAAACCAAACACTACATATACAATAAATTACACACCAACTGCTATGACTAGAGTATGCTTTTACTCATCAAATACAACAAGTTCATTTATTAGTAAAAATGATAGCGACACAACATTTACAACACCAAGTAATGCAAAATATTTAATGTTTTGTAATCAATTAACAAATATAGATAATATACAACTTGAAAAAGGAACTATAAGTAGTGAATATGCACCATATTTTACACCAATAGAATTATGTAAAATAGGAGATTATCAAGATAAGATAGCAAAAAATACAGGCAAAAACTTATTCGATAAAAATAATGTTAGTGTATTAAATGCTTATTTTACAGCAAGTACAACTTCTATTACAGAAAATGCTAATAATAGATTAATTTATATTAAGTGTAAACCGAATACAACTTATGTTATAAGAAGAATAAAAGGAAATATATTTTTGTGTGGTTACACGGAAACAACACCAGCAATTGGTGTAAGTGTATATGGAATACCTACATCAACAACAGATATAGGTAATGATTTTTACCAAAAAGTAACAACAGGAAATAATGCAAAATATATTGTTTCTCGTATCACAAATGTAAATAGTGATACAGTTACATTGCAACAAATATATGATACATTGCAAATAGAAGAAAATAATACAGTATCGGATTATGAACCTTATGGAAAAAATCAATGGTATATAAAAAAATCAATAGGTAAAGTAGTATTAAATGGTAGTGAAAATTTAGCAAATTCTACAAATTTTTATTACATTTCATTAAGCAATATTACACCAAAACCAAAAGCAAGTTCTGCTTTATTTTCAAATTACTTTGCTAATCCATCAGGAATTTGGGCTGGTACAGATGCTATTGCATTTAATAAAAGTGCAATGCCAAGTAGTGTAACATCGTTGAGTGAATTTAAAACTTGGTTAAATACACATAATACAATAATATATTATGTACTAGCAACTCCAACATATATTTTAATAGATAATGAAGAATTGATAGAACAATTAAATAAACCACAATTGTTATTAGGATTAAATAATATAAATATAAGTGCTAGTTTACCTACTCCATTAAGTTTATCTTATTATAGTAGTATAGAAACAATTGATGAACAATCTTTAAAAAATATTAATGTAGAAACTGGCGAAAAATATGGACCAATAAATTCAATAGTATTAAGTAGGTCAGCAGATAGCGATAATGTTTATATGCAAGATGAATATAGTATTGCACAAAATGGACTGTGTGAGCTTAAGATAGCAGATAATCAAATAATGAATGGAAATGACAGAAGCGATTATTTGCCTGATATATTAAATCAATTAAACGGGCTAGAATATTATATAAATGAATATTCAAGTACAGGCATAACATATTTAGAATTATGCGATGGTTACAATTTAGATATAAAAGGAAATATATATAATTGCATAATGTTTAATGATGAATTAGACGTAACACAAGGATTAGAAGAACAAGTACATACTGATATGCCTACAACAAGTGAAACTGATTACAAAAAAGCAAATAAAACAGACAGAGGAATAAAACAAGCATATGTGATTGCAAATAAAGCAGAAGGTAAAGTTGAAGCAGTTGTAAATAATATTGGACAAAATGGAGAAGTAACTGGAGCAAGTTTAATTCTTGCAATAAATAATGACACAAGTCAAGCAACATTAGAAGCAGATAAAATCGATTTAACGGGTAAACAAATTAATTTGACAAGTGACGATATTACTATAAATAGTACACATTTTAAAGTTGATGAGGACGGTTTAATGGAAAGCACAGCAGGTAAAATAGCAGATTTTAATATAGACGAAAATGGATTTAGTCGTAGTTATTATCCAAAATATGATTATACTCAAAGTGATTTAGTTAGAGTTTATGGTATAATACAAGGACAAATAACACCAACAACTGCTGATATAGAAAAATATGATTTAACTGGAGATGGGGAAATTAAAGCTATTGATTATGTATTAATTTATAGATTTATTAAATATGGTATTAATACTACAAGCCCAATGAATATTAAAATTAAAAATGGTATATTAGCAACAGATAGTGCAATACAAATTAGTGTTGGGGAAGGTGTTGAGGAAGTATATACAAATATTTCAATAGATGGTGTAACAACTCCAAAAATAGATGCTGGTAATATGGATTTTGGAGTAGTATCAATTACACCGGTAGCAAATACACCAACAAGCGAAAGTATTACATTTAATAAAACATTTACTTCTCCACCTATGGTATTAGCAACCCCAGAAAGTTCTGTAATAGGAACAACTGTTAGAGGTGTTTCAGTAGCAAACATTACTGAAACAGGTTGTGACATTTATATATATAGAACAAATAACACAGCAACTAATGTATATTGGTTTGCGATTGGAGAATAAATTGACAAAATTTTATAATATGATATAATTGTATTGTGCTAATAACACACCCATCACTTGCTACCTTCTAGGTAGCATTAGGATAGATATAGAGAATGCTTTGCCGTATATGACGATATACAAGTGCTGGTTCACATAATGTGGTATATATCTATTCTAATGGTGCTTATAAAGTACCAGTCATAAAGTCCTTTCCCAAAAGGAAATAAGAGCAGTTTTGCTCTTTTTTTAATTTATGATATAATGTATTAAAAGGAGATAAAGATGATTAAAGTAGACAACAAAACAAAAACAATTTCAATTAATAGAGGCGATGACAATATAGGTTTTAACTTTTCTATACCTATTGATGATACAACAAATTATACATTTCAAGTTGAAGATATAATTAAATTTGGTGTATATAACAAAAATGGATTAAATGATAAAGCAGTAATATTAAAAACAATTACTAATGACGAAGAAAAAGAAGTTATATCAATAGAACTAACAAAAGAAGATACTACTATTGGAGATATAGAAAACAAGCCAATAACATATTGGTATGAAATACAGCTTAATGATGACACTATTATTGGTTATGATGAAAAGGGTGCAAAGCAGTTTATAGTTTATCCTGAAGGTAGTGATGAACAATGATAGAAGCAGAAACATTAACTGGAAATATAGAAACAAATGAATTAACTGGAACACTAGATAAATATGTTCAAATAATTGAACCAATATTACAAGAAAAAGAAAGTACACCTACAAAACAAACACAACAAATAACACCAGATGAAAACTATAATGGATTATCACAAGTAACAGTAAACCCAATACCAGATGAATATATAATACCAGCATTAGATAGTAAAACAATAACTAATAACGGAGAATATTATGCAGTAAATGATAATTTAAATGGCTATTCATCAGTAAATGTTAACGTGCAACAAGGAGGAAAAATTATTGGAACATTAGTTCCAAAAACAATACAAAGTGGTAGTATATCAAAAGGAGATTTTGTAAAACGTGGAACATTTGCTGTACAAGATAGATTAACTCAAAGAAGCAATTATAGATTGGTCAATGGTGCTTCTATTAGTGACGAAAGCAAATTGTTTGACAATGATGATAATACATATGCTACAATATCATATTCATCAGGTTCCCCAAGAATATATATACAATGTAAAAGTAGACAAGAGTTAAACATACCAAGCGATGCACTAATAAAATCAATAGTATGTAGTTATAAAATTGGTTGGGATAATTATTCTGGTACAAGAAGTGCGTTTCCACAAAAATTTGTTGGTGGGGATTTAAACACTACATTTACAGCAGGGTTAACAAAAGCATACACTTCGCAAACAGAAAGAACGCCAGTTATTGATAGCTGTACATTTTATGATGAAGTATTAGTGCCAACAGATGATACAAATAGATATGGTTTTCAAACTTATTCTGCCAATATGAATAATAGTATTAGATTATATTATGCAAAGTTTGATATAGTTTATGAAGCAGATAACCAAATAACAAAAGTTACATCTAATGGAGATTATATTGTAGGTGTAGCAAACGAAAATGGAACACAAGGCGATACAATAAATATATATGTACCAGAATAGGAGGAAATATGAAAAAGATAGAAAAAATTAAAAAAATAGCAAAGTATGTAGTAAACACTCTAAATATGATTAATATGTTATTATTAGGACTTGCAGAGATATGGGGTTGGAACATTGATAAAATATCAGCAACAATAATTGTTCTTGCTGGTATAGGTTCAACTTGGTTCACTACTGGAAAATTATTTGAAACAAAAGAGGAAAAATAATGATAGCATTTTTAGTAGGAGCATTTTTAGGTTTCTTTTTAGGGATTTGTTTATCAATAAGCAAGGAGAATTAAATGAATGTTATAATTGAAGGAACTGATAAAAAATATTTTATAAAAAAACCAAAAGGGTATAATCCTTGTATATATGGAAATAAAAAACATAGAGATAAAGAACTTAATGTGCTTCCTAATTGTGTAGGTTGGGCAACAGGCAGATTTAATCAATTAGGACAATGGGGAGAGTGCAAGTATTTAGGAAATACAAACGCAGAAGAATTTATTAAATATTGCAAAACGCAAGGACTAGAATTAGGACAAGAACCAAAAGTTGGTGCTTGTATGGTATGGAAAGGCAAAGGAGATTTAGCAGGACACGTTGCTATTGTAGAAAAAGTTGAAAGTAAAACAAAAGTAATAACAAGCGAAAGTGGTTGGAGTGCTAGTAAATCATACTGGACTGAAATACGCAAAAAAGGTAAAAATGGAAATTGGGGAGCAAATAAAAACCTAACATTTGAAGGCTTTATATATAATCCTGCTAATTTAGATTTTACAGATGGCAATTATAAAATCATAGTATCTAAAATATTAAGAAAGTCTATGAGCTTAAGCAATTCAAATAGAGTTAAGGTAAAAGAATGTGATAAAGAAACAAAGAAATTGCTTACAAGTAAAATATCTACCGACATAGCCAAGTTTAAACTAGATGTAATAATACCATTAACCGATATAATAGAAAAAGACAAACGTAAGTGGGCAAAGTACAAAGACTATTACATAGTAGTAGAAAATCAAGACGGCACAAAGCAAGTAGAAAAGGAACAAAATTAAGTTCCTTTTTTTATGAGTGTAAAGTGGCAAAATATGGAAATATTTTTATTGACTTGTATGGCAAGATATGGTAATATATAATTGTAGAGAGGAGAGTGGAAGATGAAAAAACTAAACAAAAAAAGAACTGCTAGATTTTTATTAGGAATATTAATATTAAGTATGGCAGTAACAGATTGGGTGGTAATTTTAGTTAAGTGTGGTTCATTTACTTGGTATGGCTTATTTGTAAATATGCTTGAACTATTTACTGCTAGTGTATTGTTAGATGAATTTTTTGAATATTTAGAAAAGGAGTAAAAAATGTTTTATAAGAAAAAATACTTGGAATTATTAAAAGAAAATAAAGAATTAAAAAAAAGATTGGAATTAATAGCACAAAATAATGTTGATAGACAATGGGAAATGCTATGCAAGATTGACAAGTTAGGAAAGGAGATAGATAAACTTGAAAAAGAAAATAGACAATTTAGGGAGAGTAGTAATACCAAAACCAATGCTTAAAGAATTAGGCATTACTGATGATGTAAATATTGAAGTAAGAAACAAACAAATAATTATAACAAATACAAAACAAATGAGAACAAAAGAAGAAATAAGAGAACTAATGAAAACACTAACTGATAACGATGATACAACAAATGGAATAAAGTGGGCTTTAGAATGGGTTATGAAGGAGGATTTAAAATAATGAAACTATATACAAGAGAACAAGCATTAAACAAATTAATGTATAATACGAATATAGAAATAGATGAGTTTAGAGAAGTATTAAGAGATTATTTTAATTGTGATTGTACTAAAGAACATTTATTAGCTTATGCTAATTTAAAAGAATGTGGTATATGTGGATATGTTGGACTAGAAGAAGATATGCACGAGAATGATGATGGCATATATTGTGATGTATGTTGGGAGGCAAGATAATGAACTTTGAAGATTTAGCAAAAATAAATGTAAATGATTATACTGAAAGTAAGAACGGATTAACATACTTAAGTTGGACATATGCGTGGTCACAATTTAAAAAGGTATTCCCAGACGCTACATATGAGATAAAAAAGTTTGAGAATAACTTGCCATATGTATATGATGAGAATACTGGATATATGGTATTTACATCTGTAACAGCAGGTAACCTAACTTATGAAATGTGGCTACCAGTTATGGACGGAAATAATAAGGCAATGCTTAACCACGAATATACATACAAGGTTAAGGAATATACAGACGGAAAGTTTAATGGTCAATATAAAGACAAAAAAGTTGAGATTGCTAGTATGTTTGATATAAACAAGACAATAATGAGATGTCTAGTTAAGAATATAGCAATGTTTGGATTAGGCATTTACATCTATGCTGGAGAAGATTACCCAGATGGATATGAATTGAGTGAAGAAGAAGCACTAACTAAAGTTGTTACTTTTGGTAAGTATAAAGATATGACTTTAAAAGAAGTAAAAGAAAAAGATGAAAAATACCTATACTGGATTATTGATAGTGAATACGACTATGTAAGTGAAAGTTTAAAGAATGCTTGTAGTGTATTAGTTAAACCAATAACCAAAGAAGATATAGATTTATTTGCAAGATTTAAAGAATTGTTAGAAGAAACAAAAACAGATAGAGAAAAACTATACAAACATTATGGAGTTGAAAAAGACACAGACTTAACAGAGGAACAACTAAAAGATGCAATTAAAAATCTTGAAAAGAAACTAGAAAAGAAGGCACAATAATGAACAATTTAGTAATATTGATTGGTAGAATAACCAAAGATTTAGAATTAAGAACCACAACTAATGGCAAATCAGCATTAGAAGTAAATATAGCAGTTAATAATGGTAAAGATGACACTACATTTGTTAGAACAACAGCGTTTGGAACAACGGCAGATATAATAAATAAGTATTGCAAAAAAGGAAGCCAGATTGGATTACGATGTATGATTAGAAACAACAATTGGGAAGATAAAGAAGGCAACAAGCATTATGATTATTCATTTATTGCTACTAGAATGATGCTATTAGGAAGTGGCACAAAAGATAATCAACAAGAAGATGCTAAAGAAGAACCTAAAGAGCAAGAAAAAGAACCAGATGTATATGAGCAGTTTTCAACCGAGATAAGTGATGAAGATTTGCCATTTTAGATTAAAAGGCATTTTAAGACAATTTAAGGCGTTTTTGGGTTAGTTTGATAAAAGCATTGAACTAACCTAAAAAACACGCCAAAAGGCGTTAAAAATAGCAAATAAGGAGAAAATATGAATAAATTAACACAAAAAGATATGATTTTACGATATTTGAATGAAAAAGGCAGTATTACAACCCTAGAAGCGTTCACAGAACTATATATATGCGATTTACAAAAGAATATACAAATATTAAGAGAAACATACGATATAAAAGATGAGTGGATACATAAAAAGAACTACTATGGTAAGCCAATCAAATATAAGAGGTACTATATAGATGGATTTAGTCAATGAATTAGAAAAAATGCAAGACCAACTTAAAAAAAGTGTAAAAAAATTAAGACTTAATGGAATAGAACAGGCAAAATGTGAAAAAGAATACAAAATGGCAGTAAACAAAAAAGCACTTGAATTAAAAGCAGATAAAATGCCAGTAACATTAATAGACCTTGTAATATATGGCTATGATGATATTGCAGAATTAAGATTTAAAAGAGATAGCGCAAAAGTAATTTATGATGCCAACCAAGAGGCAATAAATTGCTTAAAATTACAAATGAGATTAGTTGAAGAACAAATCAAAAGGGAGCAAGGTTTTAATGACTGATAGATATGTTTATGAAACTACACTAGAACTATATAATCATTGCTGTGCATTATGTGGTAAGCCATATCCACAGATGCATCATATTTTTGAAGGAAAAAACAGAAAAAAATCAACTCAATATGGTATGATAGTACCATTATGCAGAGAACATCACGAGTGGGTTCATAAAACAAATTATAAGGGGTTCAAACAACAAGCACAAAAAGAGTTTGAAAAAACACATACAAGGCAAGAATTTATAAAAATATTTGGGAAGAACTATTTATGAAAGAAATATGGAGACCGGTAGTGGGGTTAGAAGAATATTTTAAAATTAGTAATTTAGGCAGAATAAAAAGAATAAAAGCACATTGCTATTCTATAAATCAAAAGAAAATTATTGTTAGAGAAATGGACAAGATTTTAAAACCTACATTAGATAGAGGGTATTTAAAAATAAACTTATCATTAAATGGTAAAAGATGCTTGAAATATATTCACAGATTAGTAGCAGAAGCATTTATCCCAAACCCCAATAATTATAAAGAAGTGAACCATATTGATAGCAACCCAACAAACAACCATATTGATAATTTAGAATGGTGTGATAGAAAATATAATATTGATTATATGCTTAAGCACCAAGAACAAATAAGAGAAACAAATGAAATGAAAGCAGAAGCATTAGAAAACATATATTATGGCATAGAAATGGGAACTATTAAAAATCTTGATGATGTTAAAAAGATAATAACTAAAGATTTATTATATTAAAAGAAGTGTAAAATCACTTCTTTTTTTATAATTTATATTGACAACTAAAATAACATATAGTAAAATTAAGTTACAAGTTAAAGATAGGAGGTGTGTTATGTATCAATTTAAAATAACTGGTCTTGAACTTAACAAAACAAAAGCAAGTAAAATAATAGGGATATCAAGAGTATATTTAACTGATATATTAAATGGCAGAAAAGCTTGCAGTAAAGTAATAGCATATTGTATTACAAAATATTTGAATGAAGATGCTGAAATTGAAGATTATTTTGAAAGGAAGGATTAAGAATGGCAAGGAAGCGTATGTTTGATTTGGACATAATAAATCAAGATGCCTTTTTAGATTTACCTATGGAAGCAAAAGCAATATACTTTTTATTAGGTATGGAAGCAGATGACGAAGGTTTTATAAATCCAAAGAAGGTGTTAAGATTATATGGGGGTACAGAAGATAACATAAAGTTGTTAATTGCAAAAGACTTTTTAATTCCTTTTAAATCTGGAGTTGTTGTTATCACTGATTGGTTTAGAAATAATTGGTTAGATAGTAGAAGGGTAAAACCTACAATCTATCAAGAAGAAAAAAGAGGATTAGTAGTAAATACTGACAATAAATACATAACAGAAGATTATGCTAAGCAAATGCTAAGAGAGAATAGAATAGAGGAGTATAGTATAGTAGAGAATAGAATAGTAAAGAATAGAGAAGATAGTATGAAAGAGGAGGAAGGAGAGTTTGACCCATTTAGATGAACTTATTTGATGAGATACAAAAATATTATGGTCATAGTTTTAACTCTAGTGATTTTCAAATGATAGAAGCACTAAAGAAAGATTATACAGATGATGAAATAATCCAACTATTTAAAGACTATCCAGGAAAACCTATTAGTTATCTATTCAAAGTAAAACCTACTAAAAAAGCAAAGCCAGAATGGTTTGGCAAAGATATTCAAGAAGAACTACTAACAAGAGATGAAATTATACCTATTCTTAAAGAATGGAGACAATTTTTTGATGATGAAGATGAATACAAGCAATGGTGTAAAAAACAATTAGACTACATTGAGGAGCGAAAATGACAATAGATGATAAATACACGACAAAGAAAACAAGACAAGAGCAAATTAAATTAGACAATGAAAGAGCCAACTTTATTGTTAAATGCAAATGTGGTCATAGCATTACAATGGTGGATACAGATAGAACAATCTGTACGCATTGTGGACATTGGATTTATAGAACGCCAGGACTTGAGTTTAAATACAAATTAAAGGAGAAAATGATATGACATTAGAAGAATTAATATTAGAAGAAATAGAAAAAGTGCCAAGACCGAAGCAAACAGATTTACAAAAACAATATGTAGATGTATTTAAAGAAAAAGAACATTATAGGTATGATGCAATTTATCAGGAACAAAGGGCAGATAAATGGCAAAAGGCTTATGAAAAATTAAAAAAGAAATATGAGGAATTATGCAATACGAAACAATAGATATAAAAACATTAAATAAAATAAGTAGATTAAATAAACTTAATAAGCAATTAGAAAAAGAAAATAAAAGATTAAATAACATAATAAATGAATTAGAAAAATGGTTAGAAGAACAAAAAGATTTTATTGAAGAAATGAATTACATTCAAACAATAAAAGAAATAAAAATGGAACATAAAATTATGTTTAATGATTATCAAAATGTTTTAGATAAACTAAGAGAATTAAAGGAGAATAAATGAAAAGAAGAAAATTAAGTTTAAAGCAATATCAACAAATAGCACTAAAACTATCAGTGGCAAATGAATTAAGAAAAGATAGTATAGCACATTTAATTAAAGAATATTTTACATTAGACAATATACACAATAGAGAATTATTTAAGTATGATAATGAAAAAGGCAAATTATTAGTTAGTAAAAAATGTTTAAATTATTTGTTAAATATATCACAATGCCAACTTTTAGAAAAACCATTAGATTTTGAATTTGTCGATGAAATAAAAATATTAAAAGGAGAATAAATGAAATGGTTAGAAATATATGCAATGTTAAGAGTTATAGGAATAGCAATTAGTGTAATTGCATTTATAGGGTATATTATATATATAATTTTTATAATATGGATATGCAACAAAAAGTAAAGGAGAATAAGTATGAAAGCTGGAGATTATGTAAGAACTGAATATGGAATAGCAAAAATAATTGATTTAAAAGAAAATCCTTATGGAGAAAAAACAATTTATATTTTAAACAAATCAATAATAAATATTTATGATTGTGACGGTTGTGAACTTGCTTGTTGCAATCCATTCGTTGAAGATATGCAAGATAGATTTGATACAAAATTTGGCGATGAAAAATGTATTGTTAAATCAAGCCCAAACATAATAGATTTAATAGAAGTAGGAGATTATGTTAATGGAGATAGAGTTGATGCAATAGGAAATAAATATGTAATATTTTATGATGGAGATGGAGATATAGAAACTTTTGAAGAAGATATTAAATCAATAGTAACAAAAGAACAATTTGAAGCAATGGAATATAAAGTAGGAAAATATATGACAAATGAAATAAAAGAAATATTAGATAGATTAGAGGGAAGAAAAAACTGGTATTTACATCAACAAAAAAATAATGGTGTATTTAATGATGAAGATTATATGGCATATATGTTATTAGATTACATAACTAATTTACAAGAAGAAAATGAAAGATTAAAAGAATGGAAAGAAGATTTATTGAATGAAAATATAGAATTAGAAAATATAAGAAAAGAAGCAATAGAATATATAAAGTGGCAACAGGATAATCCACAATATGACAATGTATGGAGAAAGTACGAATGTGAAAGTTTAATTAAAATATTACAAGGAGAAGATAATGATAATAATTAGTTTAAAGGATATTATCGCATTTATACTAATAATTATTTTTATAATTATATGGAGATTAAGTACAAAATAATATTAAAAGGAGAAGATAATGAGAAAAGGTAGAATAAAATATTGGTTTAAAAGCAAAAAAGAAATTATAAATGATGTAGGCTTTTTATGCGATAGAGTAGATGAATTAGAAAACAAAATAAAGAAAGCAACGGAAAAAATAGAAAGTGTAAGAATATTTGGTATAAAAAGTGGCAAGACATTAATTTCAACACTATTAAATGAAGTTGAAGATATATTAAAAGGAGAAGATAAATGACAAAAGAAAATTTTTGTAAAGTGTGGAAAGATAGTACAAGGGAAGAAATATTAAATCAATACTATTATGATTATACTGAATTAAAAGAAACAATAGATAAAGCATTAGAGTGTATAAAAGAGTATGAGGAGTTAACAGGATTAACAGTAGGAATAACTGCTAATTTAATATTTAATTTAAAGTATATTTTACAAGGAGAAGATAAAGGAGAATAAATAACTATCCTTTAAAACCACGCTTTCTTTTTCATTAGGTACACCTTCTATGATATGCAATATAGGGTTGGTGGTAAAAGGTATTGCATATCCTCTTAAATTATGATATTATTAACATATAGGGTTGATGATATGATTAGTGAAGCAATGATGTATGAAGATTATGAAGATTTTTGTAAAAGGGCTGATGAACTTAAAAAAGCATACGCTATAAGGAGTTCTACGCCCTTTTTTTTAATAGGAATATACCGAGATTACATATATTCACATAAAGAAGGAACAAGATTTGATGAAACACTAAACAACAAATGTTTTGAATGGATATTATCAACTACTTATGAACCAATGGATATAAATGACTTATATAGTATGCTAGGACAAATTAGGAGGGGTAAGAGTGGACATAAAAGAAACAATAATTAGGTATGGCAGAAAAGTTAAAGATGGATTATTAACTTGGCAACAAGCAATGGAACTTTTTAATCAAGAAACAGGAATGAAATTATCTAAAGAAGCATTACGAAGTAGATACAGAGATTTAGGAGATAATTACATAAGACAAGAACCCAACAAAGTACAAAATAGTGAATATGAAACACATAACGAAGATGGCACAATAGAAGTAAGCAAAGAAATATGGTTTAATGCTAATGAGCTAAAGACACCTGAAATGATATTACAATGTTTTGGTTATTCAGCAGAAGAATGGGAATTAGTAAGTTGGAGTTTTGGAAAATGGGAAGTAGCATTAAGAGATGAAGAAAACAATCGTATATGTACAACCATAAGAGCAAAAATAAAACCAAAATTAAAAAAAGAAATATCACTTGAAAATTATATAAAAATAGCAAAAGAAGAATTTAGCAAAAACATAAAACCGCTTAAATATAAAGTAAAAGAACAAAATTTAGAATTAGATAATAATAAATTGCTTGAACTACCTGCTATGGAACTTCATTTGGGCAAAATGGCTTGGAGTGGAGATACAGGGCAAGATTATGACAAAGACATAGCACAAGAACGCTTTTATAAAATACTTGAAGAAATAGTACAACAACAAGAGATAGAAAAATGTGGTACTTGTTTATTATGTGTTGGTAATGACTTTTTCAATAGCGATACAATAAATGCCACAACAACAAGAGGAACACAACAAACAAATGATTTGCGTTGGAAAAAGATGTACAACATAGGATTACAATTACATATAGAAGAAATAGAAACATTAAGAAGCAAGTTTAACGCAATAGAAGTTAGATATTGTCCAGGAAATCACGATACAATGGCAAGTTTTTATTTATATATGGCATTGGCTTGTTATTATAGAAATATACCAGACGTTAAATTTGTTGATGACTTTAAAGAAGTACAATGTTTTGAATGGGGTAAATGTGCAATAGCGTTTACACATGGATATGCTAATTTAAAAAGAACTATTAAAAGTATTCCAGTAGAATTTAGAGAGCAATGGGCAAAATGTCCATACTTTGAATTACATTTAGGACACTTACACAAAGAAATGGTTGTTGATGATGATAGTGGTATGATAACTCGTAGAGTAGGAAGCCCAACAGGAACAGACCAATACCATTATGAAGAACGTTATATAGGAGCAACACAAAAATATCAGACATTTGTATGGCATAAAGAAAATGGATTACAAAACATAAAATACATTAATTTTGAAAATAAAAAAAAACTAGCAAAGGAATTAAAATTATAGATGAAATATGATTATTTAATAGTGGGAGCAGGATTAAGTGGAGCAATATTTGCTTATGAAGCAACAAAAAAAGGCAAAAAGTGTCTAGTAATAGAAAAAAGAAGCCATATAGGTGGAAACTTATATTGTGAAGATATAGAAGAAATAAAAGTACATAAATATGGCGCACATATATTTAGAACTAACGATGATGAAATATGGAAATACATAAATCAATTTGTTAGTTTTAATCATTATGTAAATAGTCCAGTAGCAAAGTACAAAAATAAATTATATAATTTGCCTTTTAATATGAACACATTCTATCAAATATATAAAGCAAAAACTCCACAAGAAGCAATAGATAAAATAAACAAAGACAAAGTAATAAACAATAATCCACAAAACCTAGAAGAATATGTTAAAAACATAGTAGGTAAAAAGATATATAAAATACTAATTAAGGGATATACTGAAAAACAATGGGGAAGAAAGTGCAAAGACCTACCAAAAGATATAATGAGAAGAATACCATTGAGATTTACATTTGACAATAATTACTTTAATAGTAAATATCAAGGAATACCAGTAGAAGGGTACAATGAATTGTTTAAGAAATTATTAAAAGGAACGAAAGTAATATTAAATACAGACTTTAATAATAATCGAGACAAATATAAAAAAATAGCAAAGAAAATAGTATATACTGGAGCATTAGATGAATATTACAATTATGAATATGGAACGCTAGAGTATAGAAGTTTGAGATTTGAAGAAAAAATATACAATACAAATAACTATCAAGGTAATGCTGTAATAAACTATACAGAAGCAAAAGTGCCATATACAAGAACAATAGAACATAAACATTTTGTATTTGATACAGAAACACCAAAGACAATAGTTACTTATGAATATCCAGAACAATGGGATATAACAAAAGAAAAGTATTATCCTATTAATGACGAAAAGAATGAAAAATTATATGCTAAATACAAAAAGAAAGCAAACAAAGAAGGCTTAATATTATGTGGTAGATTAGCAGATTATAAATATTATGATATGCAAGACACAATTAAAAACGCATTAAATATATGCAACAAATACATAAAATAAGTAATTTGGTAATAATAACAAAATATGTTATAATAATTTGAAGGAGTAAAATATGCCAGTAAGAAAAGTTAAAGGTGGATATAGATATGGCAAAACTGGTAAGGTATATAAAAGCCGAGCAAAAGCAGTAAAACAAGGACAAGCTATTGTCATAAGCAAAAAGAAGAAAAAGTAGGTGGTAAACTTGCAAGGAAATGGTTATATAGGTAACACAAACGCATTAAAGTATAAAACAGAAGAAGAACTCGCAAAAGGTATTGAGGCATATTTTAATATGTGTGATGAGAAAGAAAAACCATATACAATTAGTGGACTTGCTTTATCATTAGGAATAGATAGAGCGACATTAGTTAGATATGGAGATAGAGATTTGTTTGCAACACAAATAAAAAATGCAAAGCAAAGAGTACAAGCACAATTGGAAGAAAATGCTTTAACAGGTAAAGGCAATCCAACATTTACAATCTTTAATTTAAAGAACAATTATGGTTGGGTAGACAAACAAGAGATAGATAACAAAACAACAAATAGAGTAACAATAATCAATTCGTTACCAAGAGATGATGAAGATGGACATAACGATTGATGTTAAGGATTTAATAGCACCACATTTTTGGAAAACATTTAATAGCAAAAAACCTCATCAAATATATGCCGGAGGTAGAGCAAGTACAAAGACAAGTATGTTGGCATTAAAGATAAATGAATTTAATTTAGACAATAACAATTGCAATGCTATTATAATTAAGCGATACCAAAACACAATAAGAAATAGTGTATTTAAAGAAATAAAAAGAGCATTAAAAAGATTGGGATTAATTGAAGATATAGATTATAAAGCGACAGTAAGCCCATTTCAAATACATATTAATCGAACAAACAATGATATATATTTTGCAGGTGGCGATGACTATGAAAAGGTAAAAGGTTTTATAGACGAAGACGCACCAATTAAAATGGTATGGTTTGAAGAACTTACAGAGTTTGATGAACCAGACCAAATAGACCAAATTATAGCAACATTTTCAAGAGGCAATGATGATTGGTTTATTACAATGTACTCATATAATCCACCAAAGAATAGATTTCATTGGGTAAATTTATGGGCTGAACAAATGAGACAACGAGATGATGTGTTATATTCTCATACGAATTATTTAAGTGTACCAGAACAATGGTTAGGGCAAAAGTTTATAGAAGAAGCTGAAAGACTTAAAAAATATGATGAAAAACGTTATCGCTGGATATATTTAGGAGAAGTTATAGGAATAGAAGGACTTATATACAATCCTGATTTATTTATTATAGAAAGCCCTGATTATATAGAAAAAAACGAATTAAAGATATTATACATAGATTTTTCAATAGACTGTGGACACCAAACAAGTGCAACAAGTTGTGGAGCATATGGATATGCAACAGATGGACGTTGGTATTTGTTGGATAGTTATTACTATTCGCCACACGAAAAAGCAAGAAAAAAAGCACCTAGTGAATTAGCAGAAGACCTATTTAATTTTAGAACTGCTATATGCAAGAAATATAAAACAATAGTTGATAAAGAAACAATAGATAGTGCTGAAGGAGCATTAAGAAACCAATATTTTGCAATGTATGGTATAAAACTACACCCAGTAAATAAAGGAACAAATAAAGAGGAATTGATTGAATATTCACAGGATTTGTTAGATACTGGAAAATATGTTATACTAAATACGAGTAACAATTGGATACACATAAAAGAAATGAGTAATTATATGTGGAAAAAAGATAGTGTAGAAAAAGGAAAACCAGAGCCAGACAAAGAAGAAAAAGAACTTACTGGAGAAACTTACTACAACACATATACAAATGATTATTCATATTATTATGCAGAACATAGTTGCGACAATTTTCAGTATTGGGTAAAAGATAATTTGCAAAAGTTAGGATTAGAATTTTAAAGGAGGAATAAATGACAATATATGAAGATTTAAAAAGCCAACTACACAAAAAAGGAATAGATGTTATTAATGTTGATTATTATCAATTAATAGAAGTATGGAAAAGTTGGTATAAAGGAGTTGTAGATGACTTCCATTTTTACAACATTAAGTTAGCAGATGGAACAACAGCACAATGCGAAAAAAAGACAATGTCTATGGCTAAAAAAAGTGCCGAAGATATGATGAAATTAAACTGGAGCAATAAATGTGATATTAAACTTGGCAATGATGACAAGACAAAACAATTATGGAAAATATTAGATAGCAAACAAAATAACTTTACTGTTATGTTTCCTCAAATGTTAGAGATAGCATTTGCATTAGGAACAACTTGTATGACAGAATATAAAGATGAATTAGGTAGAACAAGAATTGAATTTATTAATGACCCATCTTGTATAGTACCTTATGCTTATGATAATTTTAATATTACAGGCTTTGTAGTATTTAATCAATGGGAAGAAACAGAAGGAAATAAGCCAGTATATTATACTCACTTAACATATCACGAATTTAAAGCAGAAAAACAAGAAAATGGAGAATTTAAGCAAGTATATAGAAAACTTAATGAGCTATATAAATCAAAAGACAGCAATCAATTAGGAAAAGAAATAGAATTTGCAAGTAAATTTCCTAATGTAGAAGAATTAGTAGAATATGATACTGATACTCCACATTTTCAAATAATTAAGCCACCTATTGTAAATAATGCAGATATTTCGACACCAATGGGAATAAGCATATTTGCCAATTCAATTGATAAATTAAAGGCAATTGATAATAAATATGATAGTTTTGATAAAGAATTTGCAGATGGCAAAAGAAGAATACTGGTTGATAAAACAGCATTAAAAGGAACTCCACAAGTTGATAGTGAGGGAAATGTAACAACTCAATTATATTTTGATAAAAACGATACAACTTATGTTGCTATTAATGGTATGAACGCAGATGTACCAGTAAAAGAAATTAGTTTTGATTTAAGATACAAAGAACATATAGATGGAATTAACGCCGAAATGAATTGGTATTCAAGTGCATTAGGATTTGGAGAAGAATTTTATAAATTTGATGGAAACGGACAAGCAACTGCTACTGAAATAATTAGCCAAAATGATGACGCATTTAGAACTAAACAAGTATATGAAACAGTTATTAAAGATGTTATTATAGATTTAGTTAAATCAATTTGCTATTTAGAAGGAATTGAGTTAAGTGAAGATGAAATTCAAATAATTATGGATTATTCAAGATTTGAAAATCAAACTGCTACACAACAAAGACTAGAACGAGAAGTTAACAATGGAATTACAAGCAAAGTTGATTATCGTATTAAAGTATATGGAGAAACAGAAGAGGTTGCTAAACAAAAAATAGCAGAAGCTCAAGAAAGCAACCCAAGTATCAAAGATTTAATAGGAACAAATAATGAATAAGGAGGTAAATCCTTATGATAAATGAACAACAAATAGAATTATTAAGTGAAAGATTAATGAGTAGAATAGATGAAGCCAATACCAGATTTTTAAAAGGTATTGGTTCTTCTATTGCTAGAATAAAAAAACTTACACCATCTCAAGCATATCAATTAGTGCAAATACTTAAATATGGTGGAAACTATGATGATATAGTTAGGCAAATATCAAAATATACTAACTTAAACATAAAAGAAATAGACAAAATATTTGAAGAATATGCTAAAACAGACCAAATGTTTTATCAGCAATTTTATAAGTATAGGAATGTACCGTTTGTGGAATATTCTAAAAATCAATTGTTACAAACTCAAACACTAGCATTATCTAACATAACAAAAGAAGCAATGTATAATTTTGCTAGAACAAATGCAATAGGATATACAATAAATGGGCAATTTTATGGATTAAGAGATGTATTTGTTAAATTACTTGATACAGCACTATTAAACGTAGGACAAGGCAAAGAAACATTTGACAATGCTGTTCGTAATATTATAAAAGAAATAGGAACAAGTGGATTAAAAACAATTAATTATCAAAGTGGTAGAGCAGTAAGGCTTGATAGTGCAGTAAAGCAAAGCCTAAAGGACGGATTGAGGAACTTACATAATGAAAATCAAATGATATATGGTAAAGAGTTTGGAGCAGACGGAGTAGAAATATCAGTACACTTAAATCCAGCGCCAGACCACGAAGATGTACAAGGAAAACAATTTAGCAATGAAGAGTTTGAGAAATTTCAAAACGACCAAGACGCAGTCAGTTATGACGGAGTAGAATTCCCTGCTGAATATGATGGTAGAGACAGACGTTCAATAAGCCAATATAACTGTTATCACTATATATTCCCAATAGTATTAGGAGTTAGCAAACAAGTATATTCTAATGATGAGCTAAAAGAAATAAAAGAACAAAATGAAAAAGGATTTGAATTAGATGGCAAACACTATACTAATTATGAAGGTACTCAATTACAAAGAGATTTAGAGCGTAAAATAAGAGAGCAAAAAGATATTCAAATATTAGCAAAAGAAAGTGATAATCAACAATTAATAGCAGAAAGCCAACAAAATATTACTAACTTAACTCAAAAATATAAAGAATTAAGCAAAGTTAGTGGGCTACCTACTAAAATGGAACAATTAAGAGTAACAGGATATAAAAGAACTAAAATTAATAAAACCATACCTAGTATTAACTATGATTTCAAAAAATATAGGGATTTTATTGATAATAATTATTCTTTAGACATACAACGCAATTTTGATTATGTTGATTTTATGAAAGAATATAATAAGTTTTATAATTCACTTAATAAGAAGGAACTTGCAGAAGCATATAAAAATTATGAACAATGGATAAATAATGGTTTGAATGGAAGTCATCCAATAGGAGATTTTTTAAATAAAACAATGGGTTGTGATAGTAAACCTGAATTAATAGATAAAAATGAATTTTTAGGCAAAGAATGTTGGTATCGTGGCATAAGTAGCGATAAAAAAATACAAATTGAAAAGTATTTAGATGATTTTAAAAATGGTAAATATTATGCAGGAGTAGGCGTAAATGGTAATGGTACTTATGCAACATTTGATTATCGCTATGCTAAACAATATGCTGAAAAGAAAAAGTATGGTGGAATGTTATATATTATGCCTAAAGATAATGCAAAAATTATTGGGGTTGATAAAATAGATGCTGTTAGGGAAACAATTAATGCAAAATTAACAAACAATAATGAATTTAACAAAAAAGATAAATTATATCGAGATTTTACTAACATAATTGTAAAAGATGATGGTTATTTAGCACAAGTTTTAGGATATGATATAGTTGACCTTTTAAGTGATAGAATAATCTTAAATAGAGGGTCAATTAAGGTGGTGAAATAATGTTAAGTCCAGAAAATAGCAGATTATTAGCGAAAAAGAGATTGATAGCATTATACAAAAGAGATTATTTTGTAGTTGATATGATAGAAAAAATAAAAAATGATAATGAAGTAACTGACTTTATAAAAAATTATAAATAAGCAATTTGCAAAAAGTATAAAAAAATGATATATTATTATTGGTAAGAACAAAAGGAATAAAAATGGCACAAGAAATAATAATAAAAACAATTATGACTATTGTTTCATTTGTTGTTACTGGATTATTAGGCTATTTTGTAGGCAAAGTCAAAGAATACAAAAAAAGAATACAAGATAAAGATATAGAAAGTAAGTTATTAAAAGAAGCATTGATGACAATGTTACAAAGTAGTTTAACAAATACATACTATGTATATGAAAATCAACAAGTTATACCAGATTATGTATATAAGAATTGGCTAAACTCTTATGCAATATATGAAAAACTTGGTGGAAATGATTACATACACGTTTTAGCAGATAAAATGAAAAAATGGGATTTTGAAAAAACTGATATATTGAAAGGTATAAAATAATGGAAGATTTAAAAAAAAGCGTAAGAGAACTTGAAGTTAAATTAGATGATAATGTAAAATTAATTATTGAAAATATGAATAAACTTCATAGCCACGAAGATAAAATAAATGCTAATGCAATAAAAATACAAGAAAACAGTTTTGCGTTAGATATATTAAGAGATATAAAACAAGACAATACTAACTTGGCTATTAGTAATAAAAGATTTTTTAGATTATTGATTTTAGTATTATTTATGTGGTTTGTAACTATTGGATATTTAGTTTATGTTCTTAATGATACAACAGATTATCAGTCAGTAGAAATTGAAGATGTTGAAACAATAGACAACTCACATATTAAAATAGGAGACGATATATGGGAAAAATCAAAATAACAAGATATAAAGGAAGAAAATCAAAGGTTAAACATTGCCCTGTATGTGGCAAGACTATGAAAAAATGATATGAAATATTTTGAATTTACCAAGCAGGACTATGACTATATTGTTAAAGAGTGTATGCTTGATGAAGAATATCAAAAACTACTAGAATATAAGATGAAAGGTTATAGTAGAGTAAAAATAGCAATGAAGCTCAATGTAACAGAATATACAGTAGATAAAATGTTACAAAAATTAAAGAAAAAAATTACGAAAATTTTATAAAAAGATTAAAAGAACTTTAC
>Ga0310696_10001294_pt1 | contig 36441 bp, 22 predicted proteins | sample AusTroGonzalo_MG_4_FD_203885 | JGI IMG/M metagenome (GOLD analysis project Ga0310696, IMG submission 203885) | Bovine rumen microbial communities from tropical cattle in Woodstock, Queensland, Australia - Gonzalo_02 (v2) (version 2) | ecosystem: Host-associated > Mammals > Digestive system >... | reverse complement strand
TCATCGCGAACGTCGCTCAAGAAAGCCTCCAGCCGGGCGTCCATCAAATCAAGTGGAACTCTGGCATGGTGCCGAGCGGCCGCTATATCGTGAAGGTCGAGCAGAACGGCATGGTGAACGCCAGGAATGTTATCTTGAAGTAATTCGAGATTGGTCAAGTTTGTTTTTTTCATTTGTCGCCCCGGATTTCATCCGGGACGATTTTTTTGAAAAAATGGCGTTCCTATATGTTCTTCCGCTAAAAATCGGTAACTTTGAAAGCGGACCCTCGGGGAATTTTTTTATAATACGCTGCGTATTATATTTTTGTAAATAATTGTTTATGAAATGCAAAATTAGTTAAAATGTTTAGATAAATCAGCATTTGTATGATAAAATCTTGTACATGTTCCTAAATATTAGTTTATTTTATATGTGTGAGAATGAGAGCGCGACTTTTACGAAGACCGTGAACGCGTTTCTTTGTTCTCGTTGCGCTATTGTTTCTCCAAGTTGGTGGGGGCGTCTTCGCCAAACTAAACATTAACACTAAACAAAATAAAAGGGGAAATATGAAAAAGATATATCTGTTAATACTGTTAGCAGTATCCATGTGCTTTGCTGGAAATATTAATGTGACTGCTGAAGATCCATATATGCTTTATAATGGGTTCTATATTACCAATACCGGAAATGCAGATGTGAATGGCTTTAAGTTTTATTTATACTTTAATGCCGCCCCAGTAGAGAATTTGAGCACTTTTAGTGCTGATATACTTCGCAAGCGAGGTGCAGACTCTTATGTTTATGATCGAACTGTTCTTCCGAGGGTGGATCCTGAATTTAGAAGACTGTCGGCAACTCAGTACGTGGCCGTTTTTGATTATAGCAATACCGTGATTCCTGCTCATGGAAGATTTCCTGTACCAGGGAGGCCCGTTAGTGGTTATGAAAAATTGGCGATTATGATCAATGGCGTGAATGATAAATGGGCTAGATATCAACAAAATGGAACTGTACCAAATATACTTAGGGCTTATGTGGTGGAATCTTTGTCTGGAGAAGTCTTGGTTAGCAGAAGAGTTCAGTATAGAAGCAGAACATCATATGATAAGGTAACAGAAAATAGACATCCGACTATCGATAATTACAGACGAATTGGTGTTTTGACAAATGAAACATCCTGTCCCAATGATCTTTATGCAGGGTCCTCCACGCCTTTAACAATTAAAATAGATGTTGAAAATAGTGGCAATGAGACTAAAATTATTCAAGGAACAGATTATCATCCGTTGGGAGTTACTATACCTGGCAATTACATTGAATTTAAATTTTGCGGTTTAGGGTATGATCAACTTCCCCGAGTCCCTTATGATTATATTGTGTTGAAATTGGATTCGGAATGCCCAAGTAATTCATACCCGTTGAGCCGCTACCATGATGCTGAAGATAATAATAATATTAGTGCTTATACGGGTTATATATGGCCTAATATCGTTTATAGTAGCGGAGATGTTAAGTTGAATTTCTGCTTTGTGCCAAAGAAATCAAATGCAACACGGAAATATCCTTTTGATAAAAAGTATGGTATTTTTGCCTATAAAACTGGTACGAATATTTCCATGAGCCATATTTTTATAGATGACGAAAATACTGGAAATATCAATAATTGGGACATCCCTAGTGTAACGAGTTCTTATACATCTAGAATTCATACTATTATGTATGGTACTGACCATACAAATTACTTTGTTATTAAATGGACCGGTACGAATAATCAGATGTTGAGTAAATCCGCTGAGGTCGAAGTCGCCGAATCTCCGATTTCTGCAGGGCAGCCGCTTGTCGCTGCGGCTCCGTTTGCACCGGCAATCAAGGGCCTGAATCGTTCTGCCGTGTCTGTCGAGCTCAAGTCCGAGGGCAAAGTCAAGGTCTCCATCGTGAATGCGAACGGCTCCGTCATCGCGAACGTCGCTCAAGAAAGCCTCCAGCCGGGCGTCCATCAAATCAAATGGAACTCTGGCATGGTGCCGAGTGGCCGCTATATCGTGAAGGTCGAGCAGAACGGCATGGTGAACGCCAGGAACGTTATCTTGAAGTAATTCGAGATTTGTCAAGTTTGTTTTTTTCATTTGTCGCCCCGGATTTCATCCGGGACGATTTTTTTTACGAGCTGTCTATAGTTTGAGCTTCTTGAAAATTGTAGTCCCGCTCCCTGTTATCTTGGAACCCTTAACTCAGCGAAGCCATTCTTGCCTTTAGCCTTGAATTAAGGTAGGTGCACTTATTGCTCTACATGTATGTGTGTTTGTGTAAGAATGAAATGCAGATTATGTGTATTATTATGATACGAATTTCGTGTAAGTTTGTGTGATGATATGTTGTAAAAGAAGATAAATTAATTTTACATTGTCCTTTTTTTATTTTGCTTGGATTTTAACCTATATTGTACTTACTCAAAATTAACTAGGAGGAATAATATGAAAAAAATGTTTCCGTTGGTTCTACTAGCGGCTTCGATGAGCTTTGCTTCATTGAAAGTTATGGGCTATACTTGTTGTCTCTCTAATCCCAGTTTTAGGCTGGTGAATGAGACGAATAAAAGTATAAAGGACTTTTCAGTTTATCGTTATCAACGTGTTTGCAATGTTACGGATGACTTAATAGTTCGAGGAAATGTTGCGGGCGCGAACGTTAGCATGCAAAGAATGAATGCGGATACTTATAGGATAAAATTGGATTTTAAAGATGTAAAAATTGCTGCTGGAGAGTCTTTTCCTAAAGATAAAAGTTATTTGGATCCTGAAATAGTTTCTTCTAAAAAAGGAAGGTTGTGCCATGTTTTGGCGAAATGTGGTCCTTGCAGCTATGAAGAATATGAAATGTCCGATATTGTTGTTGTTTCGTCATCGGGAGAAATTTTACATGGAAAATTTAAGGAGTTTTCTCCCTATGGAACGAGAGTTGGGGTTTTGAAGAAAGATCCTGATTCTTACTGCAGTGGTGAGACATCCATCACGCTGGACACGGAAGACCATAATCCTAGCACTAAAATTGTGTCTGGTAATAATAATCCTCCAGGCATTACAATCGAGAAAAAAAGTTCAATAACATTCAATTTCTGTTATGAACATGGAACACCTCGTGTTCCCTTTGACTATGTTGTATTACAAATGGATAAATCTTGTCCCGAGGGAACATATCCATATGTTCGTTATCATGATACAGAAGATAAAAACAATCAAAATGGTTATTCGGGAGATATATGGCCGAACGAGATCTTTAAGGATGCCAGACTGCGTTTTTGCTTTGTTCCGAAGGATGAATCTTCCAGTCTGAAATATCCGTATAATAAGGAATTTGGTGTTTTTGCCAATTATTCCGCGACAAATATTGATCATACTCAAATCCATATAGATGATGAGGATACCAACAATGAAAGTTTTTGGGGTCCTAGGGAAACGCCCGATGATATTGAAAGGCGGATTCATAATATCTTGAGCGGTTTTAACGATACGGACTATCATGTGATCAAGTGGAATGGTAAAACGTTGGCCAAGAGTGCCGAAAATACTGACGCTCCGTTTGCTGCAGAAACTCCGCTTGTCGCTGCGGCTCCGTTTGCTCCGGCAATTAAGGGCTTGGACCGTTCCGCTGTGTCTGTCGAGCTCAAGTCCGAGGGCAAAGTCAAGTTGTCCATCGTGAATGCGAACGGCTCCGTCATCGCGAACGTCGCTCAAGAAAGCCTCCAGCCGGGCGTCCATCAAATCAAGTGGAACTCTGGCATGGTGCCGAGCGGCCGCTATATCGTGAAGGTCGAGCAGAACGGCATGGTGAACGCCAGGAACGTTATCTTGAAGTAAGCTCGCTTCTAAACATTCATTTTGATTTGTGAAAAACTCCCGCCCCGATTGAAAGGAGCGGGAGTTTTTTTTCTGCTGTGACGCACGGTTTTTTAGCCATGGATAATTGTTGGAGTGGCTCTTTTACGTACTGGACTTGCAAAAAAATGGGGTGGAAGTACGTAACTTTTGTTTGATTAATTTGTGTGTTACGTACTGAAATGTGGAATTCTTATAGAAAAGTACGTAAAAAGCGAAAAAAAATGGCTGAAATTATAGAAAAATGTCTTTGTAGACTATAAAAAGGGGCGTTTGGGGCATTTTGCAGGGCAAAAAAGGCAAAAATTACGTACTAAGTGCATGGAAAATAGTGCGAAAGTACGTAATCGCTAAAAAACATGTTTTTCATTACGTACCGGAGGGCGAAATTTCCGTATAAAAGTACGTAAATCCGCGAACTCCCCAGCCACTTGCGAACTTTCCAGCTAATCTGCAAACTTTCGAGCGACTTGCGAACTTTCCCGCTAATCCACGAACTTCCCGGCAGCTTGCGGACTTTCCCGCTAATCCACGAACTTCCCGGCAGCTTGCGGACTTTCCCGCTAATCCACGAACTTCCCGGCAGCTTGCGGACTTTCCCGCTAATCCACGAACTTTCCGGCAGCTTGCGGACTTTCCCGCTAATCCGCGAACTTCCCGGCAGCTTGCGGACTTTCCCGCTGATCCGCGAACTCCCCAGCAATCCTTAAATAAAGTTGTGAAAAACTCCCGCCCCAAATGAATGGAGCGGGAGCTTGTTTTTCCTCCTACCTTTCCACGTTAATTTTATTTGCGCTATCTAACGTTCACGCGCTTGTGATTACGCCCGACTTTTACGATGTACGAACCTGTGGTCGGAACTTTCACGCGGGTGTCGTTGTTGTTCAGCGTGCCCACGGCAACCACTTGCCCCTTCATGTCCATGACGGCGAAACGATTGGCTGTGTTCGGCGTGTCTGTCGTAATCGAAAATTCGAGGGCGCCAGTCTTTGCAACGTTGAATGCCGGAGCGTTGTGTGCAGTTCTCTGATTCTTGATTCCCAGAGTTCCGTTGATTTGAACCGGAAGAGAAGGATCCTTGAACTGCATGTTGCTGTATGTAGCCTTGTGAAATCCATCAAGCGGACCTGTAATCTGGAGCTGTGCTAGACCGCGATCGCCGTTTTTCGTGTATTCCAAAGAAGATGCGATGGTGATTTTTGCACGTCCATTCACGATACCTGTGTTGCCAATCAGTTCCAGTCCTGCGGAACACTGAGGACCCAGGGTGAGCGGGAAGTTGCAATCCGTGCAAATGGTGTTGTCTGTATTGAGGGCGACTATGTAGAAGTCGTAAGTAGCTCCTTTCAAACGATATTCTGTATCCTTGTCTGCGCTCACTATGTTATATGTAGAATCGGAATCTACAAATGCGAATCTCGATATGAAGAACGTGAGTTCGATTTTGCGAGAGCTGCCAATTACGTTGATTGTCGCTTTTTCTTCAGTGGATTCCATATCGACGGCCGGGATTGTTGCATAGACGGTATCGATACCGCTTTCACCAATTATGCGTGTCGTAGACGGGTTGATTTGGACGGGCGTGCCGTTTTTCTTTTCGTAGAACATTACCTTATTGTTGTTCGATGCCAAAGCGTATGATGCACCTGCGCTACGGTGCAATTCCTGAGGCTCATCGCATTCTGCCGATACGCAAGGCTCAAGAACGGTGCCTATGTAGAGCGGAATCAGCAGATTGACGTTCGGTGATCCTGATGGTGCCGATGCGAGTGCTTGTGTGTTGACTTTAATCGGAAGACTCTTGTTGCCCTCTTCGTCGACAATGACGGCGTTGCGGTTGGCGATATCGACGGAGCCTTTGATATTGATTTCGATGGCTTTTGTATCGTTACCAATCTTGATAAGAAGGTAGTACTTTCCGCTGGGAAGAACGTCCGCCAACTTATTTTCGTTAATGATGGGTTTTGTCGAATTAGAAACATCGATAGCGCCATTAAACGGTTTCGGATTCGCGGCAAATTCTTGTTCGCTATATCTTATCTTGGCGGGGTCCTGACCCGTCTTATCCTGAGTCAACAAGTAGCTCACTGTCATGTGGCATGCGGACAGAATTTCGTCTCCGCAGCATTCTATGTCGCCGGCCGTTGCCGAAGCGCAAGCGCTGCCGCTGGATTTCCTGTAGCAAATCTTGTAAACGTTGCTGCCATCATCTCTATAGCGAATCAAATCTTGTTTCCCGACAACTGATATGCCGGAGGTTTCTGGGTGGTAGAGGAACAAGTTCGTGTTGATTCGCAAATCGTTAGATGTTGCGCGGCGGTTGCAGGTGAATATGTCGATATCGTAGGATTGGCCCACAACGGCGTTCGGCATGAACGTGTCCAAATCGACGAAACCGGGAGCTGAGAGGTGCGTACCGCCCAAATCAACCGCTAGCTTGTTGTCGATATAGACCCAGATGTCGTCGCTTCCGCTGATGCTGAACTTCAGGCCTTTCTTGTAGTAGAAATTGCTGTGGGATTCAGAACAGAAGTGCAGGTTGCGGCCTCCGTTTCCGCTAGTACCTTCTTGGGAGATCCAGCGCGAAGTCTCCGTGCCGGCATTTTCAGAATTGTAGGCGAAGAAACTCCAATTTTCAGGAGCGCTTGTCGCTTCGTCGCAACTCCAGCCGAATATGCAAGCGTCCGGCCCCAGCCTTAAATTCGTTTGAATTGCTTCGGCAGTCGTTTCGCCATCGGCGAAGAGTCCTTCGCAATTATAGCCTCCATTCCAGCCTGGACCGTTGCAATAAGTGTCTATCTTCGGAATTTGCGTTGTCGAATCATTTACACGGAGTGCCGGACCGTAAAAGACCGGACCTTCAGCGGAACGTTTTGTGCGTGCTGCTGCGACTGGAGTTTGTGCAGGGCTTGTTGCCAAAAGCGAGGCGTCGGTTTTCGCCTCGACCGGATAGAAACCTCCGCGTACAGGAACGCTAAGGCCCGGGCTCACAAAGTTATCGGAATTGAATTCCCAGCCGTTGTTGGAACGTGTAAACGGGATGTCGAAACATGAGGCTTCATTCACGTTGCTCGTAATATTGAACAACTGGTTGAAGTAGGTATCGTCAATAAAGCATTTCTTGCCTGCTACGGTAAGGCTCGGCTTTTTGGTTGTCTGACTCAAAGTGGATTCCACAATGCCCGTCGTGACGCCCATACAGTCATAGATTGCCTTGAGGGCGGTTGTTTTGTTGACCCCTTGAGCGGCGGCCGTTCCTAGAGCCTGGCAACCGTCATTTGTAGCGCTGGCGCCCGCGGCCCAGCAAGAGAATGCTGGATGCAAGCTGGCGTCGGTATCGTAAATAAGCGTTGCAAAGTTAAAACTGCATTGTCCTTGGACATTTGCGGGGCGTGCGGAAAACCAGCCCATTGTTTGGGCGGGGAGCTTGTCCGCCTCGTCTTCGTCGGCAACGAAATAAATGGCGTTGTTGTAGTCTGCATCCGTCGCGAATAGCTCGAATATTTCTGCCATTCTAATAGGTTCGGTGGTGCCGGTGTAATTCTTGGTGCCGTTTACGCCGAACGCATCCTGCATGGCGGTGTCGTCGTCTCTGTAGATGAGGGCGCTTTGGGGGAGCGCTTCGTTGACGTAACGCCTGTAATACCAGCCGCAATGTTCGGGATCGCGGACCAGTTCATGGGTTTTCCCGTCTTCGTTGATAAGCGGAACGGCGGATTGCCAAGCGTAATTCTGTGGCAAGAAAACATGGAATTCTTTTACAGTTTGAGCCCATGTATAGGATAACCCTAACGCGGCTGCTGTCACAATGATGGTTTTAAAAGGTTTCATCTTGTCCTCCTCTTTTTCTTGATGACTCCTAAGAAGCCTCTTGTAAATTCAAATATACACTCAAATTTTTTGTAAAGCAACATTTTGTGATACTTTTTTTTTGAAAATAGCATAAAATGATAAAAAAATATGTGGTTTTATAAAAATCGCATTTTCATGATACAGCTGATAGTACGAAAAATCCCGTCAATGCGGGAGAGATGAGTGGGGTCCGGTCGCAAAAAAAAATCCGGCTCGGATGAGCCGGAAATAATGTCAGAGATTCCGTTTACTACTTCACGTTCACACGCCTGTAGCTGAGCCCGACCTTGATGACGTAAGAACCTGTGGTCGAAACCTTCACGCGGGTGTCCTTGCTGTCCAATTCTCCCGCGGAAACCACGTGCCCCATCATGTCCATGACAGTGTATTTCTTGGCGAGGCTCGGCAAGGATTCGTCCAAGACGATGGCGAACTCGAACGGTGCGGTCATCTTTACGCGGAATGAGGGCTTCGCGAAAGTTTTTTCCGGGGAGTCCTTGCCGTTGTCTTTATCCTTATCCTTGCCTTCGTCTTTACCGTTGTTCTTGCCGTCGTTCTTTTCTTCGGTAGTGCCTTTGGTGATTTGCACCCACGGGGCGGGGAGATGCGTCTCCGTGTCATATCCCAACGAGACGTTCCATAGCTGGGCGGCGTCGCTTGACGGGCGAATGGAATCGCCAGTTGGGGCGGAGGCGTAATCAGATTGGTCGCCGATGAGGCCTTCGCCGTTTACGCTTCTGAAACTGATGTAGTCACCGACCTGCGGGAACGTTGAACTTTGGTTGTAAAGAACTGTCAAGACGGAGTCTATTTTTTTGTCGAGCGCTTTTTCGGATGCGGGGGCGATGCCTTTTACGAACTGTGCTTTTTTGGTGGAATTGATGTAGAAGGAGAAAACTTTGTCTCCATGAGAATCAGCCGTTTTTGTTTTTTGAAGTTTTTCGGAGAATTCGATTTTCAACGTTGTCTTTTTGCTTTCGGCATTGGATACCGCGGTTGCCGAGAGGATTATCGGAGCGATGCGGTCGTAGAGAATGCATTTGTAGGCTTGCTTTACAGTTTTGCCTTTTGCGGTGTATGTCGTCCAGGATTTGACGGTTCCCTTGCCGGAGGTTTTCACGTTCTTTGAAAATTTCTTGCCGCCCAGTGCGATTTTGTTCAGACAGTGGGACTTGTCCAAATTGGCCGAAGAACCGCATGTCGCGCCGTTCTTGATTTCGTCCTTTTTGAAGACCACGGAGTCCTTGTCATTTTCCCAGAATACTGCAATTTTTTCGGGGAGCGAATCCTTGTGGAAATTGCGGTGGTAATAAACGACGACGGAATCGCCAATGCCGTCAAGGTATTTCTGCTCCATACTGAAGTATGGTGTCGGAATTTTCATTTCTTTGGAAGGCTTTTTGCCGTGGGCGTCAAAGATGTCTGCAAATATTGGCGCCGGAATCGGCGGTTCCTGGAATTGCAAGTTGCTGTATTTTATCTGCATCAGTTCTGGTTGCGGACCCACAATTTGGAGCGTTGCCGCACCGGAACAAGTTTTTTCGCTGCATTTCTCATAAATCATGGATGACTGAACCGTAATAGTAACACGGCCTTTCACGACTTCGTTTCCAGAGATGATGTTCAATCCTTCAGAAGTCTTTGAACCTTTGGTTATCGGGAAGTTGCAGTCATCGCATGGGGAATTGTCGATATTCAAGGCTATGATGTGGAAATCGTAAGAGACTCCCTTTGAACGAATTGTTGAATCCTTATCGCTTGAAATCACTTCGTATGTAGAGTCGGAATCTACAAATGCGAGTTTTGGCACAAAGAATTTGAGATTTGCCTTGCGTGTATCTCCCTTTACGTTGATAGAAACCTTTTCTTCGTTTGTGCTCATTTTGTCAAGCGGAATAGTGACGTAGATAGTGTCGATTTCGTTTTTTATGGTACGCTGGCTGGACGGGTCGATGATAGAAAGTTGCCCGTCGTCCATTTCGTAGAATACAGCCTTGTTGTTGCTGACTTCCAGAGAATAGCTAGATCCAGTTGCAGTGCTTATTTCGAGAGAATCCTTGCAATTGGTTTCGTTACTGCACGGGTCCATGAGTGACGAAATATAGAGCGGAATCAACTGCTTGGCATCTGGAAGTTTGTTTTCTTGTAAATATCCTGCCATTGAATTGGACTTGAATTCGTACGGGATTCGTTTGCCTTTGCCGTCCACTGTAAAGGCCGCTCGATTGACTATAGAGATGTTCCCCTTGATGCTTATGGGAATGGCTTTTATGTCGTCCCCTATCTTGATGATAAGATAATACATTCCGCTTGGCAGGTAGTCTTTCAATTTTTCTGCGTTGACTATGGGAGCTGTTGGATCGGTGACGTCGATAGATCCGTCAAATTGCTTCGGGGATGCTGCAAATTCATCTCCGCTGATGAGCGTTTTGGTCGGGTCCGTTCCGGTCTTGTCTGTAGAGAGCATATATGTAATGGGCGTTTCAATTTCTTCGCAACCATCATCGTCCGTGCTGCTGATAGCGCCCATGGCGGCTGCGCAAGTGCCTCCACTTGCCTTTCTGTAGCAAAGTTTGTTGTTCTCGATGCTGATTCCGTGTGTCTGCTCGATGAACATGTTCGTTTTGATACGGACGTTACTCATAGTCGTGCGACGGTCGCAGAAGTAAATGTCGATGTCATAGGACTTGCCTACTTTGGCGTCTGGCAGGAATTTGTCCAAATCTACGTAAGCCGGAGCCGCAAGGTGAGTGCCTCCAAGGTCGACGGCAAGTTTGTTATCGATATAGACCCATATGTCGTCATCGCCACGGAAACTGAACTTGAGGTTTTTCTTGAAGCGGAATTGCGCATGGGACTCGAAACAAAAATGCTGGTTACGGCCCCCGTTGCCCTTGGCGCTGCTTACTGTGGAATTCCATCGTGGGTTCATAGTCCCTGGCGTTTCGCCATCGTCCGCAAAGAACGGCCAGCCTTCAGGGGCGTTGCTTTTGTCGCCGCAACTCCAACCGAATACGCAGTCTCCTATTCCAAGTTTTAAATTGGTTTGTATGGCGTCTGTCGTCGCATCGCCATCGGCGAAGAGACCTTCGCAGTTGAAACCGCCGCTCCAGCCTGGTCCATTGCAGAATATGTCGATTTTCGGGATTTGTTCAATCGAATCATTCTGGCGCAGTAATGGGCCGTAAAAAACGGGACCCTCGGCAGATCGTTTTGTTCGAGCGGCCGGAACTGGCGTCTGGGTAGAATCGGCAGCCCTGACATCGGCATCGGTAGTCGCTTCGACGGGGTAGAATCCTCCTTGAACAGGAATCTTAAGCCCAGGACTTGTAAAGTAATCGGAGTCGAATTCCCACTTGCCGTCCTTGGAACGGGTAAACGTCATGTCGAAACAGGTCATCTCGTTTACATTTTTGGTGGGAGTGAACAACTGGTTGAAGTATTTTTCATCGATAAAGCATTTCTTGCCGGCTTCTGTAAGTTTAGGCTTCTTGTCCTTTCCCAAAGTTTTTTCCACGATTCCCGTGGTAACGCCAATGCAGCTGTAAATTGCGTTGAGTGCCGTTGTCTTATCGACTCCCTGGGCGGCAGTACTGTCAGGGGCTTGACAACCGTCATTTATTGCATTTACTCCTTGGCTCCAGCAAGAAAACGATGGATGCAGCGAGGCGTCCGTGTCGTAAATCAAAGCCGCTAGATTATAACTGCAATTGCCTATGATATCTACAGGTAGTTCTGTAGACCAGCCCATGTTAGAGGCTGGGAGTAATGCGGCCGATTCTTCGTCGGCGACAAAGTAAAGGGCGTCGTGGAAAAACGCATCGGTTGAATAAGCGTTGAACATGTCCTGCAAGGGTATGGCCTTGGCCGCTCCTTGGGCCCAGTTTCCTTCCATTCCGATTGCGTCATCCATGGTTTCATCTTCATCTCTGCGTATGACGACGCTCTTGGGGATTGGTTCGTCGATATAGCGCCTGTAATACCATCCGCAGTTTTCGGCGTCGAGGTACATTTTGCGTTCTACGCCGTCTTCGTTAATGATGGGTTCGGCGTTCATCCATTCCCTGGTTTGGGGCGCAAAGAAATAAAAGTCCTTGACGTCGGGCTTGTTTCCGATAGTCATGTAAATCTGACCGGCCTTCTGTTCGTCCGGATGTTCCTGAATCCAGACGTCGGCGCGGTCTTTTTCACCGAACATGGAACAAGTGAATCCTTCGTCCCTGGGATTTATGGATAATGTTTTTACACCCAGGCTGGTCACGCATTTGCTTTGATAGCAAGTAAGATCGTTAATGGAATTGATGAAAAAATATTGGTCGTTGTTGGTCTGTGCAGTATCGAGATCGATAGTTGTCCATCTGTCGGCGTCTGCCGCGGGGAATGCAACGGCGTTCCCGCCCATCAAGAGGTAAGCGCGTGCCCAATCGTTTGGGAGCTTGAAGTGAATTTTTGGAGAACATACTTCGCTCATGCTTCCCGGCTTGGTTAAGTTTGCCCAGGAACTTGTAGTGCCCATTGCGATGAACGTTGCAAATAAAATTTTAGATAATTTCATTTTTAGCCTCCCTTACAAGAACCAATAGGTAATGTTCAACTGACCTTGCCATGTCTTTGGCGAATCATTGCTGTCGCTGATGCGTGTCATGCCGAATATAAAGCGCAAGTCGAAGTCGAGCATGGACTTGCCGATGTTGCGGGAGATGCCGAGTCCTGCCGCAATGTCGAATTCAAAAACGTTCAGGCCGCCTTTTTCCTCGAATTTTTCGGTTCCATAAATGTCTGTAATTTTAGATTCGCTTTTTGAATAAACGTTGAACGAAAACATCGGCCCCGCTTCAAAGTATATGGCGTTCGGGAGGGTCGCGCGTGCGAGGATCGGCAAATCGATATTCAGCTGCGTTGCGGAATATTCGATTTCCAGGTCGGACTTTTCATCGTCCTTGTCGGAATCCTTCCATGACAAGATGACGGATGTGTTTGTCTTTCCGGTCCCTTGACGTAGAGCCATGTTCAAGTCGGTGCGCAAGTTGAAATACGGCGAAGCGATGAACATGAAACTCATACCCGCCTTGAAACCGACTCCCCAGAAGTTGTTCAGGAGGTCGTCTGCGCCGCTAATGTTCAGTTTGTAATCTTTTCCCGGCTTGATGTCGTTCAGGCCGAAATTTGTGCTAAAGTAATCGTTGTAGGTGACACCTGCGGTGATTCCTCCCCAAAAACGCTTGGGCTTGTCTTGTGCGGCGGAAGTTTTAACGGGTGCAGCTTCCTTGGGTGGTGCAACATTGATGGAGGGTTTCTCGACTTGTTGCGGCTCGGCAACTTTGGGTTGAACTTCGTTTAATTGAGACGAATCCGCTTTTGGCTGGAGCGAGTCGTTTGCCGTCATGACAACGTTGGCTGCTGTCTCTTGTGCGTCCTGCGTTTCCGAGACTGTGACAAACGAGTCTTGTGGGGTTGGGGGCGTTTCTATGGAACTCTGCGGAATTTGAACTTCAGCAACTTCGGCGCCAATGCTTGGTTTTTCGGCTTGGTTTATGGGCTGGTCGAGGAGCTTTTGGTAAAAGGAGGGGGACTGTTCCTTGATAATTCTTTCGATATCTTCGACCGAAGCTCCCTTGCCGGTATAGCTCGCGACAAGCCGCTTGCTCGAAGATTCGTAAATCTCGGCGCTTATCACCAGGGAACTTCCGAATTTGGAAATCTGAGTCTGAACGACGAAGTCTGCGCTGTTCGCGGCGGCGAAATCTTCGCGGTTCATGATGGTCCAGTCCTGTTCTGCCGGGAGTGCACGGACCGCTTCTTCTCGCAGAATGTCTGTCAAGTATAGACGCTCAGGCGATGACAGTAAGTCGTTTAGGGCTTGCGTTTCCGATACCGCTATGCTTTTGGCTGAAACCAGGCACGGGAATAGCAATAGAAACGCGAGGGAGGTAAAGATGAATTTTCTCAAAGTAAACCAACCTGTTATAGATTTTTTTGCAAATGTAAATAGAAATTAATCTTATGGTAAGATTGGTAATAAAAAAAATCCCGCTCAGTTGAATGTTCTGAGTGGGATTTCTTGAAAATTTGCCAGACTGATAATTTAATCGTTGATCATCCTTTCGTAGAACTTGCGGTATTTGTCCTTGTCTTCTGTCTTGCGGACGGCGATGGCGTCTTGCGGGTGGCGGTTGAGCATGCCCGTAATCATCTGCGGGATGATGTAGCCCCATTCGTACTTTTCCTTGAGCGGGAGGAAGAGTTCCTGGATGGCGTCGAGAACTGGGCGCAAGTCGTACTTCGGATTCTTGAGGAAGCTGAGCAAAAGTTCGGTAGTGCAGTTGCCAGCACCACGGCCCATGCCGGACACGGAACCGTCGAGGTAATCAACGTGATTGATAATCGCCTGGATCGTGTTGGAGAAGGCGAGCTGCTGGTTGTTGTGACCGTGGAAGCCGAACTTCTTGTTTTTCACGATGGCTTTGTAGCGGGCGAGTTCCTTGTCGATGTCTTCCTGGTAGAAGGCGCCGAAGCTGTCGACGAGGTAGAGTACGTCGGCTTTGCATTCTTCTTGCACTTGGTGGAGCGCTTCGTCAAGTTCCGGGCCGCGGTCGCGGCTCACGGCCATGATGTTGAGCGTCGTTTCGTAGCCCATGTCGTGGAAGGCGTTCACCATGCTGATGCCCTTGTCGATGTTCTTGACATAGCTTGCCACGCGGAACATCTGGTAGGGGCTTTCGCTAGCGGGCTTCACTGCGTCCATGTTCACGCGGCCCACGTCGGCCATCACGGCCATCTTGATTTTGGAATCGATGCCGTCCTTGACCTTCCAGAGCAAGTCGTCGTCGCAGAATTTCCACGGGCCGTACTCCTTGGGGTCAAAAAGTTCAGGGGAGTTCTTGTAGCCCATTTCCATGTAGTCGATACCGGCTGCCGAAAGGAGCGTGTATAATCTACGCACGAATTCAAGAGAAAAATCGTGCTTGTTGACGAGGCCGCCGTCGCGGATGGTGCAGTCGAGGACTTTGATAGTTTCGTAGTACATGGTGCTATGGGGTCGCTTCGCTTTGAGGTATGAGCTCGCCGCAAGCGGCTTTGGGGTTAAGGTTATTGGTTTTGGAATGTCGTGTCCGTCAGAGCTTGTGCTGCCTGCACTGAGCAACGCCGAAGTGAGCGCAACTGAAGTTGACGGGCATTTTTTCAATTACATCGCAAACATAGTTTTTGATTTTTGTTCGGTCAAGGAAGTTTTTTTATGATTGTAAAAATATCGTGCATTTAACGCAAAATTAACGTAGAAACGAGACTGCTTGCTTGTTTTGTTAAAAAATAAGCGGTATCCTGTGCTAGATTTCCTTTTCCTCTGATGTCTGTAACATTGTTTAGGGATCCTATTGGTGAAAAAAATATTGTTCCCTTGCGGTTTTCTCAAAAAAGAATGAATGGTTGTTTGATTATTCTACGCACATCTTGCGTAAATCGAAAAGCATGTCATTCCACTTTTTTCTCTCTTTTATCTTATTTTTCTTATGAAAACGGCATCTGATTATATATTTTAGGATATGTATTTTTCTAAGAATTTTTTGCCGATATTCCCTTTAGCAGCGGCTGTTCTTTTTGGAACGGCTTCGGTTTCTGCTGAAACCAAGTTTTTCTACAACCAGGTGGGTTATGATGTCGATCAGCCGATTTCCGTAATCGTGCGGAGCGACCAGCTTAGTGACGGTGCTGAATTTAGCGTGATGTCGGGTGGCTCTGCAGTCAAGACGGGCAAACTTTCGGCGGGCACAAATCCGGACAACTGGTTGAACAACGGCAAGTTTTACGTGGCGGACTTGAGCGGGCTTGCGGCGGGAAAATACACGTTGCAGGTTTCCGAGAACGGGCAACCGCAGAAATCGGGCGAATTTACCGTTGCCGAAAATGCGTTGTCAAAGAACACGCTCCGTTCGGTGCTCAATTATTTCTATGACGACCGTGCAGACGACCCGACTGTTGAAGGCTGGGACAAAAGCATGGGCATTTATAAGTCCGACAAGAAGGTCGATGTTCATGGAGGCTGGTACGATGCCAGCGGTGACGTGAGCAAATATTTGAGCCATCTTTCTTATGCAAATTATTTGAATCCGCAGCAGATTCCTTTGACGGTCTGGTCGCTCGCTTTTGCATCGGAGCGCATCCCGAAGATGATCAGTGCTCTTCGAGCCAGTTCGGAGGCTCCGCTCAAGGCGAATACGGCGGACGAGGCTGCTTACGGTGCGGACTTCTTGGCGCGCATGTTGTCTGATGAAGGTTACTTCTACATGACTGTTTTTGATAACTGGGGTTCGCCCATGGGCAAACGCGAAATATGTGCGTTTACGGGATCGGATGGCGTCAAGAGTACGGATTACCAGACTGCGTTCCGTGAAGGTGGCGGCATGGCGATTGCAGGCCTTGCCAGTGCTGCGAGGCTTAAGCTGAAGGGCGATTTTACAAGTGACAAGTATTTGGAAGCGGCTGAAAAGGGCTACGAACATTTGTCTAAAAAGCAGAGCATCGGTGGCAGCTGCGAGTACTGCGACGACCACAAGGAAAACATCATCGACGATTACACGGCGCTTTTGGCAGCGACGGAACTCTATGCAGCCACCGAGAAAGCGGACTATTTGAAGGATGCCCGTAATCGTGCAGAACATCTCGCAAAACGTGTCAGTGAAGATGGATTCTTTTGGAGCGATGAAGAAAAGAAACGCCCGTTCTGGCATGCAAGCGATGCGGGCCTTCCGTTGATTGCGCTTATCCGTTATGCAGAAATCGAGGCTACTACAAATAAACTTTCTGGAGACTTGCATGCCGATTGGACGTGTACGTTATCTCTCGGTACCAACTATTGCGAGCATCCGTATCTGACAACGGTTCTCGATGCCGTCAAGAAACATTACAACTGGCTCATCTCCATTACGAATAAGGTTGAAAATCCGTTCGGCTATGCACGTCAATCATTTAAATTGGGCAATGACATAAAGGACGGTTTCTTTATTCCGCACGAAAACGAAAGTAATTATTGGTGGCAGGGTGAAGACGCCCGTATTGCAAGCCTTGCTGCGGCGGCAATGTATGCGGCTCGCGCTTTGGACGTGACTGAATTGGATAGTGCGAAAAAGTATGCGACTGATCAGCTAGACTGGATTTTGGGCAAGAACCCGTATGCAACATGCATGATGTACGGCAAGGGCACGAAAAATCCTCAAAAATATGACGGACAATCTAATTATGACGCGACGCTCGAAGGCGGTATCGCAAATGGCATCACCGGCAAGAATCGGGATGGCTCGGGAATTGCATGGACTGATGACGGTGTCGCTGCCGTAGGCTTCGATGCCTTGAAGGAAACATGGCAAGTGTGGCGGTGGGACGAACAATGGCTGCCGCATAGCACATGGTACTTGATGGCACTTGTGGAACGTTATGATGAAGTTTCGAAATCAGTGAATTTCCCGAAGACTTCATTGCCGAAGAGTATTGCGACATCGAAGATAGGCATTTCGCTTGTGGACAATACGCTTTCGCTCAATTTGCCACGCGTTGCTGTTGGCAAGTCCGTTAAAATTCTTGATGTGCGCGGCAATGTGCAAATGCAAAAAATAGCGCAGAGCATGAACGAAACGATGAACGTGAGTGCGCTCAAGAGAGGCGTTTACCTTGTTCAGGTCCAAGGTCTTGCCGTGAAAAAATTTATACTTCGTTAAAAAACAAATAAAATAAAGGAGGGGTTTTTAATGGGGGGAAAATATATATCGCCAAACTTCGTTGTATTGGCTGTCTGTTGCTTGATGGCCTCATTTCTATTTGCGGCTCCGTTCAATCCCAATGAGCGGCGTGTCGTTATCAACGATGGGGATTCGCTTACGCTACAGGACTTGGGCGACGAATTCTATAGCGTTACCAAGACAGATGACGGGTTCCTTGTAATTCGAGGTGATAGTAATCTATATTACTATGCCGATGAAAACAGCGAACCTTCGAAATTCAAAGCCAGAAATGCGAATAAACGCGATGGCGAAGAAAAAAAATTTTTGAAAGGTCTTGATAGGAAAAAAACTTTTACGGCTCATTGGAAAAAGCATCAGGGTCGTTCTGTCAGTGAGCCTGAGAAACGACGGCCGGCGCGTGCTCCCTGGGTGCCTACTGTGTTGCCTAAGTCCCATCATTCGAACGGGAAACTTCGTTTTCCGATAATTTTAGTGGAGGTGAATGGGGGGACGAATCTTGATTCTGCAGAATTATATGCAGTGCTGAATCAGGAAAACTACCGAAAGAAGCCATACTTGGGGTCTGTTCGAGATTATTTTGTCGATCAGTCTTCGGGCGTTTTTGTTCCCCAATTTGACTTGTACTTTGTGAGCTACAGCGATTCGGTGAAAAGAGATGATAGTATGTATGGGTTTCTAGAGCGGGTCGTCCAATTGATGTTGGACAAATACCCTTCTTTTGATGAATCTCTTTATGATTCCGACAACGATAGCATAATCGATGCGTATGGTGTGCTGTATACGGGTGGATGGATTGAATTGGGTTCTAGAGTTATTAAAGGACTTCAATTTCCTGGACGATTGAATGTTACGAGTAAGGGTGGAAAATTATTTCAAAATGGTTTCTTGTCATGTCAAGGTTACAATTACTATTCTACTCTGATTCACGAATTCAGCCATACGATGGGACTAAGAGACCATTATTGTGCGTATACGGATCCTTCTGTAGATTACAGAGACGCTTCCTATCCGGCTCCGGGAACACTTTACTGGGATGTGATGGGGGATGGTGTGGCCAACACTTGGGATTCATTGAAAACGCCTCCCAATTATAGCGCATTTGAGAGAAACTTTATGGGTTGGCTTGAATATACGCCGATAGAAGAAGGAAAACCGGTGAAAATTCTCCCGCCACTAGGAACAAACAACGTCGCCTATTTTGTTAAAGTGAACGAAAATGAATGGTATATTTTTGAAAACCGCCAGAAAGTCAAGTGGGATATTGGGCTTCCGTATCATGGAATGCTTGTGTGGCATATTGATTACGATTTACTTCAATGGAGCTCGGATAAGTTGAATAGTTTTCCGGCTCATCAACGTGTGGATATTGTTGAAGCGGGTGATTGGATGTACAGATCTTATGGGGATAGCGTAAAGCTGAAGGATGATCCGTTTCCAGGAATGCAGAACGTGACGAAACTTTCGCCAGTTCTTTCGTGGGCGGGTGATACTGTGCTTAATGGCTTGTTCAATATTATGGAAGCGGACACGAACGTGTGTTTTTCGCTGAGTCCAGATGTCTCCACGGACGAATGTAAAATTTTCCTAGTTTCATCAAGCAGTAAAACTTCTGAGTCGAGTTCTTCGGAATCTTCGTCAAGTTCCATGGGAACGCTCAAAAAACAAATTTCTATAAGAAATTCCGGTTTCCATGTTGTGGTTGAAGGTAAGACCCTTTTGATTGACTGCCCGGAGCTGGATTTCGAAACCGTGCATGTCTTTGATTTGCAGGGACGCGTGCTTGCCGCTACGACGTTCACGGGAACATCGTACCGGCTGAATCTCGGGGAGCATGCCTACGGGACTTCGTTTGTTGTCCGGATTAAGTCAAGGCGTGGCTTGGTGGAATATTTCAGAATATCGCCGTAAGGCTAAAACTCAATTCATCACCTTGAACTTTTGGGAGGGGGCAAAGGCCATTTGCGCTAAAATGTCCTTGCCTGTCTCCATAAGTTTCTTGGCCTCTTCGGCGAGTTTGTCGCTATCGTTTTCCTTGATGACTTTGTTCAAGTGATCCATGGCGACATTGACGTCAAACTTTGTCTGTATGCGGAGCTCGCCGATGTCGAAGTGCGCTTTACGGAGGAACCCTGCATCCTTTTCCTTGGCCGCACCTTTTTCGAGGAGTACGATTGCTGCCTCTGGAATATCCTTTTGCTTGGCTATAGCACCCCATTCCAGCCATTGGGTACTTGGAATTTCGGCATAGCTCCCGGCAATTTTGTTTACGTAGTCTTTTACGTCCTGGACATTGATGGGATCTTCGTTCATGAGAGCCGTCAACCCGTATTGCAGTAGCCGTGCTGCGTTTTCGTTTTCGCCGTTGTTCGAGGCTTCGAGGCCGTTGTTGATCATTTTGCGAGTGCGTTCACCCGGAGTCGTCGTTTCTACGTTTTCACGGGATGCGACACTCACTGTGCTTTCTTCGGAACGGTGCGGCATGTAATAGCCTGCAAGTCCGCCTAGCGCAAAGAATATTGGCGATTCGGCGGCGACCGCGTTGAAAATTCCGGGGTTCAGGAACCAGTCGATAGCCATGCTGACGACAAGGCATGCTTCCGAAATTTTGCAAACGTAAGACGGTATGCTGTCTTTCTCCCTGTCGAACGTGTTTGCTCCCAACAAGAAGCAGAGCATCAGGCTTACGCCCATGTATCGTTGCGTAGCGAACTGGTTGAAGAACGATGTATCTACGAGCAGCCCGACAAAGAACCCGCTGATGATTGTGATTACGATAGCGTAGGCATAGACATACAACGTATTCCATCGCTTTTCGAGCTGCATGAGGGCGAACATGAAAACAATGACGAAGAAAATAAAGGACCATGCACTCGGGAACAGGAGACCGCAAGTAAGCAGGCTTTCCGTATTTCCACGCTTGGGAACGTAGGCCCATTTATAGCGGATAAATTTGTCTGTATAATTCAGAATCCATTTGTTGAGTTCCGCCTCGTATTGCTTGTCGGTTGGGAAATTGCCGTGCTGCGCAGCGTACTGTTCCTTTCCGCCCTGGTTTTCCCACCAGTCCAGGAATTCAACCTTCATTTCTTCGACGCGCTCTTCGACGATTGGCGTTGGGTTTTCGACATGGTAGCGTTCCTTGTAAAGCTCATATTCCTGTTTTTTGAGCTTGTCGTCGGGCGTGAGTCCCACGTTCTTGAACTCCTGAGCGCGTTCCTCGTTCCACCACTTGTCGAACGACTCGTAGATGTCTTTTTCTTGCCGCAACTGTTGGATTGTCGGATTGAGGGTCGTCTCGAAATTGAATATTCCGATGGCTACAAGCGCGATAAGCGTCAAGTAGTGGTGTACTTTAAACACTTTGAATGGTTTTAGGAGTATGCTCAATATTTTCTTCATACTAGTGAATATAACCAAATCACTAGTAGAATGCCAATCCGACAACGCTAAAATGTGCGTTTGCCGTACTCGTTCAGCTGGTTCCACAAAAAGTCGGTGTTCACGTCGCGGTATCCGAGGGCGTTGACCTCTTCGCGGAGCTTGTGGGCGAGGGCGAACAGGTTCGGGCACTTTTTCATGCGTTCGGTGGCGTCGAACGTGGTGAGGGCATCGATCCAGTCGTGGATTTCGGGGAATCGTTCGTCGTTGAACACGTTCTCGCGGCCAGTCTCGATGTATTCCATGTAGCGCTTGGTAATCAGGCGGCCTTCCTCGGTGTAGATTTCCTTTGCCTTGGGGTAAAGCTTCACGCCTGTCAAGTATTCGTGCATGACGGCGCCAAAGCTGAAGTAATCGACCGCATAGGTAATGTTTTCGCGGGCGAGGGCGAGTTCGGGGGCGCAGTAGCTGGGCGATGCAAGTCCACCGCCTTCGGTGACGGTCTCGCGCATTTTCGCCTGGGCGTAGCCGAAGTCGCAAAGCAAAATTTTGTGGTTGTTCTTGTGCGTCGGGTTCTGGCACAGGAGCAAGTTCTTGGGCTTGATGTCCTTGTGGACAATCTGGTAGTAATGGAGCTGGCTGATGGTGTTCGCGAGGTAGGCCATTTGGGCAACTCGCTTGACCAGTTCTTCGTCGGTGAGCTTGGGCTTGATGACCCTGTCGAGGGAACAGCCCTTGATGAACTCCAGCTTGAGGTAGGGGTGGCGGCCTGCAATCCCGCCGCCAAAAGTCTGCACCACACCCTCGATGTTTGTCGCACGGATGAGGTTGTTGATGCGGATCTCGTCCTGGAACGCACTCAGGAGCATGTTCAGGCGGTGCAGGCGGTTCTTGCCGGGCGGGGCCCAGTACTTGCAGATTTTCACGACGATTTCTTTTTCGTCGTAGCGTTTTTCGTCGCGCGGGTGTTCAATCCAGAGCTTGGCGCGGTATAGCTGGTTCGTGCCCGTGAGCGAAAGCGGCTCGATGAGCTCGATGCGTTCTGCGTTGCCGTTGTGCTTGAAGTCGGGGTTATGGTCGAACCACCGCTGGTATTCCGCCATGGTATAGTTCGGACGTAGCGCCAAGTTGCGCGAAACCCTGTCCATCATTTCTGCCAAATTGTTCCAGAACATGTAAAAAATTTAAGAAAAAAACACCCCGCAAGGGAGTGCGGGGCGATAAAGAGCGGTAACCCTAGCTTGTATTTAAACATGTTTGGGGTTGGTTATGCCGGGATGGCGACGTTATGGGCCATCTAGACTATTTCTTCTTTTCTTCGTTTTCGGCGTGACTGCGTGCGAACGTAACCTTTTCTTCGCTCTGTTCTTCGAGCTTGGACGTGATGAAGTCGTATGCCTCATCGACCGTGTCGCAGAACTTGAAGAGCTTGAGGTCTTCTTTGTTGATCATTCCCGTTTCCGCGAAGAATTCCCAGTTGAGCGCCTGTTTCCAGAACTTGGAATCGAATATAACGACCGGCATCTGCTGGGCGTACTTGTCTGTCTGGATAAGCGTGAGCATCTCGAAGGCTTCGTCGAGCGTGCCGAATCCGCCGGGGAAAATGACAAGCGCGCGGGCCATGCGCAAGAACCAGTACTTACGGATAAAGAAATAGCGGAACTGGAGGTTGAGTGCATCGTCCAGATACGGATTGCAATGTTGTTCGAAAGGCAACTTGATGTTCAGGCCAATCGAAGGCGTGCCGACGTCGGAGGCACCGCGGTTACCCGCTTCCATGATGCCCGGACCGCCGCCAGTCATGATAGCGTAACCCTGGTGACGCTTGTTGATCCACTTGCCGAGCTTTGCGGCGAGTTCGCGTGCGCCGTTGTAGGAATCCGCTACTTTGGACAAACGGTCCAGCCTTGCAAGTTCGGCCTTGTTTTTGCAGTTCTTGCGACGTTTCTTGATTTCGTCAGGCGGGAGCGTGCGTGCCGAACCGAAGAATACGATGGTATTCCTGATATCCTCTTGCTCAAAAACTTGCGCAGGTGCAAAAAATTCAGAAAGGAATCGGATGGGGCGTGCTGCATCGCTGTCCATGAATTCGGCGTTGTGGTATGCCATTTGTCCCGGTGCCGGGTGGATTTTCTTCGGTGCCATAATAAACCTCTTCTGTAAGTTTTAAAAGTCTATATAATCTTGTCATTCCCGCGAAGGCGGGCGGACAGCACTTAGCGCTTTAGTGCTTAGTGCGCATGGCCACCAAGGTGGGAATCTCCTATTCTTTTTTATTCAATTATAACAGGAGATGCCCGATTGTCTCCCCAGACGTGTTCTCTTTGACCACTTAGAGCTTTGGCTCTTATGAGGTCATGATCCGCGAATGGGGACGGGACGGGCTTGACAATCATAGTCTATTGAATAATATACGATAAAATGCATTTGCGGATAAAAAAGTAAAGTTTTTATCATCTTACTTGGAATAACATTTGTATATTAAGGGTATGCTAGTTAAAATGTGGACAGACAATTTTGTCATTACGGGTGAAATCGACACGTTGCGTGACGAACGCCTCACGGACTACATCCGTGAAAACAAGGACTTTATCGCGGTGACTCAAGTGCGCGTTTGCGATAGGAACGAAAAGGACTTGTTCCGCACGCATTTCTTGAACGTCAGCACCAATCACATCGAGATAATTCTCCCGGCAGAATAACTGCTGCTTTCACCAACGATTTAGTCGAGGGACTTTTGCTTTGTTGCTCCAAAGTTTGGAGTAGCATGTTTTTTGTAGGTCTCTCGTCCAACCCCTCACCATTCGATGGCGATTTTCGCGACGAGGAAGCGGCGGGAAACTTCGTCGAGCTTGGTCGGATCGATTTCGATGCCGAGAAGCCCTGCAAAAATGACGAACGGACTAGGCGTTGTGCCTTGGTTGTTGCACTTGACACGCACCGTCATTGTTCCATCCTGAATGTCAATCCCGAGAACTTGTTCGTTCAAGTCCATCTGCTGGCCGCGGTGGTTCGTGACAATCGGCAATTGCTTTTGTTCGAACTTTTGCATGAGGTCGGCGGGTATGCTTTCGGGCGTGTGGCGGTACACCATCGCTTTCGGAAAATGCTTCGAGAGCTTTTCCTTGAGGGGCTCGATACCGATAATTTCCATGCCGCGCGGGAACGGGGCGCTGAGCTTTGCGATAATCTTGGGCTTGCCTTCGGGCGAAATGTCCAGCGGTTGGAGCAAATCGACGCTGATGACTTCGCAGTACGTTTCGAGGCCGAGCGGTAAGGCTCCCATGTTGACGATGCGTGGCTTGGGACTGAAGCCTTCGCTGAACTTGATCGGGATGCCGGCACAGATAAACGTGCGCTCGAAGAAACTGAGCATGTTGTGGTGCGGCAAAAATCGGCTGATGCCGGATTTCTTGAATGTAATCTTGTAGCTGTAGCTCACCTTCTGGCTCGGACGGCGATCTGCCACGAGCTTCTTGATTTCTTCGGGTGTGCGGCTTGGCGCCTTGTGGCGCACGGGGTCGTCGGCGAGGACGATTTCTTTTCCGAAACCGGGAATGCCGCATGCCTGGCAGTCGCCCCATTTGCAGTTCGGCACTGGCGCAGACGTCGGATCAAATGCTTTTTCCCACTCGCGGCGCAAGTATTGCTTTGACGTGCCGGCGTGGATAAAGTCCCACGGGAACACTTCGTCTTTTTCGCGTTCGCGATACACCCAGCTTGTGTCGTAGCCGCATTCTTCCCAAACTTCGAGCCACTTGTTGAAGTCGAAGCGGTAGCTGTCGCTTTCGAAGATGATGCCTTTCTTGTAGGCGGCGTAAATGACGGGACCGAGGCTGCGGTCGCCACGGCTATAGACCGCTTCGAGGAAACTCGTTTCCCAAGCGGCCCAGTTGATTTTGACGTTCGGGTGCTTGTAGAATTTTTCACGAACAAAGCGTATGTGACCGAGTGCAGTTTCTTTGTCCATAAACGGCGCCCATTGCAGACCCGTAAACGACTTTGGAATGAGAATGCCGATGCTTACTGCAATTTGGATGCCGCGGTTGTACTTGCGCCCGATTTTCACGAGATTGAAGATGAGGTCGCAGAACGCCTGCATGTCGTCTAGATTCTCGGTCGGGAACCCAATCATCGTGTAAAGTTTAATTTTGTTGAATCCGCTGGAGAACGCATGTTCTGCAGCGTCGTACATGTCCTGGTCGCTGATGGTCTTGTTGATCATCTTGCGGATGCGTTCGGAACCCGTTTCCGGCGCGAATGTTGCACTGCGACCGCCCTTGAGCGCAGCGACCTTTTCGGCGAGACTTTGGCCAAAGCTGTTGACGCGGATGCTTGGAAGGCTCACGTCTACGTTGTCGTAAAACGGGTCATCGATGATTGAATCCGTGAGCGCTTCGACCGGCTTGTAGTCTGCGGTAGAAAGCGATAACAGCCCGAGTTCGCGTTCGCCTGTCGCCTGGATGCCTGCCTTCGCGATATCCAGAACATCGTCCGGATTGAGTTCTCGGCACGGTCTGTACCAGATGCCCGCCTGGCAGAATCGGCAACCCTGCGCACAACCGCGCATCACTTCCACGCTAAAGCGGTTGTGGACAAGCTGCATGTTCGCAATCAAGTTCTTGATGGGGTAGTCTTTCGGATCCAGCACCGGAATGAACTGGCGACGCACTCCGTTTGTATGCTCGTAGGAGCCCTTAGCCGGTTCCTTCGGGACAATCACGCCAAATTCGTTCTTGACGACCTCGCGCAGACTTGGTACATAGACACCGTCTATCTTGGACAAATTCTCTAGAATCTGTGCACGCTTGAGGCCCGCCTTGCGGCCTTCGCCAACGCAACGTACAAATTCTACAATCAGCTTTTCGCCATCGCCAATCATGAACGCATCAAAAAAGTCGGCAACCGGTTCGGGATTGCCCATTGCAGGTCCGCCCGAAACGACTATCGGATCGCTCTCGGCACGGTCTTTCTGCCACGCTGGAATCCCTGCGAGTTCAAGCACATACGGCACGTTCGTAAAGTTCAGTTCTGTTTGGAGCGTGAGCCCCACGACTTCGTAATCCTTGACCGCCGTATAGCTTGCGTGCGTATAAAGCGGAATATCGTACATCTTCATCTCGGCGGCCATGTCGTCCCACGGCGCGAAAGCCACTTCGCAAAGCAAGTCCGGTTCGCGGTTCAGCACATGGTACAGAATGCGCAGTCCGTTGTTGCTCATGCCGATTTCGTAAGTGTCCGGGAATACGAACGCCATGCGAGCCAGCATTTTGCTGTGGTCCTTGATGACGCTGTTCGCTTCGCCGCCCATGTAACGGGCGGGGCTTTCTACTGCGGGGAGTGCAAGTGCGATTTTTTCGAGGATTGTCATATGGATAAATATAGAATAGAACGGGAAGGGTGAAAACTGGCTCTATTGACTTGTATTTGGGATTAATATATATAGGAAAGAGAGTGGTACTTATATCTAGTGCTGCATTTGAAGAATTGATTGAATTTGACTTACCGTTGTTTACGGCTAATGTTTCTGATTTTCGTTTTATTCCTGGAATGGAATTGAAACTTAAATAGTGTAACTATAGGTAATCCATACTTTTTTAAGGGGCTATTTAATAATTCTTTACAGCCATACCCCGTATTATTTTAATATTATTTAGTACATGAATATCGTTAAATATATTTTCTGGCTTGTCGCCTTTTTGATGGGCGTCATCGCCGCTTATGTCGTCCCCGAAGAGACCATGTCTACCGGGGCTAAGTTTATTTTTGTCGGTGCTTGGGGCGCGGTGCTTGGCTTTGTGTTCTACACCGTCTGCAAGAGACAGATAGAATCTATCGAAAACGACTTTAACGAGGCGCTGAATCGTCCGCAGCCGAAGGTCCCCCAGTTCGTGTCGGTCCGCCCGCAAGAAGAAAAGAAACCCGACCTCCCGCCGGGAGCCATTCCCGCTGCGCAGGCGTTCAAGCAGCCGGTGCCCCCCTCCATCAAGAAACTCGATGCGGCGGCCCTCAAGGTCGGCTTCCCGCTCGAATCGTGGAACGCTTTCAAACTCGCCGTCATTCGCAACCGCCCGTTCACCGAAGTCATCGACACCATGCAGAAACTCTTGCCGGAACTATTCCCCGATGCGTCCGGCGTGCTTTACATGTATGGCGGTGTGCAGACCGAACTCTCGCAGATATTCCGCTTTGGCCCGAACGTCATCAGCGACGAAACCGTGACCCCCGCCGAATGCGCAAGCTTCAATACCGGCGACATCGTCGTGACCGATTACAGCTCGCCCGAACTCCCCAGCGGCTGCACGCACCTGCACCACCGCCCGAAGGGCATTGCCATCTGCGCCCCCATCGAAGGGCTCGAAGAACATTTCGGCATCCTCACCGTGCAGACGGACAAATTGCCTGAGTACGAGACTAAGGAATACTGGCAGGCCAAGGTGAGCATCATCTCAGCCGCCTTCGGACTCTACGTGGCGAACCAGGACCTGAACATTCGCTTTGAACAGCACAGCATCCGTGACGTGCTTACCGGACTCTTCAACAGACGTTATATGGAAGAATCGCTCAATCGCGAAATCACTGCCGCCGTGCGCCACAAATCGCCCATAGGCATCGCGATGCTCTACCCCGACGCCATCCCCGCCGTGCAGAAGGCCCAAGGCCGCCACGCCGTGGAACAACTCTTCTGGGAGTTAGGACAACGTCTGCCGAGCTACATCCGTGGCGAAGACATTCCCTGCCGCTACTCCGACGACGTGTTCTGCGTGATCATGCCGGGCGCGGACCTGCAAATTACAAGGAACCGTGCCGAACGCATCCGCAACGAAATCTCGCAACTTCAGATCGCCTACGGCGAAGGAATCCTCGCGACTACGCTCAGTATGGGCGTTGCCGTGATGCCCACGCACGCCAACGACGTCGGCTCTCTTATATATACAGCGGAAGCCTCGCTCCAGATGGCCATGCAGGCCGGTGGAAACCGCGTTGTGCTCGCCGATGCCCTTGTTAGGTAAAGATTTTTAAACAAAAATACCCCAAAAAGGCGCTTTCCCTGTTACAATTATTCCAAGTTGGAATAAAAAAAACAGCAGGAAAACCCTTTTTCATAAAAAATTATCTATATATAGACCATCGAATTTTGGTAAAATAAGCCGTTTTTTCGATGAAAAAGTGCTTTGTGTCACAAAAAAGACCTGTCCATGACAAAAACATGACAAAAGTTTGACAAAAGTATTGCTTTTCGAAAAAAAAGAGATATATTATCAAATGTAAACGAGCAATAACGCTCACAACAAGAATGTGTCACTAAAACAAGGAGAACACACTATGAAGAAGCAAGGTTTTACCCTTATTGAATTGATGGTCGTGATCGTTATCATGGGCATCCTCGCCGCCGTCGCAGTTCCGAAACTCTTCGGCATGATCGCAAAGTCCAAGGCCTCCGAAGTTGGCCCGGCAGCAGGAACCTACGTAAAGCTGCAGCAGGCATACTTCTCTGAACGTAATGTTGCTGGTGGTTGGCAGTTGATCGGTTACATGGCTCCGAGCGGTGATGTTGCTAGCCAAACCACGAATTTCCAGTACGGTGTAGGTGACATCGCTACTGGTTCTGAAAATGATCTGGAGTCGACTTCCCCGGTTGGGTGGTCTGCAAAAAATAAAGCAACTTTGAATGAGTGTGTTTCAGCTGATGATAACTGGACCGTCACTCTTGCTAAGTCAACAGACGCTTCAAAGGGTGCTGACGTTACCTTCACATCGGCTGTAGCTACTGATGGTTGCAAGGCTCTTACCCCGACCTTCGATAAGATTGGTAAGTAAGGCTTAGCATAGCGAACCTTTTAAAAGGACCTCCAATCGGAGGCCCTTTTTTGTTTAAATTTAGATTATGCTATCACGAGTTAAAAATAAAAGCATATTGACTCTATTCGGCGTTGCGTTGTGCATTAACGTCCTGTTTTTTGCGGTATTTGCCGTTTTAGGAGTTTTTCGCTACGGAGCTCTTGACGATTATTTTATGTCAACAGTTTTGACGGGGGCGTATGGTTCTGAGTTTGATCCGCATTTGGTTTTTGTCAATGGTGTACTAGCCTATTGTTTGATGCCACTCTATTATTTGTTCCCGAGTGTTGGCTGGTTCTATATTTTTGAGATGTCGTCCATTTTTGGAGCGTTCACTCTGTTTTCTTATTGCTTGATTCGGCAACTGGGATTCCGCTTGGGGGTGCCTTTGGCGGTACTGTTGAGTTCCGTTGCCACAGAATTTTACGCCTCGGTCTCTTTTACGATTTGTGCACCGTTACTTGCGGCGAGCGGAGCTATTCTATTCGTAAAAGGAAGTATTCGAAAAAAATTGTTGTGGTTGGCAACTGGTTGTATTTTGCTGGTTCTGGGGGCGATGTTGCGCTTCCAAATGTTCTTGTTGGTAATCCCGTTTTTGGGAGCATTGCTTTTGTGGGCGCATTTTCCGTTCAAGGCTGTACCGAAAAAAACGTTGATCGCTCTCGTTTTGTGCGGGCTTGCTATTTATGGTGTAAATACATTCGATGATAATTTGTATAAAGATTCGGAATACAAATATTATAAGGAATATCAATATAAGCGAGCATTTTTTGGTGATGGAGCTCATTATGATAAAGAGGCGATATCCGACGAACTTGAAGAACGGGGGATGATTCCGCTTGATTTTCAATTGTTGTGTGCTTGGAATTTTTATGATACGCAAGTTTTTAGCAAGGATAGTTTAGACGCCATTATCAAGATTGCGAATAGAAATGCCTATGTCGAAAATAAGCAACGGTTGCCCGCAGCTGTCGCTATGGGAATTTCCAACGCTTTTACGCGGAATATGGCGTGGTGTTGGTGCTTTGTTTGCATACTCATTCTGTTGTTTGCGAAGAAAAAGTCAAGGTTGTACCCTTGGGTGTCGCTTGCGTTAGTGGTGGCTTCGTACATTTATTTGTTGCAATTGAATCGCCTTGTTTCGCATGTTGAAATGGGAATTTGGCTTTATGCCGCTGTTATGGGAATCCCTCTTTTACAAGGGGGCAATGCAGTTGCTGGTGTACCTAGTAAAATTTCCAGTCGTTTGCCGATAATCGTATCTTTGTTTGCACTAGTGTTTTTTGTGGCGACGGTTCTTTCTTTGCCTAAAGAACATCGGAATCGTGCTGTTTTTGCAGTGCCTGAAATGTCCAATGATTGGCGGAGCTTTTTAGAATATGCAAATGAAAATATAAACAACGTTTATTTGCTTTCTTTTTATCAGTATAAAGATTTAGGTTTTGTAAAAGATCCTCCGTATAGGGCCGCAATGCCTGGTAGTTGGCAGAATATAATCCCGATTGGTTATTGGAATATTAACTTGCCAGGAATGAAGCGGGAACTTGAGAAACGGGGCGTTGAAAATCCGTTGCGTGATATTGTCAATAACAATGTTTATACAATTGAAACGGGAAATAATCCTAGTTATCAACTGTTCTATAAAATCCATTATCATAAAAATTTGGCAGTAGATACGGTGCAGACTTTTGGCAATCTGATGGTGCTGAAATATCGCGAAGAGGTGACTGATGGAAAAATCACAGAAGATTAATTTGGCGATATTTTTAGCGTTCATTGCGCTTGTTATTCCGCTTTCTTATGTTTTGGGCTCGGATTTTATGGGAAAGCAGGAAAAACCTTGGCACATGCAGGGCGCTGTTCACGAGGATTCTCTTTCGCAGGAATATTTCCATAAATACACGGTTTTAGATAAAGTTCCTGTGGCTTTGCAAATAGAATGCCATAAGGAAAAACGTGTTTTGATTTTGATTGATGCTTGGGGCGTTCCGTTTGACGAACAAAAACTGGCAAAAGAATTTGCGATATTTAAGGATGTTCCGCACAAGTTTGCCATTCATAAAAGGCTGAAAAATGTGACAAAACACGCGGAACTTGTGGAATTTCGATCAGATTCGACCGAATCGATTTTTATTATAGATAATCTTAGTAGTTTGGATTCGTTACTAGAGAATTCGGACTATAGAATTATAGCCTTGACTGCACATAATTCAAAAGATGGTTCTGAAGAAAGCTTGCGCAAAGGCTTAAATGATATTGCGGGATTAATGAAAAAATTCCCTGACGTGCAATTTGTAGTGCAGGGTGCGCATAGACCAATTCTCGGAACTCCGGAAACACGCCGTGAATATTACGCCCATTGGGTTCCGGTGGTAATTGGGGACTAAAAAAGAAAACTCTGCGTATTATTGACGAAATTTATGAAAAATACCTTGCGTACTATTGGCGAAAAGAGTATATTTTACTTTGCGTACTATTGAAACGGATGTCGCTATGGAAATACAGAGAAAAGCCTATAATCGTCTTGTGGAGTGGAAAAAAGAATCCAATGGGGAAAGTGCCTTGCTGATAGAAGGGGCTCGTCGAATTGGGAAATCTACGGTGGCTGAACGATTTGGTAAACGTGAGTATAAATCGTATATTCTTGTTGATTTCAATAAAGCATCGAAAAAAATTCGGGATAATTTCGAAACGAACCTGAACAATCTTGATGTTTTCTTTCAGGTTTTGTCTCTGGAATATAACAAGCCTTTATATAAGAGGGAATCTCTGATTATCTTTGACGAAATTCAAAAATTTCCCAAAGCGCGAGAATCGATTAAGTACCTTGTAGCTGACGGTCGCTACGACTTCATTGAAACGGGTTCGCTGATTTCTATCAAGGAAAATGTCGAAGACATTACGATTCCTTCCGAAGAAGAATTATTGAAAATGTATCCGTGCGACTTTGAAGAATTTGCAAGGGCTCTAGGCGAAGACCTTTTGCTGGTGTATATTGGTAAATGTTTTGCGGAAAAGAAACCTTTGGAAGATCACTTTCACAAACGCGCTACGCATTTATTTAGAGAGTATATGCTGGTGGGAGGCATGCCGCAAAGCATTGTTGCGTATGTAGAGAACAATCGTGATTTCTCGAAGAGCGACAAGGAAAAAAGAAAAATCTTGGATCTTTATCGAAATGATATTAAGAAGGCATCTAAGCGATACAATTCTAAGGTTTCTGCGATTTTTGAGAATATTCCAGGTTATCTTTCTACTCACGAGAAAAAAATTGTTCTTACCGAAATAGATTCCTCGAATGCGGCGACATTTTCCAAATATGACGAGCCTCTCTTTTGGCTTGATGATTCGATGATTTGCAATCTCTGTTACAAATGTGATGATCCTAATGTTGGCTTTGCTCTCAACAAGAATGAATCTTTGGTAAAGTGTTATCTGTGTGATACTGGTCTTTTGGTTAGCCTAGCGTTTAGTGAAAATGAAATAGCATCGAGCCAGCTGTATAAGGCTATTATGGATGGAAAACTCTCGCTGAACGAGGGTATGCTCCATGAAAATATGATTGCACAGATGATTCGTGCTAAAGGACGAAAACTATTCTTTTATACGGAATACGATGCTGAAAAACATCGCAATTCTATGGAAATAGATTTCTTGCTGTCTAACGAAAGTAAGGTTAATTTTAAAGTATTCCCCGTAGAAGTAAAGTCTTCGAAGAACTATACTACGACATCGCTGGGTAGATTCAAAGAAAAATTTAGGAAACGGGTTGGAGAGTCTATTATTGTTCATCCTAAGCAGTTGAAAGTAGAAGATGGTGTTGTAAGGATACCGTCTTATATGGCATGGTGTATTTAGGTTAGTGCATGTCAATCGAAGAAAGAAACATTCGCGTTTGTCAGGTGCTCCATGGAATTGTGGGCGGCGGTTCGGAACAGGTGGTTCTGAACTACTGTTCCCGTATGCGCGATATCCACTTTGATTTGCTGTACCAGTATGAACCGAATTCGCAAATATTGGAACGCTTCAACGAAGCTGGAATCAACTGCATCCAAATTCCGGATAAGGTGCATCATCCGCTCAGGCATATTTGGACGATGTACAAAATCTTTAGGCAAGGGAAATATGATGTAGTTCATTGCCACTTAGATTGGTTTTTGAATAGCTATGTATGCTTTATTGCGATGCTTGCCGGAATCAAAAAACGCATTGCCCATCATCATCAGGCGTATTCAAAGTGGAATCTCCTTTGCTCTATAATGCGTATCCCTTGTAAAATGTTCGCCACTCATTGGCTAGCCTGTGGTGAAACTGCCGCTATTAACGGTTGGGGGAAAGGTGCTGTAAAGAATGGTAAGGTAACGATTCTCCCGAATGCGATTGACCCGGATCGATTTAAGTTTAGCGAAATATTTCGCAAGGAAATTCGTGCGAAATACGGAATCAAGGATGATGATTTTGTTATCGGACATGTGGGGCGATTCTATCCGCAAAAAAATCATGAATTTTTGATAGATGTTTTTAGTGAAGTTTGCAAACAGAAACCGAACGCAATGCTTCTGTTACTCGGTGAAGGCCCTCTGCAAGAAAAAATTCGACAGAAAGTTGAAACATTGGGACTTGCGAAGTCTGTTGTATTTGCAGGACTTCAGAAAGATCCGGCTCCGTTCTATAGTGCTATGGATGTGTTTGCTTTTCCATCGCTGTGGGAAGGGTTGCCGTTGACGCTTGTGGAAGCGCAATATTCGGGGTTGCCGTGCGTGGTAAGTGAAAATGTGACAAGGGAAATTGTAATAAAAGAAAATGTTTATCCCTTGTCCATAGATGATGCCAAGCTGTGGTGTGAAAAAATATGTTCGCTAAGGGAAAGAAAACGTTTTAGTCTGTCAGAAATAAAAAATGAAAAATTTGATATAAGGTATTGTTACAGAATGCTGGAATCACTTTATCAACTTCCATAATTTCATAACAATTTTCTTTCCGAAAAGCCTAATTAAAAGGTTTGCAAATCGTTGTTTCGGCCCAACCCATGATGCCGCGTAATGATGTATGGTACGGGTGTTTTCTGTGGTTTGAATTTTCCCAAATTCAGAAGGCTTGGGGCAGAAATAATCTGGAGGGTAAATGTACGTTCCTTGGAATTCAATAATGCCGGACGTTGGTTGTAGTCCCTTTTTTAATAAAAAATCGGAGAAGTATTCAACGATTGTTTTCTTGTTGAGTTTGCCAGATGCATTCTCGAATTGCATGTTGGCGTATAAGTTTAGCATTTCTTTTAATAAATGAAATCTAGGTTCGCTGGCGAATCCGAGGCCAGGATTGCATGCAAAATGGCTCTCGTTTTCGAGACCGAAATAAGCTCCTTTTGCAAGAATGTCTTCCATGGGTTTGATAATTTCTACATCCGTGTCGAAATAGATTCCGCCATTTTCATATAGAACTTTGAATCGTGCGTAATCACTGACAAAAGCATATTTCTTGTGCTTGTAGGCTTGATCAGTGTAAGGAATAGAGTGTACATTAAAATTATCTTCGTTCCATTCCTTGATTTCGTAATCAGGAAAAAATTTTCGCCAAGATGCGATGCATTTTTGTGCTAATGGTGGAAGCGGAGCTCGGCCAAACCAACAGTAATGTATAATTTTGGGAATCATGTGGATCTAATCGGAAAAAAATGGTTGTATAGTGATAAAAGCATTGATGCTAAAATCACGGAAAAAATAGAAACATTTAGTTTTTCAGCTGTTTGATGAAAGGTTTCTGTTTTGCAAACTGCGTGACGGTATATGCCGATAGCGAGAAAACGATCTTGCCATGATTTTGGAAATGTTTCTAGTTGTCCCTTTACCCAAAGTAACCTGCCTTGAGGATTACTATTGTCTTTGGAGTAGTCTTTGGTTAGACCGCCTTCAAGGTAATTACAAATGTAGATGATTTCGTTAAACCATCTTAAATAGTAACCGTCTCTGGCGATTGCGTTCCAAACGATTTCTTCTGAAATAAAATTTTCACCAGGAATTTCTGGAAATGGATATTTCTTTAAAACTTCAGTGAAATAGATTTCTGCTTTATCGCCTAATAAGTTGTACTTACGTCTTTCGCTATTTTTTGCATCAATAAATTTAGATGAGGGATTGTGCTGACCAAGAACTCTATTCTTTGTTTGGCCTCTTAGCCCGGCGATGCCGGCCCATTTGCGAGAATCATTTAATGTTGCTGTCCATTGATTGATTCTCTCAATTGCGTTTTCTGTTAGATAATCGTCAGAATCGACAATGAAAAATAATTTTCCCTCAGCGTTAATCACGCCTTTGTTTATTGCTCTATGTTTGCCTCCATTTTCCTGCTTTATGTAGCGAATAGGGAATGGTTGCTGTTTATTAAGTAAATCAGCAAAATAGCTTTCAGTATTATCAGTACTGCCGTCATCTACCACCAGCCATTCAAAATTTTTTTTGGTCTGTGTCAAAAGAGATTGATAGAGCCTTTCTATCAATTGTCTGCGATTGTAGGTGGGAGTGAATATGGTGATGAAAAGCATGATTGATTATACCATATTAAGTTGAACTTGCCTTTTCCTGTCCCAATGCCATTTCTTGCTGATGAATAATAACGGAAGGAATAATCTGTATTTGCAAAGAAAACAGAGAATCCTTTCGGAAAATTTAAATTTATTTTTTTCAAAACATAATAATGAGTCGTTACAGATTGGGTAATCTAGGAAATCATTAAATAATTTTTTTCGCTTTGAAAAGGTTAACTTGGGGTCTGGACGGAAAATACATTTATCGAGGGTGTACAGAATGCATTGTATTGCTCGATTGTAAGTAATGATTGAGGGAATGTTGTTTTGTTCAACAATCTCTTTGAATGAAATCAGATAATAGAAGACTTCTTTTTCGTAATTTTCCTTATAAGAAAATGACGCTGAATCCATTCTATAATTTTGTTGATATAAAGGGCTTGCTAGATATGAAATTTTATATGCTTTTAAAAGCGCATTTAGGCAAAAGAATTGGTCCTCTGAATAGCAGAACCTTGTGTCAAATGTAAGCGAGTTTTTATTTAGGAATGATTTCTTGTATGCTTTACAGCAAACTCCACCTAAAATTAAACCATAGTTTTTTGTAGCGAAACAGGTTTCGGTTACAAGGTGTTTTTTTTCTAGTGGAGATATTTCGGGAATGTCTGTGTTGTATATTGAGTATGAGGATGATACAGAGTTTTTTTTGTAAGAATATTCAAATAGAATAATGTCGGAGTTCCATTCCTTTGCTTTGTTGTAAATAGATGAACATGATGTTTCATCTATTTGATCATCGCTGTCTAGGAATGAGATGTACTCTCCTTGTGCTTGCTTGATTCCGTAATTTCGTGTAGCTGAAACGCCCGCATGCTCTTTTTTGAAAAATTTAAATCGGTTGTCCTTTATTGCATATTCTTCGCAAATTGAACATTCTGCTTCCGGAGCTCCATCGGACACCAAAATGAATTCGCTTTCCTGCATTGTTTGTGCGATAAGCGAGTCTAGACAGGCTCGCAAATATTCCAAAGGAACTTTATAGACAGGGACTATGATAGAAATGGCGAACATCAGGGGTATATCTCTTTTTTGGCTTCAGCCAATGCGTTTATATAACCTTTACCGAACTTCAAATCGGGTTCCATGTAATTTCCTTCTCCCCATTCATTCCATGATTTTACAAAGATAATCTTATTTTTTTTGTTCTTTACTCCATTTAATATACGAATGCATAGCTTTTTAAATAATT
>Ga0310696_10001293_pt1 | contig 36457 bp, 54 predicted proteins | sample AusTroGonzalo_MG_4_FD_203885 | JGI IMG/M metagenome (GOLD analysis project Ga0310696, IMG submission 203885) | Bovine rumen microbial communities from tropical cattle in Woodstock, Queensland, Australia - Gonzalo_02 (v2) (version 2) | ecosystem: Host-associated > Mammals > Digestive system >... | reverse complement strand
CAGCGTCACCGTGGCCTTGTAGAGTTCATATCGCTCTACATTTTCCAGGCGCAGGCTGATATCCAGCTCGGCCGAACAGGTGGTGCCGATCTGGATATCTTCGCCGCTGCAGATCTGTCGTGTGATCTTGCCGGTCCCCTCCACGATGACGGAGGGGCTTATGTAGTAAATGACGCCTCGTTCAGTCTTGATGTTTCCATACCAGTCTGACATGACGGAAAACTTCTGGATGGCTTCAATGTATTCGTTCGATACCGGGTACACATTACCACCTCACATTTCCACCACGTTGGCCTTGAAGTTCTCGTACAAGCCCCCCTCGTCGGCATAAGCCGATAGGTTCTTCTGGTCAGAATCGCATTTTCCACAATAGCCATTCATGGTCTGAATGCCGTTGTCATAGTAGGTGAATACAAACTCCTGGCCTTGCAGCAGATTCTTCAGGTATTCGTTTTCAGCGCCTGTGAGACGCTTGAATTTCATGCTGACCTTCCGGACATCCCGCCGCACCCACACAATGCGATTGTACCCGGATTCCGTCCGCCCGGTTTCGGGTGCGACGATATTGTCATGACTGATATTGATTTCTGTCGGCACATACAGCGGAGTGCCATTGACGGCCCAGTAGCCGTTTTCACACATTTTCAGTATCGGCATATCATCACACCCTTATCGGACTCGCGCCGGTCCTTTGAATGGCGCGGTTGTTCTCGTTCACGACCACATTGAATACCTCGCGGCCATCAATGATGACCCTGATATCCTGTTGGTCGTTTCCACCTGCCTGCAATATCTCGATCAGACGTTCTATCGCAGACTGGATGCCGGTCAAGTGTCCCTCTATGGCGCTGGAATCGTCCACAGGGGCGCTTTCTGCGGCAGCCTTTGTCTTATATGGCGCGACGGTTCCAGCGGCAATCTGGGGCATTGCAAAGCCGCCTATGCCAGCCAGAACATCAGAGATCGATTTGAATATCGAGGCGATGCCTGCCAGCTCACTCAAAACAGCCTGCATCCCGCCGACGACACTCTCAACGCCGTCCATCACGCCGGATGCTTTCGCGTTGATCTGAACGCCGTCAGCTTCGTTCACAATGGCATCGGCCACGTTGGAGACCGTCTTCAGCACGTCGCCCTTCGTGTTATCGATGCCCTGCGCCCAGCCAAGGCCCACGTTCTCGCCGACCTGTTCCTCGAACAGCTTCGAAGGGCTGGCGATTCCCAGCGCGGCCTTTGCGGCTTGAAGAAGCTGCTGTGCACGTTGTCTGACGAGGTTTTCAAGCCACGGCCATCTGTTGTTGACGCCCTGCCCAATGCCCTGGACGATGGCGTCGCCGATGGTGTTCCACGGCTGAGCCTTTATGGAATTGATCGCGGTGAGGGTGATCGTCTGCAGCGTCTGCATCGAAGTCCTCGCCTTGGTCTCCATCGACTGCATGGCACGCTCGAAAACCGAGATGATCTCCTTCCACTTGGTGTCGAAGTTGGTCCCGATCCGCTGCATGACGGTATCGATCTTCGTGGCAATGGCTTCCAGCTTCGTGGAGACCGTGCTTTCAGCCTTGGTCAAGCTGGTCTCCGTGGTGGTGTTCATGCTGTCGGTGGATGTCTTGATATTGGTGTTCGCCGCGGTCAGGAACTCCGTCAGCCTCGTCTCCATGGCGGTATACTTTTCACTGGCAGCGGTTTCAACGGTGGTCAGCGTCGTCTGTATGGTCTGTGTGGCCGTATCGAGGCCGGTTGTAATGTTGGTGTTGATCGTCGTCATGGATGTGGTGAGGGCAGTTTCAATGGACTGGAGCGCCAACTGAATGAACTCCATGACTTCGCCCCACCGGTCAAACAAGGGCTGCGTCTGATCGGTTCCACCCTGTGTAGTAATACCGATCATGTTCTGCATGGAGGTTTGGAGTGCAGCTTCAATGGCGGCAAGCTTGCCTTGCCACGTCGTGTCCACTTCATCCCATGTCCCCTTCATGTTCTCGCCCATTTCCTCGGTAGAGCCGGAGGCATTGGTATTCATGCTCTCCGCGGACGTGCTGACACTCTGGGACATTTCATCCACAGGCTGAGTGATCTTCTCGTCCAATTGCTGGGCAGCAAGTCCGATGTTCTCGGTCATGCCCTGCGCTGCGTCTGTGACTTTGCCGCTGGAGGCTTCTATCGAATCAGCGATAGCGCCAACGGATTCATCAGCTGCAATCCGCATGAGATCGGCATTCTGGGTAAACTGAGCATAGATTTCGTCCGCGCTCGTGCCCTGAAGCTCTGCGATGCGCTCTGCCAGCGCCCGCATGTCCGCTTCCATGCCTTCGCCGGTGGATTTGACCCCGTAGGCCATCTCCATCCATTTTGTGACCATTTCCTGCCCGCCACTTTCATAGCACTTGATCATGCTCTGCATGGCGGTTTCCGTTTCGCCTTGCAGGGCTTCTTTAAGCTCACCCTGCGCCTGGATCAGCTGAACGCCCAGCGATGCGGTATATCCGGCGACGGCAACAAGGACGGCTGTTGCGATTCCTCCAAGCGCCGTAAGGATCGCTGGTCCAGCCGCTGTGATGGCTGCGGGCAGAGTAGCTCCAAGGCCGGTGGTAATCGGCCCCAATATGGAGGATGCCAGGAATTGAGCAACCTTCAATGCGACAACGCCCTTCGCCATGGTGAATACCGCACCCAAGCCCTTGACAGCAGCAAACAGCGCCATGAACACGCGCCCGCCGCTGGTGGAGAACAATCCGCTGATGATGCCGGAGAACGCGGTAAAGATGGCGTTGCCCACCTGAGTCAGCACTTCCCACCAGTTGATGCTCCCGAGGAAATTGCCGATTGCCGCGCCAACCGCATGCCAGTCGATCTTTTTCACTACATCGAGGAACACGCCCAGCAGCTTCATGAACAGCTCTCCGAGGGTGTTGAACAATTCTGCCCATTTTACTTCATGCAGCACACGGTTGATCGCAGACGATATTTTCCCGGCCACACCCTCAAAGGGGTTGCCATCCAGGAAAGCCCTGATCATGGCCGTAAGGCCATTGAAAAGATCGATGATGATGCCGGCGACAGCGTCCAGGTCGATGGTCATAAACCAACTCTTGACCGCTTCTCCGATCTTTGCACCGATGCCCTCCCACAGACCAGGCTGGCTCACTATGTCACCGATGGCGCCTATCAGTTGATTGAAGCCGATGGCGAATATCTCCGCCACATAGCCCCAATCAATGCCGCCGAACCACTCTATGAGCTTCTCGGCGAGTGTGACGGCCATGTTCCGCAGGTTCTCAAACACCGCAGGCCAGTCGATACCGGCCACGACCTGCCGGAGCTGTTCAACGCAGTACAGGAAAAGGTCTATCAGGGTGCCGGCCAGCTCTTCCCAGTCTACCTCATGGATAACCCGATTGATCGCATTGAATATTCTCTCCGGAACGCCCTTGAACGGGTCTTCCCGCAGGAATGCGTTGATGGCTTCCGGAATGCCTTTCAGTATGCCGATGACGACATCGGCAATGGCATCAAAGTCGATGGTCTCAAACCATGCCTTGATGAATTCACCGATGGACTTTCCGATGCTCGTCCAGATCCCGGGCGTGGTGACAATGCCTTTGATGACATTGATCAGGGCATTCCACTTTTTCGCAAAGACGCGCCCGATCATCGGCCAGTCGATGTTGTCAAACCATGACTTGATCGCCCTACCGATGCCCTTGCCGAGATTCAGCCAGTTCACGGTGTCCAGGAAGGTTTCCAGAGCATCGAAGACGGCATTGATGCCGTCGGCAATGGTTTTTCCCAACAGCTCCCAGTTGAAGTTGTCCACGAAACCGTTGATGATCTGGCCGATGCGGGACGCCCACTTCACCGCCCACGGACGGAATTTGTTGTTGATCCAGTTATCGGCAACCTCAAGGGCTTTGTTCAACCCCTCGGCAATCACAGCGCCGACGCCGTACCAATCGCCATTTTCCCAGGCTGCCTTGAGCTTCTTAATCCAGTCCTGGATGCCCTGCGGCAGATCAATGGGAACGGTCTCGTACTCGATGCCGGTTTCCTCGCTGCCGCCGCCGCTGGAACTGTTGTCGCTCTGACGGGTCAACTCGTCGAAGCTGTACAGCTCCGCATTCAGCTTCTTCTGTGCCCCTGCCGCCTTCTCAGTGGATTTGGCGTAATCGTCCGTCCCCTGCTTCGCTCGGGTATAGGTGCTTTTCCCGCCCAGCAGCGCGAAAAACTGATTCAGGGCAGTTATCGCCCGGTCCAGCAGATTGATGACCTTCAGGATGATGGGTTCCAGCGCCTGCAGAATGCTCCCGATTGTCACGGCAATATCGCCCTTCAACCGAGTGCTGCTGTTCTTGATCCGGCTCATGGTCTTGTCGAATTCATCAGAAAACTTCGCAAGGCGCTGAATGCCCTCGGTGACATCCTTGAACAGACCCGAAATGAACGTGCGCTTGATGCGGGTGATCAGGAGGCGCTTGATGCTGGACAGCGATTTCACCAACGTTTTCGCATCAATGCTGCTTTTCTTTGCCTGCGCAGAAAACTGTTTCAGCTTCGATGTCACCTTGCCGATACCCTTTGCAATGGCATTGTAGGAAATCTTTGCCAGGTTCTTTGCCAGATCAAAGGCCTTGGACGCTGCGTTGCTCAGGGCATTTCCGAAAGCTCTCACCGCCGATGCGTTCAGACTGCCGACGAAGTGAAACGCTTTCGTCCCAGCGGCCGCGAGCTTGTCCAGCAGCCCCTCTATGCTCTTTGCCAGTTGATTGACGTCAATGCTGAATCCGCCCGTGTCCGATTCGCCCAGCTCTGCTTTCCTCGCAAGCAACCCTTCCAGCTTTGCGCTGGTGATATCAATATCATACTGGATAGACCGAAAAGCCTGGCTGTCCTCGGGCATGCCCAGCTTTGCGATTTTCTCCTGGATATCCTTCTCATACTCCTGCGCAATGGCGTCCTTCGACCACTGTGCCATCTTTTCCCAGCCGGGCATAGCCTCCATTTCCGCTTTGGCCTGCTCACGGATCTGGGCAATCTGCGCCTGACGGGCTTCCTCGGCCAATATGCGCTGCTTCTCCATACGAGCATTGAGGCGCGCCAACTCGGCTTCGGTCTTGGAAATAGCCCTGTCCACCTCTTCCTGCCCGCCGGCCATATTCTGCGCGGCGCTCCTGGCATTTTCCATTGCCTGGGAATATGTGCTTGCGCTGCTGCTCGCCCTCTGAGTGGACCGCTCCGTCTGCTGCGTGGCGTTGTTCACGTCGCTGGCAGCTCTGGACGCCGCAGCGCCGACATTGCGAAGGTTGGAGGCGGTCCCGGAAAAGGCCCGTTCCAAGTTGACACACAGGTTTTCGATTCTCTGCGCCAGATTGTCCATGGCGGACACCAGTTTGGCGGAGCCCTGCTTAAAACCTTCGGCGTCGAGCCCTGTTTCGATATAAACGGAACCGTCCGCGTAATCAGACATTTCCGTCCCCTCCTTCCTTCGCTAACTCCTCAAATATCGCCTGAAGCTGGTCTTCGGGGGTCTTGCGGTCTTCCTTGTACTCCAATGCGCACAGGTCACGATTGGCAGTGAGGAATTCCTTCTCGTACTTCTCCAGCTTCTTCCCTTTGGCTTTCTTCTGGCGAATCGTCAACACCATGCCCCATAGGTCCTCACGGTCCACGGCCTGAAAATAGCCCAGGAATGACCACCAGTGGAGATATGGCATGGACCGCACTTCTCGTCCTGCAACCTTGTTGATGGCAGGGAACAGGATTTGTTCGTCCTTTTCCCAATTAACCACCTTTGGGCTTGGCTTGTCCTCGGACAATCGGAATTCGATAAAATCCGAGGCAGCCTTGAACGCTTCCGGGAAGTGCTCCCTCGGTATCGTGTTTACTGCCTTGAAAATGATCGACAAGCAAACAAAGACCTTTTCCCTGTCAGGAAGGTCTTTGTCGTTATATGCCGCTATGATTCTCAGCACATTCCGAAAATCTGAACGAATCTCATATTCCCTGCCGCAGACGTTAAGCGTCCTCGGAAGCCGCCCCAGCATCGCTGATCGCCTCCGGCTCAAGGTCCTTCAGGTACTTGTCAGTCCTGGCCTTGGATGCTTTCATTTCCTTTTCAACCGCTTCCAGGACGATGTTGCCCAGCGTCTCAATGACGATTTCCGCGTAGAATTTCCCGTTGACGCTCGAAAAAGCGGAACGATTCTTGAAGATTTCCCCGCAATCGTCCATGTCGAAAAGCTGGTTCAGCCGGTCGATCAGTGCTTCCTGCACAGACTTCATGGTGGCCCAGTCTTTCTCGACGGAAGCGGTGCCATTGGCGTTGATGTTGATTTTCTCCAGGGGCTTGACGATCTCCGGGAAGTCCGTCCGCAGGCTTTCCAGCCTGTCCAGGATGGACCAGTCCGCCGGCCTGAAATGTACCTGACAGATAACCTTGCCATAGAGATTCCGCAAGGTTATTTCTCTGGTACCGTCATCGAACATGCTGCTGTACTGATTGATATTCGACATGATTCTATCCCCCTATTGATAAAAGGCACGGGAGCGTTGCCGTCCCGTGCCCTGTCGATGTGATTCGTGAATGGCGCCGATCAGGTGATGTCGGTGATCGTGGCGATATTGGTCGCCATGTCGTAGGAGATGTTCTTCTTGGTCATCGGGCCAGTGGGATTGATCTTGTACGGGATCGCAAGGCCCTTGGTGTCGCCACCCACGGACTGCGGCACAAACCAGGCGTCGCGCACGTTGCAGTAGCCGGTCATGACGCGGGTTTCGGTGTTCACGTTGGTAAAGAACGCCTCGGCGAACTCGCCGATCAGATCCTCCTCGCCGTGCTTTTCGTTCAGGGCCACCTCCAGCATGTGGTCGTACATGGCGCGGCTCGGATCCATGTAGTACGGGTCCACGTCGATTTCCGGCTCGTAACCGGAATGCGTGAACGTGGCCTCGCCCAGAACGTTCTTGCCGGACTCGGTGTCCGGGTTGAGCTCCTTCGTCAGCTCGTCGTTGTCCTTGCCGATGGCCTCCCAGCCGTCCGACGCCTTGGTGTACACGACGGTGATGGTGTCGTTCGCCGCGGCGGTGCCGGTGACGGTGATGCCGTAGTTGGACAGGGTCACGGCCTGGCCGTTCAGCTTCCAGTTCGTGCCGTCGTACTTGAACACATACGTCCCGGACGCAGCCACCTGGGTGCCGAACGTCGAAGCGGTTACGGAAACGGCAGAGATTTCCGAGCCGGTCTCGGTCGCGGTTGCGGACTCAGCCACAGCGCCGTTCTTCCACCGGCCGAAAAACATACCCCTCTCACGATTCAGTCTCGCCATAATGCTTCACTCCTCCTATGCGTATTTTTTGTAGTCGTTTTCATACCTGAGCTGACCAGAGATCATCCAGTCCTCGACGCCATCCTGAAGAATGGCATTGAGGAAAGCTGGCGTCGTGCGCAGGATGCTGTCAATCCTGCGGTTTTCTCCGATGTCCGGGTATGTAGTCAGATGATACTCAGTGTCCGAGATCGTCACTGGCTGTCTTTCCAGCCACTTGCCCAGCGTGTCCAGAAATTCCTTCACCCTGAGCTTGTGGCGGTCAGTCTTTAATGCCGCTCGATACACGATGTCAAAGGGATATGCGCATACCTGGTGCACTTCACCCAGCACGTTCTCGCTGTTCTCCACGACCACCGCTCCAGATGTGGGAAACATGCTGATGCCAGCGGTGTCGGACAATGTGGAGAACGCGATCTCCCGACCGTCCAGGCCGGGGAATTGATTCAGCAACGTCATGAGGGCGGTGCTCACGACGTCGGTGCCTTCGATATCAACGATTCTCTGTCGCCGTGTCGCCATATGCTATCGCCCTCCCAGCCGCTTCTTCAGTTCTTCGACCCACTGATCGCCATACTCCGCCTTTGCTGCATCGAACCAATGGTCGCGCGCTTCTGGATTGGAGTATTTCAACCTTCGATTGGTCGGTTTCAGTGTTGCGCCCTTGCGGAAGCGCAGGATGTACTCATTGGGGCCTGTGGGAATTTTCCTCGGCCCCTTGCCGGTCTCGGAATCCACCATCACCCGGCCGCCGTACAGGTAGCGGGCATATGGGCCAGGGAAAACGACCTTCCGACCGCCGTCCTCTGTGTGGGAGCGCTGCTGGAGGCTTCCCGTCAGGTGGGGCATCTTTGACCGGCAATCCTGCAGCACGCGCTGACCAAACCATTCCTGGGCTTCGTTGAATCGGTCTTCCATGCCGGTGAGATCGAGTGTGACGCGCACATGGGACAGCACGACAGAGTATTTCGGGAAATGAAACGTGTCCGACATGCTATCTGCCCCCGATCTCAAAGTGCGGCATCAGATTGAACCATGTCGCACTGGTGATCATGTACACGCCGTCATACTCGTCATTCATGGCGTGATACAGTCCTTCGTCATAATCATCATCGTCCAGCGGTTCATCCTCGCTATGGTCTCCGATCATGATGAAATCGCACTCGGGCGTCAAAGTGAAATAACCCTCGACATCCTCCTTGGCGGCGTAGACCTTCGGTGGTATGTAGAGAAGCTCGTTCCCTTCGCTGTCCGTTGCGATCCTGAAGGGCTGGCAATTCAGCAGGATTTCCACATTGTCCGAATTGGTGTCCCCGTGCTTTGTGGCGGTTTTGCCCTGGCCTTCGATGACATCCACGCCATCGAATACCGAAGTATACCAGGAATGGTCGCTCTCCCTGTAATTGAAAAGGGTGATGGTCTGATCGAACATCACATCACCCCCGCATACAACAGGTTGATGCCCTCGTTGTCGGGAATGTCGGTCAGATACTGCTCGGCGATGCCGTACAGCAGCCTGTCACGCGCCGCAGGGTCCGCGGCGGCTCTACCGTAGACAGAGCCGTCCGCGGCCTGGACGTAGTGGATTGATTCACGGCCAGACGACATGGAAGCCACAGCGCCCTTGAATGCGCCGCTGGCATCCTGCGTCGCCTGAACCGCTTTCATCTGTGCGTCGATCAGGGAAAAGGCGTCCGCGAGAGCGCAGACGGCCTTTTTCACCTTCACGATATGGGCAGCTTCCTCCGGAAAGGTGTTCTCCGTCCGATGGAAGGTGATCGTGTCCAGGTAATCGCTGGCACGATCCAGCCACTTGGCAGCATTGGCCTCGGTCAAGGTGTCCCCATGATAGCTTTCGCTGTAAAAGGCGTAGTCCGCATATGCCATAGCGGACCACCTCACTTCGAGGTCTTGACGCCCGTTTCCGCGGCCTTCTCGCTGCCTTCTTCGTCGGCCTTGTTGTCCATTCCCTGGACATCGGGAGCGGCCTGCGCGTTCGTTGCAACGCCGCTGGTGTTCTTTTTGGGCTTATACTTGCCCGGCGTGCTCGCGTTGGTCACCATGTCAGCTCACCCCCTGAAGCGTCAGGCCGGCCAGGCTGTACAGACGGCTGTTGGCAACAACGCCGTTCTTGTAGGCCCTGATCTTGACCTGCTGGTTGATGTTGGAAATCCGGATGATCATGAGGCCATCGCCATCCAGCGTCACCTCGCCGCGTCCGCTCACGCCGCCGATCAGCTCAAGCGTGATGGAATCCGCGCCGGAGGAGGAAGCGTGGAGGGCGAGGTAGTTGCCCTTCTGCTCAGCGACATCGCCGCTGAATCCGGTGTAGCCGGTCACGTATTTCAGCGTGCCGGTGATGGCGTTTTCGCCGACAGTAATCCCGCTCTGCAAGTCAGCAACGTACTTGCCGAGCAGGTCAGTGCCTGCCGCTATGTCAGCGTCTACCGACAGGCTCACTGAGGGTCCGACACAGCGAAGATCAGGTCGGGCGTGACGGCCACGGTGCCGTAGTGGAAGAAGATGCTGACGGCGAAGGCCTCGGACAGCGGGATCTTCTCGGCGTTGTAGGGATTGGACATGACCGGCTGGGCCACGGCGCCCTCCACCATCAGCAGCGCGTTGCAGCCGGTGGGCAGATGGACGCAGGACTGGACGCGGACGCCATGCCAGGTGTAGAACTCCTCGGCAGCGGTGTCCACGTTGGCGTTGTTGGTCTGCTTGTCCAGGTTGATGCGCACCTTGCCGTAGTACTCGGGAGAGAGCACCAGGTGCATCATGGAGCGCGGGACGCCATCGACGAAGTTGTTCTGGGTGGTCTCGCACTTCTGGATGATCTTCTCCAGAATGTCGTTGATGTCGGTCAGGCCGGTGATGTCCACCGTGGTGGCGGCAGTGGCCGCGACGCTGAAGAACGCCCGGTCCAGCTCCGCGTCCATGCGGGCGACGTGATTGCGGGCGCGGCGCTCCAGGACGCCGTCGACGCCGTACAGGGTGATGTCCTTGTTCTCCAGCTCCTCCACGATCTCACGATCGGTGTCGATGGGAACGGTCACGGGGCGGGCCTTGATCTTGTTGCCGGCGCCGGCAGCGCGGGCGGTGCCGTAATCCTGGGCAGTGGCGTTGACGAAGCGCTTCGCCTCCACGGTGCCGGACTCGGGATTGCCGGACAGATCGCGGTTCTTCATGGGGCCGGAGATCAGGCCCTTCTCAACGTTTTCGATCACCTTGCCGTAGAGCTCCGACAGGTAATCCCTGCCGGTGTTCTCAAGCAGGATGCTCAGGGACTGAATGCGGGGCATAGTTCATAACTCCTTTCGTTGTGGGATTAGAAAATCTTGGGAGGGACATACTTCTTCCCGCCGTCGCCGCCGTTGCCGCCGGTGGGGCCGGTGAAGTTGGGAGCCTTTCCCTCCTGCTCCTTCTTCTTGGCCTCGGCGTCCTTCTCTTCCTGGGTCAGGTACAGGCTGGCGTCCTTCTCCTTGGCGGACTTCATATAGTCGTCGAAGCCATAGAAGGAGCCGTCCTTCCATTTGAGGCCGCTGTCGGCGTTCATGATCTCGGAGATCAACTGGGCGCGGGCATAGGGCGATTTGACGTCATATTCGTCCATCTTGCCCTTCAGCCAATCCTTCTGGTCGCGCTGGGTCATCTGGGTCTTGAAGTCGTTCTCGGCGTCCTTCGCCGCCTTCTTGTACTTCTCGACCTCGTCCTTCAGCTTGGCGGGATCGATGCCGTCAAAGCTGGCCAGGGCATCGTTGGCCTTGGTCAACTGGTCCTGTAGGCCATCACGTTCGGAGGTGAGATCGGTGATCTGCTTCTCCTGCTTCTTCAAAGCCTTGCCGATGTCGGCGGTGTGGATGTCCAGCAGGCCCTTGATCTGATCGTCGGTCGCTTCGGGGAAAGCCTTCTTGATGTCCTCTCTGGTCATGGTGTGCTCCTTTCCGTCTTGCCCTTCGGTTTGTGTTCGCGGTGCCCTTCCGCACGGGCTTGATAGTTTATCGACATTCCGGTCAAATGTGAGTATGAAAAAAGCGCCCCGAAGGACGCTCTAATCATCAAATACTGCTCTGGCAGTAATTTTGGTTGACTTTTGCCCTCAAATGCTGTACAATAGTCATAGAGAGTTGGTCGCTGTCCTCGTGAAACCTTCCTTTCGGAAGCTGGACGGTGTGTCAGCTCTCTGTATTTCTTCTGAGGACTTCAGCGATCTTTCCATCACGGACGATTACCAGTTCATTGAGCTTTTCTGTATTTCTGGACCAGAATAGCTTATCGATTTGCTTCTGAATCACATCATCATTCAAACCGCTATTAGTAACGTCAATGATATAATTGTCGGACTGTGACCGACGAACGCTTTTCAGAACCCTGTTATAAATCGTGTTCTCCGTCGCCCCGGGCTGGATGGTTTTTAGATCATATTTTTGCCCATTAAATAGAATGTCTGGTGATGACACGCCCTGTGGATTATTCACACGCGGAACCATGTACGTCTCTCCACCCACATCTCTTGCCAGCATTTGAGCAACGGCTTTTTCATGCGGTTTATAATCCAAAACGACATTCTTCCCATCGACTGTGTATGAAACACCATCTTTGGTATAGGTCAGCAAATCCTGCACTTCATGGCTGCCAGGTACGGCATTCGGAAACCAGTTGCCCGTTATATCCTGATAATTCGCAGGCGGCGGTGTTTCCGATTGAGCCGCAGGCGTTCCCTCCTGATACGCCCTCATGGCCTCTTTGTAATTCCACTCTGCCACTTGCAGCCGGTCTGCCAGCCTCGGCAATCCGTTCTCGTCGCAGAAAGCGTTATACCGGCTGTTCATATTGCCCAGCTTGTCATACTCGGCATTGTAGGCCTCCTGCAGCGTCCGCTTCATATCCGGGTCAGTGCAGGCGTCGATGGCCTCCTTCAAGGCCATTACCTTCCGCTTCTGCTTTCGGATGTCGCGCTCCTGCTTCCGCTGGTCCTGGGAAAGATCGTAGGCTTTCTTGTTCTCTTCCGCGTCGTAGTGCTTCCAGGGATTGTGTTCGCCGTCGCCGGGGCCGAAGCTGTGCCGGCAGTTCCAGCCGCACAAGCCCTCGCCAGTGCCATAGCCGGTGCATTCATAGAAATCGGGAAAGCGCTCGTCCTTGCCGGACACGGAAAAGAAACGCCCCTGCCACCATGAATGGTTGCCGGGGTTCTCACCACCGTCGCCATACCTTGCGCCCAGGTGGGCGCTGGTCAGCACGATGTCCCACTTGTATTGGTCCATAAGGCCCATCGTCATATTGCCGCTGGCCTGCGCCGTGCCGGTTCTGACAGCGCGCAGGACGGCTACCTCCAGCGTGTCCACATGGCCGGTGGGATAGACCACCTGCGCCTGATGCTCAGCCAGATCCATGATGGTCTCGCGGACGGCCTCGTTGTAGGACGTGGCGCCGGACATGACCTTGATATGGGCCAGATCGAGGGCTTTAATCAACTCCTGCTGGCTCTTGACGGCGGTGGTCCGCGTGTAGTTGCGAAGCTCACCCAGCGTCCGCTGGTAGGTGTCCTCCAGTATCTTCTGGATGCGCGGAGACTGGCGCAGCGGAGGCACGTCAACACCGGCTTGCCGCATGGTTTCCGCGTCCGCCTCGTAGGCTTCCAGCCCCGCTTCCTGGAAGATGCGCCTGACCTCGTCGTTGGATTTCCGCGTATAGGACACGATTTCGCGTTGAAGGTCTTCCAGATGCCCGCCGGCATCGATCATGACCTGTGCCTGCCATTGGCTCGTGGTCGTGATCTCAAACTGATGGAACTTTTCCAGCCGCGCCACGACGCGCTTCACGATGTCCTGGATGATCCAGTTGTTCAGCTCGTCCAGAACCGGCTGCATCCGATCCGCGATCTCCTGAAGCTGCTTCGGTGTCAGCATTGGCCGTCACCTCATTCAGCCTTGGGGAACAGGGATTTTTCCTTCTCAGCCGATGCCTGTTCCGCTTCCTGCGTGATGGCCTTTGCCTCCTGTTCGCTCATGCCCTCGAATTTGACGAAATACATCCACTTCGGAACCCAGCCCTGCGAGACATAGGACTTCCAGTTGGCCTTGTCCTCCTCGTAGTTGTAGGTGATGTCCCCGAAGTTGAATTCCACCTCATACGCGCCCAGCGGGGCGAGGTTTAACAGGGTCATCAGAGCATCAGCGCCATACAGCGCCCGCTCGATGGCGGTTTTCAGCGCGTCGCGGTCATTCTTGATGGTCTGGATCGTGTCGCGGTCATCGGCTTCCACCTGCGTGGCCGTGATCACGCCGTTCTGACCATCCATGACGAAAACGCCCTCGGAGAAGCCGCACTTCACGCCGGCCATGGACAGGTCGAGGTTGATGTCCTTGATCCTGTCCTCGGTCAGCATCGTGGGGATGTGCTCATGGATGGCGGTGGTGTCGTTGTCATTCATGCCCATGCCCAGGCCCTTGACGAAGCGCGGCAGCTTGACGCCGTTCTGATTGGCATACTTCATAAGCTGCTGGCCCACGAAGGTGATGTGCTTGCTGTCCTCCACCTCAGTGTTCTTCCTGCTGAACGCGATGTCCACGGCCTTGAGCTCTTCCAGGGCGTTGGAGAAGCAGGACACGCCCAGGGGCGAGGTATCGTCGATGGTGTTGGCTCCCGGCATGCGGAAGTAGGCGAACAGCGGATGCTCCAGCTTTTCGATGTAAACCTCCGGCTCCATGTTTGCCCATTCCTCCACGGCGGTCAGCGGGATCTCAATGCCCAGCGTCCAGCGCCCGTCGCCATTGGAGCGATTCTGAAAGGCCTTATTGGTCACGACATAGCGGTCGTCCTGGAAGCGGTGGTATTCCAGCCGCGTGAAGTGCATGAAGCCATGGGTGATATGCTCCGCGAAGATCGCGCCGACGATCTCCGAATCGTTCACCTTGGTTATGCCGAAGTTGTTCGGCAGCACGAAATCCCAGGTCTTGCCATTCCATTTCAGAATCATGCCGCCCAAACGAACCGCGTCCGAAACGTGTTCGGCCAGCTTGTCGATCAGCCTGTCGCTGATGGCCTGCAGCGCTTCGGCGCGAGGGCCATCGCCGGAGATGGCAATGCCGATGTCAAGCACGATCAGCTTGGTGCGGAAATCGGCGATGTGCTTCGCCATGTTGATCGTGATGATGTCGTCCTCGTGATCCAGCCACGGAGGCTTGCCCGTGGACACGTCATCCCAAACGGTCAGAGCGTTTTCCATCTTGGAGGACTGTATCAGCTCCACGCCGAATGCCTTGCCTGCCTCTGTCGAAAAAAACATGCTTTTGAACCTCCCCCAAAGGTAGGTGAATAAGTTCACGGGCTTCACCCCCTTGTCCTCAGATTTGCCATTTCAATTCACTCCGAAGGGCCGTCCGGCAGAAATACCGCAACTGGTCCATGGAGTGATCATTTTCTTTGATAACCTCGTCCTCCGGCGATTCATCGTCCCATGAGTAGGCCTCAAACTCTTCGAATGTGGACTTGCAACTGTCATGGAAGAACAGCGCCCCGGCGTTCAGGAATTTGGTAACGTCCTGGATGCCGTTGAGCACGTCGTTGTCGGCCTTGACCACCAGATACTTGCCATACTTCTGGATGGTCTCGACCATGGAGGACGCCGACGGGTCTATGATGATGTACTCTATTGGATAGTCGCCTATCAGCCTGACCAGCATCGTGTAATAGGCTTCGTTATCCACGCGCCTCTCGCTGCCGCCGTTGTAGTAGAGCTCCCGGACCATCGTGGCCCTCTTGTGTGCCGGATCATAGTCATACAGCCCGGCGGCAAATGGATTGACGGTGCCGTAGTCGATGGACACATAGTAGCGGTGCTTCGGATTGGGCTTGAATTCGTCATGTACGACGTGTTTGTCGTGATCGAACATGGGATAGACCAGCCCCTCGGCCTTGACCCATTGTCCGAGAATATACCGGCGATAGAACACGCCGCTATACATGGTTTCATATCGGTTTCGGATTTTGTCGGACAGGCTGTAGTTGTCCGTCATCGTAAAATGGAGATAGACCACGTTCCGCTTTCGCGTCTTTTTAATCCACTCCGTATAGAACCAATGGACAGGGCTTTCAGGGTTGCAGTTGAACCAGAATTTGGAACCTTCCACGGAGCAACGGCCCATGGCCTGCTCCACGAAGGATCGCGGCATCAGCGCCACCTCGTCAAAGTACACGCCGGCCAGGGTAATGCCCTGAATGACCGTGTAGCTGGATTCGTCCCTGCCGCCGAACAGATAGAACGTGTTCGTCTTCTTGCCATCCGTGACCACCATCTTGTTTTCGCTCCGGCGCTCAACGAAAGTGTACATCCCTTCCAGCCACAGAGGAATATTGGTGGTCACGTTGCGCCGGAGCGCTTCGATGGTCTTCCCGCATATCGCCAATTTTTGATTGTCAAACGTGTTCATTGCCCAGGTGATGAAGCCCACCGACATGGACACAGTTTTGCCGGAGCGTATGGAGCCGTCGCAGATGATGCCGTCCCTGTCCTTGAAATCATCCCTCATCCACCACGTCGCCGTCAGGTTCTGGCGCGGGCTCAATTTCTGGTATCGCATCTTCCGTTACACTCCTCATGCTCTCCATGAGCACCTCCACCAGATTGTTCTCAGGCTGTTTTGTCAAATCGCCCTGGCTGGCCCTGACCTGTTCCCGATGCAATTCATAGCGCTGATTATCCAGCGCGGAACCGGCATCAAGGCCGAACAGCTTGCCGAGCGTCGCCACGGCGCGGACGGCAGCTTCAAGGTCGCTGGTGAAGGACGATCTCAGGGGGAATTTCTTCACGGTGCCGTCCTCCATCGTGACCTCTTTGACATCCACGGTTTCACGGAAGGTTTTCGTTCCCACGCCGTCAGGGTAGTTCTCGATGCTGGTCAGCAGTTTTCCATAAAGCGCCTTTGCGGCCCTGGCCTGCATGCTGGTCATTTCGGCCAGGAAATTAGATTCCTCGTCGCTGATTTTCTGTACGGTTTTTGTCCGCGTTTCATCCGAGACATCCTGCCGGAGCGTGGCCCAATCCTCACGCTTTGCCCGGTCAGCGATGGTTGATCTTGGAATGCCATATTTCGCGGCGAGTTTGCCGAAAGACGTGCCGCCCTTGGCATATTCCGCTTTCATTTTCTTCCAGTTGGGCGCGTTCGCTTTTCCGGCCACATCACCACCTCATTTGGATTTGATTGGCCTTGCGGCCAGTTGCAACGACGTTCCAGCGGGTTCCCTTGGCGCAGACCAGTTTCCCATAGGCTGGAAAAGGAAGCGCTGGGAGAGCCGTTTCCAGCCCACCCAGCGTATTGACGTTATACACGACGATAGAGGACGGCCTTGTTGTAGCCGGTCACGCCCTCGGTCATCAGGTTCAGGAATTCCTCACGGGTGAAGCCGGACAGGCGGAAGATTTCTTCCGGGCGCATGCCAAGCTGCTTCCCGATCTCCTGCACGGTCTTTCCCTCGTCCAACAACCGTTTCACGATGGCCTTCATTGGTTCCAACAAGTGAGTGCCGCGGGCGCGGTTGTGGGTGATGGTGCCGTACACGTCGGCGCTCTGGTCGCCGCCATGATCGACGATTACCACGGGGACCTTGCCGCCCAGCACGGACAGCAGCGGTTCCCGTCCGGCCACCGTCCAGCGGTGGAAGCCGTCGATGATGGTGTAATCCGGCCGCACGACGATGGGCAGCGTCCAGCCGTTGGTGAGGATGGACTGTGTCAGGAGCTGAAGGTTGTCCTCGGAGACCTTGTTGGGGTTGTAGTCGTTCGCGGTGAGGCGTTCACGTTCCACCCATTGCAGAGTGGACAGTGGCGCGAACACGTTCACGTCAGCCATGCGCCACACCACCCTTCGGCTCCTCGTCGAAGCTGGCCTTGTAGTCCAGGAAGATGGTATTCCAGAGAATCCGCAGAACGCGGTTCTTGGGATCCCCGTACAGAATGGCCTCGTACATCCGCTTGTAGTGGTGGTTTTCCGCGATGCCGTAGGTCTTCTTGAACAGCGTCTGCCAGTGCTTCAACTGCTTCAAGGTGTCCGGGGGAATCATGTACTTGTCGGTGTTGAGGAACAGCAGATCCTCCAGCAGCGCCTTGTAGTCCTTGGGCGCCACGTCCGATTCCAGCTCCCGCCGCTTTTCGGAGGAGCGCCGGAACATCTCGCTGTCCCAGTACAGCAGCACCAGGTAGGCGTTTGGTTCCCGGCGCTCGATGCGCTCCCAGAGATCGTGGTCCGTCTCGGCTACCCAGCGTAGGCCCTGCGTGGACATATCCCCGAAGAAGCAGCAGAGGCGCAGGTGATTCTTCTTCACTCCCGCCTCGAAGAGCCTCATGTAGATTTCAGGGAATTTCAGGCCGCGTTCCTTGATGTAGAGCCAGATGTCCGTGTCCTTCCAGTCGTAGATCGGATAGAAGCAGGCGCCGATCCGGGTGGAATCCATCTGCGAGATCGCATTCAGCCGCGTCAGGGATTCGGAAGTCCGCAGGCCCACCATCTGTATGCCGTCGGCAAACGCGATCCGGCAGAAGGTCTGGTAGTTCATCTGTCCCGGATATTCCAGATACGGGCTGTGCATCACCGCGAAGGGCGGCGGCTGCCGCATCCAGATGGATTCCTTGCCAGGCTCCCAGGTGATCCAGCTCTCCGTCATGGAGAGGTGGTCGATCACGGACACCTGTTTGAACGGCAGACAGAACCAGAGGAATTGCGCGCCCACAGACAGGAAATGCTTTCGCCAGGTCAGGGCGGCTTCCACCATGGAGTTGTACAGCCCTTCCTCATCGATGAACACCACGATCAACTGCTTCGGGTCGATCTCACCGGCGACGATCATGTCATAGGTGAGGGAGGACATGCACAGGCTGTCCTTTCCGCTGGAGAAGGAGAGGTAGACCTTGCAGCCATTCGCAAAAGCGTTTTTGATGCGCATCCGCGCAGCCGTCAGCACATCAATGGAGCTTTCCATTACCCTCAGAGGCATATCTTCTCACCACATTTCGGGCATATGATATACCGCTGAATGGGCTGGGGCTCCGTTTCCCCGTCTGCGTCGGGGGACGATGCTTCATACTGCTGTGCTGTCGGAAGCCCATCAGAAGCCGTTGCAACGGGGCTGTAAGCCGCGCCGGAGTCAGGGGGAGATACATAATCGTCGCGCTCACGGCGCGTCAGGGAATCGACTTCCTCGCGGGGATAGCTGCCATAGCTGCCGATCAGCGCGTCAACCTCCGCGGTGGAGGCAGTCAGCGTTTTCAGAAGGGCCTCGTCCCATCCGGGGATGTCGGTGTCCCCGGCCAGCTCCTGGAGAATGGCGTCGAAGGCGTCCATGTCCGTGAGGCCCAGGTCGTACACGCGGTTGTCGGCCAGCATCAGCTTTTTCTTCCGCGCTTCGGTCAGGCCCTCGTAGACGTAGCACTCGGCCTCTTTCCAGCCAAGCTCCTCCATGGCCGTGAGCATGCCGTTCCCGACGAGGACGGTGTATTCGTCGTCCACCACCATTGGGCGCGTCTGGCCGAACATGGTCAGACTGCGCTTCATTTCGTCGATCTGCTTCTGCGGGTGGTGCCGGACGTTGCGCACAGGGCGCTTGAATTTATCGAGGGGCACGACGGTGATCTTCATGCCGTCACCCCCTTCAGGAAGATGGCGGCGCTGGGGATCCTGCCGGCGGCCTTGACGATAATGGACGGGTCGATCTCGTACACTTCACGGTAACCCTGTTCCAGGGAATCGCAGTAATCGCGCTCCGGCCAGGCGTGAGTGCCCTGGAGGAAGCCGTCCTTCCAGCCGTAGATGGGCGGCAGCGCCAGCTTGTGGTAATGGATGTAGCCCAGCAGGATTTCATGCGGCCAGTCCATGATCGGGGCATAGCGCGTCTCGCCGGTATTCTTCCGGATGAAGCCGTCCTTCCCGCAGACGTTCCCGTCGATGGTACGATGCCCCACCAGCAGCACGTCCAGGTGATTGTCGAAGAACATGCTGGTGAAGGGGCGGCGCTGACTGATCTGGTGCCACCGCTGGCCGATGGCGCCGCGGGCGAAGATCAGCTCCGGGTGCTTCACCAGCAGATCGAGACCGTGGCCGGTGTGCATCATTTTGACGCCCTCCGGCTTGTTGGCCTCACACCAGCGAATGAACGTCGGATAGTCCAGGTCACAGTAGGCGAAGTAGCCCTCATGGACGCCGGCGGCCGCGCACAGATCCGCGAGGACGATGCTGTCCTTCCCGCCGGACCATGCGTAGGCGACGCGCTTTCCCTGGGCAACGGCGCGAATGCGCTCTGTCGCCTGCTCCGCGAAGGTTTCCACCTCTTCCGGCGTCACCAGCGATTCGATATTGGCGAAAGCATCCAACCACTGCTGGTTGGTGGTGTGGTGCTTGGAGCCGATGACCTGTTTCATGCGGCCACCGCCTTCCGCTTCTCCCAGAAGTTCCAGCAGATGGCGAACAGGATGCCGGCGCCCACAAAGTAGATGCGCACGGAGGCCATCAGCGTCCACATGCCCATGACGCCCAGCGGCATGAGGAAGGCCCAGCCCGCGATCAGGCCGCCGTTGACGGCCAGCCCGACCTTTTTGCCAAAGGCGATGTAGATACTGTACATGGACGAGGACAGGGTGGACGCGCCGATGATCGTAATCAGGAACGCCTTGACGATGTTCAGCACCGGCGTGAACTGCGCCCATGCCAGCCCGAAGATGATCGCCATGTAGATGCCGAAGAAAATGCCGCCCAGCGTGAACGCCCGCTTCACGTTCACCTGGACGGTGCCGTCCTCGTTCTTTTCGTTGTAGTTGAGAATCTCAAAGAAATAGGGGTAGGTGAACGGACCAGGGAGCAACAGCACGGCCTTCCAGATCCCGGTACGCATGCTGCCCTCGTCGGCGATCATCGGAATGGCGTTGAAGCTGTCGTGGGAGTGTATCATGGCCGCGACGGTGACGCCCACCGCCAGCAGGTAGACGATGATCCAGCCGAAGCCATCCGTCAGCACGTTCCTGATCATGCCGTATTTCAGCAGAATGACCAGGAACACCACCGCCATGGCGTAGGCGATGAACATACCGTAATCCTTGCCCAGCGGGGTGTCGGCGAATACGGTCTGTGTGCCGTTCATACTCAGCCACGCTTGGAAGACGCACATCAGACCGCAGATCCATTTCATGATCCTGCTGCCGAACACTTCCCGGACCTTCGGGATTTTCAGGGCAACCGCGCCGAACAGGATGCAGGCCACGACGTTGCCGAACACCCAGATCAGGGAGGGGATGATGCCATAGGTCTGCGTCATGGTGACGCCGTTCATCAGGGAGCCGATGCCGGCCCAGGTCGCGCAGATCGACAGCGCGTAGTAAAGCGTAGGATTGGATTTGAACTTCCGAGTGATGGATTCAAACATGAAAAAGCCTCCTTCATTTCATCGGGGCGGCCTGTGGCGTCAGGTCGCTTGTGATGTCTGCGCCAAGGAGTGAAAGCGCAGAAGTGACAGCCTCCTTTCCTGCTGATTCACCATGATTCTCATACGAAAAAACCGTGCGCTTGTTTTGCGCACGATTCGACAGTAAAAATTATAACATGAAAAAGGGAATTGTCAAGGACGCCAAAAGACGCGGAACGGCAATCTGTCAATAGCAAATCCCCGCCGGACAGTTGCCAGACGGGGATGCTTGGTTGTCATTGTGGACTCTTGCAACGGTTATTCCTGCCGTTTCCTGCTCTTGCCCCTGTTGCCCATGGGCTTGCGCTTCCTCGGCTGGGAGGCCTCTTTCCGCTGCTTCTCATAGGCCTCGATCCGTTCCTCGTTCCTACGCTCAACCTCCTGCATGAGCCAGAGTTTGATCTTGATCTTCATGGCGCCCCTCCGTTCATTCCTCCTCGTCAAGCTGGTGCCGGAGTTCCCGTTTCCATTCGTTGTATTCGTGGATCGCCTCGCGGCTGGTTTTGTCGGTCTGCTCCCATCGCTCCTTCAGGAGCTTGTAATACTCTTGGATGGTCATTACGCTATCCTCCTACACACTCCATTTCGTGAGAGCTCTGTTCATAACGACGCGAAGGGATTCGACGTCTCCCTCATTCAGCGAAACGATGTCCGGCCCCTCGTCGGTCATCGCCTCCTTCATCAGAAGCGCTGTTCCCATGATGGGCCAGCCGTGCTTGTCAGTCTCGTAGAGGACGCTTGCCAGGGGATTCAAGGGCAGCTCCTTCAACGCGCCGGATTCGTCGATGATCATGACGTAGGGGTGGGGCAGCCGCTTCGGATGCACTACCTCGATGCAGTCACAGCCAATGGCTTGATAGCAGAAACCCAGCAGGCTGCCAGAATCGGAGCGAAGTTCCTCCATAGTCTGGCAGTTATCGGTGTCCAGTTTAAGCGCCAGCATGGTCAGTCCTTTCTCCCGGTCTTTCGCCCGGCCGGGAGGGCAGTCAATCAGAATTTCTTCGCGGCCAGCCACATCATTTCCGCGGCTGCGGTGAGGGCGCTGTCTGCGCTGACGTCCTTGACGTAGAGCAGGTGCATCGTCTCTTCTTCCCAGAACAAGAAATACTCGTTGCCGGTGTGGATGCGGTGATACTCCTGCTGATACTCGGTGTACCGGCTGATCGTTTCCTCGGTCGGTCGGTCGTAGGTGATGATGATGTCCTTGCGGCGTCCGAACTCCCGGACGAGGCTCTTGCCGTACTCGGCCAGCTTCTTCATCTCAGCCTCACGTCGCGCTATCCGCTGCTCGGCCTCATACTCTGCTTTCCTCGCTTTGGCTACCTTTTCAGCCGTGAGAGGGTCTACCTTCACGATCTCCTGGACCTCGTTCCAGGTCAGCGGATACACTCCGTACTGGCACTCCACTGCGCGGCCAGAGGCCAGCCAGCTGGGATTGGTGGCGTCCGTTCCGAGACGGCCTTCCACCGTGGCGTACAGTTTCTCCATCCTGCCATCGGCCCACATGATGGTGTCGCCATCGTGCAGCTCGTTGCCTTCCCTGTCAAAGTAGGTGTAAACGTCGTTCTCCTCGATGATCCTCGCTTTGGTTTCGTTCATGGTAATCTCCTTTCTGCCCGGATTGACGGCTCCGGGCTGGCCGGTGGTTGTTACTGTTCATCCTCAGCTAAGATTAATCGAATCAGTTTGTTCGGGTCACCGATGAATTTCATTTCATTGAGGCCATTGGTAAAAGTGGTCTGAATGAAATCCGGGAAGCGCGAGCTTATACCACTTAGGATGTGACGTGCATAGTTGGTGAAAACCAGCGCGGTATCGGTTGTGTACTCTGTTAAGAACTCGTCTGCTATCTCAAACTCCTGATCGTGGTATATCGCGCATGCATTGGCAAGCATTGCACCGATAATGTAGATTCTCGGATTATCCCGGTAATCGTTAAGGCGCTTGACACTCGCTTTTGTTATCGCTTTCATTCTCGCTCCTTTCTGCCCTCGTGACCTCCGGGGCGGGTGAACGTCATGCTTCGCTGTACACTACTGGCACAAAGTCGGTCTCCGGGTCGATGTCGGCGAAACTGTCATAGATTCGGAAGTTGCGCGGATTATACTCCGCTTCGCTCTGCCTCACCCGCCTGATGTACTGCTTGCACGTTTTGATGCTGTTCCCGCGGCCATAAACATGGTCGTGGCTCCTGTTGATTACCTGGTCACTCTCGTACATCATGAAGAACTGCTTACAACGTGCCATTGCCATTCCTCCCTTCTGGGGCGGTTTCGCCGCCGCCCCTCGGCTGTCATTATTAGGTGATGCTGAACACGAAGGCGGGAACCCGCTCGTATTCGTCGCTCATGAACGCGGTGCATGTGCCATTGATCTCGGTCATGCCCTCCAGCTTGCAGCCATTCTGGACGAACAGCCACGCCGTTCCCACCATGCTGCTCCAGGTGGAGGAGGAAGTGAACTTCCGGATGCCGGCCTTGCGCAATCTCTCAATCAGATGGGCGACGTCCTTGTCCCAGATGTTGTCGTGGAGATCGATGTACTCATTGCCGCGATCCTGGGCGTTCTCGTACATCTTGAAGATCCGCCAGAAGTCCTCGCCCTCGGCGATGGCCCTGTCCTTCCAGGTGTGGTAGGCTTCCCTGGCGGCAACCTTGCCGGCCTCGTCGTTCTGATCGTCGGCGGCATCGTAGGCACGCCTGATCTCCTGCTCCTGCTCGTAATACTTCTTCATCAGCTCCAACATGGTGTTTCCCTCCTTCAGTCGCACCGGCCGCTTTCCGGGTACATTTCCAACCGGCCGGTCGTGTCGTTCTCGATCCTCTCGCTGCACTCTTCCTCGGTCCCGGTGAAGATCACCTCACCGTCCATGACGATGCACCAGGTCTCTTCGTCCTCGTTGAAGCAGCCCTCGGTGATTCCACCGTAGGTGTAGAATCCGTAGCTCTGGCGGTCATGCCCCAGGTACACCGGCGTGTCCTCGTCGTACTGTTCCAGCATGGCGATCAGATCGCCCACGGTCATGGTCCTGCGGATTTGATCTATGGCGTATCCCTCGCGGTTGGCTTCGATAATCAGCTTCATGGTATCATCCTTTCTGCCGGGGATTCGCCGCCCCAGCTCGGCGTCGTTTTCGATCAGCAATCAATCAGCTCGTGCAACTTCTCAACGTCGCTCGGAATGATGTGGTTCGGGAAGTGGAACTCCGGGAAGATCCTATCTTCGAGGTCATAGATGACGGAGATTCGCCAGAGGCTCACGTTGTCCCGCTTTCCGTTCACGATCACGCTGACCGAGATCCAACCGGCGAGATCGGCGATCTGTTTGATGTACCGCCAGCATTCCTCGTAGTTACCCTCGAATATGATCTGGTCTTCTCCGAAGCGCTTTGTGTCTGCCTTGACTACCCAGCCGTTCTTAATGTTCTCGTTGATCTGAGTGATTTTGATGTTCTTCATTCTCTTTGCCCTCCTTGGTGTCGGTTGGTTTGTTCTGTTTTATGTATCCATAGTAACACACTTTGAGTTACTTTTCAATATAGGAATGTATAGTTTAACATACGTTTTACATGACATTTAATACATATTGTGTTACTATTGAAGCAGAAAGGAGGCGTGGAAATGAGTGCATCGGATAAGGTCAAAGCTGTTCTTTCATGCTGTGGAAAAAAGCAGATTGAATTGGCCGCATACTTCGGCATGAAGAAGCAGAATCTGAATACGAAAATGCAGCGTGATAGCTGGAACGCCGACGATCTTGCCCGTGTGGCAGAATTTGTTGGTGCGAAGATTGGCTTCATTCTGCCGAATGGGACGACAATCTTCCTTGATCCACCGGCGAATAATGGCAAAGACGAAGATGCTGAATCACAAAAGGAAGACCCGGACGCTGGGTAACGTCCGGGCCGGGTCGGTCAGGGTTTCTCGGTAGGGCCTATGGGATCTCCATTCATGCTGTAGCGGAGCACGGGTGGATCGTCAGGCACATAGACCAGGAGATCACCAGGTTTGCAGCCAAGCGCCGCGCAGATCAGATTGAGGTTCTCGAATGTGATGCGCGGTGCAATCTGCCGGTCAAGTTCGCTGATGGTGTTTTCTCGGATGCCCGTTATGCGGGCAAGCTTCTTCTGGTTCCAACGCTTCTCGCCACGAAGCGCGGACAATCGTATGAGTATCATGGTGCCACTCCTTTTGGAAAATAATAGCACATGCGACGATTACTTCGCTTGATTTTGCTACATAATAGCGAAACACGATATTAAGATTCCGTGTACGACAAAAAGGCATCTACCACAGGGCGGTTCCCTGGGCAGATGCCTTTTCCTGTCTGTGTTTATTGCACAACAACTACGCGATCTGCCATTCATCCGACATATCGCGAAGCTGTTAGTGTCTCGGCCCTTACTGTTCCTCGAAAAAGAAGGAAAGCAAGAACACCCGCCCATACAACCGTATAGTGGGTGTTCTTATAAGCACTGTTTGGTACACCAAATCGGGCATTATAAGAACACTTTCCCCTTCCAGATCAGCGCTGGAAGTGTCGATGTCGTCCGGGATTGCGATGTCGATTCCCTCCCCATCCTCATTGTAATCAAAGACCAGGTGAAGATGATCGTCGTACAGGTAGACCGCACGAACGAACTGCTTTATGAGGCGCTTCTGCGTCCGCGGCGCTTCGATGTCGCCCTCGCGGAAGCTCTCCAGCCAGCCGACGACCTGATTCCTGGTGAACGTCGGAATGAGGCGGCGTTCGTGGTCGATCTGGCCGGTTAAGGTCTGCTTCTCTGCTTCAAGCTCCTGCAGGCGGGCTTTGGTGGTCTCGGTGATGATGCCGGCTTCGATGGCCTTCATGACGTTGCCGAGCGTGGCGTTCACGTCCTTCAGCTTGTCCTGGAGGATCCCGATGTCGGATTCCGCCTCCAGCCTGGCCTTCACCCGCATGAACGTGTCGGCCAGCCATTGGACGGTCTCGTCCTGGAGCAGGGCTTCGCGGACGGATGCGGCCACCAGCAGCTCGATCTTCTCCTTCCGGACAGGCCGCTTGGTGCAGGTGTGGGCGACGGCCTGGTTATTGCAGCGGTAGTAATAATACATCACGCCCAGCTTGCCGGTGCCGCTGGCGCCGACCATGGCGGCTTTGCAATGGCCGCAGAACAGCTTCCCGGTGAGTATGTATTCCGCGTTGTCCCTTTTTCTGCGTGACTTGACGAGCGTCTTCATGGTCTCCACCCTCTCCTGTGCCCGATCATAAAGGTCTCTGTTGATGATGGCCGGGATGCCGCCCTCGATGCGGATGTCGCCGTAGATGTACACCCCGGTGTAGCGTTCATTGTTCAGGATGTTGTGAAACGAGTTCTTCCCCCACCGGCCGCCGGTCTTTGTGGTGATGCCGCGGGCGTTCAGATCCGCGGCGATGTTGGCCTGAATCTCGCCCTGGGCAATACGCTGGAAGATCTCGCGGATGATCTCGGCGCTGGAATCGTCCAGGGCAAATTTACCGTCCTCGCCCTTCCTGTACCCCATCGGAATGGAGCCGTTCACCCGGCAGCGCTTCGCATTGTCCTCCAGGCCGCGCATGATATCCTCGGCCATGTTCTCCGAGTGGAACTGGTTCACGTTCATCATCGTGCGCAGGGCGAGGCGTCCGGCGGCGGTGTCGTCGAAGTCTTCCTCCACATAGAGGCAGCGAACGCCACAGTCCCGAAGCTGCGCGTCGTTCATCATGGCCTCCATCATGTTGCGCCCCATGCGGCTGGACTTCCACGAAATGACATAGGAGAACTGCTGCTGCTCCGCGTCCTTCATCATGCGCTGGAATTCCGGACGCTTGTCCGTTCGGCCGGACATGGCACGGTCCGCATAGGTCCCCGTGATCGTGAAGCCCTTCTGCTTTGCGTATTCCTGGCACTTGTCCACCTGCTGCTCGATGGAGGCGTCGTTCTGGGCCGAAGAAGAGTATCGGGCATAGATGACCGCGATCCTGTTGCGCAGGGCTGGCTTCTGTTTCCTCGCCATGGCATTCCCCTTGATTCTTTGCCGGGGAAGTGCTATAATCAAGGAGCAATCCCCCGGTTAATTGGTGTTTGAGAGTACGTGTGTTTCATAGGGACACTGATTCGTGGTATTGCGTTTCCCTCGTTCGGGGTAGGAGCCGAACGGGGGATTTTTTTACTATTTGTATACCATCTGCCGCCGGTTGTTCGCCGCTGTCGGCAGCCTGCGGACAGTTGTATGCAATCGAAATCAATTGAAATCAACTGCTTGCAAATGTCCCCGTAATCCGAATCCGAATCCTAATACGAATCCTAAGTAGTGGTAGTGGGCGCGCGCGTGCGCGTTCATTTCTTAATAATAAATAACAGAATACGCGATTCTATATCTACTTCCGGCATAATATATCAAAGTCATATTTGGGTCAAATCGTTATGGTACAATGACAACGCCTCCGGAGAGTATCGATGAAACAGAGGTTGGTTGTCATGGATAAGCGCGAGGAAATCAGGAGGTTGATTATTTCCCTGCTGGCGAAGATCACCGATGAGCAGACACTGGAGCGCATCTACACGTTCGTGAATCAAATCTTCTGCGGGAGATAATCGTCCAAAGAGGGGCATCCGATCACGGGTGCCCTTCTCTTTTTACCCTTTCGATGATGTCACGCAACTTGACCCATTCCTCGTCTGGCAGCTTGGCGAAGGCCTTCATGATCGAGATCGCCACCGGCGATTCTCCGGCCATGTACTTCTCCACCAGCGCGTCGGTGGTCATGGTCTCCATCATGGGGCCTTCCCCTTCAGTCAACCAGAGGTAGTTGACGTGATAGGTTGCGCAGATGACCTTGATATTGGATTCGGATGGAATAACTCTATCCGTCTCAAACTTTGAAATCGCAGCATTTTGTACCCCTAAGAGTTTGCCAAGGTCCTCCTGAGTAACCCCATATTGTTTGCGTATCTCTTTGATTCGCTTTCCGATCGTATTCATTTTCACACCTCCTGCCAAGAGTATAGCACAAACAAAATTATCTTGCAAGACAATTTATATGAAAATAATTCTTGACAAATATCTTGGAAGATAGTACAATATGTCTTGCAAGACAAATTCTTGCCAAAAATCATAAAGGGGGTGAACCAAGTGAGCGAGAAGGAGCGCGGCGACATCATGGAAGCCCTGAAGGAGCTCCCCGAGAAGGACAAGCAGTTTGTCCTGGGCTACGCTGCCGGCGTCAGCGCCACCATTGGTAAAGACGAAGAAAAGGCAAGCTGATTCCACTGCCAGTGCTGATGAAGGAGGTGACCCAATGGCAAGCACAGCCGCCCTCGATCAGGGGAATCTGTTCAAGAAGCTTTCCGAAGACGACCTGCTGGACTTCTTTCGGCAAATGCGGAGAGACATGATCGACTTTGCCGAGACCCCCGAGGGCAAGGCCAGGATGGAAGCCTGGAATCAGTCCAGCGAGAAAGGAGCGCGGAAATGACGAAAGAAAAGGCGGTTCAAGCTGCGCCAACAGCCGAACCGCAAAGGGGGAAGAACGGGTCCGTCACGTCTTTTCCCATGTCCATTTTACCCAATGACCCGCCGGATGTCAAGGTCATAAAAGAACTTGACGGCAGGAAAGTTGACCGGCAGGAGATCGTGGATGTCGTTCGCCAGCGTTTCGAGGGCTTCGACAATACGCTGATCTCGAAGTGCAAGAACCACCAGAAGTACGGCGTCGGCCTCCGGCGCGAGGCGGTGAAGCTGCTGCGCGATCACTTCGCCATAGAAGCCCCGGCAACCAAGCGTCAACCCCTCCGCAGGAAGCCCAAGCGTATACAGTGCCGCCTCACGGATGAGGTGTACGCCTCATTGCAACGGCTTCTCGCTGACCGAAGACAGACGGCGCAGGAATACCTGGAGGCGATGATCCTGGCCGACCTGCAGACCCATGCAAAGGAGTTGAGAAAGTGAGCAAAACCTTCAACAGCATCGAAGCCGCGAAGGCCCAGGAAGCCTATTGCAACAAGCACGAGGTTCCAATGTTCGCCCCGACCAACGGCTGGTGCAGCCGCTGCGGCCGGAACATATTCGAGCCGTATCCGGTGCGCCACGGCGCCGAGACCGTCACCCTCGGCATCAGCGTGGAGGAAGCCGGAAAGCGCCTGATCTCCGGCTGCCCGCATTGCAACGCCACATTCGTGGATTAGGAGGCGCACCGTGAACAAGCCCAAACGGATTAGGCTCAATCCCATCAAGATCGAGCGGGCCAGACGGCTGGTTTCCATGGCAATCGACGAGCTGATACAGTCGGGCGCTGCCCCGGAACTGTCAAAGCAGCTCAGCGGGCTCCGCACCATCGAAGACGTGCTGTGGCAGTATTCCACGGCCGCCACCTGCAAAGCCACCCGAACGAAAGGAGAATGAAAATGGCAATCGTAAGACCCGAGAACATGGATTTCACCAAGCAGACCTTCTCTGCGATCATCTACGGCAGCCCCGGCATGGGCAAGACGACGCTGGCGCTCTCCGCGCCGTCCCCGATCCTGATTGACTTCGACCACGGCGTCTCCCGCGTCTCGGCGAAGCACCGCGTCCCGACGATCATGTGCAGCACCTACGAGGAAGTGCTGGCCGACGTGGACAGCCCCGACATGAAGGAATTCGAGACCATCGTGATCGACACCGGCGGGAGCTTCGTTTCTTTTCTGAAAGACTGGGCGACGCGCACCAAGAAGGACGCCAAGACGCAGAAGGGCACCGTGAACACGCTGAAGGTGTACGGCCACGTCAAGACCGAATTCGCCGCGTTCACGGAGAAGATCACCAAGGTCATGAACAAGAACGTGATCTACGTGTTCCACAGCCAGGAGCAGGCCGACAAGGACGGCAACACCGTACAGCGGCTGATGTGCGAGGGCGCCGCCAGGAACACCGTGTGGAACGGCTGTGACTTCGGCGGCTATCTCCAGATGGTCAACAACCAGCGGACGATCTGCTTCACCCCCACCGACGAATTCTTCGCCAAGGGCACCCACGGCATCAACGGCAACCGGCCCATACCCACGCTGGACGGGGCGAGGCCCAACGACTTCATGACGCGGCTGTTCGAGGAAGCCAGGCAGAGCATCATTTCCGAGAAGGCCGAGAGCGAGAAGCTGATGGCGCAGTATGAGGACACCATGGACATGGTCAGGACCTGCGTTGAGAACGTGGTGGACATCGAGACCGCGAACATGGCGGTGGAATCCATTCAGAACTTCGAGCATGCGCTGACCAGCCGGACGGAATCCCTGGCGCTGCTGAAAGCCAAGACGGACAGCCTCGGCATCAAGTACAGCAAGGCCGCCGGCGGGTACATTGCCAAGGACGGTGGGCAGTGATGCGCTTGAAGATCACCAAGACGCTCCTGGAAAGCTGGGCCTACACCTTCAACTGCGCGGAGGGGTATGAGGATGAAGCCTACGCGGATTTCCTGAGCACCCTGAACCGGGAGCCGAGCGAACCGAACGAGGCAATGCAGAACGGCCTGGACTTTGAGGATGATGTTTACCGCGTGGCCCGCTGCGACCCCAACATCCGGAATCCCAAGTGGGAAAGCGGCATTGAACAGGTTGCCCGCATCATCCGTGGAGCGCAGATCCAGGTACCCGCCGGAAGGGAGCTTGAATTGGACGGTGTGACCTATTGGGTCTACGGCATCCTGGACGCGCTCAAGGCTGGCGTGATCTACGATGTGAAGTTCCTGACCAAGAGCATGGGCGGTGTGGATCTGTACGGGAAATACCTTCACTGCTCACAGCACCCGGCCTACTTCTACATCGTGCCGGAGGCGCGGGAATTCCAGTATCTGGTCTCCGACGGCGATAGCCTCTATATCGAGACCTACCGACGCGAGGACACGCCGCACATCTGCGAGATCATCCGCCCGTTCATTGAGTCCATCACCGAGCAGGGGCTTCTGGATGTGTATCGAGAGAAGTGGGCTGTCCCGTGAAGATCAACGGCAAGCTGGTCGATCACATCCTGCTGGCGGGCGGGAAGCAGCGCCTGACCATCGAAACCACGGACGATTTCCGAGGCGAGTATGACCGGCTGCACGACAAGGAGATCAGCGCGGAGATCAAGCAATACCGAAAGCCCCGTTCCCTGGACGCCAACGCCTATTTCCATGTGCTGGTGAACAAAATCGCCGCGGTTGTCGGCTCGTCCGACGAGGACGTGAAGCGGGAGCTGGTGGTCAAGTACGGCGCCCTGGAGACCGACGAGGACGGCAGCCCCGTGGGCGCGATGCTTCCGGAAGGCGTCGATGTCGGCAAATATTATCCCTATGCCCGCTGCTACAAGAACATGGAGCTGAACGGCAGGGAGTATCGCTGTTATCTGTTCTACAAGCACACCCGGGACATGGACAGCAAGGAGATGTCCCACCTGATCGACGGCACGATCTCCGAAGCCAAGCAGCTTGACATTGAGACCATGACGCCCGATCAACTCGCACAACTGGAAGGACTGGAACCATGCAGGTGATTTGTGACTACTGCGGCAAGCCCGCAAGACTGGTGGACAGCGCCATCGTTTACGAGGGCCGCAGCTACGGCATGATCTGGTACTGCAAGGCCTGTCACGCCTGGGTCGGCTGCCATCAGGGCACCAACAAGCCGCTGGGCAGGCTGGCCGACGCGGAGCTTCGGACGCAGAAGCGGCTGGCGCATGCCGCGTTTGACCCTCTCTGGCGCGGGAAGACCTTCTTCACCCGCCGCGCCGCTTACGAATGGCTGGCCGAGGAAATGGGCCTGCCCGTTGAAAAGACCCACATCGGCATGATGGATGTCGATCAATGCAAGGAAGTCATCAGAATTTGCAAGGAGGCAAAGAGCCATGAAAAAGTATAACCAGAAGAATCAGCCCCGCAACCACAAGCCCCAGCAGAACCGCATGCCCCTCCCGGAGAAGCTGCCCCGCCCGAAGCTGCTGGCGGAGGTCCAGATCGTGAGGGACGACGCGATCACCATTCCCCGCGCCGAATACGACGAGCTGGTGAACAATGCCCATGTGGTCAACGTGGTCGAGGAGCTGTGCAAGTGCAGCAGCCACTACACCGCCGCCACGTTCCTGCGGCACATGGTCAAGAACCACTCGACCGATTGGCCGGACGACGCGCCGGGCATGAACACGCTGGTGACCCTTGACCGCGCGGAGTACGACGGTTTGAACCAGGCCACCGGCCTGCTGAACGCCATCGTTGACGTGTCCAAGCGTCCCCCGGACTACAACCTGAGCAACATGCTGGAAGTGCTGTTCTGCGAGGACGAGAAGGTGGACAAGGGATGAACAAAGTCATCTTGATCGGCAACCTCGCCAACAACCCCGAGGCATTCACGACGCAGAGCGGCATTTCCCGCTCTACGTTCCGCCTCGCCGTACAGAGGCGATACGCCAACGCCCAAGGCATTCGGGAAGCGGATTTCCTGACCATCGTCGCCTGGCGGCAGACCGCCGACTTCTGCAACCGCTACCTGCTGAAAGGCAGGAAGGTCGCCGTCGAGGGCAGCATTCAGGTCCGCTCCTACGATGCCCAGGACGGCAGCAAGCGGTGGTTGACGGAGATCATCGCGGACAACGTGGAAGCCCTGGGCAGCCGCGAGGACGGCGGCAACACCGGTGCCACGCCGCCACCGCCGCCGGAACCGCCACAGCAGCCCCCGCAGAGGAACGAGCAGCAGCGCATGGATCTGAGCGGGAGCAACGAGTTTACCGAAGTGGACGATGACGAGCTGCCCTTCTGATTGGAGGTGGAATTGTGGCAGACATCAAGTACACCATCACCGAGGCCGTCGGCGTCCTGTCCCAGAACGGCAGGCGCACGTTGGAACTCAACATGATCTCCTGGAACGACAAGCCCGCCAAGTACGATCTGCGTCGCTGGCAGGGGGACGCCGCCGGCAAGATCATGAACAAGGGCGTCACCCTGGACGAGGACGAAGCCCATGCCCTGTATGAGCTTCTGAAAGGACGATTTGAAGAAGGTGGTGGCGTTGCCGAACCGACTGATTAAGGACAGCATTCACGAATCCGAGAAGGTGAACAAGCTGTCGGATTTTCAGTTTCGGGTTTGGGTCAGCCTGATTACTTACGTTGATGATTTCGGGCGGGGTGACGCCCGCCCGGCGATCATCAAGGGCCGGTGCTTTCCCCTGCGGAGGGAGGTTTCGGAGGACGACATACTGTATGCCCTCCGCGATCTGGAAACGGCTGGCTGCATTCAACTGTATACGGTCGGCGGCAAACCGTTTCTGTGCTTCCCCACATGGTCAACCCATCAGAGCATCCGAAATCAACGGTCAAAATATCCCGGCCCAGAGGATGCAGACCCAGACAGCCCGCCACAGATTGAAACAATCTGCGAACAGTTGAAATCAACTGCAAGCAATCCCCCGCAACTGACACCAGAGGAGACGAACACGGACTGGCAACAGTTCATCCGGGAGTACAGCCTGAACATCGGGCTTGTACCGACATCGACGGTGGAGCGCGGGGATCTGGAAATGTTCATGGATGAATACGGGCTTGAAGCGATTCGTGAGTTCATCCACTACACAGCCAGAAAACACCCGGACAATCCGCATGTGTACTTTTCAGCGATCTGCCGTTACTGGCTGGGAAAAGGGATAAAGACAGCGGAACAAGCGAAATCGGCTTTCATGGATTATGAACGCCGGAAAGGAGGAACGGAACGTGGAGTCAATCGCGGAGATGCTGGCGGCGGAGAATACCGGCCGCTCACTGGCGAAACAGTTGTCTGAACAGCTTGCCGCCATCGAGAAGATGACGCCGGAAGAGCGACAGGAAGATTTTCGCCGACGGATGCAGAGCAGCGTGGACAGTTACAACGCCACGCCGGGGCACCTGAACGACGGCTATATCAACAGTGATAAGCGCCAGGTACAAGGCGACGGTTACAACTGCCCGCTCTGTCTGAACCGTGGAGACACGATGTTCCTGGAAGAACGAAACGGGGTGCTCTATCAACGGGCCTATGTATGCAAGTGCATGAACATCCGCCGGAGCATCTGGCGCATGAAAGCATCCGGCCTTGAAAAGAGCATCAAGGATTTCACCTTCAAACGCTTCGAGGTCAGCCAGCCGTGGCAGCAGACCATGCTCGATACGGCACGGCGGTATATCAGCGAGGGCGTGTCGGCGGGGCGCTGGCTGTACTTCGGCGGGCAGCCCGGATGTGGAAAGACCCATCTGTGTACCGCCGTGGCAGGGAAGCTGCTGTATGAGCGTCCCCTGCTATATGTGATCTGGCCGCAGGTCAGCAAGAAGCTGAAGGCACTCGTGAACGATGCCGAGGAATACGAGCAGGAGGTTTCCAAACTGGAATCCATCGAAGTGCTCTACATCGACGACTTTTTCAAGCCGGTCAAGGACGACGACGGCCGGACCCTGCCGCCGACGCCAGCGGACATTAAGCTGGCCTTTGAAATCCTGAATTACAGGTACATCAACAAACTGCCCACCATCATGTCCAGCGAATGGGGCGTCTCGGAGCTGACGGACATGGACGAGGCCACCGGCAGCCGCATCTATGAGCGCAGCCAGGGCTTCAGGATGATGGTCACCCGAGACAGGAGCCGGAACCACCGGCTGTCTGATGACACGGTGGTGTGAAGGGGGCGATTGCCATGCTGCTATGGGTGGAGCCATTCATGTGGGCGCTCTGCCGGTTCCTCGGCAACGCCATGACAACCATTGGCCTCGTCGGCCTGCTGGTCTTTCTGGGCCACGGGCTGATGTGGCTCACCGACAAGATACTGGAAATGGAGTGAGAACATGAAAGTGAAGATCGATCCCGAGAAGAAGATCAACCTGTACAACAAGGAATTCGACATCATGCGGAATGACCTGGACATCGCCATCCGCGAGACGATCAGGAAGATGGTCGCCAAGGAGATCAACGCCGGCGCCGTTGGGCTGAAAATCGACATCGGCATTGTCAAGACCACCGTCAAGGACGACAACGCGCCGACCGGCTACCGTCAGTCCATGCTGCCCGCCATCTCCTACAAGGTTGGCACTGTGCTGCAACAGAAGGACGAGGCCAAGGGCAAGATCGTAAAGCCCGGCGAGGACAAGGAGATTCTGGTGGACGATCTGGGCAGCTTCTTCCTGGTCAGTAAGGAAGAGGCCAGCGGCCAGCTCTCCATGTTCAATAGCTGGGACGAGTTTGCGCAGGAAACGACCAACGGCGGCGAAGAGGAGGACGAAGACGATGCTGACGTGTGAGGGCTACAAGATGTTCAAGGGCACGGCGCGGATCGTGCCCAGCACCGGCTGGCGGGAACCGTTCGAGGAGACCGGCACGTGGCTGTATAAGCCGGAGTACAACTGCTGGTACGTGAACGGCCACAGCTTTCCCGCGGATATCGTGACCGATTTCAGGGAGGAGGAAAAGGCGTGAGTATCATGCTGGGAAATCTGACCGTAGCGCAGATGGAGCAGCGCCTCGGTATCACGCTCTCCGATGAACACCGGCAGATATTCACGGAAAGCCGACAGGAGAAGGTGAACGACACGCCTCTGGCTTCCGGCTGCTGGCACTGCTTCGATATTCCGTTCATGCTGATGTGCGATGGGAAGGAAACGGCAATGCGTTTCCGCGACATCATTCAGCAGTACACCATAACGAAAGGCGTCACTTTCCAGATTGGATGGGAACGTTGACGCAGGAGGACAGCACATGATTACCATGATCCCGCGCTCCAAATTGGAGCCGCATCCAGATAATCCCCGGACGGACCTCGGTGATCTGACGGAGTTGGCCGCTTCCATCAAGCGGAGCGGCCTGCTCCAGAACCTCACCGTCGTGCCTCACCCGGACAAGCCCGATATGTACCGCATCATCATTGGGCATCGGCGCTTTGCCGCATCGGAGCTCGCAGGTCTCGACGAACTTCCCTGCTCCATTGAGGAAATGGATATGCCGACGCAGATCGCCACGATGCTGGCCGAGAATCTGCAGAGGAATGACCTGACGATTGCCGACCAGGTAGGCGGCGTTCAGATGATGATGGACCTGGGCGAGAGCGTCCATGCTATCGCCACAAAGACCGGTCTGAGCGAAACCAGCGTCCGGAAGCGCGTCACGCTGTCTTCTCTCCCGCAGAACGAAATGCGCGTCGCCGTTGACAAGGGCGCCACGCTGCTCGATCTGATGAAGGTCATGGAGTTGGAGGATCCCGACGAGAGGGAGAACGTGTTGAAAGAGTTCGGCACCAACAACTGGCAATACTCGCTGAATGCAGCCAAAGGGCGCCAGGAACAAAAAGCATTCCGCGCAAAGATCATGCCCTGGCTTGAAGAGCACAAGATCAAACCGACCAAGAACAACAGCGAAGCCTACGGACCCAAGTACAAGTATGTGACCCAGTGGAGCAGGAACAGCACAGAGGAACCAACGTTCCCGGAGCTGGAAGAGGGCAAGCATTACATCTACATCGACAGCAGTTGGTCGGTGACGCTCTATGTCCGGGATGACGAGTACATTGGCAAGCAGGAGGAATCCAAAAAGGCCGACCGCATCCGCAAGGTTATGAAAGAGAAGGGGCAAGAGCTGAACCGTCAGGCGTATGAGCTTCGGTGCGCATTCGTCAGGAAGTACCGTTGCAACGATGCCAAGCGCAAGGTGTTCTGGGAAAAGCTGTT
>Ga0310696_10001292_pt1 | contig 36483 bp, 28 predicted proteins | sample AusTroGonzalo_MG_4_FD_203885 | JGI IMG/M metagenome (GOLD analysis project Ga0310696, IMG submission 203885) | Bovine rumen microbial communities from tropical cattle in Woodstock, Queensland, Australia - Gonzalo_02 (v2) (version 2) | ecosystem: Host-associated > Mammals > Digestive system >... | reverse complement strand
CCTGAATGCGGATCCCTTCTTCCGCGAGCGCCCGGACAGCGGGCTTGACGACATTCTCGTCCTCCAGCCCCATGTTGCCGTTTTCTCCGGCGTGCGGATTGAGGGCGGCGACGGCGATCCTTGGATGGACGATGCCTTCGGCCGCGATGGCGTCGCGGAGCAGATGCGTGACGGTCACAATCCGATCGAATGTGACGGCGGAGGGCACCTGCGCCAGCGGGATGTGCGTCGTAACGAAGACGACCCGGAGATCGCCGGCGGACTGCATCATCACGAAATCCCGGACGCCGCAAAGCGAGGCGAGAAGCTCCGTATGCCCCGAGAACGGGATCCCTGCCAGATTGACCGCCGCCTTGTTGATGGGGCAGGTCACGATGGCGTCGACCTTGCCCGCGATGGCGTCGAGCGTGGCCGCGCGGAAGCATTCGAGCGCGGACAATCCGCAGCGCGCATCCAGTCTGCCCGGCTGCATCTGCGGGAAATCGAGGTCGGAGCAAGGGACGGTCTTCGGGGCGGAACCTGGGGCGAAACGCCGTACCGCCTCGTCGATGACGCCGGGAGCGCCGTACAGGAGGATTTCCGCAGGGGAAGTCTTTCCGGCAGCGACCGTGCGAGCGAGGCGGACCGCGATTTCAGGACCGATGCCCGCGGGATCGCCCATGGTCAGGGCAATGCGGGGAAGTCTCATGAGATTCTGGGAAACGCCGTCAGATCACTTGGCGTTGAAGGCTTTCTTCTTGTCTTCGAGGATGAGGCCGACGCGGTCGGTGTCGATCGGGAAATAGCCTTTTTCCTCGATTTCGCGGAGGAAGTTCAGCCAGTCGGTGTGATTCCAGGAGCCGTTGTGGGCTTTCACGAAGTTTGTCGCGAGCGGGGTCTTGGCGAAACGCTTGATGTTTTCTTCCGGATCGTTGGACTTGACGGGAGCGGCCTTGGCGGCTTTGGGAGCGGCTTTCGCGGAAGCGGCCTTGGCGGCCTTGGGAGCGGCTTTCGGGGCAGCCTTCACAGGTGCGGTCTTGGCAGCGGTTTCTTTTTTGACGGTTTTCTTGGTGGCCATGATAAATACCTCACAATGTTTAAGATTAACGGGTTATGTGAAGGATGTTTTCAAAGAATTGAAATAATAATATACACCATGACGACGGAAAAATCAACTTTTCTTTTTCGAAAGAGAGGATTTTTTTATAAGATATTTCTTTTTTCGGGGCCGTGAAAATGCGCATGGGATATTTCAATGCGTCGTCTTAGACTTTTTATTGAGGGTGAAACACGTCGGAAGCGCCTCAAAAAACAGTCGGCGATGTCGCCCGGCAGCAGAAGATTGTATGGATTCGGGGAAAAACAAGGCGAAAAATGCGGAAAATAAGTTTTGTTTTATAAACAATACGGTTGAAAAAAAACCGACACGATGTAAATTAGAGGTGAACACTTTCAAACAACCTGTGTCGACGGCCGGGACAGGACGGATTTGCATGATTTTGCGGTCCGGACTTCTGCCTGGCCGCACGTTTTGCCGGACCCAATGCCTGAAACCAATCCCCCCCCGAACAATAAAAACAGCAAAAAACGACGGAGAATCCTCATGATCGTCCTCAGGACGATGGGGCTTTTCGTGGTTCTGGCCATGCTTCTCCTGAGTGCGGCGCTGCTTACGGTCGACTTCTGGATCGTGCCGCTCGCAGCCCGGTGCGCGGGCGTGGAAGTGATCGGTTCGCCCGGCGTGAAAGTCTCCCTTCTGAAGAGAGAGATTTCCCTGACCGGGCTGCATGCAAAATGCAACGCCGGGAGTTTCGAGACGAAAACCTGCGGGCTGAAACTGGATGGCGTGAACATGTCCGGCTGGAAGCTGCGTGAACTTCGCGTGTCGCATGTTTACGCCGACGGACTGCGGGCTGCCCTGGACACAGCGAAAATCACGGATTTGCCGGAATCGACGGAAGACGAACCGATTTCAAGGGAAAAGGTGCGGAAACTCTCGCACAAGATCTGGGGCGGCGCATCGAAACCGGACGTGAAGATCACGGATCTGAACCTGACGGACGCGGAAATCAGCTGGCAGACAGGCACATCGCGGAACATCCTGACGGTACCCTCCGTGAAAGCCGAATTCAAGGACGGCCGCCTGACCCGTCCGAACGTGATCTGCGACGCCGGATACCGGCTGGACGACGGCCAATGTTCGGTTCAGTTCGGGCTGCGTCTCCGTGCGGCTTCGAACGACGCAAACAGCATGATCGTTTCGGCGGCGGGGAAAGGCCCGGTCGCGATCGACCTGCCGGATGCGCATTTTGAGCTTCCATCCTCGTATGTGCTGGCGCAGTACGAACCGGACAAAAACGTCATCTGGTTCGGCGGGGAATTGGGAAAGTCCGACCGGTGGGACCTCTCGCCGCTGGACCTGAGCATGGACAACGGGTTGTTCGAGACCGTCGGCACGCTCACGCTCGACGGCAGGAAGATCCATCTGAACATCGAAACAAGCGCCCAGGGGTCGGACCTCATCTGCGGCGACAGAGACATCCCCGGCGATGTGGTGTTCGGGGCGAAATGCAAAGCGGTCTTGGACCTGGCGACCGGCGGCGTGACGCTGGATTCCCTCTCGGGGCAAGTGACCGGGCCGAACGGAGGCCGTCTCGACCTCAAGACCGCCGGCATATTCGAGTTCGTGCAGCACGACGATTCGTCCTGCACGCTGATCCCCCATGCGGCGCGTCTGACGCTCGAGACGAGGAAGCCCCTCGACCTGACGCCGTTTGACGCCATGCTGCCGTTCGATGCCGCGGGCAGGGTCCTGACCGCAGATTATTTCATTGAACTCGACCCGGACAAGGTCTGTCTGCAGGGCAGGACGGACGTCGTGATCCGCGACGGAGAGACCATGGCCCCCATATTCGACGCGGACGCGGAATTCGAGACCGAGGGGGTCAACAGGATCAGCTCGTTCCACGTCTCGCGCTGCGGCGTGAAATTCTATGACGGCGACGATCAGATCTGCCGCGCCCACTTCACCGGAGAGTACAACATCCGCTCGGCGTCACTCAAGGGCGAAGCGACCTACACCCCGTACCGGATGGTCGAAACATTCGGGACGCAGGAGCTTGACGATCTGTATCTCTTCCTGAACGACGCCGATCTGTGCCTGGCCGAACACACCGCCGAAGCCGAACTTGATTTCGATCTGGTCGACATGACGGCGACCCTCCGCAAAAGATCGCTTCTGTCGCATCTCGGCCTGATCGGGTCGAACGGAAAGAACCTGGAGCTGGACGTCATCGGCAACGCCGTATTACGTCTCGATCCCGACGGCGGAGGCTGGCATATCGACTCCGGGCTGAATCTGAACTCCGGGACCGATTTCCGGGCCGAATTGCATGCTTCCGGAGGAAGCGACATGTCGGGCTCCGGCAGGATCGACATCGGCCAGCTCAGTGACATCCTCGCGCACCAGCTCGAACGCAAATTCCTCCCGGACAGAGACGACCTGCCCGTCATGCGTTTCCTCAACGCTTCCGGCTCGGCGGATTTCCGCTACGACATGAACGATTCCTTGATCGTGCTGTCCGGCCTGAACGCGACGATTGATACCGGGGACGGCCGCGTGGAGATAACAGGCGATTCGGAGATCGTCTGGACGGACGGCGTTTTCCTGCACACGCCGGAATCCCTCACGCTGAAAACGACCTCGCTTCCCGTTTCGTTCCTGGAACCTCTTCTCGACGAAACGGACGACTTCCTGCTTGCGGGCGGCGTCCTGACGTCCGAACTCAAACTCGTCTCCGACGCGGACAGAAAGACGTTCCGCGGGACAGGAAAACTCGTGGGATCCGACCTGGCATATCTTGTCGACGGCGACCCGTACGAAGTGGCGCGGATCGGCGCGAACGCCGCGTTCGAGTTCGATTCCGGCAGCCTGCTTCTGACCCTGCGGGAAATAAATGCGGATATCCATGACAGCAAGGCGCGGCAGACGCTTTTCGCCAGAGGTTCCGGTACGATCGACCTGGCGGACGAATGCCGTGCGCGGATGCACTTCCCCGAGGTCCGGTGCGGACCGGAGGCCCTGTATCTGATCGGGTTCGGCGCCGAACGCTGTTTCTATTTCGAGGATCTGGACGCGGTCGGGGCGATCGACTTCGATGCGGACCGTTTCTTTCAGGAACTTTGCTGGAGCGGCGGCCTGAAGATCAACCGCATGCGCCTTCAGTCGGACTCCCCGGATGAATTCCAGTTCGAGGAACTGTCCGGGCGGATCGACGGCAAGCTTCTCTGGGCGGACGAAGACCTGTTCGGCGACGCCATGATCCGCCTGTCGGACGAGGAAGGCGAAGAGCATTTTTCCGGGCGATACCTTTATCGCCGCGGGGAAGACTCGCTTCCGAAGTTCATTTCCGGCTCGCTGGACCTGCCGTTCACAGTGTCGTATTTCCGGTACAACCACAATCCCGACCCGGAGGCGGACACGAACGAGATCAAGCTGTTTGACGAAACGTTCGAGCTGGACCTGCACGGGATTTACTCGCGCAACCACGCACTGATCTTCTCCGCGGCCGGGCTCCTGAAGCTTCAGGAGGGGGACGACCCGGCGATCATCGTGCCGCACATGAAGTTTTCCGGCGATCTGTTCGGGACCGCGTCCGGGGAGATCCATGTGGTCGAGGAAGACTCCTGGCCGTTCGAGGCCGATCTGTTTCTGAACGACATCCCCCTCGACAAGGGTTTTCTCGCGTTCCTGGCGACGGACGACAATCCTGAAATCCCGCACGAGCTCCACGGCTTTATCAAGAGCATGAAAGCCGTAGTCCACGGAAAGGGCTTCACGACGGAGGCCCTGACCAGAAATCTCATGGCGGACTGTGAAGCCGAACTGGAGAGCATTTCGCTCAGGAGCTCGCTCCGCGACAGTTCGCAGTTCATGAACATCCTTCTTCTGCCGCTCCTGAGCGTGCCGCGGCTCATCGACTATGTGCCGGGCGCAATGGTCCGGCGCGTCATGCGCATGGCGACTGCGGGAGCCATCATGGACATGATCTCGGGCGAAGAGCCGATCGAGTTCAAACGCGGCGACATGAGACTGTCCATCCGCCAGGGCGTCGTGAACCTGAAGGAGATCGCGCTGGAGGGGGACACTCTTGAAAACTATAATGTGAAAGGGACCATCGACCTCGCCGGAGACGGAATCGCCGAAATCGAAACGATCACCCGGTTCGCGTTCTTCTACTGGCCTATTTTCCTCGACGGAAACATCCTTGATCCGCAAGTGTCCTTCACAAAATCCATCTCGCGGTTTTTCGAGGAGAACGCGAAACGTCTGCTCGTCCTGGGCGGCGCCGGCGACGAGACGCCGGAACCCGAAAAGAAACCGGAAGAATAAAGCGGGACAGCGAGGAAAAACGCTTCCCGGAAAGATGGCGAAGCCTGCGAAAAGCAGGGCCATCATGTTCTTCTCCTCTGCGGCGAAAAAGTCGATGGCATCGCCGCAAAAGCAGCTCCCGGCAAACACAAGGCGGTGTTCCCCGATGAGACCGGAGCTTATCGTTTGGAAACGGCTCTCCGCCGCCGGGCGGGGCAGGGGGGCGTAAAAAAGCCGCGGGGTTCTGACTTGCCCCGCGGTCTCATACCCTTAACGGCTGCCGGATTATTTCGTTTCCGCGGCGGCGAGCGCCGAGAGCACGCCATCAAGAGAAAGCGTCACCGGGATCTCGTTGCCGTCCGCCATGTGTTTGAGCTTGGCGGCCTGCGCTTCGAGTTCGGAGTCGCCGATCACGAGGGTGAATTCGGCTTTCATGCGGTCGGCGGCGCGCATCTGGGACTTCATGCTCTTCGCATCGTAGTCGATGGCGGTTGAAATGCCCGCATGGCGAAGTTTCGCGGCAAACGCGGTATTGAACGCCAGGGCGGCATCCCCGAGCGAAGCCAGATAGAGCTTCGGAACAGGCGCGGAAGGCGGCGTCACGCCGAGCGCGTCGCGCACGATGAGGAGCCGTTCCATGCCCGCGGCAAATCCGACGCCGGGGATCGGGGTGCGGAGACCGGGGAGCTGAAGCTCGTAACGGCCGCCGCCCGCAATGGCGTTCTGGGCGCCGAGGCCGGAGTGCGTGAGTTCGAACACGGTATGGACATAGTAGTCGAGCCCGCGAACGAGGCGCGGGTCGACCGTGAACGGGATGCCCTGTTCCGTGAGAAGGTCGCAGACCTTTTGGAAATAGGCGCGGGATTCCCCGCTGAAGAACTGCGCGGGATCGGGCGCGGCTTCGATGAACGGGCGGCAGCATGCCTGTTTGCAGTCCAGGATGCGCCAGACGTTGCGGTCGATGCGTGCGCGGCAGTCCTCGCACATTTCGGCGAGATGCGGCCGGAAATGCTCCGCGAGCGCCTGTTCGGCGGCGGGACGATCGGACGGCACTCCGCGCGTGTTGATGAGGAGGTTGAAGCCCGTGATGCCGATCTCTTCAAGGAAATGGCAGAGCATGGCGATGGCTTCCGCATCAAGTCCGGGCGATGCCGGACGCCCCACGTTTTCGACGCCGACCTGATGGAACTGGCGTTTGCGGCCCGCGGCGGGGCGTTCCCCGCGGAACATCGGGCCCATGTAGAAGACACGGTGTTCGACGCCGTTGGCGGCATCTGTGGCGGCGAGCGCCCGCATGACGCCCGCGGTGCCTTCGGGGCGAAGCGTGAGGCTTCTGCCGCCGCGGTCTTCGAACGTGTACATTTCCTTCTGGACGACCTCGGTTTCGCCGCCGAGTCCGCGCTGGAAGACCTCGGTGAACTCGAAAATGGGAGTGCGAAGTTCACCGAACCCGTAAAGGCCGAAGACCTTGCGGGCGGCGGATTCGAGCTGGAGCCAGGCGGCGGCCTCGTCCGGGAAGATGTCGCTCACTCCCGGAGGCGGAGCAATTTTCGGCATGGGAGGGGTTCTCCGGGATCAGTCGATCTTGAGGCTGGCGACGCGGTCTTTGAGTTCCTTGCCTGCGCGGAACTTGACGACCTTGCGCTCCGGGATCGGAACGGTGATCTGCGGCACTTTGGGGTTGCGGCCTTTGCGGCCCTTGCGGACGCGGATTTCAAAGACGCCGAAGTTGCGCAGTTCGATGTCGCGGCCGGCGGCGAGTTCGTCGGCGATGTAGTCGAGGGTCTTCTGAACAATGCTGGCGACTTCGGTCTGGATAAGGCCGGTCTCAGCGGAGATTTTGACAACGAGATCACGTTTCGTCATGGTTGATTTTTCCTTTCCTGCCCATTTATCCGGGCATTGTATTTGGTTTATGGTTGTTCAAAAAAAAGATAAAAAAACACGGTTAAGCCGGAGACGGTGTTCCGGCGGGATGATCGGGAGGGAGCGGATATCGGAGAGCCGCAGACGTTATTTCTGACGGAAGACGATCCTTCCTTTTGTCAGGTCGTAGGGCGACATTTCGAGCGTCACGGTATCTCCGGGAAGAATGCGGATGAAGTGAAGCCGCATTTTGCCGCTGATGTGCGCGAGGATCATGTGCTTGTTTTCAAGTTCGACCCGGAACATGGTGTTGGGGAGCAGTTCGCGGACGACGCCTTCGACTTTGACAACGTCTTTAGACACGGGTTAAGACCTCCGTATGGGTTTCTGTGATGAGAATCATGTGTTCAAAATGGGCCGACGGCTGCCCGTCCGCGGTGCGGACCGTCCACTGGTCCGGCTCCACGTAGACGCGTGCCGTACCGAGGTTCAGCATGGGCTCGATGCAGAGGACCATGCCGGGGGCGAGGACGGGGCCCTCGCTGGTGCTGATGAAGTTCGGGACCTCGGGCGGCTCGTGAAGACGCGTGCCGCAGCCGTGGCCGACGAGGTCGCGGACGATGCCGAGCTTGTAGTGTTCGGCGACCTTCGCGACGGCGCGGGAGATGTCGCCGACATGCCCGCCGGGTTTCGCCGCGGCGATCCCGGCCTCGAGTGCTTCCTCGGTTCCGGCGAGAAGGCGTTCGATGTCCTTCGAAGTCGGCTTGTTTCCGACGAGGACGGTCTTCGCAGTGTCGCCGATGCCGCCGTTCAGGGTGACGCCGACGTCGACGCTGACGATGTCGCCTTCCTTCAGGACGCACTTTTCACTGGCGATCCCGTGAACGACCACGTCGTTGACGGAAATGCAGATATTGCGAGGGAAACCGTTGTAATTCAGGAACGTCGGGATGCCGCCGGTGGCGCGGATCACGGCTCCGGCGAGTTCGTCGAGCTCGAGCGTCGTCATGCCCGGATGGGCAAGGGCGGCGATCTCTTCGCGGGCGAGCGCGGTCACATGCGCGGCTTCGCGGATGAGGGCGATTTCCTCGGGCGTGTGAATCACGTAGTTGCGTCGTTTCATCATGCGCATGGGGGAACCCCGGGGATCACTTCAGAAGCGCGAGCAGCGCGGCGAAACCTTCGCTCACGGGGAGGGAGGAGTCGATGCGTGCGAGACAGCCTTTTTCCTCATAGAACTGAATGAGGGGAGCGGTCTGTTCGTGGTAAACCTTGAGGCGGTTCTTCGCGGTCTCGAGGGAATCGTCGGCGCGCTGGATGAGCTCGCCGCCGCAACGGTCGCAGACGCCTTCCTGTTTGGGGGGCGCAAAGAGTTTGTTGAACGCGACGCCGCACTTTTTGCAGGTGAGGCGGGCGGTAAGTCGCTGAAGAAGGAGGTCTTCGGGGGCCTCGAAAAGGATCACGGCGTCGAGCTTCATGCCGATGCGGTTCATCGCTTCTTCGAGCAGTTCGGCCTGTGCCACGGTACGCGGGAAGCCGTCGAGGATGAAACCGTCGGCGCATCCGGGAGTGGCGAGGCGGGCCGCGACCATGTCAGCGACGACCTGGTCGGGAACGAGCTTGCCGGACTTCATGCAGGCTTCGGCCTGTTTGCCGAGCTCGGTGCCGGCGGCGACTTCACCGCGGAGAATCTCGCCGGTGGAGATATGGGCGAGCTTTTCCTGGGCCATGAGGGGATCGGAGAGGGTGCCTTTTCCGGCTCCGGGCGGGCCGAGCAGGACGAGGTTCTTTTTCGTAATCATAAGAGCGGGAACTCCTGAAGTGAGTGTTTTTTGAGATAAATCAATCTTTTAATATACTGCTTTTCAACATGTTTTTCAAGCGGATGAAGCTGAAAAGACGAAAAAATACGGAAACTTTTCGTGCGGGGGCGGTCCGGACTCGAAAAAGTCGGCAAAAAGAAGCCTTTTCGACTTGTAATTTCCGAATTCTGTGCTATTTATATTAGATTTACTTTTTTTTGACACACATGGAACGACCCAGGAGGTTATCCCCACCATGAGCGAGACGAAAAACGAGTTTTCGGACTTTCTGTTTGCAAACAATATCGCCTGCGGCGTGACGGAACCCGACGGCGCAAAAGTCATGGGCATGCTGCTGGATATGCTCAAAAGACATTTCCCGAAGCTGAACATCGATGAAGCGCGTGCCGAGATCGAGAAGCGCGAAAAAGTTTTCCCCTGCATCGTCGCCCCCGGACTTGCCGTCCCGCACGCGCGCCTGCCCGGTCTCGAAGCGCCGATGATCGCCATCGCATGCAGCCCGCGCGTGATCAACTACGGCGGCAAGGATGTATCCACACAGGTCATATCCCTGGAAATGAATATGTTCGTCAATGTGATGGTGCTGATCCTCTCCCCGCTCGAGGACCCGAACCTGCACCTTCAGGTCATGTCCATGCTGGCGAAGTCCTTCTCCGACCCCGCAAGCATCCGCAAAGTCGCCGAACTGAAGACGCCTGCCGACGTGATCTCCTTCTTCAAGACCGGGCAGATCCGGATGCCGGAATACCTGCTGGCGAAGGATGTTATGCGGACCGACTTCACGCCGCTGCACGAAACGGACACGATCCGCGAGGCCATCGACATCTTCGCCACCACGCAGAGCTATTCGCTGCCCGTGGTCGACTCCGTGGGCGACCTCCGCGGCGTGGCGTCGCTGAAGGACATCCTGACGTACTGCCTGCCCGAACATCTCCTGTGGATGGAAAACCTCTCCCCGATCTACCGCTTCCAGCCGTTCGTCGACCTGCTGAAGAGCGCGAGCGACACGCGCGTTTCCGACATCATGCAGGAGCTCGGCGAGCCGGTCTCGGAAGACGTCCCGGCGATCCAGCTGGCGAAGCTCTTCCTGGAGCAGAAACAGTCGCAGCTCATCATCACGGACAAAAACGGCCGTCTGGCCGGACTGGTCTCCCTGCGGGAATTCTGCGCGAAGTTCTTCTGGGAATAAGCGCCGCGCACCGAAAACGAGATTAATCTTATAGAAAGGTATTGATACCATGTCGGAAGAATCCTCCACCATTTCCGTCAAATACTTCGTTTCGCGTTTCCTGATCCTGCTGGCGGTCAGCCTGACCGTGGGGCTGGGCGGCTTCTACTCCCATGCGCTCGAGTCGCATCAGGCGGTCGCCTGCGGCGTTTTCATCGGCCTCATCATGGGCACGCTGTTCTTCTGGAAATTCCGTCTGGCGCTGGCGTTCCTCGGCCTGTCCGTCCTGATCTTCACCGGGTCGCTTGACATCCCGCATTTCGTGCAGTCGTCGTCGCTGGAAGTGATCCTCTTCCTGGTCGGCATGATGGTGATCGTGGGCGCACTGCGCGACCTCGGTTTCTTCACCTGGATCGTGCAGCTCATCGTGGAAATGCCGAACCTGTCCGGCATGAAGTTCATCACGGTCACGAGCGTGGCGTCCGCGCTGCTCGCGTGCGCCGTCGACGAAGTCACGTCCATCATCTTCATCTCCACCCTGATCTTCCAGGTGTGCGACCGCCTGAAACTGAACCCGACCCCGTACATCCTGATCGCCGTTCTGGCAACGAACATCGGCAGCTCGGGCACCATGATGGGCAACCCGGTCGGCATCTACATCGGCACGAAGGGCGGCCTCACGTTCGGCGACTTCATGATGTGGTCGTTCCCGATCATGCTCGTCTCGCTGTTCAGCGTGATCGCGCTGCTCCTCTTCATCTTCCGCAAGGAACTGAAGAAATTCGACGAGAGCCTCCAGAGCCGTCTGGCGCAGGGGCTTTCTCTGGCGCCCCGCGTGAAAGTGCCCTACAAGCCGGGCCTGATCCTGCTGATCTGCACCGTGTGCGCGATCGCCTCCCACCACCCGACCGAAGAGCTTCTCGGCCTCCCGAAGAACACCGTCCTCATCATCGCCCCGCTGATCTGCTCCGGCATCGTGATGATCATCAAGCAGAACCGCGCGCGCTACTACATCGAGCACGAGGTCGACTGGTGGACGCTCATCTTCTTCATGCTGCTCTTCGCAGTCGCCGGCACGCTTGAATACACCGAAGTCGACAAGGTGATGGCGGACGCCTTCTCCAAGGTCTGCGGCACCAGCCCGTATGAGCTCGTCCCATTCATCTTCTTCACTTCCGCCGTCGGATCCGCGTTCGTCGACAACGTGATCTTCGTCGCGGCGTTCTGCCCCGTGATCGAACAGCTCTCCCTGAGCGTGAAGGACTTCCCGTTGTGGTGGGCTCTCCTCTTCGGCGCATGCTTCGGCGGCAACATCACCATGATCGGCAGCACGGCAAACATCGTGGCGCTCGGCATGCTGGAAAAGCGTCCGTCCGCCTCCCACGTCACCTTCATGAAATGGCTTGCGGTCGGCCTGCCCGCCACGCTCCTCTCCGGCGCGATCGTCGTCGGCGCCCTCCTGGCCCTGAACCCGCTCATGGCGGACCGTCCCGCCGAGCTGGATTTCGCGAAGGTCGAAAAGTCCACCGGCCGCGATTTCGTCAACAAGCTCGCGAAATTCGAGGTCTCCGGCGTCCGCGCCTACGATGAGAACAGCGCCTCCATTCCCGCCCAATCCCTGATCACGGGACGCACCATCGAGGCGGGCATGGACCTCATGTTCGGCGGCAAGCCGCACGTTCTCGCGACCGCCTACGGCAAGAACGAGGGCGAAGCGATCGCCGTGGCTCTGCCCGGAGATTTCACCTTGACCGATTCTCCTCTGATCCTCACCGGCGCCATGTACAGTGTGCCCGAAACCGACGCGAAGTATCCCGTCCTCCTCGTGGTGAAGGAAGCGAAACCTCCCAAGGCGAAATAAGACCGGGTCCCCGGGATTCCCGTTAACATTCGGAAGCCGACGAAATCGAATTCGCCGGCTTTCTTTTTTTCGCGTTTTTTCGCGTAAAACGTTTGACTTTTCCTGAAAAGGGTGATAACTTTTCTGAACCGGAACTGCCATAGCGGGAGACAATCCCCCGGCATGGCGGTCCGTCTCAATGAAGATCAATCGTCCCGGAGACATCGTTTCCCTTTCATTCGCGGGACATTTCAACAATTTTGATCCTCGCCCGCGATGGCCGGGCGGGACAGGAAAGGCCGGCGCCATGAAACACACCATATCCAAACTGATCGTTCCGATCGTAGCCCTGATCCTCTGCGTCCTGACGCTGATTTTCTTCATAACGGGCATCATTTCCTCCGGGAAAAACGATGCCGCGTCCGGCGGCGGGGAAGTCGCTGCTGTCGAGGATGCCGCATCCATCGAAAACAGCACATCCGATGCCGCCGCGACCGCGACGAAAACACCGTCCGCCAGGGCAGGGGGAGCCTCGAAACGCTCCGGTTCCTCCGCGAAACAGTCCGGCTCCGATGCGAAAACATCCGCCGCCGGAAACAATGCCGCCGCCGGAAACAATGCCGCCGCCGGAAACAGTGACGCCGCCGGAAACAGTGACGCCGGCACCGACAGGGCTGCCGCAGCAGGTACTAATCCGTCCGGTCAAACCGGGGATGCAGCCGTTCCGTCCGGCGCTGAAATCGTCGCGGTGAACCCGTCAGGTTCCCTCCCGGATCCCGGCGCGGAGATGATCTTCCCTCTGGAAGAAGAGGAGGAGGAAGAGGAGTTTCAGGGCGACGATCAGTACGTGTATTTCGAGTATCAGGTCATCACGGTCCCGAAGAGGACGCTGGAAAATGCCGCTGCCTCGATCGGACTTCCGAGGGAGACCCCGCCTTCGGACGAACTCCTGCCCGCGATTTACAGGGAGGGCGGCTACCGGATCATCGGATATTCCTCCGGGTATGCGGTCTCCGGGCTGTCCGCGGAATTCAAAATGACGCAGGCCGAATGTTTTCCCGATTTCTACATCCTGCCGCAGAGCAAGGAGGATATGATCGAGTCCGCCGGCAAACCCGACGCCGACGATGAGGAGGACGAGGACGGCGAAGAATCGGACGATGAGGAGGAAACGGACGATGAGGAAGACAACGGAAGAGACGACTTCATCAATTCCTACAACAATTTGGCCGGCATTCTGCCGTTCTTCGGAAAGCCCACTGTCAGCGGAAACGAGTTCATCCTCAACAACCGTTCCCCGCGTTTCCAGCTGGAATCGTCTCTGAGGAAGCTGAGCGGGTATATCAACACCGACTACGGCCCGTGGGGCACGGGACAGTCGCCCGTCTTTGAAGACAACTCCTTTGCCAATACGATCCCCGCGACCAACGGGAAGCCGATGATCGTTTCGATGTCGCAGTCCTCCAACGCCTGGACTCTGCATGTGTTTCTCACTCAGGCGCTGCCGATGCCGGAAAACATTGAGATCGCGGCCGGAAGCGAGAAAAAACTGGTGCGGCTGGATTTCCAGATCGCCCGGGTGAACTGGAACGGCCTCTGCGCCGCCGGGAACACCGACGGCTGCCCCGGCGTCCCGTCCGACAGCATTTTCAACAGGCTTTCCATGAGCAACCAGATGCGCGATGTGTACAACCCGACGTTCCGCCTGATCCCCTCGCGGAAACCCGTCTCGCTCCAACTCAATGCAAAAACGCAGTTCGTCCCGCTGAACTGGGTCCCCGCGCAGGACCCCGGAATTCCGGCCATCCCGCTGAACGGCGACGCCATCTGGACGGGGACCGCGCTTCATGCGTCCGCCCTTCTCCTCGACGAGGGCAGGACAGTGCGGCTTGACTACACGTTTGAAAAGACATCCCAGACCGGCTGGCGCAACTACGACTACTCGTTCTACGGCGAACAGCCGACTCTGTCCGTGCAGGACCGTTATGCACGCCCGCAGCGCAGGACCGAACCCGAGATCCTGACCGGCACGCTGAGGCTGCCACTGGTCAACTCCACGTCGTTCACGCAGACGCTGTATCTGGAAGTCGGGAAGCCCGTCCTCGCCGCCCGCATCAGCAATCCGGCGTACCAGCCGGACATGCTCACGCTGCTCTTCGTGATGGCCACCGTGGAGGACGCCCCGTAAGCAACGCAAACGCCGTTTGCCTTTCTTTCTGCCAATAAGCATTCCCGAAAAAAAGACCTGCTTCAGGAGAAACCGAAAACAATGACTGCCACGCATGCGCTTCGCAGAATTATCGTCGGGCTCCTCGCGATCTCGCTGGTCTTTTTTGCCCTCGTCGGCTGCGAAAAAAGTGATGGTACAACGGAAGAAAAAGGCTCGGAGGATCTGCGCAAGGGCAAGGCCGCTTACGAAAACAGCGATTACAAAGTAGCGGCATTTTGTTTTTCACTCGCCGCATATGACGGCAACGCGGAGGCGCAATACCTGCTCGGCCACTGTTGCAGCGAAGGGCAGGGCGTCGAAAAGGATCTTGACAAGGCAGCGGGCTGGTACCGGAAAGCTGCGGAACAGGGCCATATCGAGGCGCAATACAGCCTCGGGAGCTGCTATGAAACCGGCCGGGGTGTCGAAAAAGATGCGAAAAAGGCGGCGAACTGGTGCCGCAAGGCGGCGGAACAGGGGTATGCCGAGGCGCAATACAGGCTTGGCGCCTACTATATAATCGGCTTTGGAGTCGAGAGAGACGCGAAAGAGGCGGAAAAATGGTACCGGAAAGCGGCGGAACAGGGACATGCCGAGGCGCAATACAGGCTCGGCCTTCTCTATAACCTCGCCTTAGACTATCTGTCAACGAAGCTTACCGAGGGGGTCAAGAAAGATGACAAAGAGGCGGAGAAATGGCTTCGCAAGGCGGCGGAACAGGGACATGCCGAGGCGCAATACAGGCTCGATCAGATCGTCCGTGCCGCCGAGTACGAGTACAAGGATCGCAGACAAAGCGCCCGCCGCATCCGGGTCCCCGCCATGCGCGGCGAGATCTTCTCCCGAGAAGGCAAGCCGATTGTTCGCAACCGCCCTTCGTTCAACGTGCTGTTCCACCCCGCCGAAATGACCACGGAGCGTTCTCGGGACCGGGCGAAACACATCATGACCCAGGCCGACCAGGTCGCGCGCGTCATCGGTCGCGAAAATCCGCTTAACCTCGAAACCGTTCGCCGTCATCTCAACATGCAGCCCGGTCTCCCCATCACCGTCTTCCGGGATTTGTCCGATCGGGAACGCGGAAGCCTGAACGAGCTTTACCCCCCGATTCGCGGATTGGAGATCACCGCGGAACCGATGCGGGAGTATCCGTCCTACGGCGAAACGAAAAAAAACAACCTCGCCGCGCAGCTGATCGGCTACGTGGGAAACGGCGATCCGGGCGATGCGGACGACCGCCGCGAGTATTTCTACTATCTCCCGAGCCTGGTGGGGCGTTCCGGCCTGGAGTACCAGTACAACAGGATCCTCTCGGGCGAGGCGGGCAGCCGGTTCGTGACGGTGGACGAAAACGGATTCGCGTCTCGACAGCTGGAGAAATCGACGCCGCCCGTGAACGGCAGCGATCTCTACCTCACGCTGGACATCGACGGTCAGCTGGCGGCGGAAAGCGTTCTCGAGGGGTACCGCGGCGCGATCGTGGTCATGGACGCCAATTCCGGCGCGGTCCGCGTCATGGCGTCCTCTCCGACGTTTTTCCCGAGCGATTTCGTGCCGTCCATTTCCTATGACCGTTTCAAGGAGCTGAACGAAGATCCCGGAAAACCCTTCCTGAACCGCGCCGTTCAGAGTTCCTACATGCCGGGCTCCACGATCAAACCCCTTGTCGCGCTCGCCGGACTGGAAAGCGGCATCCCGGCCTCGAAAATCTACGACTGCGAGGGTGTAGCGCACTACGGATACGGCAGCGGTATCCACTGCACCGCCAGTTACGGCCACGGTTCCCTCGATATGAGGGAAGCCATCATGAAGTCCTGCAACGTCTACTTCGTGGATCTCGGTGTCGACGTCGGCATCAATCAGCTCAGCTACATGTTCGAGTCCGCCGGGATCGGGCGCAAGACCGGGATCGAGATCGCCGAAAGCGCCGGTATCCTCCCGAGGAACGGTCCGAAGTGGAACAAAAACGAGACCGCATACGTCAGCATCGGGCAGGGCAAGGTCGAAGTCACCCCGCTTCAGGCCGCCGTCTTCTACGGCGCCCTCGCCAACGGCGGGACCCTGTACAAGCCCTATTTGATCGACCATATCTGCAAACGCGATCCTCTCTCCGGAATGCCCGTGAACGAATCCGGCGCCGTACCCGAAAAGACAGGCACGCTTGCCGCCTCGGAGCGCTCTCTGAACGTCATCCGCGAGGGCATGTACCGTGTCGTGAACGATTCCCGCGGCTCCGGGACGAAAGGCCGCATCTCGTCCGCCGTGATCTATGCGAAGACCGGAACGGCCAACGTCGAGGGCCGCCCCGGCGTGGAAGCCACGAAAAATACCTGGTTCAACGGCTTCGTGACGCATCCCGGCACGGGCGAACTGCTGAGCTTCGCGGCCGTGATCGAGAACGGCGAATCCGGCGGCGGCACCACGGCTCCGCTCGTGGCAAAGATGTTTACGGAATGGTTTTCTAAGGAATGAGTTCTTTTTCTCATGTGCGACAACGAAAAAACTCCCGGGGACGGTCGAGTCACCGGGAGTCGGAATTTTGCGTTCGGGACCGGCGTTCGGACCGGTCTTTTTTTTTACAGATCGGGCATTTGTTTGGAGAGGTCATAGAGCGCGGCGTTCATGGCTTCCTTCATCAGGCGCGGATAGAGACTGGTGTCCTTGCCGACGCGTGCGTAGAGCCAGTGGTTGAGGTAGTCGCTCTTGCAGAAGCTGTACTCCCAGACGACGTTGCCGGTGGCGCGTTCGACGAGCTCGAATTTCACTGCAAGTTCGTTGGTCGAACTGCCGGTCGGAGCGCCGACCACCCACAGAAGCGAGCTGAAGACGTAGGTGATGCCGTAGGAGAACATGCGTCCGCGGTAGAACGTGCTGGAGACGGAGCTGCGCCAGATGTAGTCGGCGTCCTGCGCCTGCGCCATGTTGTTCGCGCGTTTGACATCGGAGAAGAGGTTGGAGCTCTTCAGGCTGGCGAACGCGGCGGCGGCGAGATCGTTCTGAACGTCGAAATGATAACGGCCGAGCGAGACGAAGTCTTCGCTGAGTTCGGGCTGATCCTTCTCGACATATCCGAAGGGGAAGAAGGGGATGAAGCCGAGGAAGAAGGAACCGTGGTCGCCGACTTCGCGGCCTTCGGCCTGTTCGGCCAGTTCGGGATCGAAGTATTTCGTGCCGCGCTGGTCCATGAAGGGCATGACCGCGACGGATTTCCTGCCGGAACCGGCCTCGCCGAACCTCGGCAGGGCGCCGGGAGCGGCGGAGTAGTCGAATTTCGCGATGTTGGTGCAGGCGCCCAGGAGAAGGGCGGCGGCAACGCCGGCTGCGAACGAGATGAATCTGTTCATGGGGGAATGATCTCCTCGATGTTCGGCGGCCTTCACGGAACGGCGCGGGGCAGGGGACTCTGCGCCGGACCGTCAGGCCGCGGTGTTGTGCGATGAACGGTTACCAGCCCACAGAGCTTTTCTTTTTCATGAAGGCGAGCTGTCTGGTGAATCTCCACATGACGAGCCCGGTCTGCACGTCGGCCATTTCCAGCACGAAGGTGCGCGTGACGGCCTGAGTGCCGTTGTCGCGGACGGAGTTGGACGTGACTTTCGGGCGGAGCACGAGGCGTGCGGCCTGAAGCGTGCCGCGCTTGGCGACGGTGCTCTGGTCGAAGTTTTCATCGTATTCCAGGTCGCGGGAGGCGGCGATGGCCTGCGTGCGGCCCGCGCCTTCTGCCAGGGTGACACTGACCTTGCCGGCGTTGAGAAGTTCCTCGAGAAGCATGTCGGTGATCTCGGAGGTGTTCAGGTCGGGGTCGTCTGTGTTGTTGATGGTCCTGTCGAGCTTGACGATCGGCATGGCGTCCGGGTCGCCCATTTCCGCCTGATACCGTTTCAGGAAGGAAGTGAACTGGGGATTCGTCATGGCTCCCCGGACGGCGGCGATCGTGACCTCGCGCATTTCCTCGCTGGAAACGGAGCCGATCTGGCGGAGTCCGGTCTTGGTGGTGGCGGGGTCGTAGATGACGGTTTCGGTTCCGCCGCAGGCGGTCAGAAGCATCGAGACCGCGGCAGCGGAGAGTCCAGCAAACAGAATAAAGCGGGATTTCATGGGGGATGTTCCTTTCTGGTCAATCCGCTTCGCGGAGACTGATCTTGAAGTCGCTGCAGTTCTTGTAGGGGGCGACAGACTGGAGGAAGAGGGTTTCGCCGGGGATGATGGTGGCGTCCTGCCAGTCGGCGAGCACGGTTTCGTTCACGGCCATGCCGTCATCGGTGAACCAGGTGAACCGGTAACGGATCCTGTACGGGTTTTCGTCCGTCAGGTCGCTCCACATCTGGGCGAAAGCGCCGGTGCGGACGTTGACGACTTCGAGCTGCGCCCGCATGAAGCCGTCGGCGGTGCGCGAAGTCGTGAGGCTCTGGAGGGCAAGGCGTCTCTTCAGGAAGCCGTCGGTGACGAATCTGGCATCCGAAATGGTGTTCGGAGTCATGTTCTTGTCGGCGTTTTCGACGGTGTTCACGGAGTTCTGGCAGGCGGCCAGCAGCAACGCGGCAGCGGCGAACAAGCCCGGCAGACATATTCTTTTCATGGTCGTTCTCCTTATTTTGATTTGATCGGCAGGACGTGGATGGCCACATTCCTGTCGCTGGGTGCGTCGACGTAGATGATCGCGGACCGGGAATCGGCGGGAAGCTGAAGCGCGTAGTTGCTTCCGCCCGCGGCCCCGACCAGCTTGATCGTGACTTGTTTGTTCCGGGGCATCGGGAACTGCGTAAGCTGGAATTCCTTCGGGAGGGTCTCCCAGCTGCGCGTATCGGCGGTGTTCATGGCCGCGCGGTAGACCGCGCCGCCGACGATGACCGCGCCGAGCGCCACGGCCTGGACCGTCGGGTCCATGTCCTTCTGCAAAGCGATGGCGGTGATCCCGCCGTAGTAGGCGGCCTCCTTGATGAGCGTTCCCATGACGATGCGCGTGATGATGCCCGGCAGCAGTTCGTCGAATTCCTGCGCGATGATGCCGTCCATGTTCGCCAGAGCCAGGGAGCTGAAACGTTTGCCGTCCGCCTCGGCTTCGAGGCGCTGGTATGGAGCATTGTAGAACACGCAGGACGGCCAGGCGACCATGATGGGGAAATAGAGCGAGGACTGCTCGAACGCCGCGCCGCGTCCGTTTGCGAAGATCACGAACACGCAGTTTTCGTCCAGGGGGAAATCGAACGGCGGCACATCCGCCAGGTTTTCCGGGATGTCGCGTCCCGAGTTTTGGAGTGCGGTCACATAGTACTGGCGGAAGAGCGGATTGTTCGGCATGGCTTCGACGAGGTGCTGGAAGTCGATGCGCGCGTTTTCGTAGTTGCCGTCGCGGACGGAGGCAAGCCCTGAGAGGAAGATGGCGGCGGGGTTGAGGAAGTTCCCGTAGCCCTTGTTCGCGACCTTCTTGATGGTGCTCAGGTTGTTCGCGAACGCGGCGTTCCGGGAGTCGCCCGTGAGCTGGGCGATCGACCCGACTCTCTCCGCGGCTTCGGGATTCCGTGCCTTTTCCGCGGCAAGGCGTTCCTCTTCCTGCTCGAAGAACTTGCTGTAATCGTCCTGGACTTTTTTCTGTTCGTTGCGGAGACGGCGCACCTGGGCATGGAACGCTTCTTCGTCGCCGGTCCCGAGATAGGCCAGGGCCTTGAAGACGGCGAGCGCGATGCGGTCGCGGCAGAATCCGCGGTAGGGCAGGGCGTTGAGGTTGGTGAGCGCCGCCCCGGCCTCCGCGCCGATGTCGCGGAGACTGACGGAGGCGCGTTCGTCGTACTGGTTGATGAGCTCCTCGGCGATCCTGAGATGCTTGAGGCTTTCCCCGAAATTGCCGACATGGAAATTCATGGAGCCCGCTTCGAGACGCCACATGAGCTCATCGCCGGTGTTCACCACCGAGGAGTTGTACCAGGCGGGCTCGCGGAGCTTGTACTCGACTTCATCCAGAGCGGATTCGTTGTCCCCGCTCAGATAATCCGCCATCATGTCTTCCTTCTGCGTGTGCGAATTGACGACGCTGGAGCAGCCGGCGAGGATACAGCCGGCCGCAAGAGCGGCAAACACTTTTCGCGCGAGGGGGAAGGCTGGGAGAGGGAAACGCATGTCGTCAGTCTTTAACGGCGTTCAGGATCCGCACGTCCTGTTCCGGGTCAGCGGCGGGGGGATTCGCGGGCGGGATGTTCATGGGCATCTGAGGCGGCGTTCCGGCTCTCCTTCCCTGTCTTGCCGGCCTGCCCGCGGCGGGCGTTCCGGCATTGGCGGGAGCAGGGGTTTCGGCCTTCGCGGGGGCTGGGGCCGGCTCATCCGCCTTCGCGGGGGCGGGGTTCAGGGCCTTGAATGCCGGGGACTTCATGATGCCGGGGACGACGATCTGCGGGATCACGGTCTTGATGAGGTACTTGCCGTAGTCGTCGACGGTCCAGTCGCGGGTCATGGAAACCGGGAGATCGCGGAAATTGATTCGTTCGTCGAACGGGACGCTGCAGAGCATTTCGCCGGTCTGGGCTGAAATGATGTGGACGCTTCCCTCAAGATATCCGATGTAGCGGAAGCCGCGGGCGCCGGTCTCGGCGACGTTGTAGGGGATCTGCTGAATCTCGAAACGCGTGACGGTGGCCTGGATCAGCATCTCGACCTCAAGGAGACCGCCGATCTTCGTGAACATCTTCGGTTCGAGGCCGTAGAGATTGCCGATGTTGTTCTTCGCGAGGATATCCGAGACGGATTTGAGGTTCTGGAGCTTCAGGCCCTTTTCAAGCATCGAGTTTTCGAGGCGGACATTGAAATCCTCGGCCAGATAGGCGGGCGCGGGGACCGTGACCACAGGGGCGAGGATGGCGGAACGGTGAAGTGCCTTGTCGTCGGAAAGCAGAGTCTTCAACGTGTCTTCGATCTTGTCGGCAAGTTCGTCCAGGTCCTGCACGCGGAGATTGGCGGTGCGGGCCTGGTCGATCTCGCCCGTCGAAGCGTCGACGATGCGCATGGTGCAGTTCAGCCGCGAACCGAATTTCGAGACTTCGGTAACGAGGATGTATTTGACGCCTTCGATCTGGCCGAGTTTCGCTTTCTGACTGGAACTGAGGTTGACGAGATCGGAGCTGGTCGTAAGCCCGATCTCCGTCAGGATCTGGTTCAGGGCGCCGCGGGAAACGAGCGTGTATTCGTCCGAATGGATGCTCGTTTCCAGAATACCCCAGAAAGCCTCGATGTCGGACGCGGGGACGCCGCCTTTCCCGACAGGTTCGGCGATGGCGAGTTTATCCGCGGCAAAAGCCCCGGCGGACAGGGCGACGCATGCAAGAGCGGCAAGTATTTTTTTCAGGTTCATCGTGGTAGTCCCTTCATTGTTGGTTGTTCCGGTTCTTCGTCTTCAAGATCTTTTTCTTCTTGCCCGAGGTCTTTTCCGCTTCTCCGGAATCTTCCTCGGGATCGGCCTCCTGGACAGCCTCGGCCTCGGCGTCGGCGGCATCGGCCTCGACGGCGTCGACAGGGGCTTCCGTTTCCGGCTCGGCCTCGACGGCTTCGACAGGGGCTTCCGTTTCCGGCTCGGCCTCGACGGCGTCGACGGCTTCGACAGGGGCTTCGGCTTCGACGGCTTCGACAGGGGCATCCGTTTCACCCCTGACCACGGTTCCGGGCTCGGTCCCGACTTCGGCTTCAACCTTCTTTTCCGAACTCACGATCAGTTTCAGTTCGGGCTCGGCCTCGGGATCGACTTTCGGCTGCGGTTTTTCTTTTTGTTCCATGGTGATGGAGACGGTCAAATCAGATTTCACGTTCAGCTTGAACGCCTTGGCGATGTAGCCGTCCGCGTGGACTTCGATCTCGTGCGTCCCCTCGACGAGCGGGAACATCTCCCCGCCTGCGCCGACCAGGATGCCATCGGCGAAGACCGCGACATGGGAGGGCACCAGGTCATTGCCGACGGGCTTGACCGTAACCAGCCAGGGCATCGGAGTGACGGTGATCTTGTTTTTGCGGCCCTCCCGGCATGCGTCGTAAAGGTCCTCGGCGGCCTGTTCCAGCGCGGACTTCATGAGGCTCTGGAAGATGTCGTTGTCGAACTGCTCCGTGCTGACGGGGCGCTGTTCGCGGTAGGTGCCCGTGTAGACGTTGCTGTAGACGGAGCTCTGAGCCGCGAGGTCGATCATTTTGATGATGACGTCGAGCTGGTAGGTGGTGGTATTGGTCTGGATCCCGTAGCCGGAGAAGGAGTTGGTCTTGCTCCGCAGATCGGAGACGGTGCCGTAGATCAGGTGAGTGGCGCCGGTTTCCTTTGCGATACGGAGCATGAAGTCCTTCGGAAAATCGGGCTGGTCCTGAATCTTCTTCATGGCGGCGGCGACCTGGGAGATATCCATGCAGGAGAAAACGTCGTTATGGCTGCCGAGGTATGCGCTCAGGTAGTCGGCGCCGATGACCATCGGACGGGACGGGCCGTGCACGATGGTCTCGTACAGGGCGATCGCCTTCTCTCTCGTGAAGATGTTATCCTCGATCTGAGCTTCGCGGTTGGCTTCGTTCGTGCGTGAAACGTCGGAAGCGTCTATCATGCGCACATACCCCTGCATGTAGGGGCTGATGCTCCTGTGGTCGGCGTCTGTGAGCATGCACTGGTCGGGAATGACGATCGGGTTGTTCCTGACGTCCAGGAATCTCTGCTGTCCGAAGATATCGATGGTATTGAAGTCCAGCACGCAGACTTTGAACGGCTTCCATTCCGGCTTCTTCGCCGTTTCCTTCGTCGTGACCGTTTCCGTGATGACGGTCGTGGTCGTAGTGGTCCGGGTGGTGGTCTCCTTCCCGGTCTCGACCTCCTGCACGGTTGCGGCTGAGGCGGCGGACGCCGTCAGCGCGATAGCCGCCAGAACGGTGAAAAATTTCTGGTCCATGATGTTTCGAGCCTCCTTGTTTCCGGGGGACGGTAATGCGTGCGGACGTCCTTTCCGGGGGAAACCGGACGGGGCCGCACGGCGGATGACTGGATTTCCGACGCGCTTTTTTCACGCGCGTCTTCGCGTAACCTCAAAGATAGTATACAGCGAATCCCGGAAAAAGTCAAGTTAGCGGACAAAAATAATCTGTTTTTTTTGAGCAAAAAAAAAGAACCGGATGCGGGATGCGTCCGGTTCGCGGGATTCGGGAAAAAGACGGGACAGGTCCGTCAGTCGCGCTTGACTGCCGGTCTGTACGGGGCGGGGCCGCCATTGGGAAGGACGTCCGGGCCCTTGATCGGGCCGTTCTTGTCGAGTTCGCGGAGGAGTTCCGGGGAGGGCTGAACGGGGGTGCCGCGGTTGAGGTTGATCCGGCCCGCGCCCCAGGGGTTCAGTTCGGCGTTTCTCCGTGCGGCTTCCTGCTGGCGTTCAAACTCTTCGAGTTCGGCTTTTTCCCTCGCGGCCTGAGCGTCGGCTTTCGCCTTGGCTTCCGCTTCGCACTCGGCCTTCACGGCCTTGGCGGTTTCGGGATAATCCTTTTCGAGCCCCTGAACGCCTTTCTGAAGCGCCTCGAGAAAGAGCGGAGTATAGCCGACATTGGTCCAGAGGGACTTCTGTCCGTCCGGGGAAAGGATGATGACGGTGGGAACGCCTTCGACGGAGAACTTCTTGGAGAGGGCGTCGTTCTGTTTCTGAACTTTTTCGTCGAGCTTGGTCTTCTGCGGAGAATCAACAAAAAGGAGGACGAGATGCTTTTCCGCGAAGGATTTGAATGCGGGCTGAAGCAGGACATTCTTTTCGAGTTTCTGACAGGGCGGACACCAGTCGGAACCGGTGAAGAGCGCGAGGACCGGCTTCTTTTCCTTCTTGCCCTTGTCGAGCGCAGCCTGAAGGTCGTCGAGCCAACCTTCGGGAGTCTTGCCCGGGGTAAACGTCACGGGGTGTTCCTCAAGATATTTCTCCGCCTCGGCTTCTGCCTGTGCGGCGCGAATGCGTTCGCCCATGGCCTGCGCACGGGCGCGGTCGCGCTCGACGATCTGGCGCAGCTGATCGGCGGAGATGCTGCGCGGACGGGATTCATCCGGCGGAGCAACGGGGGCCGTGACTGTCTTCTGTTCGTCGGCTTTCGCGGCATCGTCCTTGATGAGTTCGGGGCGGATGGCGGGAGCCTTGGCCTTGTTGCGTTCCTGAATCCATTTCGCGCGTGCCTCGTCGCGTTCGAGCATCTGCCGCATGGCGTCGCCGTCCAGTTCGGTTTCGGCGGGTGCGCCGGCCGCGGGCGTCAGGTCGAGCGTAACGAATCCGCTGCCCTGCGCGAAGGCGGAAACGGAGCAGAGGAGTGCGGCCATGGAAGCCGCGGAAACGAGGATGGTCTTATTCATGCTGAAGTCCTTCCGAAGTTTGAAAATGTTGTTGCAAGTGAAGTGATCCTGTTTTATGAATTGGACGCCCCGGGAGCGCATTTCTTAGCGGTTTTGCGGAAAAAAGTGCAAAAAAACCGAAAAAAGCCGTAACGCATGAAAAACCGGCGTCCGAAGCGGCTGTTCCATGAGGGGGGGGGCCGGGTCACAGCATCGCGGGAAACGACGCGTTTGCCGTCTCGACGGCGATGTTCAGTTTCGCGAGCATGGAGATAAGGCTGTACAGCATGGCCGCGGTGAAGACGACAGCGAAAAGCGAGGTTTTGTTCATGGCGTTTTCCTTTCATGGATCGCAAAGTTGTTTTTCGTGGCTTGCTACATGAATTGGATGCCGGACATGGCGTGTTTCTTAGCGGAAAACGTGAATCTTCCGAGAAAAAGGGCGGATGACGGGGAACCGGTTTGAAAAACGCGGAAATACGATTATTTTATTACCAGCAAAAATACTCAAACGTTTTTTCGGAAGAGCAGGAGCAATCATGAAAATATTGATCGTAGACGGGCAGGGCGGCGGCGTGGGCCGTCAGCTCGCGGCCCGGATCAAAGAGGCGTTTCCCGACGTCTGCCTGACGGCGGTCGGCACGAACACCATCGCCACGTCCGCAATGCTGAAAGGCGGCGCGGACAATGCCGCGACCGGGGAAAACGCCGTGCTTGTGGCCGCCCGGAAAGCGGACGTCATCATCGGGCCGCTCGGAATCGTCGTGGCGGATTCGCTGGGCGGGGAGATCACGCCCGCGATGGCAAACGCCGTGGCGCAGTCCGAAGCGAAACGGATCCTGATACCGTTCAAACACTGCGACAATGTGATCGTCGGCGTATCCGACTTCACGCTCGCCAACCTGATCCAGCAGGCTGTCGAAGAATTGCGGAAAATCATTGCTTGACTTTTCCGCAAACCGTGTTATAGTATACAAATGAACAAAGCCGGGGCGGCAGAAAGCCGCTTTCAGGGACGCAGAAGCACCCGGTCCGGTTCCATTTCGCAAACCCCGTTTTATCCCGCCTCATGACGAGGCCGTTTTCCCCAGAAGGGGAACGAATGCCAATTTTACTTCAGGAGATTAAAAATGGCTTGCTTTACCGCTCCCCTTGCCGCCGCGATCGCAGCCGGAGTCGTCCGGCGCACCGTGAAGACCAAAGACGCCGACGATCCGGAAACCATCAGCTGGGCCACGAAACTCGGCTGGCTCGAAAAGCTTTCATTCGGCGGATGCGCTCTGCTCGCATTCGAGCACATCTGGCATGGCGAAATCATCTTCCAGTTCCCGTTCCTGACCGGAGTCCGCGACGGCAATACGGCTGAAGTCCTGCGGGAGATCGCGACCGTCGGCGGCACCATGACGGTGCTGATCCTCGCCATCTGGGCCGGAATGCTGGTCGTCAGCTCCCGCATCGTGAAACGCAAACCCGCAGTCGTGGAGGGCTGATCCATGTGCCTGATCCTGACCACCATCGCCGCGGTCGTTTCGACCGTGGTGTGGTACTCTTCCGCCAAAATGCGCGACATGAAGATCAGCGTGCTCTGCTGGCTTTTCTGGGGCGCCGCCATCATGTGGCTGGTCGACCTCGCTTTCGAGTATGCCGAAGACGGCGCGGACGTTTTCAATCCCTCGTATAAAGTCGCGATTGCCGTCAAGACAGTCGAAGAGGAAGACGCCGCCGGACAGGAAGCCGAAGCCGCCGAGGCTAAAACTCCTGCGGCCGGATCCGAGGCCGAATCGGCAGCGGTCACGGATAATGCCGGCGGAAATATGTTCAGCATCTCCATCGAACCGTCCGACAACGGCGACGTCAAGTTCGTTCTTAACGACAATGCGGCCGCCGCTCCGGCATCCGGTCCCGAAGAAGAATCGACTGCGACCGCCGAAAAAGCAACCGAACAGCAGTACGGTCTTGTCGTCAAACCGTCCAGGAACGGCATCGCCGTTGAACTGTCCCATGTTGACGGGATACTCAACGACACGGTTCTCGGACTGGCCGTCATCACGCTCGCGCTGGTCATCTGGATCGCGTTCCTGCTGATCAGCGATCCGAAAGGCATCGTTCGTTCGGCGATTCTGAAGAAGAAAAAAAGCTGAGCATCCCCCCGGGGAAACACGCGAAATGAGCTTTACCGTCAAATGCCCAGAATGCGGAAGATCGTCCGAGGCCGCCCCGCAGGAGATCGGACTTCCGATGAAATGCCCCGGCTGCGGCAGGGAATTCGAGATCAGCAATCCGAACCTGGTCCCGTGCCCGGACTGCTTTGAGCTTGTTTCCAAACGCGCAACGGTGTGTCCGCATTGCGGCGCACCGCTTGCGTCGTCCGGACCGGCAGCCGCCGGGAAACGCGGACCCCAGGATTTTGAATCGTTCCGAGATGAAAAAGTGATCATCCATTGCCATCCGAGCTTGCGGAACTACCTGGGGACCATCGCGCTCGGGATCCTGACGTTTGTCGTCCTGTTCGGCATCTATCTTCTGCTGCGTGTCTGGTTCGACACGCTGCTCACCAGATACCGGATCACGAATCTGCGGATCGTGGTGACGAAAGGCTGGATCGCGAAATCCCAGAAAGAGATCTGGATCAAGGACATGCGCGGCGCGAACCTGGTCCAGAACGCATGGCAGAGGATCATCGGGGTCGGGGATATCTCCATCGGCACGGCTGCAACCGCCGAAACGGAGATCTGCCTGGTCGGGATCCGACGCCCCCAGGCAGTCGTCAACCAGATCAACGCCCTGCGCCATTGAGCCGGCCGGTCGCGGCCGCTCCCCCCTGCATCATATCAGTTCCGGCCCATGCCCCCGGGCAGCGCCCTCGCGTTCACTGGCCCAGCCCCAGGAGCTCCGGCCACCAGCGTTTGATCGTGCCGAAAAGGAAGAGCGCGAAAATGGCGAGCGGGAGCAGGGAGAAAAGGTAGTACCTCGTCCAAAGCGGAAGCTTCGCGCCTTTTCCCGCGTTCGCCTCCGCAAAGAAGTTTTTCCACCCCCAGGCGCAACCGAGGCCGCAGAAGACCACCACGAAAACAGAGCCGAGCGGGAGCAGGATGTCGCTCACGATGTAGTCCTCAAAGTCCAGAAACGAGGAATCTGCTCCAAGCGGATGGACGCCGCTCAGGAGGTTGAATCCGAGGGCGCAGGGCAGGGAGAAGATTGAGATGACCAGCGCGTTTGCGAGCGCGGCCTTCGGTCGGGAGAATCCGAGTTCGTCGATCATGAATGCGATGATGTTTTCAAAGACGGCGACGACCGTGGTGAACGCCGCGGCGCTCATGAACAGGAAGAAAACGCTCCCCCAGAGACGCGCCCCGGGCATGTGGTTGAAGACGTTCGGAAGCGAGATGAACACGAGATTCGGTCCGCTGTCGGGCTTGACGCCATAGGTCATGCAGACGGGGAAGATGACGATGCCGGCAAGCACAGCCACGGTAGTGTCGAGCAGGATGATGATGACAGACTCCCTCACGAGCGAATGCTCCCGGCCGATGTAACTGCCGAAGATCGTAATGCTGCCGACGCCCAGGCTGAGCGTGAAAAACGCCTGTCCCATCGCCGCGGCGGTAATCTCGAGGAGACTCGCCCGGCGGACGGAATCCATGTTCGGCACGAGGTAGAACTTCAAGCCTTCCTTCGCGCCCGGAAGAAACAGCGCGTGGACGCACAGGACCAGCAGCAGGACGAAAAGCCCGCCCATAAGGACTTTCGAGACGCGTTCCACGCCGTTTTTCAGCCCCGCGCCGCAGATGATCGAGCCAACTGCGACCGTGACGCACATGAAGACGATGTTTTTCCACGGGCTGGCGAGGATCGCGCCGAAATGTTGGCCGATGGCATCATTGTTCAACGTGGGGAGCCCGCCGAACAGATAGTCGCATGTATGGCAGAGCATCCAGCCCGTCACGGTCGTGTAGTAGATCATCAGCACGGCGCATCCGGCACAGAAAATGAGCGCGGGCACCTTCCAGACTTCGGGATGCGAATGCGGCAGCACCTTCGCCGCGCCGTAGAGAGTGCGTCTGCTCGCGCGTCCGATGGAAAGCTCCATGACCATCAGGGGCAGCCCCATGACGACGAGGAAGAAAAGATAGAAAAGGACGAAACATGCGCCGCCATACCGGCCGACGATGTAGGGGAAACGCCAGATATTGCCGAGGCCGATGGCGCACCCGGCGGTGATCAGAAGGAACCCCAGGCGGGATCCGAGGGATTCGCGTTTGTTGTCCGACATGGGAGAAGTCTTTCGGGATAGATTGTCTGGAAAACGAGATGGGACCGGACGGGCTTCGGGATTATTTGCCGTCGCCCCCGCCGCCTTTCTTTTCGTTAAGCAGTTTAAGCACAATCGCGAGGGTGTTGATCACGAAATAGCCCAGAAATCCGTAGCCGAGCATTTTGTAATCTCTCGAAAACGCCCAGATCATGCCGACGATCAAAAAGATGTCGATCAGGATAAATCCGAGCAGGTCTTTGACTATGCCTTTCATAGGTAACTCCTGTGTCCTGAAATGTCTGCGTGAATGACCGTCTGCGCCGGATACGGCGTCCGCGGCATTTTTTCATAATGAGGGCTATCAAATGTACCGCGTTCGGACGGAAAAGTCAAGCGCGGAATGCCGGATTTGACGGAAAATGCGGAAAAAAGCGACCGGGACGCCTCCCAATATGCCCGGGTTTTTCGGAAACCGGGCGAAATCGTCCCGCGGCAGGGCAGGGGCCGGACGCGTGACGGAACCCGCTGTCGGTTCCTTCCCGCCCGGGTATGTTCTTTTTTTTTAACGGTTTTTCATCATTCCGGGAGAAAACAATTTGAAAAAACATCAATTCCGAAGTATATTATATGCTTACGACCCGAAAAGCGAACGGGCTTTTGGGTGGATTGGAAACCAGTTAAACCAACAACCAAACCAGGAAACCAACAACTTATGAGCGAAGAAAAGAAACAGGACGCCCCCGTCGTGCAGAAATCCTATGTCATCATCGACAACACGACGATGGAAGAGCTGCTGAGCGGCCAGACCAAGAACGATTTCAAGCCCGATACGATCGTATCCGGCACGATCGTCGAGAAGCGCCAGGACGGCGCGATGGTCGACATCGGATCGAAAGCGGAAGGATTCATCTCCTACACCGAGTTCAAGAACTGGGATGAGATCAACGTCGGCGATCAGATCGACGTGTATCTGGAAGAACTCGAAAACGAGCAGAACCAGCCCAGCATCAGCCTCCAGAAGGCGTCCTTTATCCAGACCTGGAAGAAGATCACTTCCGATTTCGGCGAAGGCAGCGTGATCCGCGGCAAGATGAAGAAGAAAGTCAAAGGCGGCATCCTGATCGACCTCGATGGCGTCGAAGCCTTCCTCCCCGGCTCCCAGATCGATATCGGCCCCGTCAAGAACATCGACGAACTCATCGACCAGGAATACGATTTCAAGATCCTCAAGATCAACCAGGATCGTCACAACATCGTCGTGTCCCGCCGCGAACTCCTCGAGGAGTCCCGCAAGGACATGCGCGCGCAGTTCCTGAAGGAAATGAAAGTCGGCGAACTCCGCAAGGGCAAAGTCAAGAACATCACCGATTTCGGCGCGTTCATCGACCTCGGCGGCGTGGACGGACTCCTCCACATCACCGATATGTCCTGGGGCCGCATCACCAACCCGAAGGAAATGCTCGAAGTCGGCCAGGAGATCGAGGTCATGGTCCTCGACATCGACTTCACCAAGGAGCGCGTCTCCCTCGGCCTCAAGCAGAAGTCCGCGAACCCCTGGGACGATGTGGAAGCGAAGTACCCCGTCGGCTCCACCGTCAAGGGCCATGTGGTCAACATCATGCCTTACGGCGCGTTCGTCGAGATCGAACAGGGCGTCGAAGGTCTCATCCACGTCTCCGAAATGTCCTGGACCAAGCGCATCACCAAGGCCAGCGACGTCGTCAGCACCGGCGAGGAAGTCGAAGCCGTCATCCTCGAGATCAACAAGGCCGACAAGAAGATCTCCCTCGGTCTCCGTCAGAAGACCCGCAATCCGTGGGAGGTCCTCGCCGAGAAGTATCCTCCCGGAAGCCACATCAAGGGCAAGGTCCGCAATATGACCACCTACGGCGCATTCGTCGAGATCGAAAACGACATCGACGGCATGATCCACGTCTCCGACATGTCCTGGACCCGCAAGATCAATCATCCGAACGAAGTCCTGAAGGTCGGCGAAGAAGTCGAAGCCGTCATCCTCGACATCGATCCGCAGCAGCAGCGCATCTCCCTCGGCCTCAAGCAGACCGAAACCGATCCGTGGGCAAACATCGACCAGAACTACAAGATCGGCGATGTCGTGAAGGGCAAAGTCACGAAGGTCACCGCCTTCGGCGCATTCATCGAGCTCTCCAACAAGATCGACGGTCTCGTCCACATCTCCCAGATTTCCCGCGACCACGTCGAAAAGGTCAAAGACAAACTCAATCTCGGCGACGAGATCGAAGCTGTCGTGATCAAGATCGACAAGGACGAACGCCGCATCGGCCTCAGCATCAAGGCCCTTGAGGAAGGCGCGATCACCGAGGAAGCCATCAAGGCCGCCGGCGACGAAGTCACCGCCGCCCTCAAGCCCGGCGAAGCCCTCGGCGACATGAGCACCATCTTCGGCAACACCCTCGACAATCTCGACCTCAAGAAGGACTGAGATCCGTTTCGGATGTTCCCCCGTTTTTGGGACTATCCGCCCCGCAGAGATTATTCTCTCTGCGGGGCTTTTCGCGCTTGCGAGGCATGAGAAGGGAACAGAGTATTAATTCCGACAAAACAGGAAAAGAAAGCGCTGCAGGGCAGGGGCGCTTGTCATTCCGGTACATTCAGCAGAAAACCGAGCGGAAACAGCGTGAAAAGGATGCGCAGGGCAGGGGCGACTCGGCCCGGTGGTCAACTAGAATCGGGACACGAGGACAGCGAGGAAAAAATGCCGCAGGGCAGGGGACCACTCGGCCTTCAGGGATCAGTAGCGCGCCGGGACGAGCGCGACGCGGAACCCGAGGTAGTCGATCCTGTATCCGACGGAGCTTCTGCCCCGGAACGAGATACGACAATCTCCGGCGTCAAGACCCCAGCAGCCGTCCCGGTACGCCCGGTACGCTCCCCCCTGGTCATTGTCGCGTGAAAACTCGGCTTTCAGTTTGCTGCTGTCGTCGTTCCAGTCATCCAGACACCATTCCCACACGCTCCCGCTCATATCGTACAGCCCAAGCTCATTTGCCTTCTTCTGTCCGACCGGATGCGTTTTGCTTTCGGAGTTGTCCCCGTACCATGCAACCTCGTCGACGTTGTTGCTTCCGCTGTACTTGTAACCCTTGCTTTTGTTCCCTCCACGGGCCGCATACTCCCACTGCGTTTCCGTCGGAAGCGAGAATTTCCATCCCTTCGGAGCCTTGCCCGCCTTGTTCAGCTTCTCGCAGAATGACATCGCATCGTTCCAGGACACCTTTTCCACAGGCAGATCGTTCCCCTTGTAATGAGACGGATTGTTCCCCATCACAGCTTTCCACTGAGCCTGCGTCACCTCCGTTTGACCGATAAAGAAGTCCCGTTTCAGCGTTGCCCGATGCGGCACTTCTTCGGGATAGTTCTCCCCGTCGCGGGCGCTCATCGTGAAGGTGCCCGCCGCAACCTTCACCAGTTCCAGCTTTACCCCGCCGGAGAGCGCAATCGTCCTGTCCGCGGGACGTTTCCGCGTCTGCTGTTGTGTTGTCGCCGCCCCGGGACGGGCTGTCTGTTCCGGGGTTTGATTCTGCACCTGCTGTTGTGCCGTACCGCCGGAACCGGCTGCGGCCTGTCCCGAGGCCGGTTTCTGCTGCGTCGCATTAGTCGGAGAAACTTCTTTTTGCACGCCGTATCCATCGGCAGGAACGAGGGCAACGCGGAAGCCTACGATGTCATACCGGTAGCTAGGGGAGTTGTAGCTCCGGCATGCGGAACGGCAGCCTTTGGCATAGTTTCTCCAACCGCCGCCCCGGCACACGCGATCCGCCCCGGCTCGATCGTAACCTCTCGCAAACTCCGCATTAAGCTTGCTACTGTCGTCATTCCAATTATCCAGACACCATTCGTATACATTCCCGCTCATATCATACAACCCAAGCTCGTTCGCCTTCTTCTGTCCGGCCGGATGCGTTTTGCTTCCGGAGTTGCTGTCATACCAGGCCACTTCGTCGATCTTGTCGCTCCCGCTGTACTTATACCCCTTGCTCCTGTTTCCGCCGCGGGCCGCATATTCCCACTGCGTTTCCGTCGGCAGCAGGAACTTCCATCCGTTCGGAGCCTTCCCCGTGGAATTCAGTTTCTCGCAGAACGCCATCGCATCGTTCCATGTCACATTCTCCACGGGCAGATTGTCACCTTTGAAATGAGAAGGATCCGTCCCCATCACAGCTTTCCACTGCGCCTGCGTCACTTCGGTCTTTGCCAGATAAAAGTCCCGCGTCAGCATCACCATATGCGGCATTTCATCTTCGCTGTTCTCTCCGTCGTTCGCACTCATCTCGAATGCGCCCGCCTCGACCTTCACCAGTTCAAGTTTTTCCCCGTCGGGCAGGGGGATGGTCCTGTCCCCCGGGAGCAGCTGCGGCGGTTGATCCGCAACAGTCTGTTCCTCGCCGGGATTCTGATCGAAGTTGTTTTCGGGATTTTCCCGAGGGCCTTTCTGATCGGAGATTTCGACATCTTCTCCGGAGCGAATCCGGCCGGGTTCGGACGAAGCGTTCCTGCGGGAAGCTTTGACATATTCATTCATCACAAAGGTGCTTATGACGAGGGCAATAACCAGAACCCCGACGAAAAACCCGAGAAGCATCCGCGTTTTTCGTTTGCCGGCATCATGCCTCCCCAAAGCCGCATGGGAGACCGGCGCAACCGGATCCGACGAAGCGGCGGGAGCGGTCGGAATGCCCGGAACAGCCGACGCGACAGAAACGCCCGTCGAAGCTTTTCCTTCCAGAGCATCGACGAAGCCGGAACATGAGGCGAAACGATTCGCGGGATCTTTGCTCATGGCCCGTTCGAGTGCGGCCTGCGCGTGTCTCGGGAGCGACTTGATCGGCTCCGGATTCTGCGTCAGCACGGCCTGCTGGAGGACCGCCACGTCCGTGCTCTCGAACGGCAGATGACCGGCGAGCATTTCGTAGGCCATCACAGCCAGAGCGTACTGGTCCGCCGCCGCCCCTTGGGCTCGCCCGCGCCACTGTTCCGGCGCCATGTAGGGAGCCGTTCCGCTCGTGCCCCGATACGCCATGCTGACATGCGTCATGCTCGAATGGATTTGCGCGGCGAGGCCGAAATCGAGGACCTTCACATTCCCCTCGGCATCGATCATGATGTTGCCGGGCTTGATGTCGCGGTGAACGATCTTCTGTGTATGGGCGTAATCGAGCGCGGAGGCCACCTGTCGGATGACCGGCAGAACGTTTTCGAGACTCAGACCGTCTTCCCTGCGTTTCCGCCGGATCCATCGCCGCAGGTCTTCCCCTTCGACGCACTCCATGACGAGATAGTAGTTGCCGTTGGAATTGTCCATCTCCAGGGTATTGCAGTTGGCGATGTTCGGATGGTGGAGTTTATAGACCAGGCGGAAATTCTCCCGGATGTCCTCCATCTCGATATCGTTTTGCGAAAGTTCCGGGGGCAGGGCCTTCAGCGCGACTTCCACCCCCGCCGTCTTATCGAAACACCGGTAGACCACGCCCATGCCGCCCCGACCGAGTTTCGCAAGCATTTCATAGCGCCCGAGGACCAGAGCCCCGGCCTCGAACTGCCCGTCCGGGTTCCGATCGCGTCTGCCGGGCATGGTCACGTCGTTCATGTCCTGCGCGGAAGAATGCGTATGCCGGGAGGAAACAGGGGGGAGCGCAACGACCGCGCCGTCAGAGGCAACCGTAAATTCCGAACCGCAGACGCACTGGTATTTGCCGGGTTCGCAGTCGTATTCCGTATGGCAGGAGGGACATTTTATAATCATGACAACACCGCGGCTCGATCCGTTTTCTTCCCGATGGTCCGGCGCGCGACAAACCTTTCGGTCGCACGCGGGCGTTCCACAAACAGTATTATTGACCGATAATATAGCAGATGTTGACCGAATGTCAAGCATTCAACCCTGTTTTTCCGGAGAGAACAGGACACTCCCCGGAAATCGCGTACGGAATGAAGTTTACGATAAAGCGCAAAAGGCATAAAAAAACATCTTTCTGAGAAAAACGGATGGGATCACGTCTGAAAACGGAGTAGGGGAGGGGGGATTTCGAGGGAAAGAAGAGGTAAATAGAGTCATTTTTGCCAGAGTTCTGTTCCTCTGACGATTCGTCCTCGCATCACATTCGCGGCCCCAAAAAAGAGTGAAACATTGTTTCCGGGAACAAAGCGGCACCGGACACGGGCGAAGAGCTCCTTTGCGCCTCACGTCATGCGACGTATTCCCGTCAAGGGCAAGCGAGCCTGACCGAAAAGCACAGAAGCCAGGGAATGCAAAAGTCCATTTCCCCTTCATTGAGGGCAGGGGGAAGTCATTGTCTCACAGTAACATTCCCATACTCTTGCGCCGCGCGATCAGAATGCACAAACCCCATTTTGCCCCTGCGTCGACAGGGTCGGAAAAACCCGAAAGCATGCGAGATGAAAGAGGTCAGCAGAACAACCGTCAGAACGCGGATGAACGAGGACAGCAAAACCGTCAGAAAGCAAAGGAATTCATTCAAAAAGGCATATATGCCTGCCCCCCGGAGCAGCCACAAAAACCGATAAGGTCTTGAATAATCCCGGATCAACTAAAAACACCGATATCAAACAACGATATAAACAAGGCGTCAAAATAGAGCAGGTTTTCGGATTCATTCGACAGAGTCATGAAAAACGCTGAGACAAAACACAGACTTTTCATGGGGTGAGAGTCCGATGGGCTGAAAAAGAGAGAAGTTATTGAGAAGTTGTTGACAATGGGTGCCGGCATTTGTTTCAACCGACTTATCTATAATGGATAACAGATGAACAAACAGGCTGGAAACAGTATATTTGATTTAACATAATATATATTATGCGACGTTATAAACGCGCGGAAAGGGGGCAAAAACAACAGGCAAACAAAGAGACGTGAAAAAGATCAAGGTGTCCGGTATGGTACTCTTAAAACGCCTGGAAGAAAAAAACATTTCCCGAAAGGAAAGTGCGAATAAGTCCGAAAGAACGGAGTCTTGAGAAAAGTATTCCGGAACGCCACGAGACAAACAAAGCAAAATGGGGAAGCGCTTTCTGTGCCAGGTCCGTCGAAACAAACATAAAAGAAGTTGAGAAAACCGAAAAGAATCTTGATACCTTAGATAACTTTTAATAAAAGGATGTTCAGGTGATCGCATTGTTTCTCGGCAGCCGGCTTGCAGTCGTCAGGCAATCATCGCATGAACCGAAGGCAAATGATGCGTGTTCTAACCGGGAAACGCGGATGGAGGGGGTGGATAAGAATAAATACCCCCTGCCCTAAGCGGACGTTTTTTTTTCGGGCGTCTTCGTGTCCGGCAGGGCTCTTCGCTTCACGGCAGGCTGCTTGCAGTCGTCAGGCAATCATCGCATGAACCGAAGGCAAATGAAGCGTGTTCTAACCGGGAAACGCGAGCGGGAAAAGGTTTAAGCCTGGTTTCTGCATAATCACCTTTCCCCCCCCTGCCCTAAGCGGACGTTTTTTTTCGGGCGTCATCGCTTCCGGCAGGGCTCTTCGCTTCTCACAGGCAACTTGCAATCCCCAGGCAATCATCAAGCTGGAACGGTTTTTGATCGCACCCGGGAAATGAGAATAAATGAGGCGCGTTCCGACCGGGAAACGCGAGCGGGAAAAGGTTTAAGCCTG
>Ga0310696_10001291_pt1 | contig 36492 bp, 27 predicted proteins | sample AusTroGonzalo_MG_4_FD_203885 | JGI IMG/M metagenome (GOLD analysis project Ga0310696, IMG submission 203885) | Bovine rumen microbial communities from tropical cattle in Woodstock, Queensland, Australia - Gonzalo_02 (v2) (version 2) | ecosystem: Host-associated > Mammals > Digestive system >... | reverse complement strand
TATAGAGTACGGTAGTCAGAATAAGGCTCAAGAAATTGATGAGCGCGATGGCCAGACCATCCTTGATGGTTGCCATGATATTAAGTTTTTTGTCCATAATTAGTATGATTTATTATGTTTCTGAAATTAGTATTACATTTTTGAATTTTCTTGCAAAGATACAATTTTTTTTTGACATTTGCAAATTTTTCCGAAAAAAAAGTTGAAGGAAAAGGGTAAAAAATGAAAGATTGCAGAAAAATGGAAAATTATTGGCAAATTATTTGCATAATTCATTTTTTTTTCGTATCTTTGTAGGCTGAATTATTTTTTTTATTACGGCGGAAAAGTTTTTTAGTATGAAAGCACGTATAGTAAGTATCCTGATATTGACGATAGGTCTGTGCACGCAGGTGCACGGTGTGTTATATGAGATGACGGTGACGAACCCGCAGACCTGGTCGAACACGGTGTTGGCAGGGAGGAATGTGGGCGACACGATCCACTTCAGCGTGCCGCTGATCGTGAACCGCAACTACGGTTACGGCGGTTTCTCAGGCTTGACGATGAGCGTACGTCGTATATACAGCCCGACGAACCAGGCTCGTCCGCTGACGCAGGAGTATCAGGATCAGCTGTTGCTGAACAGCCGCGCGGGCTTCAACTTGCAAGGTAGCGGTTATCACCGCAACGGCGAGCGCCTGCATAATCTGACAGCCGTGGTGACGGGCAACCTCAAGGTCCGATACATCTCCGGCACCTGGGAGGGCAACAACACCCGTGCAGCCATAGAAACGAAAGTGCCGAGCGTAGATATGAACGGCACACATAACGTGCTGGTATGCGGCGCAAACCTGGAGTACTACCTGGTTCAGAACCTGGGCACGGGTTACGGCCCTGACAACCAGACCGAGCACAATCGCCAAAAGGCCAAGGTCTGCACAGCCTTGGCACGTATTCATGCCGATGTGTATGGCCTGGTGGAGATAGAGCAAGGCCAGGCCGCGCTGGAGGAGATAGCCGACTACCTGACCACCGCCACGGGCAGCCACTACGACTACGTGGATGATCAGGGCAGCGCCAACGGTTCGTACACCAAGTCGGGATACATATACAACAGCGACCGCATACAGCCCTACGGCATCCTGACGCGCAACAACCAAGGCGTGAAGAACCGCAAGTACGTGCAGGGATTCATCCTGCTGGAGAACAACGAACGGTTCATATACAGCATCAACCACTTCAAGGCCAAGTCGGGCACCGGTACGGGCAAGGATGCCGACCAGGGCGACGGCCAAGGCATATACAACAACGCACGACTGCTCGAAGCACGCAGCCTGATACAGAACATGGAAGCGTATCAGAGTTTCTACGGCGACAATGATGTGCTGATCATGGGCGATCTGAACGCCTATGCCATGGAGGATCCGATATGGGCATTCGTGGAAGCCGGCATGTACGATCTGCACCGCTACTTCCACGCCGACTCCAGCTACTCGTACGTATACGGCGAGCAGGCAGGATACCTGGATCACGCGATAGCCAACGCCTCGCTGATCAAGCAGGTGACGGGCATGAACGCCTGGCACGTCAACTCCGACGAGTCGGACGAATATACCTACGACAAGTCGTATGACGAGACGGTGTTCCGCTACAGCGACCACGACCCCGTGCTTGTCGGATTGTGTCTGGACAGCACCAAGTCGTCGTCGGCCATCGTGGAGAACCTGATTGAGCATTGCCGCATAGGCGTGATGGACGGGCAGACCTACCTGATGAACGTAGGCGAAATGGGTGAGCAAAACGGCTACTACGAGATCTACGGCATACGCGGCGAGCTGATACAGACTGCAACGCTAATCGAGGATTCGCCCTGCCTGATAGGTGAAAGACTGCCGGCAGGCATATACATGGTGCGCATCTACTACGCCGGCAAGACACGGACATTGAAGATGCTGAAGTAGGAGATTTACAGGTCAAAAATTACCCAAAATTATCCAAAATTAATACGATGGATATTGGGGTCAACAATTAAAGACTATTACCAACTATTACAATGGGGCTATTTGATGAATTACCGATAGAGGAAACAGGGTTGACGGCAGAGCAGGAGATACGGGCGCTGCGGGAAGAACTCAAGGAGCAGAACTACAAATACTATGTTCTGTCAGCACCGACTATGTCCGACCGTGAGTTCGACGAAAAGATGCACAGGCTGCAAGAGCTGGAAGCCGCACACCCTGAACTGTTCGACCCGAACAGTCCGACCCAACGTGTCGGGTCGGACTTAGCAGTCAGCGATCAGCAATCAGCAGTCAGTGAGGGATTTCCTCGAATACGGCATCGGTATCCCATGCTGTCGCTGGCGAACACGTATTCGCGGGAAGAGGTGGAAGACTGGGCACGCAAACTGCCGGCAGGCGTGGAGATAGTAGCCGAACTGAAATACGACGGACTGAGCATATCGCTCTGGTACGAACACGGGCAGTTGACTCACGCCGTGACGCGCGGAGATGGCACGGAAGGCGATGATGTGCTGCCGAACATTCGCACGATTGCGGGGATACCGCAAGCGTTAGTCGAAAGAGAAAAGACCGCTTCGCTCAAAGATAAAAGCCTAATTAGTTCGAATATACCGGACAGGTTGGAACTGCGCGGCGAAGTGTTGCTGCCGTGGGAACGATTTGAGGCGCTGAACAAGCAACGCGAGGAACAGGAAGAGCCGCTGTTCGCCAACCCGAGGAACGCAGCGTCAGGCACACTCAAGCTGCAAGACAGCCGCGAGGTGGCACGACGGGGATTGACCTGCTACCTGTATTACATGTTAGGCGAGCAGCTGCCCGGCACGACGCACTACGAGCGGCTGATGCAAGCCAAGCAGTGGGGATTCCCCGTGAGCGAGGCGATCAAGGTGTGCCACAACGTGGATGAGGTGATGGCATTCATCGCCTACTGGGACACCGAGCGCAAGAACCTGCCCGTAGCCACTGACGGCATCGTGCTGAAGGTGAACAGTCTGGCAGAGCAGGAAGAGCTCGGCTACACCGCCAAGTCACCGCGCTGGGCTATAGCCTACAAGTTCGCGGCAGAGCGACAACTGACCACACTCAAGCAAATAACTTACCAGGTAGGCCGAACAGGCGTCGTGACCCCGGTAGCCAACCTCGAGCCGATACAACTGTCGGGCACCATGGTGCAACGCGCTACGCTGCACAATGAGGATTTTATCCGGCAACTGGGCATAGCGGAAGGCGACAGGGTATATGTAGAGAAGGGCGGAGAGATTATTCCCAAAATTGTGGGAAAAGAAATCAGCAGTCAGCAATCAGTAATCAGCAATCAGCCTTTCTCATTTCCGACGGTTTGTCCGGAGTGCGGAACGAAGTTGGTGCGGGTGGAAGGCGAGGCAGCATGGCGCTGCCCGAACGAAGTGAGTTGTCCGCCGCAGTTGAAAGGACGGCTCGAACATTTCGTGAGCCGCAAGGCGATGAACATCGAGGGGTTGGGCAGCGAGACGATAGCGTTGCTGTACGAAAGGGGTCTACTCCACTCCATTGCCGACATCTATTCATTGCGCGCGGATGATCTGGCGGCACAGGAGCGGCTGGGCGAGAAGTCTGCACAGAACATACTGCAGGCGGTGGAGGGCTCGAAACAAGTGCCATGGAGCCGGGTATTATTTGCCTTGGGCATACGGATGGTAGGCGAGACGACGGCAAAGAAGATCGCCAAACGGTTCCCTTCGATCGATGCGCTGCAATGGGCAAGCAAAGAAGAACTGATGGCGATAGACGATGTGGGTGAGCAGATAGCCGAAAACATTGTCGCCTACTTCCGCGATATGCGTAACCTGGAGATCATCACGCGGCTGCAGGCAGCGGGAGTGCAACTGGAAGAGATCAGAGATCAGAAATCAGAAGTCAGATTGCCGCAGGTGCTGGAGGGCAAGACGATCGTCATTTCGGGCACGTTCACGCAGCATTCGCGCGAGGAGTACAAACAGATGATCGAGGATTACGGAGGCAAGAACAGCGGCTCGGTAAGCAAGAAGACCGACTTCATCCTGGCGGGCGAGAACATGGGTCCGAGCAAGCTCGAAAAAGCGCAGAGCCTGGGAGTAAGGCTGGTCAATGAACAGGAATTCCTGGATATGATTAAAGTTTAAGTCAACTATTAAAGACTATTACCAACTATTACGATGATAGACAATTGGTTATTCCAATATACAAAGAAACGGCAGCCGCAGCGGAATGTGGTGTTCCCGAACTACAGCAAGGTCAGGTCGGTGGCATTGGTGTACGAGCAGGGCGTGGATGACAAAGGGATAGCGTTGCTCGTCAAGCAGCTGGAGCGCGACCGGATAATGGTGGAGGTCATCGGCTACGAGCCGAAGAAAGACTTCAACCATTTCGGCAAGCCGCGCAAAGAGGCGATGGCAGCACTGCCCGGGCAGCGCTTCGATCTGTTGTTGGATCTGAGTACACATTACTACCTCGGCACGCAATACCTGGTGATGGCTATCGATGCGACATTCAAGGCAGGGATGCGGTTTGCGGACGTACCGGAAGAGAATCAGCAAGACGTACTGGATATGATGGTCAGTCTGCAAGGGGAAGTGCAGCCCGAACAGATTGCCGAGCAGGTTACACACTACTTAAAGATGATTAACGCATGATACAGGGTTTAGGCACGGCGTTGGTGACGCCATTTACAGCGGAAGGGCGCGTGGATAAAGACGGGTTGCGGCGGTTGCTGGACAGGCAGCTGCAGGCGAAGGTGGATTTTCTGGTGGTACTGGGCACAACAGGCGAGGCAGCCACGATGACTCCGCGTGAGCAGGCGCTGGTCAGAAAAACGATCGTGGAGCATACAGGCAGACGTGTACCGCTCGTTCTGGGTTTGGGCGGCAACTGCACACAGGAGGTTGTGGAACGTATAGGTCTGCTGCGCGATGAACTGCTGCACGACTATCGGGCTATACTGAGCGTCTGCCCGTATTACAACAAGCCGCAGCAAGAAGGCTTGTTCCGGCATTTTGCAGCGATTGCCGAGGCGTCGCCTATACCCGTCATCCTGTATAACGTGCCGGGCAGAACAGGCGTGAACATGCTGCCGGAGACGGTACTAAGGTTGGCGGCCGCTTACCCGCACAAGATCATCGGCGTGAAAGAAGCGTCGGGGAACATGGAGCAGATCAAGCAGATCATCCGCGGTGCTCGCGGCAGCGAGTTTGTGGTGCTGTCCGGCGACGACGGCCTGACCGCACCGCTGATGCTGTACGGTGCGCACGGACTGATATCCGTTCTGTCGAACGCCCTGCCCGAAGAAACGATGCGGCTGGTTCATCAGCCTACATTGGAGCAGCAGGATGCACTGGAACCGCTGATCAAGGCGTTGTTTGCCGAAGGTAACCCCACAGGCATCAAGGCGCTGCTCAGTCTGCAAGACAAGCAGATGAGCGATCAGGTGCGACTGCCGCTCGTGGCAGCAAGCGCCGAACTGAAAAACAACTTACGAAAACTACTACAAAACTTATGAAAGTAGCAATATTCGGTAACGCGATGAAACGCGTGACGTTAGGGGAAGTGAGCCATCTGCTGGAGTTCCTCGAACTACGAGAAGTGGATCTCTATCTGTCGCAGGAACTCAGACAGGAGATGAACCTGAGAGATTACCCGCCCTTCCCGGACACCGACGAGGCGTGGGAGGAGTTCACACGCGAGGGACATATGATCGATTTTGCCTTGTCGATAGGCGGTGACGGTACGTACCTGACTACCGCATCGATCATCGGCAACCGAAACATCCCTATCCTGGGCATCAACTGCGGACATCTGGGCTTCCTGGCTGAGGTGCAGACCGACCAGGTGGATGTGATCATGGATCAGCTCATCCAGGGGCGTTACACCATAGAGCAACGTTCGCTACTGTACGTAGAAGGCGAAGGCGGACACCTGTCCTGGCCGTACGCGCTGAACGAGATAGCGGTGATGAAGTCGGGTTTGTCATCGATGATCAACATAGAGGTGAACGTGAACGGCGAGCACCTGCATACCTACGAGGCTGACGGCTTGGTTATCTCCACGCCTACGGGCTCAACGGCATACAACCTGAGCGTAGGCGGGCCACTGATGGAGCCGCACGTGAAGGCGATCATCCTTTCGCCTATCGCCACGCACAAGTTAGGCGTTCGACCGCTGGTTATACCCGACGAGTGGACGATCAATCTGAAGATCAGCAGCCGTAACGGCAACTACCTTTTATCCGTGGACGGCCGCAGCCGCTCGCTGCTGAACGAGGTGCAACTGCATATACGCAAAGCACCATACACCACTAAAGTGGTACAGCTCGAGGAGCATTCATTCATACAAGCATTGAAAGACAAGTTACAATGGGGAAAATGAGAATCATTTATATGGGCACACCGGAGTTTGCGGTAGCACCGCTGAAGGCTCTGGTGGAAGCAGGAGAGAACATAGTAGCCGTAATCACAATGCCGGATAAGCCGTCAGGCCGCGGACATCATGTGCAGTATTCGGCAGTCAAGGAATATGCCTTGTCGGTTGGCTTGCCGGTATTGCAGCCTGAGAAGCTGAAGGACGAGGCGTTTGTGGAAGAGCTGCGAAGCTATCAAGCCGACTTGCAGATTGTGGTAGCTTTCCGGATGTTGCCGGAGGTTGTGTGGGCGATGCCGCGGTTAGGCACGTTCAACCTGCATGCGTCGCTGCTGCCGCAGTACCGCGGCGCGGCACCGATCAACTGGGCTGTGATCAACGGGGACAAGGAGACAGGCGTAACGACTTTCATGCTCAAGCACGAGATAGATACAGGCAATATCATCCTGCAAGAACGCATACCTATCGGCGAGGATGAAAACGTAGGCAGTGTGCACGACCGGCTGATGGTATTGGGCACCGACCTGGTGCTGCGCACCGTGGATCTGATTCGTCAATCCGACGAAGCAGGCACACCGCTGCCCACCACGCCGCAAGCCGAGATAGCGGTGGAAGACCTTCGTCCCGCACCGAAGATCTTCAAGGAGACCTGCGAGATCGATACCACAAAGACGGTTGCCGAGGTGCATAACTTCGTTCGCGGCCTGAGCCCCTACCCCGCTGCCTGGTGCAACCTCACGATCGGCGGCACAACCTACGAAAATGTCAAGGTCTTTGCCACCGAGAAAGGTCACGGAGCGATCACACTACAATGTGCCGACGGCGAGATCAGCCTCATCGAGCTGCAACTGCCCGGCAAGAAACGCATGGCAGCCAAAGCTTTACTCAACGGGTTGAGGTAAGGGGTGAAGGGATGAATGGGTGAATGGGTGAATGGATGAATGGATAAAGAGATTATGGTTGATTATCACGCATTGATTGACAAATATTACGAGGGACAGGAGCGGCTGAAAGAATTGCTGCTGTTGCACTCGCGGCAGGTGGCAGACAAGGCACTGGCTATCTGCTATGCCCACCCTGAGTGGCAGGCAGATATGCAGTTTGTGAAGGAAGCGGCGATGTTGCACGACATAGGTATCATCTATTGCGATGCGCCGGGAATCTTCTGCCACGGAACGGAGAACTACCTCAGGCACGGATGGTTGGGAGCAGAGCTACTGAGAAAAGAAGGCTTCCCCAAACATGCACGCGTGGCGGAGCGGCACACAGGCAGCGGAATAACCCGAGAGCAGATCATAGGGCAACACCTACCCCTGCCCGAACAAGACTTCCTGCCCGAGACGCTGGAGGAGAAGGTGATATGCTATGCCGACAAGTTCTTCTCGAAGTCCCACCCCCTGCGCATCGAGAACATGAGCAATATACGCAGAAAGATGGATCAGTTCGGGTACGGCTCACTGGACAGATGGTTGCACCTGGAGTATGAGATGATTGCGAGGGAAACGAAGAATTAATATAGTCAAAAATTGCCCAAAATTAATCAAAAATTTCTAACAATGAAAAACTATATATACATTACATTGGTTCTGCTGCTGGCAGCAGCGAGCGTTAAGGCGTCGCGCGTGGATACGATCGTGTTCTGGGGCGACTCGTCGAAGCTTCATCAACGTCTGTGCGTCTATACGCCCGACGATTACAACCCCGATACCACAGCCTACCCGCTGTTGTACCTGCTGCACGGCATTCACGGCAATCACTACTCATGGTTGCGCGACGGCAATGTGGTTTATACCCTGGATAGCCTCATTGGCAATGGTATCATCCGTCCTATCGTAGTGGCGCTCCCCTATTGTCAGCGTTTCGACACGACGAACGTCGATGAGCCCAAGCCTCTCCTCCACTGCCTGCTGCACTACGGATCAATACTGCGCGGGGAGTTTGAGCAGACCTTCTTCGAGATCGACGACTATGTGCAGCAACATTATAATGTGGATAGCGCGCGCACGCAACGCGCGGTGTGCGGACTAAGTTGCGGAGCACGGCAAGCCGCCAAACTCGCCAAGACAGGCAGATACGATGTGGTGGGACTATTCTGCCCCGTGATCAACCTTCGTCAGCGCCCGGATTCGGAGATCGAACCCGCGCACTACTGGATAGGCGTAACGGAAGGTGACGTATTCCTGTACAAAGGTCGGCGTTTCCGCATGGGTTGCGAACGAAGAGGTATACCCATTACCTTCTATCAGGACAAAGGTTCGCACAACTGGAAAGCCTGGCGAACGATGCTCAACATCTTCCTGGAAACCTTCTATTGGAACGAAGCTCAGGATGACGACAGCTCACTCACCGGCGAAACGGAAATAACGGAACAACCATAGAAAATATCTTCATAATAGATTTTTTTTGGCGTGCTGCAATAGTGTGGCACGCCTTTTGTTTATGGATTAGTGGTTGGCTACGGCAACAACAAAGATTGCCGGCAAGCGCAAGACGCTACCCCCTGAAAAAGAACATTCTAAAATTATTATACAACAATGACGAACACAGTAGATATTCGCGAATTGCAAGAGCGAATAGAGCGTGAAAGCTCGTTTGTAGACGCCCTGACGATGGGCATGAATCAAGTAATTGTCGGACAAAAACATCTGGTAGAGAGTCTGCTTATCGGTTTGTTGTCGGACGGACATATCTTACTGGAAGGTGTTCCGGGTTTGGCCAAGACCTTAGCCATCCGTACACTTGCCGACCTTATTAAAGCCAACTTCAGCCGTATACAGTTTACTCCTGACTTGCTGCCTGCTGACGTGATCGGTACGCAGATCTATTCGCAGAAGTCCGAGGAGTTCTCGATCAAGCGCGGACCGATCTTCGCCAACTTCGTGCTGGCAGATGAGATCAACCGTGCTCCTGCCAAGGTGCAGTCGGCACTGCTCGAGGCGATGCAGGAGCGCCAGATCACTATCGGCGACAAGACCTTCAAGCTCGACGAGCCGTTCCTGGTACTGGCTACGCAGAACCCTATCGAGCAGGAAGGTACGTACCCGCTGCCCGAAGCGCAGACCGACCGATTCATGCTGAAGGTGGTGATCGGCTACCCGCAACCTGAAGAGGAGCGCCAGATCATCCGTCAGAACATTACCGGCGAGAAGAAGGTGATCACACCTATCCTCTCCACCGAGGACATCAAGAAAGCCCGCGAAGTGGTGCGCCAGGTATATCTGGACGAGAAGATCGAGCGTTACATCGTGGATATCGTGTTTGCTACCCGTCAGCCCGAGAAGTACGGATTGGAGAACCTGAAGCAGATGATCAGCTTCGGCGGCAGTCCGCGTGCCAGCATCAATCTGGCATTGGCTGCCCGTGCGTACGCATTCATCCATCGCCGCGGCTACGTGATCCCCGAGGATGTGCGTGCCGTATGCTATGACGTATTGCGTCACCGTATCGGCTTGACCTACGAGGCCGAGGCCAACAACATGACAACTGAAGACGTAATCACAGAAGTGCTCAACGCAGTTCAAGTACCGTAATGACAAGTGAAGAATTACTACAGCGTGTCCGGAAGATAGAGATCAAGACTCGAGCTCTGTCGCATAACATCTTTGCCGGAGAGTACCACAGCCAATTCAAAGGCCGCGGTATGGCTTTCAGCGAGGTACGCGAGTACCAGCCCGGCGACGATGTGCGCTCCATCGACTGGAATGTGACGGCAAGGATGGGAAAGCCGTACATCAAGGTCTTTGAGGAAGAGCGCGAGCTGACGGTAATGCTGCTGGTGGATGTGTCGGGCAGCCGGAACTTCGGCACACAGTCGCAGTACAAACGCGACACGATAGCCGAGGTAGCTGCCACACTCGCCTTTTCCACCATCGAGAACAACGACAAGGTGGGCTGTATCTTCTTCTCCGACAAGATCGAGAAAGTGATTCCCGTAAAGAAAGGTAAGAGCCATGTGCTGCATATCATCCGCGAGTTGATCGACTTTGAGCCGCAGTCGCGGGGCACGGATGCAGCGCAGGCTATACAGTTCTTCGCCAATGCGCAGAAACGCCACGCAACCTGTTTCCTGATTTCCGACCTGGTGGGTGTGGGTGCGCAAACCGTACAGGAAGGCAAGAAACGCGGACACCTGCTCATCGAGCAACCGCTGATGATCGCCTCCTCCAAGCACGACATGAACGTCATACAGGTGTATGACCGCCGCGATGCCGAATTGCCGAACGTGGGACTGCTGAAGATCAACGATGCAGAGACAGGCGAGCGGCTGTGGGTGAACACCGCACGCGAAGATGTGCGCCGCGCCTACCGCGAAGCCTGGGACAAACAGCAGCAGGCACTGAGCGATGTGTTCGTTCGCACCGGCGTGAATGCCGTGACTATGCAGACCGACGAGGATTATGTGCGCGCGCTCATGAGACTATTTAAGATGTAATGATATGTTGTTAAGTATATTATTATCCATAGTAATCAACACAACGCTCGACTCCACGCAGCTCACGCTGGGCGACCAGACCAAACTGGTCATCGAGGCGACCTGCGACAAGGATGAGTACGTCACTTATCCCCGATTCGGCAAGGAGCTGACAGATGGCGTGGAGATAGTGCGCCAAGGGTCGGTCGATTCCACGATTGACAAACAGGGCAAGCACTACCGTCAGGAGTTGGTGCTCACCTCGTTCGAGGACTCACTGTTCTTTATCGATCCTATACCTTTCGCCTCGGGCAACGACACTACGTACAGCGACGGCTTGTCGCTGAACTTCGTGCAGCCGTTTGTGTTGGATTCGACGAACGCCATCTTCGACATCCGCGATATCGAGAAAGCACCCATCTGGTGGTGGGGATATATCCGCTGGATATTGGGTATTTGGCTGCTGGCATGTATCATCGCCCTCATTTGGTGGATATTAGGTAAGATAGGCAAGTACGAAGGTAAGTATATAGCACCTAAGCGCAAGGAGCCCGAACGTCCTGCCGAGGAAGTGGCACTGGAGCAACTCGACCGCATACGCGAAGAGAAGATCTGGACACAAGGACACACCAAGCAGTACCACACCGAGCTGACCGACGTGCTGCGTACGTACATCGCCAAGCGTTTTGGCGTGGCATCCACCGAGAAGACTTCGGATGAGACTCTGCAAGCCTTGAAGCCTATCTTGAACGAGCAACGCGAACTGCATGCTTCGCTGAGCAAGGTGCTGCGCTTAGCCGACTTGGTGAAGTTCGCCAAGTGGCAGGCTACGCCCGACGAGAACGAGCAGGCCTTGCATATAGCCTACGAGTTCGTCAACGAAACAAAACCCGTAGCCGCCGAGCCGAAAGAGGAAGAGGTTAAAGAGTTAAATAGTTAAAATGGTTTCGATTGCATCGAAACGTTAAATAGTTAGTATAGATGTTTTCACAACCTGCATATTTATTTCTGCTGTTACTGCTTGTGCCGCTGATCGGCTGGTACGTGTGGCGGATGCACAACGCCGACGCCTCGCTGCGTGTATCAAGCAGTTCGGTGCTACGCAAGTATATGCTGCCCACTTGGGTCAGACACGTGCCGTTCGCACTGCGCGTGTTGGCTATAGCGATGCTATCGATAGCCCTGGCTCGCCCGCAGCTCACCAACCGCTGGCAGTCGGAATCGACCGAAGGCATCGACATTATGATGGCACTGGATATATCCGGTACGATGTTGGCGGAAGACCTGAAGCCTAACCGTCTGGAGGCCGCCAAGCAAGTTGGCTCGGAGTTTATCATCGCACGTCCGAACGACCAGATAGGTCTGGTAGTGTTTGCCGGTGAGAGTTTTACGCAGTGCCCGCTGACTACCGATCATGCAGCCTTGGTCAACTTGTTTCAATCCGTGCAGTTCGGTATGATTGATGACGGCACAGCTATAGGCTTGGGTTTGGCTAACTGCGTGAACCGAATGAAAGACTCAAAAACGAAGTCGAAGGTCATCATCCTGCTTACCGACGGCTCGAACAACGCCGGAGATATCGACCCGCTCACCGCAGCCGAGATAGCCAAGACCTTCGGAATACGCGTGTATGCGGTAGGTGTAGGTTCGTACGGACAGACACGCGTACCCGTGCAGACACCCATGGGTATGCAGTACGTGACCATGGATTCGCAGTTCGACGAAACAACACTCCGAAACATAGCCACTACCACAGGCGGTGCGTACTTCCGCGCCACAGACAACAACTCGCTGCGTAACATTTACGAGCAGATTGACCAACTGGAGAAAACCAAACTCCGCGTGCGCGAATACAGCAAACGTACCGAGAACTTCATGCCTTATCTGCTGGCAGCGCTAATGCTGCTGATTGCAGAGATACTGATACGATATTTTGGACTCAGAACAATAAGTAACTAACATCATGTTCAGATTTGCTAATATAGAATTGTTATGGCTCTTGCTACTCATCCCTGCGATGACATTCGGGCACATATGGTTGACGCGCCGCAAACGCCGCCAGCTGCGCGAGTTCGGCGACGAGGAGTTGGTGCACTCGCTGATGCCCAACGCCGAGCCGGTACGCGTACACCTTAAATTCGGATTGCTGATGACCGCCTTGGCTTGCCTGATCGTAGCCGCAGCACGGCCGCAATACGGACAGTCGGAGCGCGTGGAGAAACGCCAAGGTATAGAAGTGATGATCGCCCTGGATATTTCCAACTCGATGCTTGCCGAGGATGTAGCCCCCTCGCGTCTGGACAGAGCCAAACAAATGTTGTCGAAGCTCATCGACAACATGGCTGACGACAAGGTGGGTCTCGTTGTGTTTGCCGGCGAGGCATATACCCAGCTGCCTATCACGGCGGATCATGTGTCGGCGAAGATGTTTCTGCAACATATCACCCCCGCACTTATCCCTACGCAGGGTACTGCCATCGGCGATGCTATCGTCACCTCGGTTCGCGGCTTTGGCGGTGAGGAAGGCAAGTCGTCGCGTGCTATCATCCTGATTACCGACGGCGAGAACCACGAGAAAGGCGCTGTGGAGGCTGCGCAGAAAGCCGCAGAGATGGGCATACATATCTATGTGATAGGTATAGGCAAACCCGAAGGCAGTCCTATACCCGTACCCGGCACGGGCGACTTCCGCAAAGACCGTCAGGGCAACGTGGTCATCACGCACCTGAATGAGGATATGTGCCGCGAGATAGCTCAGGCAGGCAAAGGTTTCTACGTGCGTTGCGACAATACCAACACCGCCTATCGTGCACTGGAGCAGGAAATAGACAAACTCGCCAAGCAGGAGATCGAGACGCACACGTTCACCGATTACAACGAACAATATCAGTCGTTCGTCATCCTGGCATTGTTACTGCTTATGATTGAATTCTTTATCTTCCCCCGCAAGAACAAAGTAGCAGCCCGCTGGAATATCTTCCGCACACCGGCAGCTATAGCCTTGCTGCTGCTGGTCAGCGCACCGACCTACGCACAGAAAGAAGCCTTCGATATCAAGAAAGGCAACCGACAGTATGTCGACTCCAACTACGTGGATGCCGAGCTGCATTACAAACGTGCCCTGGAAAAAGTCGAAAACTCTCAGGAGGCGAACTACAACATCGGCTGTGCGTACTTCAAGGAGCAAAAGATGCCCGAGGCAGCAGAAGCCTTCGAGAATACGATCAAGATTCTGGATGCCGATAAGGATACCGCATTGCTGGCTGACACCTATCATAATCTGGGCAACGCCTATCTGACGCAAGGACAGGCCGATCAAGCCATCGAGGCGTACAAGCAGTCGCTACGAATCAGGCCAAAGGATGATCAGACACGCTACAACCTCGTGAAAGCTATGCAACTCAAGCAGCAGCAAGAGCAACAACAACCTCAGCAACAGCAACAACAGGAGCAGCAACAAGAGCAAGAACAGGAACAGCAGCAACAGGAGCAACAACAGCAAGAGCAGCAAGAGCAGCAGGCACAAGAACAACCAACGCAGGAGCAGGAGCAATCCGACAATATGGATAAGGAAACCGCCGAGCAGATCCTGCAAGCCCTGGAGCAAGACGAACAAGATACCCAGGAAAAAGCCCAACGCCCACAAGGCAAGAAACGCCGCTTGGAAAATGATTGGTAATATGAGAAGATTAACGTATATATTGACAGCCGTGTGCCTATTCCCATTGTTGGGTGTAGGCATACTGCGTGCAGATGAAGTACAGTTCCGTGCGCAAGCGCCGGCACAGGTGATTGTAGGTCGCCCGTTCCAGTTGGCGTATGTAGTCAACCAACGCGCCAAGGATATACGGCCGCCGGAGTTCAAGGATTTTGATTATATAGCTGGCCCATATACCTCCAGTTCGTCATCCACCTCGTTCGTGAACGGCAGGCGTACCTCATCGTTCCAGATGACATACACCTATACCCTGATGGCTCAGAAGGAAGGTACATTCACTATCCCGCCGGCAACAGTAACGATCAGCGGTGAGCAATATACCTCCAACGGCGTGAAGATCACCGTGCTTCCCGAGGATCAGCCGCAGCAGTCAAACAGCGGTAGCGGTCAAGCAGCACAGCGGTCAGGCAGTCAGCAGTCAGCGCAGTCGGCACAAAGCGGCCCCGAACAGGGCAACATCTTCATGCGCACCATAGTGAGCAAGACAAAGGTATATGAGCAGGAAGCTATCTCGCTATCCTACAAGGTATATGTGGCGGGCGTGGACCTCAAGCAGTTCACCAACAACACGACGCTACCTGACTTCACCTCCTTCCTGCAGCAGAAGATCGATCTGCAGGATATACAACTCGAGTTGGAGAACTACAACGGCCGTAACTACCAGACGGCTACTATCTACTCCACCCTGCTCTATCCGCAGAAATCCGGGGATATACAGATCGAGCCTGCCTCGTTCGAGGCGGTGCTGCTCGTGCCGAATCAGGCGCGCTCGCGCTCGATCTTCGACGATTTCTTTAACTCCTACACTACCGCCACACGCACCCTGCGCGCACCGGGAGCAACTATTCATGTAGCACCGCTGCCGGCAGGCAAACCTGCCTCGTACGCAGGCGGTGTAGGCAAGTTCACCATGGATAGCAAGATCTCCGCCACCGATGTAAAAGCCAACGAGGCTATCACCCTCACGCTCACCATCCGCGGAGCGGGGAACATGAAGCTGCTGAAGACGCCGGGCGTTGAATGGCCGGAAGGCTTCGAGCAATACGACCCGAAGGTTACCAACAACTTCAAGACCTCCACGGGCGGAATGTCCGGCACACGTACCATTGAGTACCTGGCTATACCGCGTGCCGCAGGCGAATACACGCTGCCTGCTGTAGAGTTCGGATATTTCGACACCGAGAAAGGGCAGTACCAGGTACTGCGCACCCCCGAATATACATTGCACATAGCCCGCGGCGCAGGCGATCAAGCAGCAGCCGGCAGTCAGCCTTCAGCCGTCAGCTACGTCAACAAGGAAGATATACGCGAGCTGGGATCGGATATACGGTATATCAGTGCTGCGAACTTCGTGCCGGCTGAGGAAAATGAAGTACCTGTCGTAGTGTTTGGCTCATGGCAGATGTATCTGCTGTACGGTTGTCCGCTGGTGGTGGCATTGCTGCTGTTCGTACTCTTCCGCAAGCGTATACGCGAAAATGCCGATATCATCGGTACGCGCAAGCGTCAGGCGAACAGCGTGGCGCGCAAGCGGCTCAAGAAAGCCAAGACGCTGATGGCGGAGCAGAAGAAAGAGCCGTTCTTCGAGGAGATAGAACGTGCCTCGCTGCAGTACCTGAGCGATCGTCTGGCTATCCCAACAGCCGACCTGAACAAGGATTCTATTACCTCTACGTTGCGCAGCAAAGCTATCGACGAATCGCTCATCGAGCGCACCAACCGTGTGCTGTCCGATGCTGCGTTCGCACGCTACGCACCTGCCATGGGCATACAGCCTGAGCAGCTGTACGAGCAGACAGAAAGTTTGATTAACGATTTGGAGGATTGCAAGTTATAGTCGAAAGTCGAAAGAAAAAAGTCGAAAGCCAATAATGATTTAGGTATATGAAAAAACTAATGACTATATATATAGCGCTGCTCATGGCATGCATGAGTATAGCGCAGTCGCCATCGGAGTTGTGGAACAGAGCCAACCAGGCATACTCGGAAGGACGATACGAGGATGCTGCAACGGATTACGCGGCTATCATCCAGGAGGCACCGATCATCACCCGTGCCTATTCGCCCGTCTACTACAACCTGGGCAATGCACGCTTCAAGCAGGGCGAACTATCGCAAGCCATACTCGCCTACGAGCGCTGCCTGCGGCTCAAGCCTACGGACAAAAACGCCAAGTATAACCTGCAGTTTGCTCAGTCGCGAATCATCGATAACATTGCCGATACACAGGTGTTCTTCCTGCGCCAGTGGCTGACCACCTTCCGCAACATGCTGCCGTTGGGCGTATGGATGTGGAGCTCGATTATCCTGTTCAGTCTGATGCTTATCTGCCTGCTGTTGTTCGCATTTTCGCGTTCGATCGGTGTGCGCAAAGCCGGGTTCTACGTCAGCATCGTGTGCCTCGTTTGCTCGGTTATATGCTTCTCGAACGCCGCCTCGTTGCAGCATCGCGACACGGCACGAGCCGAAGCCATCATCACACGCGGCATAGTCAATGCCAAGGCTTCGCCCGACAGAAGCGGTACGGAACTGTTCACCCTGCACGAGGGGACGAAAGTGACCATCCACGAGGTGCTTGGCGGTTATGCCAACATCGAGGTAGGCAACTACAACGGGTGGATTCCCGTCAATACCCTCGAGCGAATATAAGTTAGATATCAGAAATCAGAAATCAGATATCAGAAATGATCGGATTATTCAATGATAATTTTCCACCTGTGCTCGACGGAGTAGCGCTGACCGTTCAGAACTACGCCTACTGGCTGCACAAACGGGGAAACGAAGTAGCGGTCATAACACCCTACGCTCCCCACGCGGGAGCGGTGCTCAAGCAGACGCCCTACCCCGTCTATCGCTTCACCTCTATCCCTATCCCGTTCAGGTCGCCGTATCGCTTCGGCTTGCCGTACTTCTCGCCAATCTTCCTGCAAGAGTGGCGCGATTTGCGCTTTGAGTTGGTGCATGCACATTGCCCGTTCACCACAGCCGACCTGGCACTCAGAGCGGCAAAGAAACAACAGATCCCGCTCGTTGCTACCTTCCACTCCAAGTACCGACAGGACTTCGAGCACAATGTGCCCAACAAGGATATAGTGGATATGATGGTCAAGCGTGTCGTCCGATTCTACGAAAAAGCCGACGAGGTGTGGATCCCGCTGCCTGCTGTAGAGGAAACCTTGCGTGAGTACGGCTATAAAGGTGCAGTAACGGTTGTAGAAAACGGCAACGATTTTTCCACCCCCGTTGAAGAGATTGAGATCATGCGCCGGGAGATGCGCGAGGAGTTAGGTCTGTTGCCTGATGAAACGATGCTGCTGTATGTAGGGCAGCATACCTGGGAGAAAAACATCGGTTTTACACTTGATGCGCTGAATCTGATCAAGGACAGACCTTTCCAACTCTTTATGGTAGGTACAGGTTATGCTGTTCATGACATCCGCGCCAAGATCAAGCAGCTCGGTCTGTCGGCTAAAGTCACATTGCTGGGTAACATTCATGACCGCGAGCGCCTGAAACGTATCGATGCAGCGGCCGATCTGTTCCTCTTCCCGTCATTGTATGACACATGCGGACTGGTGGTGCGCGAGGCAGCAGCCCTGCATACACCCTCGCTCATGCTGCAAGGATCGACCGCCGCAACGGCTATCCAAGACGGAGTTAACGGATTCACGTCGCCACAGGATGTCAGCGCGTTTGCACAGAAAGTAGCCTATCTTATGGAGCACAAAGAACTGTTACAATCAGTAGGCGACAGAGCTGCAGGCACGCTTACCCGATCCTGGGAAAATGTGATCGATGAAGCCGTATTGCGCTACCGCGATGTTCAGCAATCATACAAGATCAAGCACAAACTGGCTATAATATGAAAATGCTATATCTCTTATTTTTTATGCTCTTTCAGCAGGCCATGTCGGTCATCGGACAGCTGCTGCTGAAGATGGGTATGTCGAAGGTGGAAAACTTCGCGTGGACGTGGCACGCCGTAGGGCAACTGTTCATCAATCTGTATCTGCAAGCAGGCTTATGGTTGTTGATTGCGGCGAACGTGTTCTGGCTTTGGTTGCTGAACAGATATGCATTTTCGCTGGTGTATCCCTTGACGAGTCTGGGATTCATCTTCAGCGTTATTGCCGGTATGATTGTGTTCCATGAATACGTATCACCTATCCACTGGGTAGGCGTAATACTGATCATGGCAGGTTGTTTTTGTATAGCACACGTATAAAAAGTTTGGCAAGGCTTTGAAAGCATTAAGGCATATTATTGCTCTATGCATGACGACCGTGTTACTTGCACCCGTTCATGCACAAGACGCTAAGCCGACCTCCATCGCCGGTGTGGTGATTGATGCCGATTCGGGCGAGCCGCTGCCCTTCGTGCAGATATACTTCATCAAGCCGTCAAGCGAAGGATCGCTGGCCACGCAGTACGGCACCACATCCGATGTCGACGGCAACTTCGCGATCAGCAACCCTGCCGGCTACACCACCCTTAACTTCCAGATGGTGGGATTCAAGACGGAGATGTACACGCTCCGCCAGGGACAACAGCGGAAGAATATCAAGATCAAAATGCAGCCCGACGTGTATAACCTGCAGGACATAGTCGTAACGCCCAAGCACCGCAAGCAGGAATATCGGCGCAAGGGTAACCCTGCCGTGGAACTGGTCAAGAACGTCATTGCCCACAAGGATTCGCTAACCCCGCGCACGCGAAGTTACTACACCGCAACAACCTATCACCGCCAGTCGTTTGCGCTCGACAACTTCCGACCTAACTTCGACAAGGGCTTGTGGAAAGAGTTTAACTTCGTACGCAAGTATATCGATACCACGGGCATCAATCCAGCCCTTACACTTTCCATACGCGAAAACATGGGGACGGAGTACTACCAGAAGAAACCTCACCGCGAGAAACAGGTGATCGATAAGAAACGTTTCTTCGGCCTTGAGTCGCTGATGTCCACCCAGACTATCGAGAAGCAGCTGCAAGCCATATTCAAGGATGTGGAGATCAACGACGATAACATGAACATCCTGTTCAACCGCTTTGTATCGCCCTTGTCGTCGACTCTGGCTGTGGCGTACTATCAATATTACATCATGGATACGCTGCTCATCGACGGTGTATCGTGTATCGACCTGGCGTTCGTGCCGGTCAACTCGGAGTCGTACTCGTTCACCGGACACCTGTATATCGTCAACGACTCGACGTACAAGGTTAAGAAGTATGCCATCAATATCCCGCCGCATATCAATCTGAACTTCGTGAGCGACTATTCCGTGGCGCACGAATACAAGCAGTTGCCCGACGGAATATGGGTGCCGGACAAGACATCCACCTATTGCAAATTCTACCTCACTGACCGCAAACGCACGTTGCTGGCGAGGCAGACGAAGATCTATACGGACTTCGACTTCGACAAGCCTATCGCTCAGGAGGTCTATTCGCCATTCTACGGCCTGGACACCGTAAAGCACATGGACAGCACATCCATCCGCGAGGATTTCAAGTACTGGGACGATCATCGCCCCGAGCCCCTGTCGTTCTACGAATCGTCGGTGATGGATTTGGTCGAGGAGTTCAAGACTACGCCCAAGTTCAACGCCCTGCTGATGACCGTTGATGCGCTGACCACGGAGTTTGTGGCTACCGTTCCCTCAACGCGTTGGGGCGAATCGAAATGGGATTTCGGACCCATATACAACACCATATCGTGGAACATGCTCGAGGGCGTTCGTCTGCGTGTAGGCGGTACGACAACGGCTAACATGCATCCGCAGTTCTTCCTCTCCACCTACGCGGCATACGGCTTTGGCGACCATCGACCCAAGGGGGATCTGACGCTCATGTATTCGTTCAACAAGAAGCACTACCATCAGTACGAGCCGCTGCGCGACTATCTGGCTTTGTCGCTTAACTACGATGTGCAGGAACCCGGACAGCAGTTCAGCGTATTGGAGCGTGACAACATCCTTATGTCTATCCCCACCGGCAAGATCGTGATGAAGAACTTCCAGTACGTAGCCCGTGCACGACTGATGTATTACAAGGAGCTGCCTATTCAGCTCACTACCAAGCTCAACCTCGATTACTCCTATAACGAGGCAGCCGGAGCGATGACCTACGACCGTGTGACCGGCTACGATGCCGACCAGAACATCACCTCCCTCCGGCGCATACCTGCTTACCACAATTACGAGTTCGGAGCAGAGCTGCGTTACTCGCCCGGGGCGGATTTCCCGATCAACCGTATGGGTGTAGAGACGCCATTCACCCTGGAGCAGGATGCCCCGGTCATCAGTATCCGCCACGACATAGGTTTCCTGGATGACCGCAGCACAGGCGGCAAGGGATTCCTGTACAACGTCACACAGCTCACGGCCGAGAAACGGTTCTGGTTCTCCAGCTTCGGGCATCTCGATGCACGTATCCAGACGGGTATAGTGTGGAACCGTGTGCCGTTCACCAAGCTCTATTCGCCAACCACCTCGGCATCGATCTTCCTGGGCAAGAATGCCTTCAACCTAATGCAACCCATGGAGTTCATCATGGATGAGTATGTAGCGTTGTATGCTACGTATTTCTTCAAGGGGTGGATTCTCAACCGCATACCCGGCATCAACCGGCTCAAGCTGCGCGGTGTAGTATCTTTTTCAGGTATCTATGGCGGCTTGACGGCCAAGAACAACCCCTACGTAGCCGGCGGCGAGGGCTTGTACCGCTTCCCCGACAGTTCGACCTTCGACGACAACGGCGAATATGTATCCGGCTACACCTCATCGCCTATAGGCAAACTGCCGTACATGGAGATTACCGCGGGTATAGAGAATATCTTCAAGTTCGTGCGTATCGACTACGTACGCCGACTCACATACAACGAATACCGACTGCCCAACGGACAGACACGCAAGATCGGAGGCTGGGGCAGAAACGGAGTAAAAATAACTGTATTCTTTGCACTGTAAGATATGAAACGCTTGTATCTCATATTCTTCGTTTGGTGGCCGCTGTTCTGCTGCGCACAACAGACCACCGGCATAGCACCCCTGACCACAACAGGGCAACCGCTCACGCAATGGGATAAAGAGATCAATCTGGATACCATCGATCAGGAGAAGTTACCCCGCAAGGTCACGGCAGGTATACTGGCATCTGCCAACATCAGCAACTTCCTTATCTTCCAGGACGGCAACCTCTTCTCATCGTACATGAAGGTAGGCGCAGGCTTGGGAGGATTTGTCGATTTTGCCGTAACCAAGCACTTTGCCATCCAGGGACGCTTGTTGCTCACTGCCGAGCAGAACCGCTTCAAGGACACCGACGAAGCCAATCAGCTCTGGGCATTGGGGGTGGATATACCCGTATTGTTCCTGGCACGCTTCGGCAATATGGACGATGGCTATCTGTCGTTTGGTCTTGGACCGTTCACGCATTTCAACTACGCATCCAACTTGGGCAAGAAGGGGGCAGAGGTCTATTCGCTGCACGACAACCACTCGGGTCTGACCACCACACTGGCTTACGAGTTCCCCATAGGCATTCAGCTCATGGCGAACTACTTCGTCAGCCTTACGGATATCATCTCCTTCCACAAGAAGAACGCTGTCGCGGCATCCAGCGTGCAAGGAATCTATCCGCAACGCGTTGAGCTGTGCTTAGCCTACCGCTGGCGCACCAAGCCCCAACGCTAATTTATAATTTTGCATTTTTTAATTTTTAATTCCCATAATACCATGTACACAAAATTTCAACAACACCTCCAAGAGGAATTGCAGCAGATAGAGGCTGCAGGTCTGTACAAACGCGAGCGCATCATTGTCAGCCCGCAAACATCCGGCATACAGGTTGCTGCTGACGGCAAACCTGCCGAAGTAATTAATTTCTGCGCCAACAATTATTTGGGCTTGGCGGACAACAAGGAACTGATCGAAGCCGCCAAGGCTTGCATGGATCGTCGCGGCTACGGAGTGGCCAGCGTGCGCTTCATCTGCGGCACGCAGGACACCCACAAGCAGCTCGAGCAAGCCATCAGCGATTTCTTCGGCACGGAGGATACGATCCTCTACGCCTCCTGTTTCGATGCCAACGGCGGATTGTTTGAGCCGCTGCTCACAGCCGACGACGCAATCATCTCCGATGCCCTGAACCACGCCTCGATCATCGACGGTGTGCGTCTGTGCAAAGCCGTGCGTTACCGCTACGCCAACGGCGATATGGCTGACCTGGAGCGCCAGTTGCAGGCTGCGCAGGCACAACGCTTCCGCATTATTGCTACCGACGGCGTATTCTCCATGGACGGCAACGTCTGCCCGCTCGACCGCATCTACGAGCTGGCACAGAAGTACGATGCCATGGTCATGGTCGACGAGAGCCACTCCGCAGGCGTAGTAGGCCGCACAGGTCACGGCGTGACCGAGCGCTATAACCTGCGCGGCAAGATCGAGGTGATCACCGGCACGCTGGGCAAAGCCTTCGGCGGATCGGTTGGCGGATTCACTACGGGCAAGAAGGAGATCATCGATCTGCTGCGTCAGCGCAGCCGTCCGTACCTGTTCAGCAACTCGCTGCCGCCGATGATAGCCGCAGCAGGACTCAAGACGCTCGAGATCCTCACACGCTCAAACGAACTGCAAGACCGCCTGCACGGCAACACCGATTACTTCATCGGCAAGATGAAAGCCGCAGGATTCGACATCAAGCCGACCGAGTCCGCTATCTGCGCCGTGATGCTCTACGATGCCAAGCTCAGTCAGGACTTCGCTGCCGAGCTGCAGAAGGAAGGTATATACGTCACGGGCTTCTACTACCCCGTTGTTCCCAAGGATCAGGCACGTATCCGCGTGCAGGTCAGCGCTGCCCACACCCGCGAGCAACTCGACCGCGGTGTGGAGGCATTCATCAAGGTCGGCAAGAAGCTGGGCGTACTGAAATAAAGAATGAAGAGCAAGGTTTCGCATATTATCGTTCCCGAAGGTCTGGACAAAGTATTGCTTCATGCCTGTTGTGCGCCGTGCTCCTCGGCTATCGTCGAGTGGCTGGTGGCGCACGATATAGAGCCCGTCATCTACTATTACAACCCCAACATCTACCCGCTGGAGGAATATGAGATCCGCAAGCAGGAGAGCAAGCGTCATGCCGAGTCGTTGGGCTTGCAGTGGATTGACGGCGATTATGCCCATGACGATTGGCGGCAAGCGGTGTGCGGCCTGGAGCACGAACCCGAGCGCGGCAAACGCTGCGAGCAGTGCTTCTACCACCGCCTGCTGGCTACGGCACGCAAGGCGCAGGAGCTCTGTATACCGTGGTTCGCCACTACCCTCGCCTCCTCGCGCTGGAAGAACCTCGACCAGGTCAATGCCGCCGGCTTGCGCGCAGCCCAAGCAGTCAGAAATCAGATATCAGATATCAGAAGTCAGATATCAGAAGTCAGATTTTGGGCTCAGAACTGGCGCAAAGACGGATTGCAAGACCGCAGGAACGAACTGCTCAAGCAATATAACTTCTATAATCAACTATACTGCGGCTGCGAGTTTTCGCTGCCGGCAAATCAAAATAATGCAATATGAAAGCATTGGTAAAACGTTATGCCAAGCCGGGCATATGGATGGAGGACGTACCTATCCCCGAGGTTGGCGTTAATGATGTACTCATCAAAGTAAAGAAAGCCGCCATCTGCGGCACGGATCTGCATATGTACAAGTGGGATGCGTGGAGTCAGGCGCACTGCAAGCCACCCTACACCATGGGTCACGAGTTTGTGGGCGAAGTGGTGTATGTAGGTTCGGGTGTCAGGAACATCAAGATCGGCGAGCGTGTGACCGCCGAGGGACATATCGTGTGCGGGCAGTGTCGTAACTGCCGCCGAGGTATGGGACACGTGTGCGAGCACTCGCTGTCGGTAGGTATATTCGGCAAGGACGGAGCGTTTGCAGAGTTCGTGACGATCCCCGAGAGCAATGTGGTCAAGTTGCGTCCCGAGATCCCCGACGACTTTGCGGCGATCATGGATCCTTTCGGCAACGCCACCCATACAGCACTGGCGTTCCCGCTGCTGGGCGAAGATGTGCTCATCACGGGTGCCGGTCTGATCGGTACGATGGCAGCAGGTATATGCCGCTACGCGGGTGCCAAGAACATTGTGGTGACGGATATCAACCCCTTGCGCCTGGATATAGCCCGTAAGATGGGCGCTACGATCACCGTGGACGGCAGCAAGGGCGAAACGGTGGAGCAAGCCATGAAGCAACTGGGTATCCGCGGCTTTGACGTAGGCCTGGAGATGTCCGGTGCACCGGCGGCCTTCAACGACATGATTGCCCATATGTACAAGGGTGCGAACATCGCCCAGCTGGGTATATTGCCCAAGGATACGCAGGTCAACTGGAGCGACGTGATCTTCAACGCGCTCACCATCAAGGGTATCACCGGCCGACGCATGTGGGAGACCTGGTATCAGATGGAGCAGATGCTGCTCGGTGGTCTGGATCTGAGTCCGGTCATCACCCACCACTTTGCGTTCGAGGACTTCCAGAAGGGATTCGACGTCATGGTCAGCGGTCAGTGCGGCAAGGTTATCCTCGAGCTGTAACACAAGCATCGGTATAACAAACAATCAGCCTCGCAATACTGCGGGGCTGATTTGTTGTATCAGGCCGGGCGGCTTATTCTGAGTTTCAGCCAAAACGCACACAAGAACGCCAACTTTGGCTTAAACTCAATATTCAGTTTCAGCCAAAATGTACACAAAAATGTCAACTTTGGCTTAAACTCATGTTTTTTTTTGTCTAAAATCGCCAAAAAGATCATGTTTTCGATAAAATAGTTTGCAAATATCATAAATTTTTCGTATCTTTGCATTCGATTTTAAATATCAGTGTGCTATGGCAAACATTATCGGCAGGGAGTTAGAACAACGGCAACTGGAGTTGCTGACGCAAAGCAACAAGGCTGAATTTATAGCTGTGTATGGTCGGCGTCGTGTCGGCAAGACGTTTCTGATTACGGAGCATTTCCGTGACAAATTGGCTTTCTATGCTTCGGGCGTACTCAATGCTAAAGCCATCCGACAGAAAACGGCTTTTTGCATTGCATTAGACAAGATAGGCGCGAGCGGCAGTGAAACGGATAGTTGGATTAAATTGTTTACCCGTCTGCAAGAAGGGTTGCAACCGCGCGTAGATGCCGGCAAACTGACGATCATCTTTTTAGATGAGATACCTTGTTTCGACACACAACGTTCCGAGTTCATTCCCGCTCTCGACTACTTCTGGAATACATGGGCATCGCATTACTCGAACATCAAGCTCATTGTGTGCGGTAGCGCAACCTCATGGATTATTACGAACATTATAGATAGCCATGGCGGATTGCATGACCGACTTACGTTTGAAATGCATTTGCACCCGTTTAACTTGGTCCAAACAGAACAATATCTCGCAATGAACGGCATCAAATGGACGCGTTTGATGATTACGCAGGCATATATGTTCTTTGGTGGTATACCGTACTATCTGAGTTTGTTGCAACCGGGCGAGAGCTTAATGCAGTCGATGGATCGTTTGTATAGTAAACATACCGGCCTTTTGCGTCGCGAATATGACAGATTGCTTGCCTCTTTGTTCAAGTCGCCCGAACCGTATATTAAGATTATCAATGTTCTGTCAAAGAATAAACAGGGTCTGACACGGGAGCAAATAGCCGAACAACTGCACATGACCAGTGGTGGACAAATGACCAAACTGCTTCTTAATCTGAAAAATTGTGATTTTATTCGTGCATACCGCGTCTTTAGCAAGAAGATTAAGCAGAACTCAGAGATTTATACGTTGACAGACATGTTTACGCTTTTCCATTTGCATTTCAGCACGTTGGTCGGGGAAGAAGAACAGTATTTTAGCAAGAACATACGAACTGCTTACTTGTTATCGTGGCAAGGTTTGGCATTTGAACGTGTGGCGATGCAGCATATCAATCAGATCAAGCAACGACTGGGCATAAACGGCATAAGTGTAGATTATTATCAATGGCGAAGTAAAGAAATAACGCCGGCTACTCAAATCGATTTGATTCTAGACAGAACAGATGGCATAGTGAATGTTTGTGAGATGAAATTTTCTCCTATTCCATATGTAATAAAAAAGTCGGAATATGAAAAGTTGCAAAATCGCTTGTTTGCTTTTCAGACACAGACACAAATAAACAAAGGGCTCCAACTCACGTTTGTTTCTCCTTATGGTTTGCAACTTAATGAGTACGCAAAAGAAATACTGCAGCAAGTTACGTTAGATGACCTCTTCCTACCAACAAGAGAATAATAGCGTCCTTGGGGGGATAATTTTGGACATCATAATAAGCGGTGCGTCAGTTTGACACACCGCTTAATCTTTTTGTCCGACTTCTGCTATCGTTTACTCTTTCGTTACGATAAACGCGCGGTCACCGCCATCGAACTCTACGATGTACGAGCCTGTAGGCCACTCCGCGGGGATCGATACAATCTGCGGGGTCGGCTTACGCTTCACGGTGGTCTGCAAGGTGTTGGCGGCATTATGCAGCACGATGTTGGCGGCGTAGGGGTTGTTCGTGACGGTAAACTCATTCAGACCGATACATATCTGCAGATTGCCGGCATCAACATCCGCCTCAAAGGTGGCGGTGATCACCTGATCGGAGGTAAGTATCATGTCGTGCGGGTTCTCGGTGCTCTCGTCCGACCACTTCACGAAGCGGTATCCGCTCTCTGCCACGGCCTGTACGGTGATCTCCGTGCGGTCGCAGTACTCCGTCTCTGCTGTTGCGCCTGCCGTTCCCATCTCTACATCCGACGGTACGACGGAATAGGTGATGCTTACCGCGGTGAGCGGGAACACATTATCCAGATCCTCCCATTCTGCCGCAGCTTGGTAGGCCTCGAGGCCTGCACAGGGCACATAGGCGGTGCGGTAGCAGTCGCCTTGCAGGGCGTCGCTTGCCAGTGTGGGCGGGGTTGTAGCGTTGCACTCAATGCGTTCCAGCGCACCGCAATACGCTATAGCCTGCGCACCGATGGAGGTCAGCGATCCCGGCAGCACGATCGTGCGCAAGCTCTGGCACTCCATGAACGCAGCAGCACCCAGGCTCGTCACTCCTTCCGGCACGGTGATGCTCGTAATGTTCGTGGCAAAGAACGCATAGCTGCCGATGGTGGTGATGCCATCCGGGAGCACCAGCGATACGATATCGTCGCGGTGACTGTACCAGGGCACGGAAGCCTCGTCGGCATAATCAGCCATTGCCCCCGAACCGCTGATGGTCAGTTCTCCTTCGCACGAGAGTTCCCAAGTCAGGTTGTCGCCCGAGGCGCCGCAGTTACCGTCAAACGAGCAGGGGATAGCTTCGAACACGGCGGTCAGCGTTACATCCTTGGTGACGGTTATCACATAGGGGGTAACGGTCGTCTCGTCCGACCACTTGACGAACCGGTAGCCGCTGGTAGGAGTAGCTGTCAAGGTGGCTGTGGTGCCGTACTCATAGTATCCTCCTCCTGTAGCCGAGCCCATCAGGGCATCGTTGACCGATACGGTCACCAGGAACAAACCCGGCTCCGGCGGAAGATACTTCGGATTATTCGGCGCAGCATACACCGAGCCTATTGTCAGACAAAGAGTCGTCAATAATACGAACAATTGTTTGCGTTTCATATTCATAGCTGATTAATGTTATTTTATTGGTTAACGCATTCGCCGGTTATACCATAGGTCTTGCCGTCGCGGATGATATAGATCCGTTCGTTGAACAGCACTTTCTGCACGGTATGTTCCGCGTTGCTGTTGCCGGTGTTGTTGACACCTGTACCGATCTGCTTGATGCGCTGAACGTTGAGAGCATAGCCGGTGTTTTCGCCTGCCTGCAGGTAAGCAGCGTACGATGTGGAAGTGATATCCCAGATCAGACTGCCGTTCTGCATCAGCAGTACCGACAGATCGTCGGGCACATTGCTTACCGCAATTATATACGTGCCTTCGGCAGGTGCATACAGGCTGACAGGTATCGTTGCCGTGCCGTCGAACGGAGCTTCGTATGCCGATAGCTTCATGTTATACGCCAGGATGCTTATCTGCGGTACGCTCGCGTTGGCTACTTGCATCTTTTGCAGGTCGCTACCGATGGTATATACATCCTGCTTGTCGGCATTCACAGTCCAGAATGCCTGATCGGTGTAGTTACCCTCGGCATCGGTGAGTGTCACGGATGCTACAGCGGACGACTGCTCTCTTTGCGCACGCAGCGGTGCGGGCGTAGCCGATTCGTCGGTGAAGTCGAGCGTACGGTCGCCCGGAGATTGTACGAAGAACGGCACGGCAGCGCCGAACACGTACGAGCCGGTATTTTGCGCCACATAAACACCTGCCTTGTTGTCGTAGGTGGTAGCATACGTCACACCTGCAGCGGCACCGGAAGCGTTGGTGAACAGGGTGTTGGCTATGCCGTTCCAACCCGAGTGGTGATCACCGATGGTTGATACGTTGGCTGCCATATCGACGCTTTTCGGTTCGGTGAGCGACTTCGGGTTAGCTGCCTTCAGGTACCAGGTGGCGTGATCCGCCATCGAGAACATATACATACGTCCCGGATACAATGTTGCACTGCTTGCCACACTCTTCCAGCCACGTTGGGTAGCGGCACGCTGTGCACCGTCGTACTCATAAACCAGGAAGTCGGTGCCCGGAATTGCAGGATCATCCGAACCCTGATAGCGAATACCCGCATTCATGCTCACGGCAAACGGAACAGCTATAGCGAACCACTGCCCGTCCAGCGGACCGACAGGAGTCGGGAATTGCATCTTCACCTCTATCTCATCCACAGTCAGGTTCGTGATACCTGAGAGTTGTGCGTGACCTGACTCGCTATACTCCAAGGTGATCGCATGAATCGTGGTGGGTGTTGTTACGGTCAGCAGTCCTGCCGGAGCAACCTCCAACTCGGTCGAAGCATCCACGCCCAACTTGGATATATCCGTCGTCTCCGTGATCTCTATCGGCTCTACGACGATTGCAACAAACTGTGCCGTCAACTCCAAGTTGGCTTCCAGCGTAATCTCGCGCGGGTTGTCGGTATTGTTGTCCGACCATTTCAGGAACTCGTAACCCGTCTTGGCATCAGCCCGGAACTTAACCGTCGGATCGGCACAGGTAGGCTGTTGGGTGATGGTCACCGTACCTTGCTTTTCATCGGCAGAGCTTATCGTTGCCGTGTAGGGCGAAGTAGTGATATCCGACCACTGAGCATTTACGGTCAGATCACCGGTGATGTTCGAGTAATCAGGTTCCCACTCCAGTTTCTTGCAGTCCGGAACCTCTATCTCCGGCGGAGTAGCCGACGAGCCGTAGTCTACCAACTCCACTTTCTCCGTCTTTTCGCCGTTCTTGAAGGTTACGGTGTACTGTCTGAGCGTAGCATCGAACGTAGCCGTGTATGTGGCATTTTCGGTAGCCGCTACTACAGCCGGTGTCCAGCCGCTGAACGTATACGTGTACTGCTGGGTGGCATCCTTGGTAGGTGTAGCCCCGTTGTATACAGGCATCTCACCGTCGGGAACATTATAGTCGGTTTCCAGTACCCTGTCGCCGTTCTTCCAGGTGATCGTCCACGTTACAGTCTTCTCCTGCCACAGCGCTTGGAGTTCAATGTTCTCCGTCAACGTTATCTCGCGCGGATTTTCGGTGTTGTTGTCCGACCACTTCAGGAACTGATAACCCGTCTTGGCATCAGCCCGGAACTTAACCGTCGGCTCGGCACAGGTAGGCGGTTGGGTGACGGTTACCGTACCTTTCTCTGCATCGGAAGTGGTTATCGTAGCCGTGTAGGGCGAAGGCTTGTCATCCAGGAATGCATGTGCCTCAAAGTCCTTGGTGACGCACAATAAGTCTGATGTCGGTTCCCACCTCACTTCCTTACAAGCAGGAACATCTACCGAAGGAGTAGAAGCCCGCGTGCCGTAATCGAAATATAGCTCAACAATATAATTGCCATCCGGGCCATAATAGGTTACAGCGTAGTTTCGTATATGTTCTGTGTATGTCGCCGTATATACCATATCCTTCTTGGCTGCCGAAACAGACGGATTCCACCCATCGAATATGTAGTTATACTGTGCGGTAGACGGACGTTGGGGCGAAGGTGTGCCGTAAATCGGCCTATAACCGTCACGGACGTAGTCGGTTCGGATATCTGTGCCATCGTAGTCCCTCCATGTGATTGCCCACTTTTTAACCCATTTAGCGTGTATTACGGTATCTTTCGTAAGCGTGATAGTACGCTCTTCGTGCCAATCACCATCTGACCACTCTATGAAGTCGCCGCCGTTTACAGGCACTGCTTTGAACTTCAAGGTAAAGTTGTCACATGTAGGCTCTTGGATGATTTGCACGGTACCTTGACTCTCGTCGTCAGAGTCTATTGTCCAATCAGGAATCTTTATATCATCAAATATAGCGGTTACAACAAGGTCTTTGGTGATGTACGAGAAGTCCTTGTCCCATCTAAGCGTCTTGCAGGGTGGGACTGTCACTTTGGACGTCGGTGCCTTCACCGTCTTCGATCCGTACGGCACGTAGGTTTTTGTCTCTATTTCCGTTCCGTCCGCATATTGGAATCGCACGGTGTAGTACCTGTTCCACTCCCAATATTCGGCTGTATATACAGCATCTCCATCGGCAGCCGCTACAGTCGGATTCCATCTTCTGAATTCGTAAGTGTATTGTGGATCCGCTGCCCGTACAGGGTCTTCACCGAATTTCGGCATCACACCGGGAGCCACCCAGTCAACTCTGAGGATGGTGTCGTTGAAGTTCAACCATGTTATCTTATATCCCGTCGTCCATGTGGCGGTGAGATGTTTTTCACCGTACACGTACACCGTGTGCGGGTTATCGGTACTGCCGTCCGACCACTTGAGGAAAGCATAACCATCCTTGGCATCGGCACGGACAATAAAGCTGTTGTCTTCACATGTAGGCTCTTTGACGACATGTACTGTACCTTTTGATTCATCATCGGAAGTAACGGAATGAGCAATACTGAACGATGTAGGTGTCCAGACAAGTTTCACGATCATATCCTCCGTCACATTGTTGAAATCAGTCCTGCTCCACGAGTACTCGAAGCAAGTGCGAGGGGTGACGTGTGGTTCTTTAACCGAACCACCGTAATCAACAGAACGATATGTCCACAGAGTATTGTCGTCTTCATCTACGAATGTGACGGTGAACTTTCTGGGAATTTCCAGGAATCGGGCAGTATATACCCTGTCTTCGGTGGCTGTAAATATTTCAGGATCCGGATACCATTCTTTGAAAGTATATGTTTTGGTTGCCGAGGGTTCTTTAGTCGGTGTTTCCCCTTCGTATTTGGGTGTCGCTCCATTGGGCAGCCACTCAACATAGAATAACTCTCCGTCGTGGTTCTGCCACGTGATCTTCCACAGTTTGGCGAATCGGGCAGTGATCACGGTATCTTTTGTCAGCGTGATCGTACGCTGCTTGTCAGTAACTCCGTCTGACCACTCGATAAACTGATAGCCTTCCTTGGCTTCGGCGCGGAACGTGAGTGTCAGGTCCGAGCATGTAGGTGCCGGAGTGAAGATCACTACACCTTGGTCGGTATCTTCCGACTCGATATGCCAGTCGTGCGGTTTCTGTGTTACCCAAACGGCCGTCACGGTCATATCTGCCGTTACGTTGTTGAAGGTCTTGTCCCACGTCAGGTTGTAGCAGTCCTTGTGCACGATGGGTGCTGTGGCGGCTTGGCCTGCCTCTACAACTTGTGTACCGAGCAATGTGCCGTCATCGTCACGGAAGATTACTACATAAGCGCGGGGCTCGTTGCACTTGGTTGAGTAGTTGATATAGCCGGTTTCACTTACTATCTCCGGTGCGCCGGCTTGCGCATATACGGCGTAGAAGGAGGTAGATACTTCCTCTTTCGGCTGGCCCGACTGGACGAATGCCGGCGCTTCGGTCAGGTGGTGATAATTCTTGTTGGTACACCAGCCAACAAACTTCCTGCCGTTGGAGCAATCGCCCGGTTTGGTTGGGGGATAAATATTTTCGCCACATGTCTGTTCTTCATACAACTCACCGTCCGCATACCAGAAATCTACCGGGTACGGATGCGGCATAATATACAAATCACCGGCAACATCAAATATCGTCAGCGTGTTCGTTGTTCTGTCGTACGAGTAATCAACTCCCAGAACCAACGTGTTGTTGACATCCGATGTTACAGTCCAGCAACTATTATCCAGCGATAGCGAGTAGCCGGGGTCGGGCGTTATTTCCAGGTTCAGCGGTTCGCCTAATTTGGCTATACCGTCAGCCGGGAGTGAACAATGGTCTGTAGGGCGATAGAACGTGTATGGAACGTATGTCTTAACCCACGCGGCGTTTATGGTCACTTCTCCGCTGTGGGCTGCGAAAGCTGCCGAATAAACGGTCAGTGTCCTGTGATCTTCGCTTAGGTCATACTCTGTGCCCCGGGTCAGCTCCGTGCCGCCTACCTTGACCGACAGGCTTTCTATATCGTACAAGTCATCTTCCGGCACGAACGTGACAACCAGATTCATCGTTTCAGGTACGCAATCATCACTCAATACGTACGACTCACAACCTGTAACTGTTGCACTTACGGGACGGCACACAACGCCGCTATTGAACGAAAAGGTGATGTTTCCTTCTGATGTTTCAGAAATACTTGTAAACGAGCAGCCTTGGAACGGTAAGAACCTATGCACCTGGTTAACGCCCGGGAACGGGTCGTTATTTGGCAACAGATCTTGTCCGATATATATAACTTCATCTGAGGCTGATTTAACAGTATAACGTGGTTTTCCCTGTAGATTATTGAGCTTGTTTGCCGCCCACCAATCCGCATCATATACTACTTGCCACACCAGCATACCATGGCCGGGCAAGTATGCATCCCAACCCGTATTCTGACGGTTCTCGATGTAATACACCGTGTCGGTATATGAGTAAGGCACCTGTGCCGACTTGCCGGTAACCTGGTAGGCATCATCGTAGCCGGTGGTCATCACAACATCCTGAGCGATATTTTTGGCAAGGAACTTAGGCGTAGCCCACCCCATGAAATACTTGTCGAAGATCGAGTAGTTGGGCGGAGTCATCTCATCGTTGTTGTAACTGCCATAATCCATAATACTCCACATACCCGGGGTTAATTTATAATCGTGATTCACCCCGTAATCCGTATCGTAGTAATCCGGCAGACCTAATACGTGGCTGAACTCGTGGCATAGCGTACCGATACCTGAACGCTGGTCATCGTGCTTGAGTTCTGCCGAGCAGACGTAGTTGTCGATGTACTTGCCATCATATACAGGCAAGTTCCTAACTATATTACCCTCCGCATCTTGATACGCATAATATTCGCAAGAGCTAGTGCAGCGGGTACGCCCTTTGTACAAGGCACCTGTCAGACTCCAGTTGTGCGGCCATATCGTTTCCGGTCCACCACCTGCAGCCTGACCTTTGCCGGCATAGAAGAAATAGATGATATCTACATAATCGTCACGGTCACTGTCGTATTGGCTGAAGTCGCAACCGGCTTCATGAGCGGCATAGACTGCATCCATTACGAAATCTGCCATGTACTTGTCGTTATCACCATCGTCCTCGGTGCGATATGCGCCATCCGGTCCGAAATCCTGCTCACCGTAGTAAATCAAATTATGCGGCATCGTAATCGGGCCAAACACATCGAATTCCGGAGTATATGTTCCGCCCGATTGAGCATAGAAGTAATCCCTTGCCGAACCTGTAGCGCCTCCGTAGTGGTAGCCTTCGTGATTAAGCATGGCGCTGAAAGCCGCTGAGTCGTTGCCCGTTTGGAACGGCACATCAGGGAATTGCACCAGGATCACCAAGCCTTTGGGAGCAAGAGTGACTTTTCCGATTGCCTTGTGTGGTCTGGACTGATACATTGCCGAGGCGCGGCGGCGGGTGGAAACCTGCGTGGGTGTGGGCAGCGGATCGCTGCTCACGATGAACGTGCCGTCGGCTTGCTCCAGCGCAAGCTGGCCGTCCTCGGTCTGCCAATAGTGATAAAACTCGTCACCTACCAGGCGAACGGTGATCGTGCCTCCGTCAGGGGTGTTCTTGGTCTGCCAACCCGGATAAGCGGGCACGGCCGTCAGATTTCCTACCATAGTCAAGGCGCATACCAACAGGAGCAATGCACGCTTGCCATAAGAAATAGTTAGGGTACTCTTCATATGCATATTATTTATGATTATTCGTTAAGCAGTTGTTCGATGATTGCTGTTATGGTTAGTTCATCGCGCCCACGCTGCGCGCCTTAACACAATTTACCGCCACAAAGGTACGAAAAAATATTGACTTTTGCAAATCTTTGCAGCAAAAAAATAGAGAATAGCACATTTTTTTTCATTTTTTCACCAAAACGCACAAAAAGAACACAATTTTTGCAAAAAAATCTTCCTTTACTTGCAAATTTGAAATATTTTTCGTAACTTTGTAGGCTGAATTGTTAATTACAAACTTACCCGCATACTCCGGCACAAACAAACAACCGTACGATGACACTATCCTACAAGCATACAATCAACCTTTTACGCCTCGTTGGGCGCGTGCATAACTCGCTCATTATCAGGCTAATGGGGGGGGTAATCTCTTAGCCCTTAACTCCCGTTCTGTACACTCAGCCGACTATTGTCCCCACCGGGGCGGTAGGCGGCTGTTGTTTTGTCTTGCCCTGTGCGCCATAGCGCTGTGCTGCCCCGCGCAAAACATGCTCGAGCAAAGCAAGCCGGCGCAGCCCGCGGAGCAGGAGGCGACGATGGTGGTGGATACGGTACATTTTCTCTGTGCCGTGGCGTACACATGGAATCTGCACACCGTGGTCGAGCCGTACCTGTTCGTCGTCGACGGCAATAGCACGGATACGCTTGTCTTCCCCCTTTCCGCCACGGCCGATACGCTGCGCCGCGACCATTGCCTGTACAACCCTATCTTCCTGTACGACCAAAGCATGCAGTTGACGCCCAACCGCATCAAGCCGCGTGATCTGGGCTACAAGTATTGCGAGTTTGCCATGGAGTTTGTGCATCCTGCAGGGCAATCCGTTATCCATAATATTCCTATGTTCTGGGCGTACCGCCTCAAGGACGGCCATCCTACCGATCTTAACCGCGTCGGTGCATGGCAAACATGTATGTACTGGCTCGATGATCCGACCAACCTGCATGGCGGCACCCAATCTCTGGGGCTCACCGTTCTGCCCCAAGACCAGGATCAAGTCCTCTCCCGTTTCTTCCACGCCGACCGCGTCGCCCCGTACGGTGACGAGTTGATCTATATCTGTCCCACCCCCCGACCCCTCACCGTTCGCTGCGGGCAGTAAACACCCCAACCCCTCCCCCAATCCCTCGAACAGGACTTGGAGAAGGAGGATATTGATTAAGAAACTATAAATAGAAAATTTATAATATGGCAAAAAAAGAAGTTCAGACGGATTTATGGGTCTATGAGTTGTTGAAAGAAGCAAACATAAGTCTCACACCTCAAGGCTCAAATCTTAAAGATGTCAACGATGCGTTAAAGACTGCTTCTAAGAATCAGACTGGCAATGTTGGATTTCCTGAGTATTGCGGTGCAGTAAAGGATTTTCTTCTTGTCGTAGAAGATAAAGCTGCTCTTGACAAACATATTATCAAAACGGAGAATGATCTAATAGCACAAGATGTCAAGGCAGTCAAAGATTATGCGGTCAATGGAGCGTTATTCTATGCGTTACATCTGGCTCAACACACCTCATATCATAAGGTACTTGCATTTGGCGTATCGGGAACACCTAAGCATCATCGCATTACTCCGCTCTTTGTAAATGAGCGCGGAGATTACGAGATACTACCGGATGTAGAAACATTCATTTCTTTTTCAGAGCAAAACATAGATGAGTATTATCTG
>Ga0310696_10001290_pt1 | contig 36511 bp, 32 predicted proteins | sample AusTroGonzalo_MG_4_FD_203885 | JGI IMG/M metagenome (GOLD analysis project Ga0310696, IMG submission 203885) | Bovine rumen microbial communities from tropical cattle in Woodstock, Queensland, Australia - Gonzalo_02 (v2) (version 2) | ecosystem: Host-associated > Mammals > Digestive system >... | reverse complement strand
AGCGTTATCTTGATTAATCATAATTAAAGTCCATTTTTACCCGCAGACTTCCACTGGGCCGTTCATTAGGAGCGGGAGGAGTTTGTCGCGGAGGGCGATGAGTCTGCGATTTTCGCGCAGATTTTTCATCATCATAAGCGCATAACGCGAAACAATTGCAGAGAATCTTTGAACAACGTCCTTATCATAAGCAAAGATATAATCCATCATGTATTCTGGATTTACTCGACGATGGCTATGCGATGTTCCAGAAGATCCTCTTGTGCAATAATCGATAAATGAGGGTTGTTTCACCAAGGAGTAAAGAAATCCTTTTTCCTTAAGCTCATGAAGTTTCATTACAACAAACTCCGTAGAGCAAATTTGATTTTCCTGCGTCTCTCCCCAAATCACTCTGCTTGTCCACGGATTCAATTTCGAAACCAAGATATCTATTTCAGACACCTTAAATTTATCACTCAATATACTTTCACCCTTTTCAAGAACGTAAGAACCACATTCATCATAACCAGGAATGCTGAAATGTTTGTATTCAATACAGGGATTATCTGATGGGCAAACGCTTTCCTTTTCAAATGAAGCAATATCGCAGATTTGCTTTACTTTCCAGCCGGCGGGGATTTCGCGTTTGAGGGTTGGGTTGTAGGTCATGGGGCCGCCGGTGGTTTTGTAGGGGTGGCCGTTTTTGTCGGGGAAGTCGAATTGGACGAACCAGTAGTCGTATAGGCGTTTTGCCATTGCTTCAAGTTTCTGGTTCATCTTTTTGTTGAGGGCGATTTTCTTATCTAATGCAGAAAGAACGGAGGCGATTTTCTTTTGCTCCGGCAAAGAAGGCAATGGAATCCGCAAGGACTTCAAGTCTGGAATATTTAAATTACTAACAATAGAGCCCGTTTGATCAATAATCCGAATCTGCTTTTGAACAAATTGACTTTGAATAGCGAACAATATATAATTTGGATCTGCAAGTTCTTTATTTATCTTTAAAAGAACCAATCTTTGCCCCAAGCAACATTTTAGATTTTTAGGAATCAAACAAACAGCTCCCATTGGAGCTTCTCTCGATATCACTAAATCTTCAAATTCAGGACATGCTCTTTGAGTTCTCTTTTCAAAAGTTTCTTCATCAACAAAGAACCCATTTGAAAAATCTAAAGAACCATTAACAATATTGAAATTTCTAATGACACGAATTCCTTCGTTTTTCCATTCTGGTGTGGAATGAGGGCAATCAACAACATCACTGCACAAGTCTCCTAACTTGTACATTTTCATGCCACAAATTTTTTCTTCTATTGTCATTTCCATGTTTATTCTTATCACATCTTCACTTAGATTGCTTCGTCGCTATCGCGCCTCGCAATGACGCTGCTTTCTTGACAAGGAGATTCCCGCCTTGGCGGGAATGACATTTCAGCATTACCATCTTCCTGCCTTTTTCTTTAAAAGTTTTACTCTAGCAAGGTCCATTCGAGTAAAACCCCATCCTGTAGCTGGAACAATCCCAATAGCATCCAATTCCGCTTGAGCTTCTTTCCGTTCCATTTCAGCCATTTCTTTTCTAGCCTGTTCCTCTTTTTCGGCTTCGTACTTGCGTTGCTTCTTGAAAATGACAATAGGAACTATAACTGCGGCTAATGCTGCAAAGAATGATAATAAACTAATGCAAAGAGTTGCTATTTCCATAATATTCCTTTTCTAGATCCTAATTGAATTTCAAGTTGCTCAATTGTTTCTGTATTTCCTTCTCGAGTTTGTGGCTTTCGGCGAACATGGCGGCGAGTTCTTCGGTGTCGGCTTTCATCTGGGCGTTGAATTCGTCGGCGGTGATATCTACGTAGTCTATCTTGATGTCGAAATACTGACCCGCACTTAGGCTATAGCCTTTTTCCTTGATTTCATCATAAGAAACCGTAACGCTAAAGTCTTCAACCGCTTTTTTGTTGCGGAAGGTAGAGACAATTTTCTCAATTTCACCATCATTCAAACGTACTTTCTTGAGACCATTTGCATCCTTATATTCTTCACCAAGTTTACTTGCATCAACAAGAATTACCTTGCCGTTCGACTTTTTTACAGTCTTGTCAAAGAACAATACCGAAACATTAGTGCCAGTATTTGCGAACACGTTGCTCGGCATGCTCACCACACCAGAAACAATGCGGTCATCTACGATTTTTTGCAGAATCTTGTTCTCGATTCCGCTTTTCGCAGTAATGAAACCTGTCGGGATAACGATTGCACCCTTGCCGCCCTCTTTGATGCTGTTGATGACATGCTGGATAAAACAGGTGTAAATCGCCATGCTCTCTTTTTTCTTGTTCGGAACTTTTGGAACACCAGCCCAAAAGCGACTCTTACCCCACTTACTTTCAATGTTGTCACGTGTATCGCTAAAATCCATCTTGAACGGTGGATTACTCACCACGAAATCAAATGTGCGGAGGCTCTTACCATCGTCACTTTTGTGATAGGGATACTGCAACGTATCGCCCTGAATGGCATGGTCCAAACTAGAAACGAGACCATTCAAAAGCAAATTTAACTTGAGCATTTTATTAGAACGCTGCGAAATGTCCTGCGAAAAGATTGTGCATCGGTCTTCGCCAATCTGGTGGCTAAGCGCCATAAGGAGCGTACCGGTTCCAGCACTGGGGTCATAACACTCCATGTTGTGCAAGTCAGCATTATCACCTACCAAAAGGCGAGCCATGATTTTAGCAATCGCCTTGGGAGTGTAATATTCGGCATACTTGCCACCGCCCGCAGTGTTGTAATCCTTAATAAGATATTCAAAGATATCCGAGAAAAAATCATAATGTTCAGAGAAGGTTTCCTCAAAGCTAAACTTTGCTAGTTTATCAATCAGCGCACGGGCAAAAGGCGCTCTTTCTGCCTCATCAGTTACAAAAACAGTTATTTTTTCAAAAATTGGGATTTTTTTCTCGTTAGAGGTCTTGGTATAATATATTTGCTTGTTTTTATCTGCGATATCAACCATGGTATCGTCAAAGATTACATCAAACTCACCTAAAGCCTGCTTGTTCCACAGAGTTCCAATCAGATGATCTGGCTCCAAACGCGGAACTTCGGGCGGTAAAAACAAGAAAATCTTCTGACGATCTTTCTCGGAAAGCTTCGCATAGGCTTCTTCCCACTTATTTCCAGCATCAACCAAAGCCTTTATGCAAGGCAACTTGACCTTCTTCAACTCATGGCCAAACTTGTCTGCCATAAACTTATACAAAAACACCTGGGTAATAACCTTATATTCATTACCATCGTTACCCATGCCTTTTTGTTGGCAAACAGCCTTCAATCCATCAATAAGTTCAATTGTTTTTTCTTTGATATTCATTTAAGTCCTATAGAAGTTGTTGTACTGGTCGATATACTGTTTTGCGATGCGTTTCTGGATAAATATATAGTCATCCATTTCAGGAGACAACCCCTCAAATTGTCCGAGCCCTAAGGCAATCTGCTGCATCACGGTTTGGCCGAAATAGTCATCCTGTTTCAGGATGTCATTCTTGTTATAAACCTTCTCATCAATAGTCGTCTTGACTGTCACCAAGGCCTTCACGATATCTTCATCATACTTGGAGATGATAGGTGCCCTGTGTTTCGGTTCGCGAGCCTTATTTTCTTCACGGATGCGCTTGTGCACATAGGCAAACTTAGTGTCGCCATTGTAGCACTTTAGTATAGCTTCGTTAGTTTTGCGCAGTTGTTCTAGGCGTTTCAAGATTTCATTCAACGCCTTGGTTTCTTCGTTGTATTCTGCCATATTGGCAGGAGTAAATCCATGTTTCTTGAAGATTTCGTAGAAGGCGTCTTCAAGGCTTATAAACTCAGGGTCATCGTGGTCGAAATTGTCGAGGAAACCACGAACTACGCGATTGTACTTATCTCGTAGTTCTGAGCCACCATCAATAATTTTCAACTCGTCTTTGCCGATACAGTTGAAATTAAACTCAATATTCAACAAAGCGTCATTAATCGCAGCACGGGAGGCTTCACTATGCTCAATCGCCTCTTTCTGATTAATGATGGCAATGCGGTGGTTCACCTCAGAAAGCATCTGTGGAAGTTTTTCAATCTGTAACTTTTTGAATTCTTCTTTTAACTGGTCATCGCCGAAAGTACGAACCAAGTTGAAAGCATCCTTCGCGAGTTCCATCGCCTTGCGTAACTGAATCAAGACATTCTTATCTTCCAAGCTGGAAATTTCTTGAGAAAACACTTCGGCGTTATCCGTTGAATATTCGAACAATGACTGCCGAGTTTCACGCACCTGACGAATCAATTCATCCTTATCTTCCATCACTTGGCGGTACATGTCAGGAAGTTTTTCTTCCGTAGACTCGTCATTCCCATTTTGATCGGAATTATAACGATTAAGTTCCTGCAAGTAGGCAGCATTGGTTTCATCAAAATTCTGCTTAATATCGGCAAAGTCAATCAAGAATCCGCGTTTCATACCTTTATAAGGGCGATTTACGCGAGTAATTGCCTGCAATAAACTATGATCCTTAACTTTACGGCCAAAATACAGACGTTTCAAGCGAGGAGCATCGAAGCCCGTCAATAACATATTGAAAACGATCAATATGTCTATCTTAAAATTTTTCTTGAAATCAAGAATTGTCTTGCGAAGAGTTTCCTTATCAGCACTATCATGAAGAATCAAGCCTGCTTTTAAGCTATATGTTTTTGAATGTTCTGCATTGACTTTTTCGAGAACCTCGTCAAAAGCGGAATAAAGATTTCGTGCCTGCGCAGAAGATTCACAAATAATCATACCACCCAAAGAATTATCGTCTTGGATAGCACGGAAAGAAATCAAGTCATTAATAATATAGCGGAGCAAAGCTCTCACATAAGTCGGATGTTCAATAATTTGGTTCTTGGAAACCGAACCTTTTTCAACAAGCGTCTTTACATTTTCGTACGCTTCCGTGATTTTCTTCCGATAGCTGGTCTCGATTTCTTCGCGGATAATCTTGAGCGTGTAACCATCCTGAATGGAACGGTCGTAATAATAGGTGTGGAAATAATCGCCAAAGACCTTGCAACTAGCCTTTTCGCTACCGATAAGCGGGGTTCCGGTCAACGCAATCTTTACAGAACCCTTGTCAGCATTAAATAGGTTCAAAAGGAAGCATCCCTCTGGCTTGTAACCACGATGCGCCTCGTCCATAATAAAGATGCGCTGCAGGTTTGTCGAATAACCCGGAATGTCCACCTTTTCCGTATCGTCCTTGAACTTCTGGATATTCACGACTGTAATTTCATCTTCACCAGAATTTCCTTCCAAGGCTTGGTTTTCACGGAACTGTTTCATCAGTTCATCGCGTGTATTCGCCGTTGAAACCTTGAGACCACGAGCTGCAAACTCATCGCTCGACTGTTCCAACAAATCCAAGCGGTCCACAATAAAATAGAACTTCGCCACTATATTTTTCTTGGAGTAGTAATCCTTCAAGACTTTTGTCAAGTGGAACGATAAAGCCGTTTTTCCCGAGCCTTGAGTATGCCACACCACGCCAGACTTTATACCTGCCGATAACTTTTCACGAATAGCAAGTGCCGCGAACATTTGCTGATATCGCATGATGTGTTTTTCATCTTTGATCTCTATGGTTCCGTCGTCATCTTCTTTTTCTTCGTGCAAGTATGCAATGCCGTACTTGAGCAAGAACAGCAAGCGCTCCGGGCTCACCATCGACGTAAGCACACGATTCGTAGCCGAATTTATGTTAAGGTTTGTTTGGTACTCTGGATTTTCACGAAGAACAGGAACGTTGAAATCCATCAAGATGCGTTTTTCAACATCGGCATCAATTGGAGCATACGGAAAATTCTTATTGAAAGGCGCGACAGCAGCTCGTGCCGGATTCTCTTCGCGGAAGCAGTTGAACTTAGCCTCGTTCCTAGCCGCAGTGCAATAGAAAACACCCTCCACCGGAACCACGCCACCCTTGGCATCGTATTCCATATTGTTCGAGAAAATCATCAACTGCGTAATGTTGATGAACCTGCGGAATTTCTTGTTCGGGAAACGGATTTCGTTCATCCGCTTGCTCTCGGCAACCATGCCGCCCGCATTGTTCGGCTTCTTGACTTCGATAAAGACCAAAGGCAAGCCATTTATAAACAGCGTAATGTCCGGGCGAAACTCATCATCACCATTCTTGCAAGTAAATTCAGCCGTACAATGGTAAGTGTTGTTTTCAGGATGTTCAAAATCCACCAAGCGCACCGGAGAGACCGAAGTCAAACGCTTGTAAAACTGACGCCCCAAATCATCATCATCTAGTTCCTTGCGGATTTCGGAAAGAACGCTTTCTGGAGTGACGCCATTAGCCACTGCCGCCGGGTTCAACTTTTTGAACTGCGTTTCAAAAATATTTTTTAAGATGTTGGTTTCTGGGTCGTAAACTTCAGTCGCTCCCATCGGGATTTTGCCGTAATATGTATAGCCGATACGAGTCAAATGGACAAGCGCAGTAAGTTGCACTCGCGTAGCCTCATTAAAATCATTCTTCGCCATACATATTCCTTTGTTTACACCAATAAAACCGCCATTGCAAGCAATGGCTCTGTTTCAAATATATATATCAATTTTGTCAGTAAAATGACAAATCCAAAATATATTTTCTGTTTTCGAAAAATTCTGAAAAAAAATCCCGCATCTCTTGACAACCTCGCAAAATAGATATACATTTGTACAGTAGTAAGGGTATAAATGCGCTTTTTCTCGCCTGTAGCGCAAGGAGGTTTTATGTACCAAACCACACACGGCCCAGTCACCGATGCCGAAGCAATCGCAATCGACGAATTAAATCACCAGATATGGGAAAATTTCTGGAGCATCCCCCGCGAAAAACGAACCGCAGAAGACTGGGAAAAACTAATGGATATACAGTTTTTAATTAAAAAATAGCCAAACCCTATCCCCATTGTCTCCGCAAAGAAGAAGACTATATTTAGTATCAAATTCAGTCCTTCAACAAAGAAAGGGGAAAATGGCAACAATTAAGAACATCAAGCCTATTTCGTACTTCAAGGCTAATGCAGCAAAGGTTTTGGATCATGTATGCTGATTTCATGCCCCTTATATTGTAACACAGAATGGAGAAGCTCGCGGAGTAATTCTCGATGTTGACACTTATCAAAAAATGCAGGATGGACTGGAATTTTTCAAACTGTTTGCGCAAAGCGAAGTCGCCTGTGGCCAGGTGATTCGCCTACGTTCGATTTCAAGCCAATATTAGTCTACAGTGCAGTTCATCCTTTTATTGTCCTTCGTAACAATTGTATTGTCCTTGTAGATCGAATAGGTGGACAGCGAAGAAGTCAGAACATCATAATTGGTGTTATACAGCAGCAATACACCACGATGGATATCGTAGTAACCGTTCTCCTGGCTAACGGTTTTTCCTTCAGCAATGCTTTCTAAGATGTAGGTATTGTCAAAGAACTTAAAAACCTTTGTCGCATCGTCGTCTGTGCAAGTATAGACTTTATTCATAATATTTTCCGCCTTGCTTATTTGATTAGACGCGATCGAGTTTTTGTCTTTAACAACATTGGTATAGTCAGAACCGTTGATGGAATACTTGACTACAGAATTTTTATCGACCTTAAACGAAATTTTGATGCCCTCCTTCGTTTTTCTTATAATATTCATTGCGGCTTCTGTACTAGTATATTGTATGCCGAGCGAGCCCTCTTTAAACTCCACTTCGCCGTTTTCGAAATCGCTGTATGTAACAATCCAGAGTTCATCGGAAATGCAGAGTGAAAAAATACCTTGTCTGCTACCGATTGAGAGTAGAAGTTTTGGGTTAAGCTCCTCGATTTTCATATACTTTTCCAATTCTTCAAGCGTAGCGGCGCGATCTTCGTTCAAATCGGCAACGGAAGAAGATGACTCCGGTTCTATCTTGACAGAGGAGGAAGATGTTTCGACGTTAGCGACAGAAGACGAGGACGTTTCGACGTTAGCTACAGAGGACGAGGATGTTTCGACGTTAGCGACAGAGGACGAGGACGTTTCGACGTTGGCTACAGAGGACGAGGACGTTTCAACGTTGGCTACAGAGGACGAGGACGTTTCGACGTTAGCGACAGAAGACGAGGATGTTTCGACGTTAGCGACAGAAGACGAGGACGTTTCGACGTTGGCGACAGAGGACGAGGACGTTTCGACGTTAGCGACAGAGGACGAGGACGTTTCATCTTTGGCTACAGAAGACGAAGACGTTTCAACGTTAGCTACAGAGGACGAGGACGTTTCATCTTTGGCTACAGAAGACGAAGACGTTTCAACGTTAGCTACAGAAGACGAGGACGTTTCATCTTTGGCTACAGAGGACGAAGATTTTTCATCTTTGGCTTCAGAAGACGAGGATTTTTTATCCTTGGCTGTGCTTGAAGAGGACTTGCCCGAATTTTTCACCGAGGAGGATGATTTGGAACCCTTTGATGACGAAGACTTGGATTTTTTTGAACTGGACGACTTTTTATCTTTCGCTTTGGAAGAAGAACTTTTTACGTCGCATTCATCGGAGTCACAATATTCTTCAGAAGAAGACGATATTTCTTTTTCATTTTCAGGAGAAGAAGGACTGTCATCGTCGCCGCAAGCTGCAAAGAGGAATGCGGAGGAAACTAAAAGAGCAAGTAATTTTTTTTTCATATACGACAATTTTGTTTTTTAGTACCGAATTGGATTGGGATGCGTTTGATGCGGTAAAAAAATACCCCGACGCATCGTTATGGCCGGGGTGGCATAACAGTATTACACAGCCGATTACTTCTGCAGATTCAGGCTTGCGTTTGCAGCACCGTACAAACTAATGCTGTAATCCTTGATCACGTACACTGGGATCTTGTTCAAGAGCGGGCGGATGTTCGGGTTGTAGTTCTTTTCGAACCAGGTCATGAACAAGTTGTCTCGTTCGAGCCAGCGGAGGTCTTTCTGCACTGTGCCGCCTGCGAGGTAGAATCCGCCGAGCGGGAGGAAAAGCGTTGCGGCGTCGCTTGCGAAGCGGGCGAGCATCTTTACGAATAAACGCATCATTTCGGCGGCGACCGGATCGGTATCGCTTGCACGGCTGATGTACTTCGGACGGTCGTGCCAATCGGTTTCTTCAATTTTCTTGAAGGCATCGTTATCGGGTACGCCCTTCGTGTCGCGCCACCATTCATAGAGGTGGGCGAGGCCCATGCCGGAGACGAGCGGTTCGACGCCGGGGACGGTGCCGATTCTCTTTTCCATGTAGTCGCGGAAGTCCTGGGAATCCTTGTCGAACGGGGCGAACGTGGAGTGGCCGCCTTCGGAGCAGGCCGGGATGTACTTTTGTCCGTCGAATGCGAGGAATCCGACGCCCATGCCGGTGCCGGGGCCGATTACGGCCTTGGTCGTTGCCTGCGGGGCGGGGGTGCTTCCGTCGGTATGCACGAGCTTGAAAATTTGTTTCGGGTCATCGACGTCGAGGGTCGGGATGCCGTAGCTGATTGCCATGAAGTCGTTGATGACGAGTGTCGGGATGCCGGTCGCGTTCGTGATGGCGTCGCCGTCGACGCTCCACGGGAGGTTCGTCATGACGCACTTGTTGTTCGCGACGGGGCCTGCCGCACTGATGCAGATGTGCGAGGGCTTGAGCGAGGCGTTGTTTTCTGCCGCAACTTTGAGGGTTTCGCGAATCGGGGCGTCGAGTCCTTCAATGCACTGGCTCGGGCAAACGGTTTCTAGAATGAGCGTAAACTTTCCATCCTTGTAGCCTACAAGGCCGAGGTTCGTGTTCGTACCACCGATATCACCCGCCAAAACAAGACGGTCGAATTTTGCATCGGGATTAAGCCATTTAATTTCCATAATTAAAACTCCATGAATTTCTCGATGAATATAATAAAAACAACTGTTTCAACCCACTCAAAAAATATACATTAAGCCCATAGGAACCTATTTATATTGAATGGGTTTAAAAAACACTTCAAACAAGTAGAGACAATGCGCGCCATTCTTGCTTTCTTTTATTACTTCGTCGTCTTCACCATCATGCTCGTTGCGGGCATTCCTTACACACTTTACTGCGGTATCCGCGGGCACTGGGAAGACTGCACCAAAATTTGCACATTCTCCTTCAGGAACATCATCTTCAAGCTTTTCCGCATCAAAGTTTCCGTCAAGGGAGCCGAAAACATCCCGAAAGAAAGGGGCTATGTCATCGTCGCGAACCACCAGAGCTTTTTGGACATCAACGTCATTTGGCACTCCATTGCGACAGCGGCATTCATGGCCAAGGCCAGCCTCTGGAAAGCGCCCATATTCGGCTGGGTTTTGAACCGCACCGGCAGTATCCCCATCTACAAGAATCCGCGCATGAACGCGGGCCTCGGGAAGCACCTCAAAAAACGCCTCGACAGCCATTACAACATTACCGTGTTCCCCGAAGGACACCGCAGCGACGACGGGCACATGTTCAAGTTCCAGAACGGGATTTTCCGTTTGGCCAAGGAACAGCATTTCCCGATTTTACCAGTTACATTTATTAATACCGGAAAGATTCTCCCGAAGGTCAAGTGGGCGGTCTATTCCGGCACCGTGGAGATGGTCATCCATCCGCTTATCCGTTACGAAGATTATGCCGAAAAACCGATGGCGGATCTTCGCGACGAAACACACGATTTGATTGAATCCGCCATGCCCTACAAGCAGGCGGAACTTGCAGCAGGCTCTACGGACAATGTTGCGGCAACAGAAAATAAGGAGGCTTAATTATGGCTAAAGAATTACCGAGCGAAGAACAAATTATTGCTATTCTCCGTGACGAACCCATGGTAGGGAGCCAGCTCCGCAGCGCTCTCGGCCTCCCGAAAAAGCAGAAGATGGCGTTCAAGCAACTCCTCGCCGACATGATCGAGCGTGGCGTTTTAAAGCGTTCCGCCCACAAGGAATACCAGCTGGGCGACGGCGAACCGCTCGAAGACAAACGCGAGAAGCGCCGCAAGAAGTTGGCTGAACAAGGTATTGAAGACAACCGCCGTCCGGGCGCACGCAGCCGCCGTCAAACCGAAAAGGATACTGGCACACGCGTCAAGCGCGGCATCTTGCACCAGATTGGTGACGAAGAATGGGAAGTGACCGAACTCGATACCGGCAAGGTCTATGAAATGTGCCATCGCAGGCAGGCTCCGGGCAAGGAAGGCGAGACGATTAGCTTTACGCTTTATCCGCACCCGAAGCTCAAGCACAGCTACTTGGCCAAGGTCGATCGCTCCGCAGAACTCAACAATATCAGTTGGGACGAAGTTAAAACGAAGTTCATGGAAGAAAGCAACCTGCCCAAAGGCTTTAGCCCTGCGATTGAAAAATACGTTGCATCCATCACGGATCCGACCGAAAAAGATTTCAAGGGCCGCAAGGACTACCGCAAGCTCGACATTCTTTGCATTGACCCCGAAGGGGCCATGGACCACGACGACGCCATCAGCGTGGAACGCACGGCAAACGGCGGCTACAAGCTCGGCGTGCACATCGCCGACGTGAGCTACTACGTGCCCGAAGGAAGCGACCTCGACGAAGAAGCGCTTGAAAGAAGTTATACGCAATATCTGCCGTGGACCGCAGTGCCGATGCTCCCGGAAAAACTTTCGAGCGGCGTTTGCAGTTTGCACGAAGGCGTCGACCGTTGCGCATTCACCTGCATGATGGAACTCGACAAGAACGCGAACGTGCTCTCTTGGGATTTCCACCGCAGCGTCGTGAAAATTACGAAGGGCATCACGTACCAGCAGGCCGTGCAGATGATGGAAGCCGGTGACGATTCCATTAAGGCGCTCGCCGAAGTGACGGCGCTGCTCAAGAAGAACCGCACCAAGGACGGCCTGCTCGAATTCCAGACAACCGAATACGGCTGCAAGTTTGACGAAAAGGGCGAGCCCATCCAGATTGTCCCGCGTGAACACGACGAATCCAATTCGTGGGTCGAAGAGTGCATGCTCATCGCAAACAACTGCTGCGCCAAGGAACTCAAGCAGCGCAAGCTGCAAGGCATTTACCGTATCCATGAAGCACCCGACACCAAGGACATCATGGAACTGTACTACATGTACCCGGACCTGTTCAAGGACGCCCCGGTGATGTTGCGTGACCTCGGCAAGCCGCGCAGTGGCGACACGAACTTGAACCCAGTTGCATTCAAGCTGTACGAGCATTTGGTGAAACGCGCCCAAGGCGACGAGACGCTCACGAACCGCATTTTGCGCAGCATGCAGAAAGCCCATTACGATTCCAACAGCTTTGGACACTTCGCCTTGAACTGGCAAGATTACAGCCACTTCACCTCGCCGATCCGCCGTTACGCAGACCTTTGGTGCCATCGTGAACTTGCACGTAAAGGCAAGGAAATCACTGCCGAACGTGTGAACAGCGTCATTGAAGTTTGCGATTTGATTTCGGCAAACGAAATCAAGAACATGAAAGTGGAACGCATTGCAATTAAAGTATGCAGTTGCTGGATTCTGAAGGGCCGCATTGGCGACAGTTTCGAAGCGACCGTCACGGGCATCGAAGAATGGGGCATCTACATTTCCATCGACGACCCGATTGCCGAAGGCCTCGTGCGTTACCGCGATATCGCCGGCGACGACTTCTACGTATTCAATCCCGACCAGGGTCTTGCATTCGGCAAAAAGAGCGGTCGCACCTTCCGCCGTGGCGACAAGGTGATGGTGCAACTCATCCGCGTCGATCCGTTACGCGGTCAGGCAGACTTCAGCATCACGGAAAAGCTGAGTGCCGAGCCGAAAAAGCGCCGCACCCGCGAAGATACCGAACGCGACATTCGCAATTTCAACGAACGCGCCGACCGCGCCGCCGCCGCCGAAGCTCTCGGATACGTAAGCCAGCCGGACGAAGACGAGGAATTCGACGAACCGGAATACATTTCTCGTGGACGCCGTGGACGCAGGGACTTTGACGGTCCGAGTTTTGAACGCACCGGTCGCGACTCCCGCGAACGTGGCGGACTGCGCAGAGGCCGTGACGAATTCGATGATGGCCGCCGCAGTTCCGACAAACGTGGAAAACGAGGCTCCGAAAAACGCGGTGGTCGCGACTCCCGTGATTTCGGCGAAGGATTCCACGTTGCAAGCGAACCGCGTGGCGCAAAACGCGGGCGCAAGTCCAGCGAAAAAGGCCGTGGACGCAGTAACCGCGGAGGCCGCAGAGGAAGGTAGTCGATGGACGCATGCAATAAAGTCGCCCTCTACGCCAGTTACCAAACCGGGGAAGACCTCCCCGGTTACGTCCGCTTCGCGCTCAAGCATCTCGCCGAGACCGACTTCAAGGTCGTTCTCCTCACGAACCGCAGAACGCTTTCGAACGACACCTACGATTTTCTCAAGGAGAATCACATCGAACTTTTCCTCACCGAAAATCGCGGGTTTGACTTTGGCATGTGGCGGCGTTACTTGCAACTGCAAGCGAATCGCACCGATAGCGCCGGCAACTACGTTCCTGGCCTCATCACACGCGACATCGAACGTTTGCTGCTCATCAACGATTCCATCGTCTATTACAAGAACAAATTCAAAGAATTTTTCGAACTCGCCGAAAAAAGCCCCGCCGATGTAGTCTCGCTCACGAGCAACGACGAATTCGCACCGCACCTGCAATCGTTCTTCTTGTACATGAAACCCGCCGCCCTCGGCGTGTTTTTCCTGCACATTTTCGAGACTCCCGAGCAGACCGAATTCTATGACGTCACCCGCAAACTCGAAGTCGGCTTGAGCGAAAAATTCACCGAAGCCGAAGTCATCATGGAATCGCTCTACCACACGAAACGTCCCGTATTCTTCGCCTACGATGAACTCATAGCGCAAGGGGCGGGATTTATCAAGCGCAAACTTCTGGAACGCCGTTTTGACTACGAAGAAAAGAAACACTTCGTACGGCATAACGCTTACGACGCGCTCAACATGGATTACGAAGCCCTGATACTGAGCGATGGTCTCGATGCAGACTTTGACAAGAGCTGGCTCCCGAAATGCAACGAGACTAAAGCCGAGCGCATCAAGGACTTTATCTGGGAAAAAAGTTTCCAGCTCGTCGGCTTCCCTGCCAAAAGACTGATTGACAAGTTGAAAAAATAAATGAAAAAATTTGGTTTAACAGCGATTGTTTTCGCCGCTTTGTTGGTATCGTTATTGACGGCGGGCTGTAGCTCCGACGACAATCCGGCAAATGGAAACGGCACCGAGAATGGCGCCCCGGACACTCCAATTTCTCTTTTCGATACCTTGATTGTTCCGAGCGTAGCCAACTTGCCAACATGTGACACTAGCCGCGAAGGCCGCGCATTTTTTGTGCAGAACGAAAACATGGCGCATTTTTGTGTGAAAGGCGAATGGCGCAAATCCGCGGACACCACAGATTTTAGCATTACCTGCAGCGACGGTTTTTTGCACGCGGTTGACAAAGTTCCGTCACTGTCTAACGTAATCCACGGAGCAGACACGGTCTTTATCGAAGGCTTTATCTCCCCCATCCAAGGCGTTGCGCAAAAAGGTCCTTTCGTCTTTGGCACAAGCATCACCGTTACCGAAGCAAGTAAAGTAATTAGCGTCGAGACTTATCAAAAAGCAAAAGGTTGCATTCTTTCAAATGACGCTCACTATACATTTAATGAAGTCCGTTCGAATGCCGAATGTGTAAAGATTAGAGCGACTGGCTATTACCGCAACGAAGTAACGGGCAAAGTTTCCAACAAACCCATTACGCTTGCTACAAAAACTTGTTCACCCGAACACGCAAACATAAATATCCTCACGCATATCATCATTCCGCGCATCGAGCAACTCACTGCAAGCAATATTCCGTTCAACGAAGCGAAAACGCAGGCGGAACGCGAAGTATTCGCTGCATTCGGCATCGATACCGTTCAACTTTATTCGCAGCCATACTTCACTGACGGTCGCACCGACAAGCCCGTTGCCGAAGATTTGGACATGCTTGGCAACAGCGAATATAGTGCAGCACTCCTCGCCATTTCAGCAATGTTCCAAGGCGACCGCGACGAAAACGAAATGATGAATCTCGTGAACACGTTTGCCGAAGACCTTAAAGGAGACGGTGTCTGGAACGATCCGAACTGGAAAATCAAAATTGCCGACTGGGTCGTCGGTCTCGATACGCTCTGGAAATACAACGACATTCGCAACAACGTTTCTGCATGGGGCTTGGGGCCAGTACCGAATTTTGAAAAGTACATGCGTGCATTCATTCCCGTGGCATACGGCTTCGAAGCATGTACCGACGCAAACGCAGGCCAAGTCACGTACGTGAACCAAGGGCAAAGCGCTCTTTTTGCAAACAACTACGAGCACGCAGACCATTCGACCGTCCGCTTTATCTGCGACGCTAATTCCAAGGAATGGCGCATCGCTCAACCCATCGAAAAAGACACCGCCGGATTCGGGCCGGGCGCTTACGACCGAGAAATCCGCGAAGGCCGTGTCAATCACAACACCTACTACATTTTTGAAACCGCGACAAACGCCTGGCGTATCGCCACCCCGCAAGAGGCCGACGGATTTACCGATCTTGTCGAAGTCTACGCAAGTCTCAAACCCGATGAAAAAGCGGTGTTCATTATCCGCCATAGCGAGCGCACCAATGACACGGGCCCAACCGGCCACCTGACGGACAACGGAAAAATCTATGCGCACAAGCTTGGAGAGCGACTTGCCGCAGTCGCCAAAGAAGACTTCTATTACGGATATTCCGGCTACACACGCGCACACGAGACCTGCGAAGAAATAGCACTCGGTAAAGGGCAGCAAGGCTACACGCTCAACGAACTCCCGTACCTGCAAGGGAACTGGTATGCGATGGATGAAGATAAAGTCAGTGATTATGCTACAACGGAAGGCGGCTGGGGGCTGTTCTCCAAATACGCCTTTGCCGGTGAATTTTCTGACGCGTTCTACGACTTGGAAACCCGCAGCGAGCAACTGATCAAAGACGAAATCCTTGCCAACATGCCGAACATGAAGCGCGTTAGCGTTCTCTGCTCACACGATTTTCTGGTCGTGCCGCTCCTCGCCTACGTCACAGACGGTCACGCCAACGTACGCTACCACGAAAAAGGGCTTTGGATAAATTACATGGGTGGCGTCGCCATGATTATTGCCCCGGACGGCTCCATTCGTTACATTCCCGTAAAAGGTCTCGAATCGGGAACGATGCGATAAGCGGGATCACTGGATAAAACTGGTTTTAAAAATTTATAAATCAAAACAATCGGAAAGCCACCGGATCCTTCACATTCGTTCAGGATGACTGAGGCGCACTTTCCACACGTTCTTCAATTAGTATCGCCGATGTTTTCGGCGCAATAGGTTGCGACCTGTTCGCGGAGTTTTGTGCCGCGGACTTTGCCGAGCAAATCGATAATGTCTTCGAGCGGGGCTTCCACGAACGCCTCGGCGCTTTTGTACTTCGAGAGAATCTTGATGCGGGTTTCGTGGCCGACGCCCGGCATCTTGAGCCATTCGACTTCGAGGTCCTTCTTGCGTTTGCTGCGCTGGTACGTAATCGCAAATCGGTGCGCCTCATCGCGGGCGTTCTGTAGCAGCTTTAACGCGGGGCTTGTACGGTGCAGCACGATGCTTTTGCGGTCATCGGGGAACACGATTTCTTCGAGGCGCTTGGCAAGCCCTATGAGCGGCAAGTCCTTATCGTGACCAAGTTCCTTTAGAATCTGCATCGTGGCATCGACTTGACCTTTACCGCCGTCACACACCCACAAGTCGGGCATCGGGATTCCCTCGTCTTCGAGTCTCCGGATGCGACGTGTCATGACTTCGCGCATGCTCGCAAAGTCATCGACGCCTGTCACGGTCTTGATGATAAACTTGCGGTAATTGCTCTTGTCGGGACGGCCGTTCTTGAACGCCACAAGGCTTGCAACCGTGTTCGTTCCAGACAAATGAGAAATATCCACGCATTCGATACGGAAGGGAGTCTTCTTGAGGCCGAGAACTTTTTGCAGTTCAAAAACGCTGGAATCAATTTCGCTGTACTTCTGGACTTCAGCTCGCATTTCTACGAGAATCATGTCGGCATTCGCCGAGGCTAGTTTCAAGAACCCAAGCTTTTCGCCGCGCTGCGGATTCGTGAGTACAACCTTGTGATTCGTCTTTGACGCCAACGCCTGCTGAATCGATTCGCGCTCCGCCATGTCCGGCGGCAAAGGGACATCCGTCGCGATTTCACCCGGAATAAATTCCACGTCCATGTACCACTGCACCACCATCTGGCGGAAAATTTCCGTTTCGTCATCTTCGAGCTTGCATTCCAGACGGTAATGGCGCCGACCGCAAAGCACGCCGTTGCGGTACTCGAAAATCACGGCGGCAGCCATCGTGCCGTTCCGCTTGAGCGAAAGCACATCCACGCAAAGGCTTGCATCGGACACGTCCGTTTTCTGGTGCGCATTCGTCGCCTGGAGCGCCTGAATCGCGTCACGCTTTTTCGCCGCCTTCTCGAAATCCATGCGCTCGCTCGCTTCGAGCATTTCGCGTTCCCAAAGCGCAATCAGATCATCGCGTTTTCCGCCCAGGAGCATCTGCGTCTGCGCGACCTTCTTCTGGTATTCTTCACGTGTCACAAGACCTGCACACGGAGCACCACAACGCCCGATGTGATAATTGAGGCAAGGCCGAACCGTGCGATTGAGCGGCAACTTTAGTTTGCATTCTCGAATTTGGAACAAACGCGCAGCGATATCCTGCAACTGGCGTATCATCCGTGAACTCATATAAGGCCCGTAGTACAGGCAACCGTCCTTGTGCACGGCACGGCTCAAAAAAAGTCGCGGGAACGGTTCGTTCACAGAAAAAGCAAGATACGGGAAATGCTTGTCATCCTTGAGCAGCACGTTATACTTGGGCGTATGCTTTCGGATGAGGTTCGCTTCCAGAATGAGCGCTTCGGTCTCGCTCTCCGTGATAATCCACTCGATGTCGCGGATGTACGGGAGCATGAGAGTCGCCGCACGGTGCCCGGCGTGGTCGCTGCCGTCAAAGTAGCTCGACACCCGGTTCTTGAGCACCTTCGCCTTCCCAATATATATGATCTTTCCCTGGGCGTTCTTCATGATATAGACACCCGGCAACAGAGGGAGTTCCGCCAGACGACGCTCAATATGTTCACTCACAGGAATCATGATTCTTCAAATGTATTTAATTCCAACAACCAAAGCCAAAACGCGAGCGCAAACAAAACCGCTTTTTTAGAAAATAAACGGCATTTTTACATTTTCTATTCATCTCGTTACAACAAAATTTTATATATCTTACATAGGAATAATTGCATCCACGACAAAAATTATGGAGAAATAATGAATTTTGAAAGCATGAACTTGTTGTCGCAGAAGGTGGAAAGTGTCCTCGGAACAGTCCGCACTCTACGCGAAGAAAACGCCAAACTCAGGCAACAGCTCGAAAGCGTTGCCGCTCAAGCCGAAAACCAAAGAAACCTGTTGGAATCCGCCAAAGCAAAGATTGCAGACTGCGAAGCGGCCCTCAACGCAAGGGCGAACCAGGTTGCGGCACAGGACGAGGCCATCAACGAAAAGAACCGCGCCATCGAAAGCCTGAACGAGCAAATCAACGGAAAGAACGGCATTATCGACGCGCTCAACAACCAAGTGGATGAAAAGAACGGAATCATCAATTCCCTCAACGCCCAAGTCGCCGAGAAAAACGGCACCATTGACGCACTCAACGCTCAAATCGCCGAAAAGAACAACGCCTTGAATTTCGGGAACGAACAACTTAACGAAAAGAATGGTATCATCGATTCCCTCAACGGACAGGTCAACGAGAAGAACGGTATCATCGATTCTCTCAACGGACAGGTCAACGAGAAGAACGGTATCATCGACGCCCTCAACGGACAGGTCAACGAGAAGAACGGTATCATCGACGCCCTCAACGGACAGGTCAACGAAAAGAACGGTATCATCGACGCCCTCAACGGACAGGTCAACGAGAAGAACAACATCATCGACAGCCTCAACGGCCAGATGGACGAAAAGAACAACATCATTGACTGCCTGAACGGACAAGTTGCCGAAAAGAACGACATCATCGACAACCTCAACAGCCAGGTTCAGAGCCAGGGAACGGAAATTGCCGAAGCACAGAGCAAGTTCCAACAGTTGCTCTCCACTATCGAAACGGAACTCGGCACCGAAATCAACATCAACGAGCCGGCAGCTGAACAGGCGGAAGCACCTGCAGAACAGGCTAGCGAACCCGCAGAAAAGCCTGCGGAACAGCCCGCCGCCACGAACCCACAAAACGACACCCCAGACCTGTTCGCGAGCAATGGAGGCTCGCAACCCGGTTTTTTCGGCTAAGGTGGTTGTTGGATAACGACCCATTTGGCGTAGGAATGAAGTAATATGGCAAACGAGGCACTTAGATCTGTTAGCATAAACGTCGCTCAAGAACGTATCCACATCCGCACGGACCTGCCCGATACGGACTTGAAGGAGATTGTCGATTTCATCGAAAGTCGTCTCGATAATTCTTCGAAATTTAAACTGGAAATGAAAAAACAGCTTTGCCTGCTCGCTGTGGAACTCACTTCCGAAATCGTTGAATTACGTAAGCAATTACGCAAGGCCAAGACATTCCATGACCTGATGGACAAGGACATTAGGGAACTTTCGCTCCAGCTGGACGAAGCGTTTCCCAAGGCCGACAGCCAAGTATAAAAAAAGAAATAATATTTTTACATTGATAATCTCGGCCGTTTTGCCGGGATTTTTTTGTTTTTATCTATTGTTTTTGCTGCGTAAGAAAGATATATTATAGGTGGGCATCCCACGGATTTTACACCCGATCTAACAGGAAAAATTCAGCTCGTTGCTCTTGTGGTTCAGTTTAGGCGCGCACTGACGCGAAAAACAACTCCCCGAGGCGCTGCTATCATTGTAGATTAGTAGTTTCGAGTGTTCGCACCGTAGGAGATGCCCTTTTTTTATGGGGAAAAAATGGAAATTTCCGAGAAGATATCAGAACTTTTAAAAACTGCAGAATCTGAAGATATTTTTGACAAGGCTGTCGCAGGCTACCTGTTGCCCGACGGCACAAGCCACACCGTCACACTGAACACTCCCGAAGACACAGTCTTTGACATCGCGTCGCTCACGAAGGTCTGCCCCACTTCGACGCTCGCGCTTACATACGTCCTCGAAAGCAAGCTTTCGATTGACGCCAAAGTCATCGACTTCATCCCGGAACTTAAGACAAACTATCGTGACGAGATTTACGTTTCCAACCTGCTCACGCACAGTCTCGACTACCGCATCCCGATGAAGACGCTCACGGCGCTCCCTCCCGAAGGGATCCTTGACGCCCTCTATACCTACCAGTTCGAAGCGGCGCCGGGAACGGTATTCAACTACGGGAACCCCGCAAGCGTATTGCTCGGCATCTTGTTGCAACGGCTGACTGGCAAAAGTTTGCAGGAACAAGGGAACGAGAGATTCTTTACGCCGCTCGGCATGACCCGTTCCGGCTACGACCCGCTCGCACGCGTCCCGAAATCGGAAATCGCGGCGACAGAACTCTGCGAGTTCCGCCACCGTGAAATCCAGGGCGAAGTCCACGACGAAAGCGCGTGGGTGCTGCAAAAGCTCTTCCCCGTCGGGAGTGCCGGCATGTTCAGCTGCGTTCCTGACCTCCTCAAGTTCGTCAAGATGATTCTCATGGACGGAAAATTCGAGGACAAGCAAATCGTCCCCGCCGGGATTCTCGACATCGTAAGCCACAACGCATTCCCCGACAACTTCGGTGCCTGTGCCGCCCTAGGCTGGGAACTCAACGCCCCCAGATTCATGGGCACCAAGGTCTCGCCACAGGCATTCGGCAAGACGGGATTCACGGGTGCAAGCATCGTCGCCGACCCTGACAAGGGAGGCGCCATCGTGCTCCTCAGCAACTTCACGTACCCGCACCGCGAACCCAACGCCGACCGCATCCACGCCTTCCGCGCAAAACTATCAGATGCGTTCTTTGAAGAGCTTTAACAGTTAGAAAAAAGCCAAAAATGCAAAAGTGGCGGTGAAATGGAGCAAAAATGCGCAATTTCACCGCCAAAAATTAACTTGTCTGCACCAAAACAAGGCTATTTCTTATTGTGAAAGGCGCCGCTGGCGGTGAAATCGCACAAAAAAGCCCAAAAACACCGCCAACATTGGCGTTTTTACAGTTCCTTTTGCGAAAAAAGCTCGTACAAACTAAAAAAGTGGCGGTGAAAACGACGAAAATTTCTCGATTTCACCGCCAAAATGGAAAATCAGCACCAAATTGAATACAGAAAATTAGCGGTCCGCGGCCTTGCGGAGCATCTCCTTGCGCTGGGCTTCGGCGAACATCTTCGCCATTTCCATGCGGTTGTCGAGGATTTCCTTTTTCTTGGTTTCTTCCTTGCAGTTCACGCATTTGGTCGCCGTGGGCACGGCCATGAGCCTTGCCTTCGGAATCAGCTGATTGCAGACCTTGCAAATACCGAACGTCCCATTCTTGATGCGCTTGAGAGCCTCTTCAAGATAAACAAGGTACTTGCCTTCGCGTGCCGCCAACGAGAAGTTAGTTTCGAGCGAATTGTAATCCGTCGCGGAATCGGCTCCGTCAGAATCACCGCCATCACCAGACTGGGATTTTTGGCCCTGGAACACGTTCGCCTTTTCGGACTCGCTTTGGGCGGTCACCAGCTCACGTCTCTTTTCCAAGAGCATCTCCTCAAAAAACTTGAGGTCAGCATCGCTCATCTTTACGGGTTTCTTCTCAGCCATAATAAACTCCTTCTTTGTGAGTTACATTGTGATAAGCACCGCATTAAACTATCTTTTTTTTACAAAAAAGAGCAATTAAAATATTATTTTTTCAAAAAAAAATGTTGACAAAACGTTAAAAAGCCCCTGTAATTCGACTTTTCTTTCGTATTGGATGTAGCCAGGTCGTAATCAATGTTTTTTTTGCAGTTCATAAAATGCGTTAAACCATGCCTGGAGGCGCCCCCAATCCTTGTCCCCTTCCTTGTGGACGTAAGTACCCGGCTGAAAGACCACGACATCGCTTAGCGGATACTTTCCCGCACGGATTCCTGCAAAACTTCCAAGGAATTCATCGGAAAACTCCAAATCGGAATCATGGATTGTAACACCGTCTATTATAATACACAGGTGCTTTTTGTAAACGACAAACGAGACATGGTGTCTTTTGCCGTCAAGGATTTTCGCCTTTCCATAAATGCCGCTTGCAACAGAATCCTTGTTAGAGTTAATGCTAATGCAAATGGACTTTGAATCCTCTTCGCATTCCGCCATCTTGAAACCGAGAGTGTCACGCCCGGCAGAGATAATCGTTCGATTGGCAGCCTTGCTGCTATCCGGCTTTTCACTCGAATCTATCCAAAAGCTCAAAGCAAGGTTTTCTTCTTGCCAATCCGATACATAACAGCTGTCTTCCGAGTCGTCTTCGTCCTGCGTTTTATATAAAATAAAATTGCTCGAACAGTAAACATTGTGATGCCTTTGGAACAGCGTGTCGGCAAATACCGTATCGCCCGGATTGGCAGACGCATAAAATCGCTTAATATCTTCATTTCTAGTAAACGTGCTCCCCCAGCCGTACGTTAACCAATATGCCGTAATGGAATTCTTTGTTAATTCAGGGAACGTAAGCCAGTAGCGACTATTCGAATCATTTGTAGCGTAGTTGCACAGGACGGCTTCACCCAATTCGTCCACTACGGTATTGCAGTTTTCTTTTTGAGAGTTTACCACAGGAACAAAAAGCTTTTCCAGGGACTTGTCCAGTCCCAAGGAATCCAGCATCCGGGATGTCGATTTTGGTAACGCAATCCTAAGAGAATCCTCCGGATATCCGGCGGCATAATCGCTGACATAAAGCGTATCACCCGCCCGCGGATCTATCGAACATCCAACAGAAGAAATTCCATCACCGTGCCATGCGTAAAAATCGCCAAAATCCCCCACCGGGAGCCCAGTCACAATAGTATATCCCCTTTTTTGGTCTTCCTTTGAAAAGTATGCACAAACAAGCGTCCCATGAAAGCAAACAGAATCAACGGGATTATCGTCCCATCCATTTAAAAAGTTTGAATATAAATGCAATGACGCCGGGACATCCATTACAATATCGAAATATATGGAATCCCCGTCCCAAGAAAAGTGTACATTGTCTTTATAACCTAGAAGGGAGTCTGACTTTCCCGATTTCGAAGGCATTTTGGCTAAAATTCTATAAATGCTCATATATTCAGCAATGTATCCAAATGAAAAATTCCCCTTACTATCGGACATCGTAGAATCCCTAATAACATCATGATAAGATTCCTCCTCCTTGTCTTCTAGAACAAGATAAAGACGGGCGCGAGGAATGGGTTTACCAGAGGAATCGCTTACTGTTCCATAAAGATATACCGCATATTCAGACGGCTTCGTTTCTATTCTAGGCTTTTCTACAAACCCCCGATCAGAAGAATCATCGGCCGACACGGAGCTTTCGCTGCACGCGGTAAACAGCAATGCAGCAAACAAAAAAAGCAAAATCACTTTTTCAGATTTCATCATCTCATTCCTAAATCATTTTCTACGAACAAAAGATATTCGTGAATTATAAACCACAAAATAAAAAAATGCCCGAACCGGGCATGACAAGACTTCACTCAGAATGACAGATTCAGGGCTACGAAACCCTAATACCTCTTTCGTCTCAGAAAATATCCACATTGAGCTTGAGTCCGCTCTTTTTCAAGCCTTCGAACAATGCGTCAAAATCCGTCTTGAGCAAGTCAAATTCCCTGTTAATCCTGGAAGATTCTTTCCTAAACAAATTAACACTTCCTTCAGTTTCGTCAAACTTCGTGACAACGGCGTTGCACGAATCCGCCAAGGCATTCGCGCGGTCCATGACGCTCCGGACCCGGCTCATCAGTTCTTCCGCCTTCGCAGCACTTTCATCTCCGCGGTCCGCAAACTGCTTGAGCGCATTTTCCGCATTTTCGCCGGCGGCATGGAACCCGTCCAGCAGTTCATCGACAAGCGACTTCCACTGGCGCACATCGGACTTCGTGATACGAACAAGTTTTTTCGCCTTATTCGCCACGCGCCCCATACGCCTGCCCTCTTCACCTTCCAGCAACGAATCGGCAAAAAACGTAACCGCTTCCATGATTTCGTGAATATCCTTGAAAATCACAGACAAATTCTTTGAAATTCCAGACGTACCCTCGTCATAGAGCCCGTTCACGGTATCGCCTTCCGCAACCATCTTGCTCGAATTTCCGGTCAAGACGCTCATTTCGCGTTCGCCCATGAGTCCGGCCGTCACCAGCCTGAACTCGGAATTTACCGGAATTTTCGTATCGGCAAGCACCTTGGCAGTCACATAGACAGCCTCTTCGGTAAGTTTCACATCGACAATTTCACCTTTGGCGATACCGCGGACACGCACAAGATTCCCGGGAGAAAGCGTCCCAATCGTCTCGTACCTGACGACAAACGTATAACGCTTGAAATGCGGACTCGCAGGATGGAAGAAATAAGCCGCCACGCCGCACGAGACGACGATGACGAGAAAGACAAAACTTGCGAGAAGATTTTTCTTGATCTTAAACAGCAAACTATTCATAAAGTGACCAGTTCTGCGGATTAAAATCTAGCAAATCGTCGGTATATTCCCCTTTAGCCTTCGCCTTGATTTTCTGCATAAGCGACTCGTTGAAATCCCGCGCCACGTTTTGTCCGCTCATCTTCATGAGGACGTTCATGGCGATGACCTCGGAAATGACGGTCATGTTCTTGCCGGGAGCGACCGGCAGCACGACTTTCGGGATTTTAACGCCCATGATGGATTCTTCCAGTTCATTAAGGCCCGTGCGTTCATACGAAACATCCTGGCGCCACGACTGGAGTTCGACAATCATTTCAATCTTTTTCACCTTGCGGATGGCATGGATACCGAACATCGAACGGATATCCAGAATCCCGACACCACGAATTTCCATGTGATGCTTGATGAGCGGATCCGGACGGCCGATGATGGAATTCCCGACGTGGCTGATGTGGACAACGTCATCAGCCACCATGCGATGCCCGCTTTCGACCAAATCGAGCACGCATTCGGACTTGCCCACGTTACTGTCGCCTACGTACAACATGCCCACACCATAAACATCCACGAGACTCCCGTGAATAACGGCATGCGGCGCAAAGAACTCTTCAAGAATTCTTTGGGCAACCTTATTGAACTCGTAAGTATGCAGCGTCGTCGAGAACAGCGGAATATGCAACCGGTTGCACATTTCCTTGAGTTCGCTGTGCGGAGTCTGCGCATGCGTCACGACCCACATCGGGGCGCGAAAAACGGAAAGGTCCTGGAAAATCTTCGAACGGGCATCAGGCCCAATCGATTCCAGGTAGTTCCATTCCGTATGCCCGACAACCTGGATTTGCTGCGAGCTATAAACTTTCGTATAACCGGCCATGGCAAGACCAGGACGGTGGATTCCGCTTTCGGCGATACAGGACTCCATATCTTCGTCCGGGCAGTGCTGGACCATCTCCAAGTCCTTGCCGTAGCGGATAAAAAAGTCCCGCACCGGGAGACGTTCCCGGTGCAGGATCTTGATATCTTTCAATCTAGATTCAGCCATTATGCCAATTCGGATATCGGCTGGGACCTATGGTCGTTCTGCTTGTCGTTGGCCTTCTTGAGCTGGACCTTGATGCGTTCGAGCGTTACATCGACCGCCTTGCCCATATTTTCTTCGTCGGCAGAAGCGTTAATGACGGCCCCCGTGATGTTCACGGAAATTTCGCAATGACGCTGGTGTTCGACTTCGTGGTCTAGAATAACAGAGGCACTCGTGATGTTCGGGTAAAATTTGGCCAATTTGTCCATTTCTTCCTGAATACGGTCCTGAAGACCTGCAGATGCGTTAAAGTGACGAGCAGAAAACTGAATATCCATGATGAACCTCCATTATGTTAATGTTTGTGATTATTAACGTTAAAAAACTTTTGGAACTTCCGTTCCGCAATTAAAGTATATACATCTTTTTATTTAAAAAAGCCATACCTAAATTCAATTTTAAATAAATAATTCTTCCATATTGGAATAATTTTTACGGCTCGCAGCCAAAAATCCGGCTTTTTATTGCAAAAAGAACGTCATAATGCGGGCGGAGTAAGTCATTTTTTACCGTTTTCTCTGGTTTTTGGGCAATATTTTGAGTTCTTTTTCACGATATTTGGCCACAGTGCGGCGGGCAACCTTGATTCCCTGCTTCAAAAGTTCGTCGCTAATGTCCTGGTCGGAGAGCGGGGAACTCTTGTCCTCCTCGTCGATAAGCGCCTTGATGGCCGCGATAACCTGCGCAGAACCAACCTCCTCGGCGTCCGGAGATGTTCCCTGCTTGATGCCCGTTGTAAAGAACTGCTTGAGCTCGTAAATACCGTAGGGCGTCTCGACGTACTTCTGGTCCGTCGCGCGCTGCACCGTGCTCACCGCCAAGTGGACATCGTCTGCGACATCCTGCAAAATCATCGGCTTGAGGAACGCGGGGCCGTTCTCGAAAAATCCGCGCTGGCGCTTGACAATCGCGCGCATCACAAGTTCAATCGTCGAAAAGCGGTTATCGACCGCCTTGATGAGGTCCGTCGCCTTCGCCAGCTGCGTCTTGACGTATTCCTTGTCCTGCTTGGAAGCGGAAGGGTCCGTCAGAATCGCCTTGTACGTCTGGTTGATACGCAAGGACTTCTGCATTTTCGTCTTGAAACAGACGACTTCGTAACTGCCCTTCTTTTCGACAACCTTCAAGTCGGCATTGATAATATGCGAATACGAATGCGAAAGCTGGAAGCCCGGGTGCGGGCGCAAGCGAGAAAGACTTGCGACAGCCGCCTTGACCTCGTCGGTCGAGACATTCAGCGCCTTGGCGATCCTAGGATAGCGGAGCTGCAGCAAGTTGTCGTACTCCTCTTCAAGAATGCGGATGGCAAGGCTCGGAAAATTCGGAATCGCATACGCCTGGATCAAGAAGCACTCGCGCTGGTCGCGGGCGCCAATCCCGCTCGGCTTGAACGACTGCAAAACATGTATTGCCTCGCGTACAGGGAGGCTAGCCTCTTCAAGCTTGAGTTCCCCGCGGAGCACCCGTTCGATTTCGTCGATGTACTTGTCGTCTGACTGGACGACCATCGCATCGGAAACGTTGTCGCGATTCACGTCGCAAAGGAACCCGTCATCATTGATGGAATTGATCAGGTAACGAACAAGCTTGCGGAAATGTTCGTCGGTGATACCGCATTCCTTAAGCTGGTCCTGCAACTCGCGGGTGCCGTTCCAAAGGCGGAGCTGATCCTCGAGCTGTTCCTGCAAACTCTTGCCTACATCCTTGATGGGACGGTCCCAGTCGTCTTCCGAATCCTTGGAACCTGCGTTCAAGTCGTTGAACGGCGCATCATCGTAAGACGTCCCGTCGCCCAAGTAACTGTCCCAGTTCACATCTGCCGTAGATTCCCCGTCCAGATAACTTCCATCGATTTCGGCAGTATCGTCCAAGGAACCACGTGCCAAGTTTTCAATGTCCTCAGGGAACTCCTCCGTCTCTTCCGCACGCGGGTCCAGTTCCTCCGGGTCCTTATCCACAGGGGGCAACTCGTCAAAATCACCGTCATCATCGACTTCGAGAAGCGGGTTGACTTCGACCTCTTCCTTGATGGCCGTTTCCAGTTCCTGCGAAGTTTTCTGGAGCATCTTCACGGACTGGAGAAGCGCAGGAGAAAGTGTCTGTTCCTGCGTTTGTCCTAAATTTGCCTGCATCCCAAGATTCATAAAAACGCTCCTAGTCCAAACGGAAAGAATCGCCGAGGTAAATGCGGCGAGCTTCCGGGTCCTTCGCCAAATATTCCGAAGAGCCTTCGGTAAGCACCTGACTCTTGTACATGATGTAGGCACGGTCGGTAATCGAAAGAGTCTCGCGCACGTTGTGGTCCGTAATGAGCACGCCCATGCCGCGGTCCTTCAGTTCCGAAATGATGGACTGGATATCGGCAACCGCAATCGGGTCAATACCCGCAAAAGGTTCGTCGAGCAAAAGAAACGACGGGTCGCTCGCAAGAGCACGTGCAATCTCCAGGCGGCGGCGTTCGCCACCGGAGCAGCTCATGGATTTCGTTTTACGGATGTGCGTAATCTTGAATTCTTCAAGAAGCTGTTCCAACTTTTTCTTGCGTTCGGAACGCTTCATGTTCTGCGTCTCGAGAATAGCCATGATGTTGTCTTCAACAGAAAGCTTGCGGAAGATGGACGCCTCTTGCGGGAGGTAACCCACGCCAAGACGGGCGCGCTTGTACATTGGCTTGTCCGTCATCTCGATATCGTCCAGGAATATGTGCCCCGCATCCGGGCGCACCATGCCCACGATCATGTAGAACGTCGTCGTCTTTCCGGCACCGTTCGGGCCCAATAACCCGACAATTTCGCCCTGCGAAACCTGGATGGAGACATCGCTCACCACCTGACGGTGACCATAAATTTTGCGCAGCTTGTCGGTGCGTATTGTGCTGACCAAATTTTTCACGGTGCGACCTCCGTTTTCGTAGTTTTCGTAGAATCACCCGCCAGCGACTTGTTTCTCCGGCGGCTGAACAGCCTGTCCATCTTCTTGTTTCTTAAGGCCTTTTCGAACTTTGCCGTATCGGCAGCAGTCAAAACTTTTTTCGCAACATCCCCCGAAAGCGAATCGAGTTTCGCCAGGGAATCCTTCTTGGCAGCATCCTTGATACGGCGCTCCTTTTCCAAATCTATATAACGGCCGCTTGCATTTGTCGTGCGGCCCATCAGGCGCAGCGATTTCACGGCGTTCTTCTTGGCGTCGAACAAAATATGGATCGTGTCCCCGGTCGCCTCGTTCTTCCCGGAAACAGTCCTGTCCTTCTTCACGTAAAAGTAAGTGCTCTGCGCTTTCCCGGAAACAACGGCACGGTCCATCCGGCCTTTATTAAAGAACAAATCCAGGCGGTTTCCATCCATCAAATTCCGATATTCCTTCAGATCCGTCTCGTAGAAAAATCCCTTTGCATTCAAGTTCACGTAAAGCCGCTTAATCTTTCCCTTGTCGAATTCACAATAAAGAGTATCACCAAAAGCTTCGGTCACGCTGCCCGGATTCCCGCGCTTAGCCTCTTCGTTCTGGACGCCATGGGCATTGCGGATAACAAGCGCCGACTTGAGCATCTTTCCGGTATCGTCAAGAACTAAGAAAATGGAATCACCCGTGAGGTGGTAATTTTTCATGTCGCACGTAGGGTTTCCCTTCATCGAAAGCCAGTTGTTCTTACGGTCAAAGTAACCTGTATCGCAAGTGACCACCAAATCCTTCTGCGTAAGTTTCACTTTCTGGAACGCCTGTGCAAAACCGTTCCTCTTGTCGTAAATCAGGGAACGCGCCTCGATAGTCACAGTATCAATCTTTCCATCTTTCTGCTTTTCGTACTGATAAAGTCTAGGCGCAAGCGGAATCGTCAGGAGTTCTTCCTTGCGGTCGTACTTTAGATACTGCCCCGTCATGAGATAGTTGCCCGCGGAATCACCGGCACTCACTTCGCCGGACGCGATAGCAAGCTCGTTCTTTTTTTGGTAAGATCCATTTTTTGCACGGATATAACCGGACGGGTGCGTAAAAAGAAATCCGCCGCTACATTCGACAGTTTCGTAATTGCGGTTCCACGAAGCACGCTGCGTCTTGAACGCAACGCTGTCATGAACAAAGTGGACGTTTCCCAACAACAGAAGCGTACCGCGTTTACGGGCGACCTCAAGATTGTCCGCATGGTACATGATAAGGGGAGACGTCTGCGCAAAAGCAAGAGTTGATGCAAAAAACACTACGGCAAAAGCAAGGAATACGACCGACGAAAAACGACAGGACTTGTAACAAGCCTCAGCAAAAGAGGAGAACAACTTCATCACTTGGCGGCCCCCGATTTCGGCTTAACCAAGAGCGTACGCGGAGCGGCACCAGCATTCGGTCGTGTCCCAGACGGAGTATTACTTTGCACATTATTTTGTGCGTTCGCCTGCGGGACCGGCTTCGGACTTGGCACAGGATTCTTGGACGCAGACGAAACCGGCTTTGCCGTTGGAGCCGCCTGTGACGAAGACGACGGCGGATTGTTCAAGCGTTCCGCCTCAGCCTGTCGTTTGTCCTCATCCTTCATGCGTTTCGCCGCATCTTGGAAAATGCCAGTCACGTTCGAAAGAATTTTCCAGTTATCGAACTGCGCATCGCTTTCAAAACCGACACCCTGCAACACGTCGCCATCTTCGGAAACGACGCGCACATAGCTTGCGGTTCTGACCAAATTATCCTTCTTGTTCCAGAGGAGCGAATCAGCACGGACCGAGGCGCCTTTAGGCGTTAACGCATAAACGTGGCCGTAAGCATACACATAAGTAAACTTCATGTCGAGACTGCCGGAGTCCGCACGCAAGAACGCCACACGTTCGCCGATGGAATCGTAAATATCGACGAACACCGGACGAACCGTCACAATCTCCTTGTCAGCCCAACGTTCAAGATAAGCCGTTTTCAACCTCCAGTTGAGCACGCCCTTGTCGTAACTGTCGAGAAGCGTCGTATCGGTAAAGAGCATCTGCGGGCGCTCGACGCGAATCCAGGGCTTGGGCTCCTCGATTTCTTCACAGCCGAGCAAAAACACAGCTAATATGGCACACGCGAAAACACCCCACAAACGAGAAACTTTGCGAGACGCATTACGAGATGCGCGGGATGCATAACAAGACGCCGCCGGGCAAGATGCCGGCGCAAGCGCATTTTGAATGCTCTGGATGTTCTGCAAAAACTGTGCCACAAATACAAATTACAAATATATAGGCATGTTATTTGGGGATTTCGGGGAAATTTGAGGGAAAATGGACGATTTTTCTCATGACAAGCTCCATTTCGGCAGAACTCAATCCGAGATATTCGTCAACATCCCCTACTTTCCACCCTTTCTTTTCCAACTTTTGCTTCTTTAATTCGTCCATAAGCCAATCCTTTGCGTCATACTAAAAATACATCGGAAGAAGTCCTGAATCAATAGGTGAAATTTTGTAGAATGCAACAAAGGTCCCACAGGAAACCTACGGGACCACCTCAATAATAGGATAAAGCAGTTATTCAGACATCAATTTTTTCAATTCCTTATAGGATGTCTTTAATTCTTTATCAATGACTTCAACAGGACGAACTTCGGTATTTTTTCCACTATCAACATAGTAGTTTGGAGCCCATGAAATAGCACCAGAATTCAATACGTCTTCAACTTTGATGTTTTTCGATAAACAATTTGATTTTTCCCCATCAATACATTTAATAACATCAGAAATATCCGATTCATTCAACGTCATTCTTTTTTGATTTTCGATTTCCAAATTAGACGCATTGATAAACTTGATTTCCTTAGCATGGCAATTTTTCTCTAGGACAATCAAATTGGTATTGGATTTTGTTCCATTGCTCATCGGAGGCAAAGCGATTACCGCTTTCAAGTGATCTCTTGTAATGGCTTCGCGCATCTTTTTAGAGGAGTCTTGTTTAACAAGGACCGATCCAGAACAAACAACTACAGCCGTACCTCCGTCCTTAAGAGCTTTTACCGCATTTTCAATACAGTAAGCCTCTCCATTTTTACCATAGGGACGATTCTCCATTTTAGGCATTTCAACGCCATAGGATACATCTGCAAAAATCTTGTCGGCAACATTCTCATATTTAGATTCAACAAAATTTCCAATTTTCAAATCGACTTTTTTCTTGCACATGATCATGATCATTGCTGCAATACCAGCCATTTCTTTGTCCAGCTCAATACCAATGTAATCAGCGGCATCATTGTAAAGAGCCGATGAGAACATACCGCAACAACAGTCCATAAACGTTTCTGTTTTTTGGACATTCAGAATTCCTGACGCCAATCGTTGCAAGCTCTCATTGGTGTAATATTTGTAGGTACTTGCAGAATCCCTATTGTCTTGCGGTCTAGTGATTAAATCCGCAAGAGACAAAACATAATCACCATCTAGACTAGTTCCATGATACGTGGCGTTTTCATTCAAATAATGCCAGCAATTATCCAAGCCAGTCTTGAAAAAATTCGTTTCAAGAATACCTTGAGAAAGACTATAGTTTTTTTCAATCATGTTTAGAGTTTTCTCAAGAATTTCCGCATTAAAACCACCACCAAAAGCGGTGAACATGCTTAAAAAATCCATCCACAAATCAGCATCACCTTTTCGTGGAATAATGTCTTTCTTGGTCAAAAGAGTCTTGAGAAAAAGCATTTCTATCAATATCATTTTCGCCCCAGAGTAAGGCAATAAAGCATAATCATCAACCATGCCATTTTCTAAATCACTTTCACGTACACTACATATAAAATCTGTTGCAAAATTCATATTCTGCATCATATTATTCCTCCATTCCAAAGAAAATAGAGTTCATTTTTTCTGTTTCCAATGTTGCAATTTGTTTTATCAGTTTGATTTTTTTCATAGTATTTATGAAATTTTTTCCTATTTTTATTTGTTCTTCTTTTGACGGAATGGGCACATCAATATCTTTAATTGCTCCGACAGAAATCAAGGCAATAGCAGAACCTGCCACAAGATCTTCAATTTGTTCTTGATACTTCCTTGAATTCAAAAAAGCCAATAAATAAAGCAAATCAACGTCTTGATCTACAATCCTAAGTGACGCGCAAAAAGATGGAACAATTAAGTTTTCATCATCTTCTGTGATAACACAAGCATCATAAGGAGTAGACAACTTCAGAACCAAAGTATCCGCTTTTGTAATTTTATTTTCATCGACAAAGAGCGTCAAATCCGATGTATCACCTCCATTTTGAGATTCTTTCTCGCAAACAATCGTCATTAAAGAAGATTTATCAACAAAGGCATCAGAAATAGCTTTGGGCACAAGCACCTTTGCCACGCACTTTATCCGAGGTTTGTCAGACTCACTTTCGATTTCAAAAAGATCATCCACAACTTTTTTTTCCAATCTAGAAGTGATTTGTCCACCGACAATATCAGAAATTTCACCTAATTTTTTCTTCATCATAGTTAACCTCCATTATGCACAAAAGTCATGGTAGTGTTTCATGTACTTTTTAGGGTCACGAAGTTTTTGTTTCTTATAATAAAAATCTTTGTTGCTTTCGTCTTTACGAACCATTCGATAAACGGTTTCTTTTTCGTCAAGCAACCGATCAGAAAGGTCTATCATATTTTGATCTTGGATGCAAGTGCAATGCAAATATGGATCACGATTGTTAATTTCTGTTAATTCAGAAAAGCGTTGTTGATTGATTTTGCAAACGCTCAAAATAGCATCCTTGTGATCGTGTTTTACGCGAGGAAAATAACGAGCTCTATAAGCAGCGTCCTTTCCCGATTGCGCGATTATAGGATAGCGGATTTCTAAATAATGAGATCTTCCAACATGCCCGCACTTGCAAGCCACTTCGTACATCTCATATTTGACATTATTGTTTTCCATTATTTCGGCATCCTTTTTCAAAAACATCAGTAAATCCTCTTTGTTTTTAGTTTAAGCAATTAAATCAGTCTTTTAATTTTATTTAAATGATTTATTTCACATGTTCAAATATAAAATTTCAATCCAGTAAAGTCAATAGTGATTTAATAAAAATGTTCATGAGTATTCACATTAAAGTTCAAAATCGCCAAATTTCTCTCAAAAACGTTGTTTTGATAACAAAAATTTACATATACTAGAACGATTTTCATCAAAACGACACAATCATCTCTCCTTTGCATGATAAAACAAACAACGCCATCAAACACAACTAATGACAATATCATTGATTTGTAATGACATTTATAGTATATTTATTAAAAAGGAGTCGAACATGGCAACATTACAGTTAAGAGTAGACGACGAATTGAAGAAAAAGTCGGACGATTTGTTCCAATCATTGGGTTTGGATACATCTACAGCTATCCGCATTTTTTTAACGTTCGCAATTGAAAAGAACGGCATTCCTTTCGACGTACGCCACGCCCCTGAAGATTTATCTCTTGAAAAGGCGATTAGCGATACGCGGAAGCAAGAGAATCTACACGGTCCCTATTCATCAGCACAAGAAGCCGTAGCCTCCATGCTGGAGGACTAACTTTGTATCAAATCAAATACACCAACAGAATGAAGCACGATGTCAAGACCATGCAAAAGCGAGGCAAAGATTTAAGCAAGCTCGTTTCTGTTCTTGACAAACTATCTAAAAACATACCTCTTCCACCCAAATGCCACGATCATCAACTTGTTGGCAGTTTAAAAGACTTTAGAGAATGTCACATTGAACCCGATTGGCTTTTGATGTACCAAATAATCAACGACGAACTAATCCTTTCCGCTACCGCAACAGGAACACACGCTGATTTATTTGGAAAATAACGCAAGATTGAATACATAAAAAAGGACTGCCCTAGTGCAGTCCTTTTGAAATGTTACTGGATCCTTCACGGCTTCGCCGTTCAGGATGACGAGTGCGCGAAGCGTCAGGAGACGATGCCAATCAGCCTTCGCGGCCGAGCATGAAGGCTTTCTTGTTGCCTTCGTGGAACTTTTCAGCGAAGAGCTTGTTCAAAGCGACGGTCCACTGTTCGACGGTGAAGTCGAAGTACTTGCTGAGCTTGCCGAGCATGGCGACGTTCAAAGCCTTCACGTTTTCGAGCTTCGAAACATCGATGTCAGCCGGCGTGAGGAGCACGCCGCCTTGCTTCATGTAGGCTTCGTTCACCACGACCTGCGTCTCGTCGAATACCACCAGGTAGTCGGCTTCGCCGCACGGGATCATCGGGGACTGCACTTCTTCATCCTTAGCAAAGCGGACGTCAGAAGCGATGGAACCGCCGCGCTGGCTCATGCCATGGACTTCGGCCTTCTTCACGTCGTAACCTTGTTCGAAAACAAGTTCGGCCATCACGTCACTAGCCTTGATAACACCTGTGCCACCGAGGCCTGCAAATTTAACGTTAATTACGCTCATAATTATTCAACCTCTCTATTAAATGTTTCCATTCTTCTTGGCAGCGGCTTCTGCTTCGGCGAGAGCCTTTTCTGCCTTTTCCTTGTTAGCCTTGTCCCAAGCGAGGATGCTCTTGAGAGCGAGAATGCACGGGCTCTTCGCAACGATGAGCGTGAGTTCGTCCTTTTCAAGGGATTCCTTCACAAGGCGCTTGAATTCTTCCGGTTCCTTGACCTGGTTCACTTCATAGACGTTGTCGAAACCGGCGGTCTTTGCAATGGCTCCGTAGTCGAGCTTGTATGCCGGAGAGTGGTCGAGGTGACGGCCCGTACCCGGGTGTTCCTGCTGACCGGTCATAGCGGTGATGCTGTTGTCGAGAATGATGACGACGTGGCCGGTTTCGGGGCGGTTGTAGCCAGCTTCGACGAGGCCCGTGATGCCGCTGTGAACAAACGTAGAGTCACCGATAACGGAGACAACTCTCTTGGCCTGTTCGCGCGGGAGCACGTTACGCAGCCCGATGCCCATACCGATAGCGGCACCCATGTCAATCATGTAGTCCATAGCGCTGATGGGCGGAAGTGCGGCGAGCGTGTAGCAGCCGATGTCACCGGAAACGATGCAGTCGAGTTCCTTGAGCACAGCGAAGGAGCTGCGGTGCGGGCAGCCCGGGCAGAGCATAGGCGGCTTACCCTTGACCGGAACCGGATCCGGATTCTTGTCGCCAGCAATAATGCGGCGGACACGGTTCACGTCGAGTTCACCAAAGCGGAAAATCGGGTCAAACTTGCTTTCGCACTGGATGCCTGCGGCCTTGATGTTTTCAGCAAGCCACGGGTCGTTTTCTTCGATGACCATGAGGCGCTTGCCTTCGAACTTCTTGGCGAAATCCTTGATAAGCTGCATCGGAAGCGGGTAGGTCATGCCGAGCTTGAGGATGCTTGCTTCCGGGGCGGCTTCACGGACGTGGTGGTAGCTGATGCCGCTCACGATGATACCGAAATCCGGGCTGCGCATTTCGACCTTGTTCGGGCCTTCGGCAACGTTCCAGGCTTCCATTTCGTCCATCTTGGCGCGGAGGCGACGGCCAGCCGGCTTCGAGAAGCCAGGCACCATCACATGCTGGGCGATGTTGCGTTCAAAGTTCGGCACCATTGCCGGGAGTTCTTCCTTCGGCACGACGATGGACTTGGAATGGTCCACGCGGGTGGTCATGCGGAGGATGACAGGAATCTTGAACTTTTCGCTCGTCTGCATAGCGATGCGGAAGAAGTCGTAAGCTTCCTGGGAGTTGGACGGTTCGAACATCGGGCAAACGGATGCCTTGGCGT
>Ga0310696_10001289_pt1 | contig 36551 bp, 38 predicted proteins | sample AusTroGonzalo_MG_4_FD_203885 | JGI IMG/M metagenome (GOLD analysis project Ga0310696, IMG submission 203885) | Bovine rumen microbial communities from tropical cattle in Woodstock, Queensland, Australia - Gonzalo_02 (v2) (version 2) | ecosystem: Host-associated > Mammals > Digestive system >... | reverse complement strand
TTGTCGACCGCTGGAACTGCCCGCTCAGCCCGGCCTCCTCGGCCAGGGCCTTGTAGTAGTCCCACGCCTCGCCTTCTCCGGCCAGCTCCGGCGCGATGTCCCACTCGTTGAGCGCCGGGAGGAAGATTTTGTCCTGCGTGGTCTCCAGGGGATCCTCGAAGCCCTCCTGGCTGTTCAGCGCGGTCACCACGTCCACGGTGGGGATGATGGCCAGCAGATCCGGGTCCAGGCCGGCGAGGAAACCGCGCATGTTCAGCTGCTCGCTGGGACGGTCCCAGGGGTTCTGAGGAGACCACCAGGCGTTCGCCGCGGCCTCGCTGTTCAGCCACTGGCGGATCGCGCTCTGGCTCCAGCGGTTGTATCCGTAGACCACGCGGCTCGGCGCGTTGATCTGTCCGTTGGTGCGGTGGGCGTTGGCGGAGGAGGTGCTGCCCAGCTCCGTGCCGGTTCCGCTGGCGGCGGTGGTGCCGCTCTGCTTCACGGTCGTGCTGCCTTTGGCGAAGACCTTCCAGGTCCGCCCGTTCGCCGGGTCGTTCTTGTTATCCTTGCCGCAGTCGATGAACAGCTGATCATCGGCGTCCATGGCGCTGGTGAGTGTGAAGTAGATCGTGGCGTCCTTCACCCAGCCGTTGCCGTAGGCGTAGCCGATGGTGATGAAGTACGTCCCGGCGGCCAGGCCGTCCTCGCCGGCGTAGTAGATCGCCTCCGGCGCGTCGAAGTTGACGCCGTCCGGATAGGCGTAATGCCAGCAGAGAGCCATGGACCCGTCGGCGTAATGATGGACCACATCCCAGGGCGCCTCGTACTTTGTGCCGGCGGACTTCTCCCAGTTGTCGTCGATACGGGTACCGACCGGAAGCACGGCTGCGGCGCGTCCCTCGTCCACGATGGCCTGCAGATCCGACCAGCGGTTGTCCGCGATGATCGCCCGCTCCAGGTCCTTGATCTCGCTCTTTAAGTCAGCAACCATCCCTGTCATCGCCTCCAGGTACTGGTGCGTTCTGGTTATCGGATGCGGCGGCAGCTCGCCTTCGCCGGTCACCATCCGGTTCAGGTACTGCTCCGTCGGATTAATGGGGTTGTCCGGAATGGGCATGGTTTATTCCTCCTCTGTGTACATGAAATAGATCTCGCCGTCTGATATGTCCGCCGTGGTCGGTACGTCCGGCCCGCTCTTGATCCCCACGTTAGCCGGCAGGATATCGCTCCCCAGCTTGGCCGCGGTCACGGCCCCGTCGTGCAGGTACACTGTCTCCACGATCCCCGGAGTCAGATCCGCCGCCACCGCATGGTCCGCGATCGCTTTGATCTCCGCCAGCGCCGCGTTCACATTGGTGGATGTCAACCCGTCCACGTCCGCTCCGATCTGCGCCGCCGCCGTGATGGCCAGCAGCTCGTCGATCAGGGCGTTCAGCTTGACCTGCACGATATCGTCGATCAGCTTATCGAAGACCTTCTTGTTCTCCAGCGCGGATCCCGTCAGCTTGTTCGGCTGGCTCTGCACTCCGTAGGACGCGATCTCAGCGTCCGTTATCTTCTGATCAGTAAATGCCATATGCTTTCCTCCTACCCGATCTCGTAGATCGTGCCGCCGATATTCATATACAGCGTGCCTTCATATACCGTCCCGCCGATATTCATGTACGCCTTCACCGCCTGCCGGATCGTTCCGTCGTCGTTCAGGTACACTGGGATATTGTTCTTCGTCCAGATCGCGTACAGCGTGACGGCGGCATTCGTCTCGTAATAGCTCCCGGCCGGATAGCTCGTTCCCGTCCCGTCCGCCGCGGTGTTCCACTCGCTGAAGCTGTACCCGGTCTTCGTATAGGTGCACGCCGGCAGCACCAGCCTGGAGCCGTAGGTCTTCGTCTCAGGGACCTGTGATCCTCCGTCCGCGCCGTTCCCGTTGAAGGTGACTGCGTATGTGTCCGGCGCCCACTGCGCGTACATCGTGCGGTCGTGGTTGTCTGTGAAGGCTCCGCCCGCTGCATAAGAGGAACCGCCTCCGTCTGCCCAGGTGTTCCATTCCACGAAGTGGTGCCCCGTCTTCGTGTACGTGTTCTGCCTCAGTGTCAGCGTCACGCCGTAGGTCTTCGTCTGTGCCGCCGGCTGTGTGCCGCCGTCGTTCCCGTTACCGTTGTAAGTGACCGAGAAGGTGTTCGGCGCCCACACCGCGTACAACGTCAGGTTTGAGTTGGTGCTGTAGCTCTCTCCCGCCTGATACTGCGCCGTCGTCGCCGAAGGGGATGTCGCCCACCCGGCGAACGTGTGCCCGGATTTCGTCCACCCGCAGCTGTACAGGTTCACGGCGTATCCCCACGTCTTGCTCTGTGAGGCCGTGGATCCCGCTCCGTTGTTGGAGTTGTACGCAATCGTGTATACGGGAGTGATGTATGCCGACCCCTTGGCCGTCCCGCTCGCATAGGTCGCGTGGTCAAACGGCGAGGAGCTGGCGCTGCCGCCGCCGGTCGATACTCCGTATGAGGAGTTCTCGTTCAGTGTACCTGTCCAGTAGGCCGTCACGCTCCGGCCCCAGCCGTAGGCTTTCGTGCTGTTCCCGACCTTGAAACCCACCCAGCCGGGCGGATAGAACGTCCCGTACTCGCCCTCGCTGGATGTCATCCGGAACCGGATGGCCACGTTGTTCTTGTCCAGACGGGCGATATAAACGTCTGTACTGACGCTGACATTGTTCTCTTTCCGCCCGCCTGTGGTGACCTTTTTCCAGCTGGATCCGCTCGGCAGCGTCGGCGCCGTTTGTGTCCATCCCGCCATGGCTTAATACCCGTAAAGCGCCTGACGAAGTCTCGTGTTGTCTCCCGGCAGGCTCGTATCCAGCTGGCTCACCATCAGGTTGTACATGGCCAGGTACACGCTGTAGTCCATCACCAGATCAGGCAGCAGGTTCTGCGCGCACACCCAGTAGGGCAGGCACTGCGCCGCGTCCTCCGGCACCTCGAACTCGTAATCGTCCGGCGTCTCCGCATTGATGCTTGCCGGGATCGCGAAGTAGTCGATCTCAAAGGCGCAGCCCTCGTCGCTCAGAGGCACGATCAGCGCCTTGTTCTTCCAGCGGTACCGCTTCGTCACGTTCTTCCCGTCCCGCCAGATCCGGTACAGCTTTCGGAAGTCCGACGGCATGAGGATCTCTTCCTGCTCCCCGTCGGCTGTAAACTCCGAACTCTTGATCACCGGCACGATCTGCGCGAGATTCTTCTGAGCGATGTCGAAGAAGTAGGCCATCTTCAGCTCGATGTCCTCGTCGTGCTCGATCTCCCCGCCGGCGCTGTGCTCATCAAGGAGCATGTATACTTTGTCTTTGCCTTCGCCTAAAGTCACTCGGATCCCTCCGATCTCTTCGCCGGCTTCCGCTTCACAGGCTTCTTCGGTTCCGGCTTTTTCTCCTCCGGCTTCTCCGGCCAGATGATTTCATTCTGTCGTATGCTCATAGGATCTTCTCCAGATACGCACCCAGCGTGCCGTTGCCGGCCTTTTCCTTCCAGCGCGTCAGTACATCCTGCCGCACCGTGACCGTGATCGTGGCGTAGCGTGGCGTCTCCTGCGCGTCTTCCTTCTGAGATTCCCCTCCGCCGCCCGGCAGCTTCAGGATCTGTCCGGGATAGATCGTGTAATCGAGCAGGTTGTTAAACCTCTTCAGGTCCTCGTAGAGCATGCCGTTTCCCATTTCCCGCTCCGCGATTCCCCAGAGACTGTCCCCGCTCTTGACGGTGTACGTCCTCTCTTTGTCCGTCGGTACCGTCGCCGGCGCCTGGTCCTTCGGTGCCTCGTCCTTCTCCCGATACCGCAGCACATACTGCCACGGATGGTTGAAGTATCCGATCACGCGGATCTCGCGGCCCGTCTGGTCACCGGTCTTTCCTCCCGTGACTCCGCCGTTCTCGTTCCCGCCGGCGTTCACGACCTGCCCGTTCCCGATATACAAAGCTGTGTGCTGCGTGGTGTGCAGCAGGACGTCGCCCGCCTGCAGTCCCGCTCCGGTGGCAAGGTTCACCTGGGACGTCACGTCCCGGAAACCGTGGGCCGTCATGTCTCCGTACATGTTTCCGGTGTAAGTGCAGGTCAGCGGCACGCCGGCCTGCTTCCAGGAGGAGATCACCATTGAGCTGCAGTCGTAGTCGGGACCCCATCGGGATCCCTGGTCATACCCGTGGGTATCGTCGTACGCGATGCTCTTCGCCCACGCGCACGCTCTTTCTATGGCTCCCATAAGCGCTCCCTTAATGCACTCTGCAGGGAGGTCCGTTCGGATCCTCCCTGCTTTCTGCTTACAGCGTCTTTTTCATAGCAGTTATTCCTTGCCGTTCAGCCGTTCATTCGTGATGTTCCAGGCCGCGCAGATCCCCGCCGACAGCGCAGCTGCCACGAACGGAGCTATCACCGCCCAGAAGGCGGGCCAGTTCTCCGGGAAACCCTTGTTCAGCACGGCGCACAGCTCCGGGATCAGCGTTCCCAGGAACGCCTGAATGAATGTCTTGATCGTTCTCACAAGCCAGTCAGGCATATTGATCACCTCACACGTTGAATACGATCTTCACCAGCACGCCGATCAGCGCGGTGCCGATCACTCCGACGCCCCACAGGATCGCGGTCAGCTTGGTGTTGATCACGGCGTATTGCAGATCATGCTGAGCCATCCGGTCCTCCAGGCCCTTGATGCGGTCCTTGTACTCGGTGTGCTCCGCATGGTTCTGCTCCCAGCGCTCCTGATCGTTCATCATTTACCTCCCCGTCACGTCGCAGGGGAGGGATCGCTCCCTCCCGCTGCTTTATACGATCGCCTGATCAGGCGCCGGTGGAGAAGACGATCTGGCGGGCGTCGCCCCAGCCCACGCCGAAATCGACGTACGCCGTGTACAGGTCAACCAGAGGATTGTCCAGCTGAGACTGCATGACGGTGGGCCTGGTGTTGTAGACGATGTTGACGATCTCCTTCATCAGGCGACGGTCGCATACCGCCCACTGGGTAGCGCCGAAGCCGTCGGCGCCGCCGCCGACCACGATGTACTGCATGTCGCTCACAGGATTGACATGAGAAGTCTGGTCGGGGTAGAGCTTGGCGTTCTCGCCGCAGATCTGCTTGGCGGTGGCTTCCAGTTCGGGGGATACCAGCAGGGTATCCATCTCGCACAGGAACGGCAGGCCGTCGGGTGTCACGAAACGGTTGGCCATGCTCTGGGCCTTGGTGATCGCGCTCACGCTCAGGGCATCGGCGATCAGGTTGGAGAAGGTGCCGGCTTCGGGATCCACCACGAACTTGCGTCCGCTGGAACTCTTGCTGGCCACAGGGTGAGAGGCGTTGGCCCAGCACACGCCGTCACCGCCGATGAAGTCGGAGTTGAACGCGTGCGCGAACATCCGCAGCACGTGCAGGTACACGGTCATGGCGGCGCTGTCGCCCAGCTTCTTGCCGACCTTGGCGGTCTCACCCATCTTGTCGATCTTCGCGGCCTTGTAGCCCACGGGGATGGACAGGGAGAACTCCTCCGGAGTCACGATGGTCTTGAAGGCGCGCTTCAGGCTGCCCTGATTCAAGTTGTCTCCCTCGTACTTCACCAGCTCGCCGTAGCCGCCGGAGCCGGTCAGCTCGTAGTCGATGCTCTTGGCATTGACCTCGCCCACCACGGGGCTGAGTTTGTTCAGACGATCCGCGTACGCGGTATCAAAGGCTTTGCCGACAAACTGGTAGTTGTCGGTCTTCCAGTTCTGGAAATTAGCAGGCATTGTTGCTTCCTCCTCTCGTTAGTTCTCTACGCCGAGAGCGTGCTCGACGGCCATCAGCCGGATCATGCCGCGCTCGAAGTCGTGACCCACGACCTTCAGCTTGGTCATGCCGGTGGCGTTGACCACGATGTAGCTCAGCGTGGTGCTGTCCAGGCGCATGCCGGCAGCGCAGCCGATCTGCGGATACAGCGTGTACACGTCGTTGTTCGCCGCAGTCTCCCCGCTGGGAACGGTGAACGTGTTGGTGCTGGAGCTGTTGGCGTAGTCGGTGATCGCGCGCTTCTTGCCGGACGGAGACACCAGGTAGCCGCCATTGAAGGCGTCGGCGGAAGTGGTGGCCACCTCGGAAGTGGAGGCGGTCACGGTGGTGGCGCTGCCGCCGGAAGCGGCGAAGGTGGGCGCCTTGCACTCAAAGATGAGTTCGGGGTTGTCGTACACCAGGATCTCGGTGCCGTCGGCCCTGGGGTTCAGGGGATCGGCGGTGCCGGGATGCTCCTCGGCGGCGATGCCCAGGATGGGGCCGGTCTGGTTGGCGGCAGCGAGAACGACGAAGCCGCCGCTCAGCTGTACCACAGCGCCCGCTTTGATGGCGGTATTGTAGGCGATCGGATAGCTCCGAGCCGTGCAGCCGACGTTTCCGGCTGCGTTCTGAATGGGTTTCATGCTTTTCCCTCCTGTTTCGTTTTTTTGATTATCTGTTCTGCCGGGACAAGAACTCTTTGGCGGTCATCTTCATGTTCGGGAAGTTGCGGTTCCATTCTTCCAAAGCTCTCTGCTGCGATGCGGTCAGAGTCTCGGATCCCGCTCCGCCTCCGGTACCCGTGCTGCGCTCGTTCTTGGACGCGCTTTTCGCGGCGGCGGCTTTCCCTGCCGCTCCCGTGATCTCCAGCCAGTCCTCATACAGCCCGGCCAGAGGCTCGCGTCCGTACCTGGATCCGCAGAATCTCCGGAACGCCTTGTTCCCGTCCAGCTCGGACAGATCCACGTCCGGATACGCTTCCCCAAAAGCCGCAGCGTCCTGAGCTACCCAGCGCTCCAGCGCCGCCTTCTCGTCGTCCTGCTTCTTCTTGGCAGCGGCTTCCGCCCGCTGCTCCCGCAGGAAGTCCCGGTTATCCTCCTCCTCGGTCAGCTCCGCAACAGAGCGCCCGGTCTCTTTCGCCCTGGCCTCGATCTGCTGCTTCCGCGCCGCTCTGGAGTAGGCTTCAAGCCCTTCGATGTTCCCGATCGTCTCCCCTGTCGCCGGGTCGCGCATGCCCATGCGGGAGAGTCGCCGGTTGAACTCATCTCTGGCTCGCTGGTACCCGGCCTCTTCGCCCGCTCTCCGGGCGGCCTGGTACCGTCTGTTGTCTTCGTGGCTCTGACGATCCCGCTCGGCGCTGTCGGGATTCTGTTCGCCTTCGGCCTCTGCCGCGTCGTCACCCTGAGGAGTCACGACTTCCTCTGTCTGTTCCCCGTACAGACTTTCGTTTTCTTCCATGGGATATTCCTTTCTCCGCCTTGTGCTGCCGGCGGCCTGCGAATTTGCCGGCGAGGAGGGTATTTGCACCCTCCTCCGCGTATGGCGCTTTATGCATCCACCCTTCCGGGATCCCGCTGAAGCGCCTATATCACCGGCACCTTGAACCTAACCCGCCGGCGTCGACCGTGCTCGGCGACATTCTTGTGCAATATTTTTCCTGCAAATTCAAAGGGCGAGAGCCTTTTCGTGCTCCCGCCCTGCAGTATTTCCGTCATTTTGTCCACGCATGGTGGACAGCATCAGCGCCGTCTCCGTCTGTTCCGTCTCTCCAGCTGCGTGATCAGCTTCTCGTGCTTCGGTTCCGGCTTCTCCTGCACCGTGCTCCTCTGCTGGTGCCGCGTGGCGTAGCAGATCGCCGCAGCCATCACCAGGTCGTCGTGCTTCCCCGCCAGCGCTTCGGGCCGGTGGTCCTCGTTGTACACGAACGCCAGCATTTCCGTGAGCAGATCCGCGTCCATGATCCAGTCCGGATGCAGACTGAAGGTCTCCACCAGTCCCGCTATGGCCCGCGGCCTGCTGTTCCTGTCGGTCCGGAAGCCGTAGCTCTTCCGCAGCTGGCCGGTATAGGTATCCTCCCGCTCCCGCGTGTAGAGATTTGGGTACCCCAGCTCCTGCAGCTTCATGACGGGATACGTGGAGAAGTTCGTCTCCAGGGCGATCATGGCGTCGTTGTAGTATCGCCCCAGCGCATACACGGCCCGCACATACTCCGGCTCCGAATACTGCCGGCGCAGCGCGGCCACCTGTTTCCCCGTGGAGTTGTCGATCAGATGCGCGGTGAACCAGTCGGATCCCTCGCCCGCCGTGTCACCCGCCAGCACATAGGGATGTCCGTACTCCGGCTCTTTCCAGATCTTGATCTCGCCCAGCGGATCGTCCTCCCACTCGGTGCTCATGTCTTCCGATATCTCGAAGCGTCCTCGCTTTATCGGATTCGGCGCCGTCTCCTTCCGCAGGATCACCTGCTCGTTGTCGAACACGCCCGTGCCGCTATGCAGGAACGCCTCCTCCGGATTGCTCGGATACTCCTGGCGGAACATGTCCAGGCTCCCGCCGCAGTTGTTTGCGATGCACCAGCGGCGCCACTGCAGCTGGCCGTCCGTCAGATGGTACCGCTCCCGCATGGTCTCCTCGTCCGGCGTCCACTCGGTGCCCGGCACCGGATCCATGGAGTATTCCGGGTTCTCGAACCAGGCGAAGAACACGGCCTCGAAGTCGTTCTCCCCCGCCACGGCGGCGTCCCATCTCTCTTTGAAGTCCTCGTACCCGTTGGCCGTGGATTCTATGATCACCATGCTCCCCGGCGTGGAAGGCACGGCCTGCAGGATCCCTGTCAGTGTCTCCGCTTTTCCGCCCGGTCCCTCCGGCCAGAAGGCGTACTCCGATAAGTGGACGCACTGCAGAGTGTCGGAACGGCCTATGCCCTTGCCTCCCGCCGTGGCGCAGCGGATCCGGGAGCGCAGTCCGGGCCGCTCCGCCTTTTCTTTCGGTGATCTTGTCGGGTTCTCGAAGATGATCTCCTGCGCGTTGCTGTTCCGGAGCATGGGCCGGATCGGCTCCGGCAGCTCGTCGTAGAACAGCTTCGACATGCGGAACAGGTTCGTCGTGGCGTCGTCCCGGTGCGTCACGATCAGGGCGTTCGTGTTCGGTCTCGTGGCGCAGGCGTGGAAGATCAGCGCCTCCGTCAGCGTGCTGAAGCCCAGCTGCCTGGCTTTGAGTATGATGATGCGCACGCCCCTGCCTTTTTCCTGCTGGGCGCGCGCCGCTCTGTAGAGCTTCCTCTGTGCCGCATTGAGTTTGAACGGGATCACGGCCCCGCTCTTCGTGCGGATCTTCAGGCAGCTCTCGATATACTCTTCCGCGATCAGTGGATTCACAGCCCGCTCCCCTCCTGCTGACGGGACAGCCAGTCCTCAAAGCTCCCGTTGCTGATCGCCGCTTCCATCTCCACGCGGTTGGCCCAGCGCTCCGGCGCCCGGTTCGTCAGAAAGAACTTGATCGCGTTCACGTCGGCGGGAACGTGCTGGTCCTCCGTGGCGTATACGACGTCCTCCTTCTCCAGGATCCTCTTGCCGAAGTTGTCATACTCCACCCGGCGCACCTTGATCGCCTTCTGCACCTGGATCGTGTACCCCAGCGACCGCTCCAGCAGTGTTTTCTCAACCTGTTCGCAGGCGTGCACGTCGGCGCGCCCGCGCGACACCGCGTCCGAAATGTCCGAATTGGTCTTTTTCCAGAGCGCGAGCGTGCTCCTGGTGATCCCCAGCTTCCCCGCCAGCTCCTGATCGGTGCACTGCGCGGCCCAGGTCTCCACCAGCTGCAGCCCTTCCTTGGTGATCCACTTGTCTATCTTGGCCATGGCGTCCTCCTTACGGCATCCTCACGCGCTCGTAATATCGGCAGCGCATGTCGTAGATCCGCTTCACCGGCACGAATGTCCGACGGGCCACAGCCTCCGGAGATCTCCCTCGCAGAGTCTCCCAGAGCGCCCTGGCCTCCGTCGGATCCAAAGCCACTGCGTCCACCAGCCCGCGCAGCTCCATCTTTCGCTCCTGTGAAAGACTGTTCCAGCCTTCCAGCATGGCGTAGATGATCTTCTGCTCACGCACGGGCCGGCGGCATGACTTCATGGGCACGAACTTCATTGCCTCATCACCGCCTTTGTGTACCTGATGTACAGGCTCTGCATTCCTGTCTCCGAATCCACCAGCTCCGTCTTCTCTTTCAGGCTGACGTTGCGCGGTATGTACACCCGCTCTCCGCTTCGGACCGGTACCGGCTCGGTGTAGATTGGCTGCTTCAGTCCCCGCGAGGAGGACCAGCGCTTCTTCCCCGGTTCTCTGATGGCGTTGCTGCAGATGTACCGGGCGATCCCTGTATAGTCTCCGCGTCCGTCCAGGCGCCGGTAGGTCACGTCCTCCTGCGGCCAGAGCTTTATGATCTGCTCGTAGGCCACTGCCGGCATCAGCACATGGTAGTGCAGCCGCACGGTCTCCCCCGTTTTCGGATCCACCTGGGAAGGTGAAGCGATGTAGATTGGGTTCCTCCCCGTCTCTTTCTTCACCATGGCCCGGAGCTTCCGTAAGGTCTTCGCAAAATCCTGGGCCGCATCTTCGATGCTCTCAGGAAGACGATCGTCGGAATACGTCAGCGTGATCCACATGTCTCCCTGCTTGAAATTGCAGTTTATCAATCGGGCGAGATTCTTTACCGCTTCCCGCTCATTGGCCAGGATCTTCTTCAGGCTGGTCTTCCCCTTGACTCTTAGTCCCCGGCGCTTGGGCAGAGTGTCCTGCCTTCGGACGGACATCAGCACGCGCCGGATCTCTACCGTCCTCCCTGATATGATCTTGTACTCCATGAGCTTTCTCACTTCCCGATCCCCTTGTCGTTAAGTTAGCCCTTTATCTGGCCCGTAATAAATCCGCGCGCCCGCGCGAATTTATATATGTATCAAAGGTTCAGATGCGCGCCCGACCGTGGTCGGGCGCTGTTCTCAGCCTTTGGTAGTAGTTATTTGTTTTCCGAAGGCCCTTCGTCAAATATCTCTTGGCCCTTTATCAAATATCTCATTTGAATGACTCTTCCATAAAGCCCAGCAGCGTCTCCGCATCTCTCATCTCTTCACGGATCGCCTGGAGCATATCCCATATTCCGTTGCGTATGCCCCGGTCTGCCAGCGGATCCTCTGCGCTGCTGACCAGGTACATCCGCTTTGCTCCGTGGATCGTCCGCTGGTTGCTGCAGCAGATCACGCCGATGTCCTTCCGGTTGAACGGCCCGGCGACGCGGATCTTCTCCTTCAGCCCGGTCTCCGGGTTCTTCCGCTCCCGCTCCCTGACGATGAACACCACGTGGTCGGTCTCCTTTACGATGGGGTATTCGGCGAACGTCAGCCCGCCTCCCCACGCGTCCACGTCTATGCGTACCAGCTTTTTCAATGGTCCTTCCTCCATTCGTGCCACAGCACCAGGACGCTCAGCACGCCCATCACGATCCAAAAGGCTGCCCACTCGTTCATGCGCTCTCCTCCTTGAACGCCTTGTGCATGGCCTCGTCCTCCAGCATGTCGAACTGCCCGTCGGCGTTCGCCTTCTTCACCAGGCCGCGCACGCGCTTCAGCTTACGGAAGATCTCCGCGTACTCGCTGTTGGCCCACCTGCGGAACTCCGCCCGGCTCGCCAGCTTCACGCCTCTGGTCCCCGATATGATGATCATGTCGTACTCGTCCGACTCGTTGATCTTCTCGATATCCTCGGTGATCATCCGTCTCACCGCGCTGTTGTGGAAGCCGCTGGATCCCCAGCCCCAGCCGTAGATCATCCGAAGGTTCCCGGCCACGTCCCGCATGGGCGTCCAGTCTTCGCGTGTCGCCAGGAACGCGTACAGCTCATCCTGCCTTAGGTTGCTCACGGTTCACCCTCCTGTTCCATTTCGCCACAGCTTCCTTTGCGCTGCGGATCCAGTTGATGTATATCCCGCATTCCGGGCACCCGACCCATCCGTGCACGAACGGATTGCTGAATACTTTGTACCGCCCCGGTCCTCCGCAGAACGGGCAGTCCTCCAGCTCAGGTTTCGCCATCGTCGCTCACCCATCCGCTCACGCCGATCTGGTACTCCTCTTCCGTCAGCCCGTCATACGGCGGCTCATGCCTGGCCATCGCCTGCAGCTCGTCCCAGTCTTCCGGTCTGAATCCCAGCGCGGCAGCCAGCTTGTATACCACGATGATCCTCTCGATCTCGCTCAGCTCCGCGTCCCCGCGGATCCTGAACGCCACGACCTTTACGTCCTCCGGGATATCATCCGGCAGCGGACCCTGCTCAATTACGATCTTCCCGGTCATTGACGATCTCCTCTCTCGCCGCGTCCGTAAGCCTCTCTATCGTCTTCTCGATCCCGCCGCGCAGGGGCCTTATGATTGCGTCTTCCTTCGACAGCTTGATCAGCGCTGCCATAATGGCCGTCTGGTTCGCCAGGATCTGCTTCTCCGCTTCAGTCATCTTCGATCTCCTCCATGTGTCTGATATGAATTGATAGCCCCGTCACCAGGCACAGCGCCGTGAACGGGATCATGAATATCGCCAGTCCGGTCATGTGCGCCTTACTTTCTGATGACCAGCAGGATCGCTATGTCCACCAGGATCACCGCGAACCCAATGCCCAGGAAGAACGCTGCCGTCATCATGCTTCTTCCTCCGGCGCCGGCGGCAGCGGCATCCAGTGCGTCACCCGCCAGTAGGCCCGGCGCCCCGCCATATCGAAGTGTTTGTACTTCCACTGAGCTACGGTCACGCGGCGCTGGTCCCCGTCCATCGCGGCCACTGCGCACCAGTCCCACGTCTTCGGCTCCTTCTCGTTGATGTTGATCCACTCGCTCATCGCACACGCTCCCATTTCAGTATCGAGAGGACGTAGTATTTCTTCCCCGGTACCGCGCCCCACTTCTCCTCGCCGCCGCGGATCCGCAGCGTCACGCGGGCCTTCAGCTGCGGCGCCTTCTCGCGGAACCCGTTCTGCAGGATCACGTCCGCCATGGCGCCCGGTACCGGCTCGCCCTTCTCGTCCAGCAGCCCGATCGACCGGAACCGCTTTTCCCAGTACGGCCCGATCTCCCGGTAGTCCTCCGGCTTCTGGTTGTTGTACACCTTCAGCCACCAGTATTTCTGCATCTGTATGCTCAGCATTGTCTCTGTCCCCTTCCTAATGTCTTGACCCGTCACCGGGTTTTCTGATAAGATGGGGATGACAGGACCTCGCAAACCCTGTTTCCCCTGTGGCGCTGACGGAAACCGCATCCGTCAGCGTTTTTATTTTCCCAGCCTCACCCCGGTATCACATCGCACCACGCGTAAAACCTATACTCCGTCCATGTCTCTCCCCAGAACTCTGCGGCTGCTACGATCGCAGCCTCTTCCGTCGGCGCGGAGACTCTCAGTGACTTCTTGTGATCCGGATGCTGTACATGGAATACTTTCTTACCTGTGTATTCCCGGTATGTCGCGTCGGGCTGGATCGGGGTCTCCTTCTTTCTCACGCGTCATACCCCCCCCGCCGTCTGATGTGTCGTCAATCAGCGCCTCATACATGGCGGTCGTCAGCTCCAGCATCTTCTGCTCCCGCTTGTCCCGCCGCCAGGCGATCCATACGCACACGGCCACCAGGATCATCACCGGTAGGTCAAACATCGGTGCCCACCTCCGCCAGTTTCTGCTCCATGACGGAAGGCTCTTCCGCTCTCCCGTCTGCTTTGCTGTCGGCCTTGATGGCGTCCGCGATCCTTGTCCCCCAGCTCTTGTGTTTTTTCTCCGGTACCCGCTCCACGTTGGTCTGCGTGACCTTCAGTTCCTTTTGGATCGGCGGTGCCTCTTCAATATCCACGTCCGTGCCGGGCGCATACATCAGCTGCGGCCACGCGCCCCAGCAGTAGATTACCAGCGCGATGATTCCGATCCCGAAGCAGTACCAGAACCCCTGAACCGTGTAGGTGATTCCCGTGGTGATCCAGTGCAGCAGGAGCTGCAGCGCCTGCCCCACGATGAACCCCGCCAAAGTCTTTCTCATTTCCCGTTTCCCTTCCTTTTCTTTTCTGTTTTGTCATGGCACCATCGTGCCCTGATCGTCATCTCTCCCGGCGCCGTTCCCTGCGTCACGGACAGGATCCTCGGATGTCCCCACGGCGCCTCCCTGCTGGCGCACATCGCGGCCACGGATCCGTCCCGCCAGGTCTCCGTTATCAGATCCGGGCAGTCCCCGCACCGGATGTAATGGCTGCGTACCATCAGTACCCCAGCTTCTCCAGCCCGGCGGAGATCTTCTCGTAGGTCTGTATCGTCACCTGTCCGGCGTTCAGTACGGCATAGACCTTCGTGTCGTCCACGCCCGCCGCCTTTGCGATCGTCGGTCCGGAGACGTGATTCTCCCGCGCGCGGCGCAGCCGCTCCAGGATCTGGATCTTTCGCGCCTTGATTGCCTTCTGCTGGTCCGTCCACGTTACCGGCTTCTCTTCTTTGGCTTCGCCTTGGGGAGAAGCTGTCGGCTCCGCCGGCTGATCAGGTGTGCCTTCCTCCTTCATGGCCTCGATCTCCGCCTCCACGTCCGCTTCGGACGCGAACGTGTGCTGGTCGATCCGGATCTCTTCCGGCTTCTCCGGCGCATCGCCCATCTCAGGGATGTTGAATGTCTTTACGTGCTTCTTTAAATCCTCGAAGAACTGCTCCGTGCGCTCCCGCGTGTCTTCCATATCCCTGATCTCCGCCCACGCTTCCGCGCATTCGATGAAGTCTCCGCGCTCCATCTGCTCCAGGGATACCTGATGGAACAGTGCCAGGAAGATCTCGCTTGCTTTCTTTCCCATGTTTCCTCCTTATCTCGTTATCGCGTCCCGGATCTCCTCGATCGGGACGTGTCCTTTTCTGCTCACCAGCGCCAGCTCCGCCAGGGAGAAGCGCTGCGGATCGTTCAGTCTCGCTCTGGCCGTCGGTATGCTGCACTCCAGGATCCCCGCCAGCTTCTCCGCGTTGATGCCGTAGCCCTTCAGGAGCCTGCCCACCGCCGCGTATGGGATCGCTGTCGGTTTCACGTACGGCATGGCTTCACCCCGTTCGGCAGCAGGTTCTCCCGGATCCGCCACTTGCTGATAGTCGAGGCGTTGCACCCGACCTCCCGCGCGATCTGCGCGTCGCTGTGTCCCGCGTCGTACAGCTCGCGCATCTTCTCTCTGTCGAGTCTCGGCGCCGATCCGGAGATCCCGTTCGTCACCAGCCCTTCCAGTGTGCGCCACCGGCTTACCGTGGAAGCCGCGCACCCTGCGGCCTTTGCGATCTTTGTGTCGCTCAGCCCCTGGTCGTACAGCTCGCGGAACACCTTGTAGTCGTACTTGGTCCCGTCCTGCGTCTTCCCGTTCGCCGGGAAGTTGTTCCGGTGCCGCCATTTGTAGATCGTGCTCTTCACGCTCCCGATCTCCCTGGCGATCTCCCCGTCGGTCAGGCCCCGGTTATACAGCGCCAGCAGATCTTCGTGCGTGACCTTCTTTCCTTTGATAAAGACCGCGCGGAACGGGTTGTCCATCGGTCGGACTTCCACCCGCAGCGGCTCTCCGTCCTCAAATGCCGGGCATCCTCCATCCGCCCGCTTCGGCAGTTTCAGCTTGCTGTGCCCTGTGATCCAGCAGTAGTCGCAGCAGATCTCTCCGAACATCGTGCTGCGGTATTTGCATCGGTAGCACTCAGTCGTCACCACGGCAGCTCGACCTCCTCCCGGATCAGCGCGAACTCCCCGCTGATCTCCGGCGTGTCGTACAGCTCGGCGATCTCCTGATCGCTCAGATAGTTCTTCCCGAACTCGCGGATGAAGTCTTCCTTGCTCCAGCCCTGCTCTATCATGGCCTTCCGCTGGCCGTATTTGTGCAGGATCAGCCGCGTCTCTCCGCTGCGGTGCACGCTGTCCGCGTCGTACTGGTGGCACCACGGGCACAGATAAACCGTCAGCTTCAGCTTGTCCGCCTTCTTGCGAAGCGCGCCCTGGAAGATGTGGTGCCGCTCCACCGTCTCATAGTTCCCGCAAAGGAAGCATGTTCCTGTCATCGTCCTGTTCCCCCTTTTGGATCCTTTGCTCGAAGATCTCCATGCACTCAGCGCACTTCACGCCCGTGGCGTTCAGTACGCACAGCATGAATCCGTCCTCGAACTTCTCCACCACTGCCTCGAAGCAGTCGGTGATGATGCTTTTCCCGTGGTCGATACCGTCAGCTGTCTCGCTCATTCTTCGGTATCTCCCTTTTCGTGTCCGTGTACCTGTGGATCGCGGTCAGCGTCTCCGGCGATTCCCGCTCGATCAGCCAGTTCTCCGGGTTCATCCCGTGCGCCTGCAGGATCTTCGCCTGCCGCACCGTCGGCTTCTTCCCGTGCTTCACAGGTTGTCCTCCCGCCAGAGGATCCAAAACCATATCAGAAGGTCAAGCATCGTTCCGCTCCTCCATGATCAGCTGCTCGGCGTACGCCTTCGCCTCCGACAGCCTCCACCGCTCGGCCACGTCCTCGCCGTCCTTCATTACGAAGTAGCTCGTGTGGTCCCATGTCCCTTCCCCGCTGGCGTGCGGGATGTGCCGCTTCCGGCTCTGTACCAGGACGGTCGTGCCGCCTCCCCAGTAGGTGATCGTCGTCCCTTCCCGGTTCACGTTCTTGCCTATGACTTTCCATTCCATATCCTGTTCCCCCTTGACTTGTGGTTTTCGGTCTCTGTAAAATGGAAACGCCCTGCGGGGCGGAAAGGAGGTTGTTCACCTTGAGCAACCTTTTGACTACCCCCGCGCCATTGGCATGACACCCGCTCCGGAACGACCGCCGAAATAGGGACGTACTTTGCAGGCCCCGCCCTCCTGCGCCGCGCTGGGAAGCTGTAGCCTCCGTGGCGGCCGGTCCGGGTGTTCACGCTCCCGATTGCGATGGGGTGCACGGCAGATCGCAGACTGCCTAAGAATCGGGAGCGCGCGAAGAAGTGCAGGTCCGGCTGCGCCCGCACGTACAGCGGTGCAGCGGCCAATGGTATAAAAACTGCGGCAGAGGCGTCGGGACCGGTACTCCCGGCGCTTTTGTTTTTCGTCGGAAAGATCGCGAGCATCCCCGCTCCCCTTCCCGCAGGACGTGGTTCCTAATCCTTATAATTTTTGTCAAGGACAAAAATTATCATCTGCACTATAGGGCAGAGCGCTAACTTGTCAAGTTAGTTATGAAGCAAAAAAAATGTCCTGCGGGTTCTGGATCTTCAGCAGCTCGATCAGCTTCTGTGCTTCATCGAGTCCGAAGTTCTTATCCTTCATCCGCCTGGACATAGTTGTTTCAGAGATCCCGATCAGTTTCGCGACCTCAGCCTGTGTATATCCGCACTTGACGATCTCCGCCTTTAACGCCTGGATATTCATGCCGCGTCCTCCTTTCTTCGGGAACTAACTTATCAGGTTAGCCCCACTATATACCACAGGTATAAACTTGTCAAGCTATTTTGATAAACTTTTTTTCATTATTGCAAACTGGCGCGTTATATGATAATGTATCCCTGCGAAAAAAGGAGTGTTTCATATGAGCCTTTCTAAGAGAAAAGTAGGCGACCGCATCCGCTCTCTCCGTGAGTCCAGACGCATGACCCAGCAGGAGCTTGCCGTTGCCGTCGGCACCTCGCCTCAGAATATCTATAAATACGAGCAGGGTATCGTTACCAATATCCCGCTCACTCGTCTTGTCCGTATGGCTGATGTGCTGGGCGTTTCCCCTGCCGAGCTTGCCGGCTGGGAGGAAGGCAAGCCTGCGGAGATAGTCCCCATGCCGGCGGCGCCGGTGGAACGGGAGATAGATCCGATCTGGGATTCCCTCAACGGGGACGGGCAGAAGCAGCTGTGCAGCTATGGCCGCTTCCTCGGTTCGCAGGAGGAGTACCGCGCCAAAGAGGCGCCGAAGCGTCCCGTGGTCATCACGCGGATCATCCCGCTCCTCGGTCAGTCTTTCGCCGCCGGTTCCCCGGAGACGCCGGGAGATCTCTTTATGGAGGATTACAGCACCACGGATACCCGCGCGGAGTTTGCTATCCACGTCAACGGTGATTCCATGGAACCTTATCTCCCCGACGGATCCGTGGCGCTGGGCGTCAAGCGCAGGCCCGTGGACGGCGAAGTGGGCGCGTTCTATCTGGACGGCGGCTTCCTGGTCAAACAGGTCTGTCAGGACAGTCAGGGCAACATCTATCTGTTCTCCCTGAACCGTGACCGCTCCGACGCCGACGAGACGATCTGGCACGATACCGATCGGGATCTCCGCACCATCGGCACCATCCTCATGTCCGAGACCATCCCCCTGCCGTAAAAAAACACCGCCCGTTTCCGGGCGGTGCGGTCGGCTGTATTGTTATGGCAGGATGGTCACGAACATATTGAGCGCGTCGGCCCGCTCGGTTATCGCGGCGTGGTATACCTTGTTGGCGATGATGTCAGCTGCTCTGATCAGCGGCTTCTTGGATGAGTCCATGTACTGAACATCCAGGCTGTTCATCTGCGGAAACAGGGGCGGATAATACGTGTCCCATGTCGCATTATACGTTCCGCTCTTGAACTCGTTGAGCAGAGCTTCGCGCAGTTCGTACCGTCCGTTTGTCGCCGTAGAGTGTTCGTCGACCTGGACGGTTATGTCTCTCACGGCGCCCGGATCTATTTGCCCTTCGGAGATCAGCTGCTCCAGATACCGCTTGAGTCCGATCTTGAACGCGTAGTCAAGATACCGCTGCTTCGTCTTTTTGTCGGCGAAGATCCTCGGAAGGAGTCTTTTCTGGTTGACGATGATCCCGAACCGAAAGCATTGATTCGTCGCGCGGTACAGCTTTTGCTTGTCTGCGTTGCTCACCGCCGATGCTTTCAGTTCTTTGACGCCGGCATATTTCCCGCCTGCTCTCAGGCAGCGCTCCGCGTGCAGATATTTGTTTACGAAACTGTCCTTGTCTTCCTTGCTTGGAAACAGGAGGCCGCCATAGACGAAGTATTTGTTATGCGCAACGTCAAACACGCCCGATTCGTCCGAGTATACGTATATATCCAATCTCATCCCACCCCAATAAAAAAGCCGCCTCCCGGCGGCTCCCTCGCGGTCGGCGCACTTACAGTACGCTTAAACGTTTAATTCGACTTGGCGAGTATACAGCGTATCTCTACCTGCTCTAAAAGGATAGCATACTTTACATAACCGTGTCAAGAATATATACGCATCACAAGATTGATTTTCTGTAAATAATTTATGTCTATATTATTACTGCACTATGAAAACACCTAAACCCCGAAAACTCCCCAGTGGCAGCTGGTTCGTGCAGCTGCGCCTTGGCGGAGAGTCTTTCTCGTACACCGCCGATACGGATACGGAGTGCACCCGCTGGGCGCAGCTCACGAAGGCGCAGTACCTGGTAAATGCCCGCGTCACCCGCAAGACGCTGCCGAAGGACCGCACCCTGAAACAGTGCATGGAGGCTTATATCAAGAAGTACAAGGCCGTCCTCTCCCCATCCACCGTCCGCGGCTACACGCAGATCAAGGACAACCGCTTCAAGCCCTGGACCGAGAAGCCGCTGAAGTCGGTGGACTGGCAGCAGATGATCAACGACGAGCTGGATGCCCGCAGCGCGAAGACGGTCCGCTCCGCCTGGTACTTTGTCCATGCCGTGCTTAAAGACGCGGGCCTTCCCGTCCCCGACGTGAAGCTCGCCGCCGTCCCCGTGACGGAGATCCCCTTCCTCCAGCCGGAGGAGATCCTGCCCTTCGTCGCCGAAGTGCGCGGCAAGTCCTTTGAGATTCCTGTCCTGCTGGAGCTTCACGGCCTGCGCCTCTCCGAGGTCCTTGCTCTCGACTGGTCCCGCGTGGATCTGAAGAAGGGTATCATCACGATCCGCGGCGCGAAGGTCCGCAGCACCGACGGCATGGCGGAGAAGAAGACGAACAAGAACCTCACCAGCTCCCGCACGGTCCCGATCATGATCCCCGCCCTGAAGGACGCACTGGAAGCTGCCACGGACAAGACCGGCCTTGTCTGGCCGCATACCCCCAATCCTCTGCTGAACGATGTCAAGCGCAGCTGTAAGAAGGCCGGCGTCACCGTCGTCGGGAACCACGGTCTCCGCCACAGCTTCGCTTCTCTCTGCTATCACCTGGGCGTCAGCGAACGCCAGCTCATGGCGTGGGGAGGCTGGGCGGACTATCAGACGATGCACAAGATCTATATCCGCCTGGCTCAGTCCGACGAGAGTGTGGCGCAGGCCGCCGTCGCCGGTTTCTTCGCCGCTCATTAGCAATCCGCATTAGCGTTTCGGTGAAAATATACTTTCTTTTCTGAAAATATATTTTCTTTTTTGAAAGTTTTCTTTCCCCGCTTTCCGCCCTTCAATGTATTGATACATAAAGAAAAACCCGCAACGTCAATGCGTTGCGGGTTTCCCTTATTCTGGTCGGAGTGGCGGGACTTGAATAGCTCAATCCTGCTCCATCCTCCCTGTGTTTTCAACTGCCGCAGGGCCGTTAGCGTATTTTGTTAGCATTTAGAGTTTGAAATCCACCTGCGTTCTGCCCTTCGGTGCCTTCTTTGTCGGCGTATATTTGAACAGTTCGCTGATATCCAGGCCGCTGTTCACAATCTTGGCCAGGTCTGTGCTCAGTCCTCCGGCCTTCGCCGTTCCGCTCTTCCCGGTGCTCGACGGTAAACCGAACAGTTTACTCACGTCCACCCCGGTGGCGTACTTTGGCGTGATCTTGCCGACGCTCTTCGGCTTGGTGCTCTTCGCGGTACTTCCCTTCCTGCCGCCGCCTCGGCGTCCGCCCCTGCGCTTTTTCTTCTTTCCGGTGTACCCGTGCCAGGGCGTGTACTTCAGGCTATTCTCCGCGTAGATCTTCAGGTACAGCACATCCTTCTGATCGTTGCTCAGATCCAGGCTGTCGATGTACTTTGTCACCTTATCCTTTTTGGATCCGGAGATCGCCTTGCCGTACTCGTTGTAGTCAGCCTTGAAGCTGTCCAGCTGTGTGGCGTAGTCGATTGCGCTGATCAGGTCGATGCCAGCCTTCTCTGCCGCCTCTGCCCAGATGGTCCATCCCGCCGATCCCGTCGGGAGATAATCCGGATCCGTCGTCACCATGCCCTGCACCTCAGCGTACTGGTTCAGCTTCTCGATCATTTCCTTTTTGGTCTGATCGTCCGCCGCCTTATACGCTGCGCTGGATGTCAGCAGATCATAGTTGGCCGCCACTGCTCTTTTGCGCGCGTCCTCGTTGATCATGGGCTTCTTCGTTCCGGTGGAGTACCCTTCCTCGGCGGAGATCCCGCTGTGCCAGGGTGCCTTCTCCAGTCCGCTCTCGTAGCCTGCCAGCTCATACAGGGCGTCCTTCTGCTCGGTGTCCAACTGCAGAGAGTCGATATACTCCACGGCTTTAGTCTTCTTGGATTTGACGGTCTGCCCGTTCACCTTGTCGGCGCTCATGGCGTTCATTGTGGTCATGGCTGCGATCACGGTCGGCAGATCCATGCCGCTCTCCATCGCGTCGTCCGCCTTCTGAGTCCAGCCGTATGTGCTGTTCCCTTCGACGGTGTACTCAGGATCAGCTCCCATGCGGGCCTGCACCGTAGCGTACTGGTACAGTTTCCGGATCATCACTTCCTTGGTCTTGTCGTCGGCGTCGGTGTAGGATCTGCTCGCCGTTAGCTCTTCCAGGTTGTCTCCGACCACGCCGCCCCAGGTCTCGCGGTACGCCTTGCGGTCCTTGATCTTCACGGTATTGCCGCCGTACTCAAAGCTGTCCGGGATCGCCGTGGGTATCGCGTCGGTGAATCCCGCAGCATACAGCCTGCTCAGCTCGTCGGTGGCGGCCCGTTCCATATTTACTCCGGTCCTGCCGTTCATAATGACGCTCGCCGCCGATCCTATGGTGTCCGCGTCCATGTTCTTCAGGTCGCCCTTACTCAGGCCGCCGAAGAAGCTGTCGTACTGCATGGCTGCCTGCGGTTGGATATACCGGATCGCCGCCATCAGATACGTCTCGACGTTTTTCACCGGCATACCGAATACCATGGCGATGTTCTCCGCCGCGTCCTTTATGGCCTTGGCGGTCTTGCTCGGATCGTCGTCGTCTATCGCCTTGAAGATGCTCTGGAACCCGTTGGCTATATCTTCTACGGAGGACAGCACATTGATCTCCGGTGCGCTGAACTTCTCTCCGTGGATCCACCCGTCCGCCAGGCTGTAGGCTTCCGCCCCGCCGATGATGCTTCCGGCGTATGTCTCCATCAGATCCTTGCCCAGTTGCTTCAGATAGCTCTCTGCGGTGACGTTCCCTTCCTCGTCGCGGTAGTCCTTGTCCTTGCCTCGGAACGATTTGAAGAGCGCCTTCATGGCCACGTACACGCTGTTGGCTGCCAGCAGCCCGCCGAAGGTATTCGCTGCGTACTTCCTCGCCGCGCGGATCTCGTTCTTGTCTCCGGTCTTCAGTGCGGCCTGCATACGCCCCACGGCCTCGGCTGTCATTCCATAATACTGCAGCGGAACCGTTTTGTACATGGTCAAAAACTTTGTGATATCGCTGTCGGATCTGAGGATCTGCGCCCGCTCCATGTCGGTGTAGTTGGGCTGCGTATCATATACGGCCCGGTTGAACACCTCCGCCACCTTGCGGTAGTACGGATCCATTCCGCTGTCGATCAATTCTTTGCTGCCCGGCTTCAGTCCGGTGTCCTTGGTGACGCGGTACTCCGCCGCCTTCCATATCCTCTTGACAGCCAGCCGGTCCATCGTCTGGATCCAGTTGAGCGCCTTGCTGGCCAGTGCCTTCTGCGCGAGTGTTTTGTTCTGCGCGCTCACTGCGTCACCGATCTCCTGCGTACTGTAGCCCTGGCTCCGGTACCACAGCAGCGGCGTGTACTTCTCGATCAGCTTCTCGTCCACGCGGCCCGTCAGTCCTGCAGCCAGTCCGTCCCAGCCCACGGCCTGCGCCGCGCCGGGATACGATGCGGTCTGCGATACGGCCACGCTGGGATTCAGCGTCAGCGTCGCTCCGGCCAGGTTTCCGCGCAGCTTGGACAGTGCGCTCCCCAGCACGTCGCTCTTCCTCGTGCCGCCCTGGATGTCCGCCAGCATCTTGGTGATGTAGTTTTCTGCGCCGGCGCCCCACTTGCGGTTGATTGTGTCCTTTATGGATCCCGCGAAAGCGTTCCCCTCTTCATGGAACACATAATTATTCACCGCCTGGAAGTTCCGGATCGGGATCGCGTAGCCGTAGTACCGGCTCACCTTGTCCACCTGCCGCATGAACACGTTATACGCGTCGTCAAGTACGATGGGGTTGCTGGCGTGCACACGTTCGTTGGCGATGGATCCGATTCCTTCCACGGTCTGCGCCCGCGCTTCACCGCTCACGTCGGATTTGAGGAAGGCCCGGCTGCTCTCGATCGGGAAATACTGGTCCACGTCGGCGCGCTCGAAACCGTCCAGCTGCAGGCTCACCTCGTTGATGGCGTCCTTGCTCTGCGTGTTGAAGAACTTCTGCAGGTACCCGGCGAAGGTCTTCTCCTCCTGCGTCAGCGAAGAGGCGATGGCCCGCACGGCCTGCGGCTGCATCTTCACGCGCTTGCCCTGGGCGAACGCTTCCTGCGTCTTGCCTTTGAGATACAGCGCTTTGTCCGGGATCACCAGGCCGCCGGTCTGGATGTGGCGCAGGTTGTCCTCATTCAGGCTCGCCAGGTACAGGCTCACCTTCATCATGGGCGTGATCTCTATGGACTGCCCGGTCACGCCGCTCCCGTCCACGGCCATGCCGTTGGCTACAGAGTAGGTATACCACTTGGCCTTCTTCCCGCTGGCGGTCTTCAGCCATTCCTTGTTTTCTTTCTTGGACATGAACGGATCCATGCTCTGAGCCGCGCGGCGCTGGAAGTCCAGCATGCGCGTCTGGCCCTTCTCCAGGCTGTCCGCCAGGTTGGCCATGGCTCCTTTCTTCCAGCCGCCCAGCAGCTCCAGGAAGCGCCTCGGTGACAGCTGCTCCTCGGCGAACCACGTCTGCATGGCCTTACCCAGTCCGGCGCTCTTCGCTCCCTTGGAACTCTGCACCTCGGCGTTCACAGCCTCGGCCACGTTCTTCACCTCGGAGTCGAACGCCTCGCCGATCATCTTGCCGTTGGTCTTAACTGTGTTCTCCAGTGCGGATACCACGCGGCCCAGCTCGATCACATCGTCGATATCCATCTCGTTGATGTGCTTCTGCGTCAGCCTGTTCAGCTTCTCTTCGATATACGGATTGCTGATGAAGTTTCCGGGGTTCTCCTCGTCCACGTATCCCGCAGCCTTCTTGGCGTCGTCGTATACGCGGGCAAGCTCCTGCAGATCCTCCAGTCCGTTGATGGTCAGCTGTCTGGCTTGGGTGTCGATATCCCTGATGGCCTCGTCGATCTGCGTCTTTACCTCGGACGCGGCCTTGCCCCGGAGCTTCTTCAGTCTCCGGATCGCTTTGAAGGTCTTCTCCCGGATCTCTCCCTCGCGCCGGCGCTGTGCCATACGCTCGATGCGATTCTCGGCGCGCTTGCGCTCGGTGGCCAGCATGGATGCGGTGCGGTCCTTCAGATCCACTTCCAGTTTCGCCTTCTCGGCGTAAGTCTTCAGTGTCTCGTCCACCTGGCGGGAGAGATCGTTCCAGATCTCCTGCGGATCCACGTGCTCCATCCGCGCCTCATTGTTCACGGCCTCGGCGAATGTGATCATGGAGCTTCTGCCCTTCCCGGCCTGCTCGATCAGGTTGCGGAGCATATCGCTCGCGGCGTCGTCCGTCGGGAACATGTTCGTCCCGAAGGTTTCGGCCAGCTCGCTCACCACGGAGTCCACGCTGCGGTCGCTCTCGTTGTTTGTCAGGTAGATGCCGTTGGCCCAGGCGCTCTTACGCAGCCCGTCCCAATCGTCGCCGAAGTCCGCGCGGTCGTGCTCGGATACATAGATGCGGGATCCCCTCAGCCAGTCGCGCACGTCCCGGAACTCCTGCTCCGCTTCCTGCCGTACCATGCCGGCGTCTATCAGCATGTCCAGGATGTCCTGCCGGTTCTGCTCGGTGATCTTTCCGCTGCTCGTGATCTCTGCCAGCTTTGCGTCCAGCTTCGTGTTGGTGTCGGCTCTCTGTCCCGGCGCCGTGTGGAAGATATCCATCAGCCGGTTCTTGGCTTCCGCTGCGGATCTTACGGGCTTGTTGCCCTTGACTTCCACCTTTTCCTTCTTGGCCTTGGCTCTGCCCTTCCGGGCTGTCAGCTCGTCGTTCAGAATCTCCAGCGTCTCCTGCAGGTCCGCCTTGTGTTTTGCCTGAGTCTCGGTCAGCCCCGTGGTCTTTTCCAGACGGCGCAGCGCCTTGATCTCCTCGTCGGCCTTGCGAATCCTGTCGCGGAGAGACTGCGTGCTCGCCTCTGCAGCTTTGTTCTGCTTCTGCCTCTTTGCCTCGTCCTGCACCTGCCCGGTCGTCAGGGCCTCGATCGGCTCCTGCTTACGGACCGGCGCGCTCTTCTCGTTGTCCAGCTCGGCGTCGGTGCGGGCCTGCGTCTGCCCTTCGATGTACGACGCGGCATACGCAGCGGCCTCTCCCATGTTCCCGAAGCTACGGGATGTGTCTCTCTTCCCGTCCCGGTTGATGGTCAGCAGGTACCCGCTGTCGCTCTTGGCGCGGATCCTGGCGGCATACTCCCCGGTTTCGTTGCGGTATTTCGCCTCGCCCACGTCCAGCAGCTCAGCTTCCAGGTCCTCGGTGGTATTGCAGGTCCGCACGCCGTCGCTGCCCATCTGGCCCCGCTCCGGGTTCGGATCTCCGTACCGTTCGGCGTCGTATCCGACTCCTCTGCTCACGCTGCCTTCCCGCTCCAGGGATTCGACGGTGGGGTTCGTATCAGCCTCAGCGTTGATGTTATCAGCTTCTGCGTTTACGCTGTCCGCTTCCTGCACCCTGCGGCGCAGCTCGTCGATCTTGTTCAGCTGGGCGCGGTAATCATACTCGGCGTCGTTGGCGTCGGAGTGTTCCATGTACTCCCGCTCCGCCTCGGCCAGCTGCCGGCGGATATCTCCGTACCCGGCTCCGGCGTCGTTGGCGTATATCTGATGATCGGCAAGCATCTTCCCGGCGAAGTATCTCTCGTCCGGATCCACTCCGTAATCAGCGCGGATGGACTCATAATAATCCTGCCGCACAGACGGGTCGGCGAACACCGCGTCGACGACATATCCCTGCCGTGTCAGATCCGGCGTCATCTCGAACACGTCCCTGTTCGTCGTGTACAGTGCCACGCCGTTGGAGCCGTATTCCCTCATCTGATTTCTCAGATACCCGCGGATCTCACCGTTGTTCAGGAAGGTCTTGTTCAGGATCTCCTGCGCGCCCGTCACCTCGCCGTGCGGGCCTCGGAACATGATCACCGTCACGTCGTCGGAGGTCTGCAGATCTCTCCCGTATCTCGCCACGTCCGCCGACTTCATGATGTTCCCGCCTATAGCGCTGTTGTCCGCGCTCTGGACGCGCGTCGGATCATTCCCGCTCACGCCCGGTATCTCATGTATGGACGCCTTCGGAAGCGTGGCTCCCGCTCTTTCATTGTATTCAGGGATATCCTCGATCAGCCCGAACTCTGTGTGGTCCAGGATAATGTGGCCTTTATAGCCTTCCCGGCCCAGCCTGTTGATGAACACCCCCGTCGTAAACAGGTCGGCTTCGCTTGCCTCGACAACTCCGCTCGGATGATTGTGCATCAGGTAATAGCCGTCTGCTCCCGTGCGCCGCATGCGATCCTGGATCTCCCATATGGTCTGCGCGGTGCCCCGGCCTCTCGTCGTCACCGCTGCGGTGTCCGGCAGCCTGGAGGACACAGACCGCACGGATACGATCTCGTCGCCCTTTGTCAGCACTACGCGGAAGGTCTCGAAGCGCGGGTCTCTCAGGATCTGGCACAGCTCCGCCAGCTCCTGCGGGCTTCTTACCCGCTGGCCTCGCAGCTCGACATATCCTGTCCGGACGAACTCGTCGGTGATTCCTTTTCCGCGCTTGCGGATCTGCTGTCCCGCCTCTTCTGCGGTCTGTACGGTGCCCCGCTCCCCGGACCATCCAGATACATAGTCTTCATCGAAGAGGGAATACTGTAGATCGTCGACTCCTCCCGCTGCGAGCTGCAGGCTTTCTTCGTTGTTTGCATATTCCGGATGCCTCGCTTTCAGTTCGTCGGCATAATCCGCCTGGTCGCGGAACTGCATTACGCTCGACTGCTGTCTCACCTCTCCCGTCCGGAAGAAGTGCTTGATGTCGTTTACTACCCGATCGGGGTTGACGTTGCCGATGTATCTCAGCGTTCCGTCGTTGCTTCTCCGGTTCTTTGTCAGGTCTATTGTGAAGCTCCTGCCGTCCGCCATTTCCTGGACATACCGTTTTATCATGCGGTACTGGGCCGCCGTCGGTTCTTTTGCGGTGGCGATCTCCAGTCCCGGTCCTTCCGGTACCATTCGGATGTTGCCTCTGCGCATGAAGTCCAGCGCCGAATCATTCGGGAACTCGTCGCCCATAGCCTCATACGCCTCGAAGATATCCTCGTGGTCTACCTGGCGGATATCATTCTTGCGGCGCCAGTCGGCTAGGTAGTTGTCGTCGTACCCTTCCAGCCAGTGCGCTCCGGAGAAGTCCAGCATCGTTCCGTCCGTGAGCATATACCCCGCCGTCCGGAAGTCGTCAGTTGTTCCGAAGTGTTCAACCGCAGACCGTTCCACCCCGCTCAGGTTTCCGTATCCTTCAGCACTGTCGCGCGTGGAATTTTCGGTATTGCCATTCCCTTCCGAATAGTGTATACTGTTATCGGAAGATCCTTCTGACCCTCTGGTTATTCCGTCTTGAACGGTAACTCCAGATTTAGTGCTGTCAGAAGGGTCTTCTGTTATTCTGATATAATTGCCATCAGAATCTACGCACTCGTTCAAATAGAATTTGTATCCGTCTCTTTGGTCTATTACCGCAGCGACGTAAATGGTTTTCCCTCCGACGTTAACGGGGGCGCCGATCATCAGGGATGGATAGCCGCGGCCCTTCCAGTTTGGATCGTAATTAATGATTCGTCCATTTCGTACCACATCCGGCACTGAAGCGAGCGTCATGATTTTTGCCCTGGTGATCGGTTTGTGATTCAGGATACCGCCGATCCCGTATTCACCGAAGATCACAGGCCCAAGCCCGTCCCGCTCCACCTGGCCCCCAAACGAATCAAAGAACTCCGATATCTGCTGGTCTAATGGTTTCGACCTGTCGTTTATCTCATTCCCTGTCAGCGTTTTTACCGGAGCCATGTCCTGGATATCGTTTATTCTTTTCGCCAAAATTGTTCCGGCTGTTTGGTCGCCTCTGTTTAAAGCAGACGGGCCTTTCCCAATTTGGACATTCGGTACGCCTTCTCCGTATTCGCCGCTGTCGGATACCGCCATGGGATTCGCCTGTGCCTGCTGCGCGTTTCTGCGGATCTCTCTGTTGATCGCGTCAACGATCTTCCGCCCGTCAATGTCCGCGCCTTCAAACGACAAGGCTCCGATTGTCTGCGTGCTGTCTCCCGCCAGCGCTTCCAGGTCAACTCTGAACGTGTTCCCGGTAAACCCGTCGACCAGCTTCCGGATCGCCTGCGCCTGCTGCGGAGAGAGCACTCCGTTGTCTATGGCAAGCTCTATTCCTTCGCCCTGTTTGATCCGGATATACCCGTCATTTATGGCGGCGTTCAGTCCGCCGCTTCCGTTAAGAAGCGCGGCGTGTCGCTGATCTGTCGTGTTCCACAAGACCGGATTGCCGGAAGTGTCTATGAACGCGGCGTCCTGATCGTAATCGACGTCGCCCTGTTCTGCTTCCATGCGGTCCATGGCGGCAGCTATTCTGTCCTGCCAGCCCTGTTCCTGATCCTGTGTTTCGCCGCTCTGTTCTTCCCGCTCCGCCGCGAACTGCTGCAGCTGCTCGGTATCTTCGGCAGTGCGGCCCATAGCGGAAGTTTGTTCCTCGTTCCTTCTGGCCAGCTCATTCTCGAACACCTCTACTGCATCGTCACGGTTCAGCACACGCGCAGTCTCCGCTGCGTCGTTCAGATCCTGTTCGCTCATGGATCCCAGCACGCCCGCGTCCGCTGCCTCTACAATGTTATTGAGATATTCGTTCGCCCGCGCTCGGTTCGTCCTGGTGGTAATCGCCCCGCCGGCCTGCCCGATAAGGCCCATGAACGCGGCGACGATCCCGCCGCCTCTTCCGGCTTGAATGATGCGGTCTGCTTCCTCAGTTATATCTTCTCCTTTGAGCGCGCTGTACAGCTCCGGTGCTCTGTCCTTCGCCTCCAGCATGAAATACTTTACCAGCTCAGGCCAGCCTCCGTCGGTCTTTCCTTCTGCGGCGCGGCGCTCGTTGGCCATGGAGACGATTTCCTGCGCGGCTTCTTCTGCCGTCTCCTGTCCCACATTCAGCGCCCACTTTCCCATTCCCACAAGGATCCTGCCGAGCAGAGAGCGCGTCATCTTTTCGCTCACTCCGGAGAACGGGTTGATCCCGGCCATTGGGCCGAAAGCCCAGTCGATAAAGGTATCCCGCATTTCGATTGCCGAGGACACCGCTGCTTCGTCCTTGGCCATCTTAACGGCTGTCTCCGGATCCACCCCGCGTTCCACGAGATCCGTATAGGCTGCGCCTGCCATTGTCGTGTAGGACAGCGATCCGGTGCCCAGCGCCTGTGCTCCTGCCTCGCCGTACTTTCCTAACTTGCTCATCCACTGATACGGCAGAGCTGCGATCTGCTGGTAGAGTTCTTGCGGCATATGCTGCGCCAGTTCTCCGGCCAGCATATTGCCCAGCGTTCCGCTGTCATGGGAGAGAGCGCCTTCCTGATCCTGCTGGTACCGCTCCGCCAGGGCTTTAAGCTCGTAGCCTCTGTCGATCCATTCCTGGTTCCCGCGGATGATGCCCTGGCCGATCAGGATATCTGCCTGGTTGGAGAGGTTGCCCAGGTTATAGTTGGCCGCCGCCTGCCCCCAGAAGGAATCATCCTGCTGTACGTTGTACCGGGCCTGCGGATCTATTTTGCCTGTGGCTATGATCTGTTCGATCACTTTGTCTCCGTACCCTGCCTGCTGCAGCTGGTACCTCAAAGCGTCCAGGTCGGTGTCTTCGGTGATGTTTATATCCACCGGCTCACTCGCGCTTGCGATCTGGTTGACGCCCGCGGCGATCGCGCCGGGCGCGGCATTAAATACGGCGCCCCCCGCCTTTTTCAGGCTGTCGATCATTCCCTTCCGCACATTCTCCTGCGCTTCCAGCTCTCCTGCCTGCTGGCGGAACAGGTTCGCCAGGATCCCGTCGTCCTGTTCGTCCTGATCGGCATAGTAGTTTTCGTGGTACTCATGCAGCTGGCGGGCGTAAGCGTCCGCCTCTTCCGGCGTGCGGAACTTTCCGAAGTTCTCCCCGGTGCGCAGATAATGCTGCCATGCCGTGTCCTCGTCCACGTGCTTCCACTGCCCGTTGACCTTGATCACGGAAGGCACCAGCACCTCCATGCCGTCCTGCTCGCGGGAGAACGTGTCCACGGTGGAGTAGGACCCGTCGGGATTTTGCACCCGTCCCCGGTCCTCAGGATTCACGGAGAGATTGCCGCGCTGTTCCGGTGCGCTGGAGTACCGGCGTGTTCCGATATTCTTCAGCCCCGCGCTGTACAGTCCCTGTGCCGCCTCCGCCGCTCTCTGCGTCGGTGCCTGGATCTGCGGCATGCCGCTCTGCTGCTGACTCAGATACGCGCTGTACAGGCCCTGTGCGGCGTCCTGAGCGCGCTGCGAAGGCGCCTGCATCTGTGCCTGCTGCTGCGCCATCTGGTTCCGTGCGGCCCGCTCCTGCTGCTGCTGATAAGCACTGTAGATCCCTTGCGCCGCATTCTGCACGCGCTGAGATTGCGCCTGCGCCACGGCCTGGTTAGCCTGTGTCGCTGCCTGCTGTCCTCTTACGGTGGCGGCGTAAAGGTTCTGTGCCGCGTCGGCCAGTTTCTTCTGTCCCGCCTGCGCCACGGCTTGATCTGCCTGCACGGCTTTCTGCGTGCCCTGCACGGTGGCGTTGAACAGATCTCTCACCGCACGCGCCGCGCGGGAAGTCGGTGCGGAATCCGTTGAAGAGGAGGGCTGTGTGCTCTCCTCTTCGTCCTTCTTCTTTTTATTCCAAAATGCCATGTCCTTTTACCTCCGGATCACTGCGGCACTCCGCCCATCATTGGCAGGTACTGCGCTCCTTCGACTCCGTTCTGCTGGGACATATCCCCCACCGGTCCTCCGCCCTGCGGCTGCGGCATCATCGGCTGCGAGAACTGCCGCTCCCAGTCGTCTATGATCCCCTGCTTTCCCGGAAGATCCAGCAGATCCAGCTCCGCTGCCAGGATTCTCCAGTTGGCCGCCGTCACCTGTGACGCGGCCAGAGCGTTCAGCGCGTCCAGCGTGGCCTTCTTGCCGCGCACCAGGGAATCGGAAGCGGTGATGGTCACGTCCACTTTCGGGAAGTACGTCCACGCCTCGCGCACTACGTTTCCGTCCAGGTCGTACACCTCCGGCATGGTCTCGCTGAAGGCGTCGGCGTTGAATTTCATGGCCGTCGCTTCCCGGTCCTTGGCCGGATCCGCTCCGATAAACAGCATGCGGTCGTCATCGAAGAACTCCAGCGCCAGCCAGTCCAGCAGCTCGTACAGTCTCTCGAAGCCCGCGTTCCGGTCCGCCGTCTTCAGGCTCGCCTGCGTCTGGGCGTCGGCCCGGAGCATGGCCATGCCGGTGGCCGTGTCGATGTGCGAAGCCTCCTGCCCCATGTTGGTGTCGTAGTTGCGGTTCGTGCGCTCGATCTGGCCCTTGTACCAGTCCAGGCTCACGCCGGCGGCGGAGAGCGTCTGCATGCCGCCCAGCCTCTGCACCCGGCCCATCATGTTCTGCTTCAGGTGCACCACGGCGCCTGGTTCGTTTGTCAGCTCCTCGCCGTCCTCCAGCGCTCCGCTCTCCACCAGGATGATATCGTTGGATGTGAAGGCGTCGTTCAGCGTGGCCATGGACAGCTTGCGGTCCGCCGCGTCCACGAGATCCAGTATCGGGAACAGCTCGCTCTTGTTCCAGATCTGGTTCTCGTCCTGGATCCGCCAGTAATGGACGAATGGGAACAGCTGGTTCTGCTTGCAGGTCCTCTCCCAGTAATTCGGGATATACCGCAGCTCCTTGCCGCCGGCCTGGATGGAGCACGCCACGGCGCCCGCCGGCACCGGTCTGCCGTTCTCGTCTTCCGTATCCTCCGGCTGGCGGAACCAGTGCTCCAGCACCTGCACGGTGTCATCCACATCGTCGATGGCCGTGGTCATATCGAAGAGGCCCGTGCGCTCCACGTAGTCCTCGGCCATGATGTCTTCCTGCCGGATCCCCAGTTTCTCCAGGTCCCGCTTGAAAACCTGGCAGAACTTCACCTTATGGATGGAATACACGTAGTCCAGGTACTGTCCGTCCTGGATCGTGCCGTCTCTGATCGAAGGATCCGGGAACATCGCGTCCACCGGGATGTCCTTGATCCGGATGTCTCCCTCGTTCACGCCGCAGCGCATGGTGGAATCCCAGTACGCCTTCCAGAACGCGTCGCCCAGCTTCAGCAGCCGCCGCTCGTTGCGTGTGTTCATATCCGAAAGCCGGTTGTTCTCGCAGATATACCGCACGGCGAACTCGCGCTGCTTGGCCTTCTCGCTGTCCAGGTCATCGTCGCGCCCGTGGAACTCCGGCTCCGGCACGCTTGGATCCAGCTGCGACTCCACCATGATCCACGGATCCGGCATGGTCGCGGGGATCCAGGGCACGTTGTTGTCCCGACACCACTCCACTGTCTCCTTGCTGACGTCGTGGATCCCGTTGTAGTAATCGTTGTACCGCTGCCACTCTGCCTCCGTTGCGGTGCGCGCGTTCTTCGCCCTTGAGAAAAGCTGGCTGACCGTCTCCTCCCGCTTCTCGCGGGAGGAGTAGTCATAGCCCAGCACCACGGGCGCATCTTTCTTTTTCTTTTTCAGTAAAGCCATACTGTCCTCCCGCTTATGCCAGCGTGGGGTTCATTTGTCTCCACATCTGTTTCAGGTACGCGATCTCGCTGGGAGAGAAGCCCAGCCGCTCGTACTCGCTGAAGTCTCCGCTCGCCGCCATGGTAGCGGCTCTCTGCTGCTGATCCGCGTAGATCATCTGCTTCAGCGTGGCCTGGTTCCCGTACAGGTTCTTCCGCTCCGCCTGGTTGGCCTCGTTGGTACGCATCTGCGCGTCGTACAGCTGCTGTGCCAGCTCCTGGTTGTACGCGGTCTCCTGCGCCAGCCTCGCCCGCTCGTTCTCGTTCAGCCCTTCCTCGTAGGCGTTGCCCAGCCTGAGGAGAGAAGACTCGCTCAGCCCGCCGTTATACCCCATGGCAGCCATCTGCTGCGGGAGCACCCGGCGGTTGTTCATATAGTCGCGGTAGAGCTGGCGGTTGGTGCCGGCATACTGCTCGGCCAGCGCAGCGATCTGCGCGTCCGTGGTCTCCTGCGCCCTCTGCCTGGCTTCTTCCAGAGCCGCGTTGTTCGCGGCGATCTGGTCGTCGTACGCCTGCTGATACAGGTTCCCCAGCTCGGTGTAATAATCCGGCGTCTTACCGGGCGTCACCTTCACGGTGCCGCTTTTCTTGGATCCGTCGCTCCCGATATAGGACACACGGTTCCCGGATCCGCTGCCGCCTTTGCTGACGTTCGTGATTTTGCTGTCGCCCGTCGGCTTTATTGTTTGGTTCTCAGGCAGCGTCGTCTGCGACCTCCTCAGATCCGCCGTGGATACGTACCCGTTCGGATTGCTTTGTGTCGCCGGCGCCGTAGCCGCTGCAGCTCGTCCCGCCGCCATATACCCGGACGCCACGGTGTTCTTTTTCTTGGAGCTTCCTCCTCCGCCTCCGTCTTCCACGGCATCGTAGAGGACCATCGGCCTTCCTCGGAAACTAAGCATTCTCCTTTTCCTCCTTCTTCTCCGGAGCCGGATACTTTACACACCGGGGGTTCCGGCACACCCACTCCGTCGCGTTCTTTCGTGTCATCTCGATGCCGCATACAGGGCAAGTCATATCGTTCACCTCTTGGCGTAATTGCCTATCACGAAGTGCTTGGTGATCTGGAAGATCCCAAAGCCTTCGTTCGGTTCATTGTTTCGCACGATCAGCTGCAGCCGCTTATAGTTCTTCACCTTCCGGTTCAGGAAGATCTCCTGCGGGCTGTCGTCCGTGTTGAACGTGAAGCGCTCGAAGTCTATGTCCGTGAAGTCCAGGATATCCATGGGCTTGCTCGTCACCTCACGCGCCTCGCCGCCGCTCCGGTCGGATTTGAAGTACACGGTCCCGCTCGATCGGGCGTATGGCTTGATGGTCACGCAGCACCCGCGTTTGATCATCGTCTTCAGCAGCGCCGGCGTGCCGTCGTCGTCGTACTTTGTCGCCCACACCGCGTCGATCGCCTGCCCGTCGTCGGCGTATTTGTCCATGCTCTCGATATCCGAGTTGACCTTGCAGATCCTGCCGTCCGCCGTGCCGAAGTACAGCTCCTCTTCCACGCTGTCCCGCACGCACATCCACGTTCTGGCCGGCACGTTCTCCCAGTAGTAGCACTCGTATACGAAGTCGCCCAGGCTCGCGCTCCGGTAGCTCTTCTGCTGCCGTCCGTCCATGACGTACACGTGCCCGTTCGGAAGCGCGAGAAGATACATGCCGTTCCAGATCACGGCCTCCGCGTCGCCCAGATTCGGCTCATGTGTGAGCTGGGCGTTCACGTAGTAGGATCTCTGCTGCGCCAGTCTCTCGCTGGTGATCGTGGTGGACGTGATCGCGTAGATGCCCTCACGTGACAGGAACAGCGGGTCGTCCAGCAGGGATGCAAAGCTCCCCGGCGCCACGGACCCCACGCCCGCTATGGCCTGCTGCAGCGGGAAGATTGCTTCCCCGCTGTCGTTGGTCCCCGCGCTCCTCAGGAATATCGAAGAGTCGCGCCCGTCGTCCTGCTTCACGATTCCCTGCATGCTGCCCACTCGGCAGTACCCCATGATTGCGGTGCTCTCGCTGCCTACCGTTGAGTAGCTCAGGTCCGGGATGTACGTAGGATCCCCCAGCCCGCTGATCCAGTCGCGGTTCGGATAATCCGGATTGCCGCTCAGTACGATGCGGTCGTTGGTGCCCACTCCGTAGGTGGATATGATCGTGCACTTGTCGATCCGGTCGGTGTATCCTGATACGGTGTGCGGGAACTGTACCACCAGTCCGTCGGCCTGTCCCGCGTCCGGAGCCGCCGGCGCGTTCGTGAACGTGATCTTCCCCTCGTCCCTGTCGATGGCGGATGGCGTCACTTCCGTGCCCCACACCCAGCAGGTCACGTCTCCCACGGCGTCTATGCTGCTGTCCAGGATGAACACCTTTGTGCTTCCGTCCGTCTGGAAGGCGTTCTTTCTGTATGGCGTGAGCATGTTTATGTCCTCGTAGCTCACGCCGCCGCCCGTCGGCATCCTGGTGATCACCGTGGTCGGGACATATGCCCCGCTCGCGCTCACCTTCGCCGCCGATGATCCGTCGTAGACGTAGTAGCCTCCGCCGGTCACGATCCAGAGCTTGCCGTTCATGTAGGCGCTGCGGCTCTTCTGATCGGGCAGGCCCGTCTGCAGCTCCTGCGGCGCCGTGTCCGTGTCATCGAAGGAATACAGCTTTGTCCCTACATGCGCCAGCATCTTCGTGCTTCCGTTGAAGGGTGCGGAGAAGATCCCGTTTACCCGGCCCGACAGCTCGTGCAGCTTCCGCCAGCCGACCCGCTTCTGCGGCATACCGCCGCCGTCGGCTATGATGTTCGTGCACAGCGGAGATCTATACCGCTCCACCAGGGACGGATCCGTAGAGAAGTCCGCTCCCCGGAACGTGGAGTAGATCGTCCGCTGTATTTTTACTCCTGCTTTCTTTGCCATAGGATCCTCCTATGAATGAGTTGGCGCAGCGCAAGGGAGTCGAACCCCTTAGGACTCTCATCCTGCCTCGGTTTAGCAAACCGGCCCCTTACCGTCCGGGCCGCACTGCTATTGTTCTCTCGCGTTTAATCAGCCTGTTATCGAGATCACTCGGCCAGCGTCCACATGGCCACGCCCGGCTCCCAGACGTTGCCGTCGCAATCGCTCGTCCAGTGCTTGCCCTGGTGCGTCACCTTATCGCCCAGTGCGTAGGCGTCATGCGCCCCGATCGGCTGGCTCCAGGCGGGCCACTCCTCAGCGGGATCCCCCGCCAGCTTCCACAGCGCCGGCGTCGCGTCGGGCGTCCAGTCTGCCTGGCTGGTGTGCGCCTGCACGCATTTGTAGAGCTTCTCGCCGTAGGCCCGCAGCTGCCCGACCGCATAGGCGATGCCGATTTCCCAAGGCGCGAAGACCTCGGAGTGCTCGGTGGCTGTGGTCTCGTCGATCTGCCCCGACTCGGCCAGCACCACGAAAGCGATCGACGTGATCTCCGCGGTGCTCTCGGAGGCGGCGACGGCGTTCTCGATCCGGTGCCGCTCCCCGATTGGGGTACTGTCATGCACAATTCTCATTTTTGTCCTCCCTAAAGTATCGCGCACGTAGGCGTCCATCCGCTGCAGGAGTTTGTGGGAATCTCCGAGTTCCGCGTGGGCCTTCCAGGACCCGTAGCACTCGTCGAATTTCTCCCGCGTCATCCTGCCTTCCCGGACGAGCCGC